>Ga0247611_10000512_pt1 | contig 78928 bp, 41 predicted proteins | sample 177DNAGHGhighgp2_FD_192422 | JGI IMG/M metagenome (GOLD analysis project Ga0247611, IMG submission 192422) | Sheep rumen microbial communities from Palmerston North, Manawatu-Wanganui, New Zealand - 1770 DNA GHGhigh gp2 | ecosystem: Host-associated > Mammals > Digestive system > Stomach > Rumen... | reverse complement strand
GCAAGGTACAGGATACAACGGGGGCAGCAACGGCGCGGTGCTCACCACTTCCGCCGAGTTCAGGATGTGGTTCAGCGACTCGCTATATCATGCGGGCGATGTGTGCCGCCTTAGAGTGTATAGTCCTGATTACCAGCGTGTGCTGAAGGTAGTGGTGGAATAAAAAAGGTATCTTGGATTTTTTTGCTGAAATCATGAGGCTTCGGCGATAACAACGGTTCCTTTGCCTGCATCCATTCGGATACGGTCGCCGTTCTTCAGCAACTTGGTGGCCCCTTTCATATTAACAATGGCCGGTAGTCCATATTCACGCGCCACGACAGCCCCATGCGACAACGATGATCCGATTTCGGTAATCATACCGCTCACGATTGAATAGTACGGCGTCCAGCCGATATCAGTGAACCGCGCCACCATGATTTCTCCCTTTTTCAGCTTGTTCGCGTCGTCAACGGAGTAAATGACACGTACAATTCCCTCACATTCCCCGTTGGAAACGGGAACGCCTTTCATCACGCCGTCGTTCTCTTCCACAGCGAAGACATCCGCCGTGGGTTTGCCGATATAAATGTCGTCGAAAGAGAGGTCTTCCTGAATGGCGTATGCTTTCCGGCGCCTTTCGGCAACAGCGGGAAGGGTTGAATCGCCGTCAATCAGTTTGCCGATCTCGGGGTGTGTCAGAAAATAGATAAGATCCGTGTCCGCCAAGAGACCCGCCTCCACCAGCTGTTGGGCCAGCCGCGCGTACTGTTGTTTGAACAGGTCGATAATTTTAATCAACCGCGATTTCGTGTATTCGCGATCCACGACCGCCTGTCTGGCCTTTTGGGCAAAAAGGATGGAAGCCCGTTTCAACAGCGGATTCCGGATAAAGGCAAACGCCTTGCGAAGGTCGATCTTCTCGTCGCTTTGAACCAGATTCATCGGCGAGTTGATGATGCTCTGCAAATAATGCATCAGCGGGATCTCATCGACTCTCCAGGGTTTGCTTCTCATTTCCGCCTCTTTAATGCAGCGATGGCCGTGACGGGACAGGAAATCCTGATATTTGGCATAAGTTTCGGCATCGTTTTTAATGTATTCCAACAATTTGTCGGCAGTGAAACGCACTGCTTTCGGGTTGCGCTTCTTGATCAATGCCGCCATCTCCTGCAAGCGCGATAAAATATCGGCACTTTCAATGTTGGGAATGTTGGAGAGCAGATGCGACAGGAACGACTGATACATCTTCTTGTCAGGAAAATACTTGTCAAGCATCATATACAAGGTGCTGGAGGCACTGCCGGACGACGAGGACGAGGCATAATGGTAGATGAGACTCTCGTCCAGATAGGCGAGATTGTGGTCAATGCTCCTGTAAAGCTCTTGGTATGAGGATGTTTCAGCAAAGTGGACTTTGGTCAGCAGCGTGTCGAAACGCTTCATCGCGCGTTTGCCGGACAGCACATAACGCAGGAACTTGACGGAATTGAAACCGCGGACAATCGGATTCGAGAACTTGGCGGTGATGGGAGGGTAGTCGTGGTATTCGCCCATAATGGACAGGTTCATCGACTGCGGGTTGGCGATTCCGACTTTGGTGTACATGTTGTATAGCAGGTTCATGTCGAAGAACAGGTGCCCCGATATGGAAGAGATCAGCCGCAACGGCTTTTCCTCGTAGGGCGAGCGGTAAACTCCGGCCTTGTAGAGCATATACCGCATGCCGTAGTCGATGGCTTTTGCGGAGGTGGAGAGCGTCAGGGGCGTGACGGCTCCCGGCATCATCTCGCCTACATTCCGTTTGGTGAACAGATGCCCGCTCAGGTCATCGTCGCGGTCAAACTCCTCAATGTCAATGATTTCTGTTGTAATAGGGCGCATTTGCAGCAGATAGATCCGCCCGTCTTGGATGGCCCATTCCAGGTCCTTCTCCTCTCCGAAAACTGTCCTGACCTTTTTCCCGGTCTCGTACAGCTCTCGGACCTCTTCTTCGTTGAGCAAGTCATCGCCGCAGGGACGGTAGCACTTTCGGGAAATCTCGTAACGGTGGGCGGTAACCTGGCCGGAAACCAGATTCTCGCCTTGTCCGCTGACCGCTTCAATGAGGATGGCCGATCCGTTGTTCGGGCCGGCGGTGAAAAGCACGCCCGCCTTGTCACTGTTGATCATCTCCTGGACAACGATATTCATTGAGCCCTGGCCTAACTCAAAGTGGCGGGCATAGTCCTCCACGCGGCGGGAATTTAGCGATTCCAGACACTTGTTGACGCTTTCCATCAGATGAGCGCGGTCCACAAACAGGCAGGTTTCATACTGGCCGGCATTGGAGGCCGACGACTGATCCTCGTTGGAGGCGGAGGAACGCACGGATACGAGCTCCGTATTCATGGAGTCAAAAGCTTGATAAACAGCGTTTTCGTCTATCTGGTACGTGTCGGTGATGACAAACCCTTGCGGAACAGCGAATCCCTTCCGGACCAACATGTCCAATCCTTTCGCCTTTCCTCCCACAAGCGGATAAAGTTCCTCGGGCAGTTGCCCTAACTTGTATATTTTCATCGTATGATCTTTTTTAATTCTCTTTGATTGAAATAACGGTTACGGTCGGCGTTGAACCCGATTTCCAGAATGCCCCGGCAGCGTTTGCCGTCAATGTTGAATTCCGCAATGTTCTCGTGCAGAATGTATTGGCCATCCTGAAAATGATACGCCAACCCTGTCAGAAATCTGGCCTCGACATCGATTGTTCTGGAATTGTCCAGTTTCATGCGAAAAGCCAGTTCACGGGGAACGGTTCCCTGGTTGATTCGCTGAAAGTCCAAATCCGCCTGCAACATATAATGCAACCCTGTTTCGTCCCGGTAATGGCCCACCTCCAAAACGCTCATCACGGGATAGGAGACCAGCGAGTAATTGAACTGTTGGTGTGGGGAGACGGCCATCAGCCAGAGGTGGTTGTTCATGTAGTTCCAATCCCTCTTCCCGAACGAGTGGTCGCGCACGCAGGGCAGATGGAAATCGATGGTGTTGCAGTTCAGGGTCAGCTGGCCTTCAAGCACGCCTTCCTGTTCGTAATGGCACTGTCCGCTGACATTTTGCAGCTGGCCGAAAAACGCTTTGCTCCATGTCTCGTTGGCAATTCCGGTCGCCATTCTCTCCGCCGGCATGTCGCTTGTGAAATCGATGGGTTTCCGGTTTCCGACAAAGGTCGCCTGAACCCTGGCCTCATCGTTTTCATTGAGTTTGCCTTGAAAGGAGAGGTCCCAGCCGTCCCCGTTTTTTTCCACATGGACGGGTGCGGCGCCAACGGGGAAAAATTCCTGTTGCAGGGAATAGAGTTTGCCATCCACATAGACGGCAAACCAAGTCTCCTCCGCATGGACCCTCTTTCCCAAGCGGGCGAAGATGGACATGTTCTCGTTGTGGGCTGAAAAATAGTAGGAATTGTTCAGCCAGGTGTCCGTTTCGCCTTCGAGGGAATAATTCTCGGCAAATGAGTAGTCAAATGGATTCTGTTTGTTCCGTTTGGCCAATGCCCGGCACATGATTCGTTTTTTGAAATGGTAAAGCATAATCCCCAAATATGATGCTGCAAATCTACATAATATTCGGTTCGCTCATTAAGTTTTTTTAAGATTTATATATTATTGATAATTAGATATATAATCGTCTTAATATGCGATAGAAGGGAAAAATATGCCTCAGATTTGGTCGTGTTTTTGGATCTGTTGTCGGTTGTGCGGACATGTGCCATAGTTACGGAATACGATAACGAATAAGTTCACTCCTGTCCTCTAAAACCAACGGTAATGATATAGAAGATGTTCCTGTTGAGTTTTAGATTCCGCTCAACGCTAGCGCGTCTCGCGGAATGGTGCGCGCACCATTCCGCTGTGAACATAGTGAACGGCGGAATCTCTATCAACAATTCTTTTTGCATGCCTTCATCCTTATATTCGTTCTATTCGGAGGTTCAGGTATGGCGGCGAGCATGTACCATTGGCTAAAAATAATCAACGGCAAGTTTATCTTTTCAAATATTTATTATATTTGCAAAGTAAAATATAAAGAAATGAAAAAAATTCTTTTCTTTGCCTTAGCCACGGCTATGTTGCTGCTTCCTTTTATGAATTGCGAAGCACAAGCTTCATTAGAGTTTAAAAAACTTGATGTAAACAATATCAACAGATGGACCAATCATAGATTCCCTAATTACTGCTGTCGTATCGGAGACAAGGTTTTGTCAGGTGTGTCCATTAGTGTTACGGCAGAATTGACCAATACGAGTGATGATGTGCTGTATTTTGATGAGCAGGCAGGTGACGGTATCCGTAATGTCAATTTGGCTGTAAACTTTTATGATCTTGAATCAGAATGGGTGAAAATGTACTTGTATAATTCATACTCGTTGAATTCCAGTATAGACTTGGATATCGACTCGTTAGCCCCAGGAGAAAGTATGTCGTTTCAGGCAAGTGTGGGCTTCCCAGCCAGCCTTTTCCAAAATGAACCCCCATTGTACTATATGTCCAGTATAGCAGCAACAATGTATTTGTCATGTGAAATTTCTGGACATGAACCGTTTTTTTCTGATATGCCAGAGAATATTTTTTTGAATGGTGAAAAATTGAAGATTGAGGGAGGGGACTGCTATTATTGTGGAGAGATGTATGTTGTAACACATAATGCTGATGTCATGGCAGAGTTAATGGAAATAACCGGCAGATCCGATCTGTCCAGTACATTTGGCAGCATACTGTATTCCAATTATTTTATGGGAAAAGCATTTGTGTGTAACATGGGGTTTACACGCAGATTGCTACCTATTCCCAAGTATGCTGTCAAGTAAAATAGTACTTGAAATCCTTTTCAAAGTGAGGGATTGGAGATCCCTTCGCCGCCGCGGGCGTCCGAGCAAAAGAGAACTTCCAGATGCAACAAGTTGCTCCTGTGTTTTGTTTTTCGTTCCTTCTTGCGTCAGCAAGCTGCCGCTGAAGTACCTCAAAGTGAAGGATTGGAGATCCCTTCGCCGCCGCGGGCGTCCTGATTTTTTTGAGAAAAATAAAAAATACATCTCTGTTATCTGATAATATTGTATTTTTGCATATTCATAAAACAATAATATTATGATAAATCAAGAAAATAAAATTCAACTTTTTGAAGACAAAGTTATCAGGTCTGCATGGGATGCAGAAAAGGAAAAATGGTATTTCTCGATTGTGGATGTTGTTGGGGCTCTTACCGATCAACAGACACCTCGTGGTGCCAGTACTTATTGGGCCGTTTTGAAAAAAAGACTCAAAGATGAGGGCGCAGAACAACTGCTTACAATTTGTAAGCAGTTGAAACTTCTTGCTGCCGATGGCAAGATGAGATTGACGGATGTGGCTGATACAGAACAACTTCTTCGAATCATTCAATCCATTCCGAGTAAGAAGGCAGAACCTTTTAAACTTTGGCTTGCCCATGTTGGAAGCGAGATTATCCATGAGTCCGTTGACCCGGAACTGACCATTGAAAGAGCTGTTCAAAGTTATAGAGGACTAGGATACACTGAGAATTGGATCAACCAAAGGATAAAATCCATTGAAGTACGTAAAGCCCTTACCGATGAATGGGACAAGTCTGGGGTAAAGCAAGGTAAAGAGTATGCTTATTTGACGGATTTGATGTATCGCATTTGGGCTGATATGTCAGCTAAGGAGTATAAACAATACAAGGGGCTCAAAAACGAGAATCTGCGTGACAATATGACGAATGTGGAACTCATCTTGAATATGTTGGCGGAAGCTTCTGCAACCGAATTGTCGCAGAAGACATCTCCCCGAGACATTGAAGAAAGTTCTCAGGTCGCCATATCAGGTGCAGAGGTAGCAAAGGATGCCAGACTTTCATTAGAGAAACGCGGGGGGCAGGCGATAAGCCCTAAAAATGCCAAACAGTTAGGAATTAGACAATTGCCTTCTGCTGAATTTGACAAGGAAAAAAAGGATTATTGAGTTTGAGAAAAATATAGTTCCGAATTAAATATGAATTTGTCAAAGTGAGGGATTGGAGATCCCTGTCGCCGCCGCGGGCGTCCTGGCAAAAGAGAACTTCCAGATGCAACAAGTTGCTCCTGTGTTTTGTTTTCGTTCCTTCTTGCGTCAGCAAGCTGCCGCCAAAGTACCTTAAAGTGAGGGATTGGAGATCCCTTCGCCGCCGCGGGCGTCCGAGCAAGAAAAAGGCATTGCTGCGCAATACCTTTCTTTTTGCATGCCTTTATCCTTGTGACCGCAAGCGGTCACCGGATTCCGGCACACAAAAAAAGGCAACGCTACGCATTGCCTTTTTTCCTTGCGGAAAGTGAGGGATTCGAACCCCCGGTAGCTGTGACACTACGGCGGTTTTCGAAACCGCTGCCTTAAGCCACTCGGCCAACTTTCCGTGTCTCAGTTTTGAGGCCGCAAAAATACAAAAAAATCACAACAAATATCCAATGCCTGCCAAAATGGAGAAGACGAACGAGGAAATCACCAGCAGGGGCAGATATTTGTCCAATGCGCTGCCGTGATGCTTCCATACGCCAACAAGATGCATCACATACAAGGGTAAAGTTAACAGATAAAGGAGATTCCAAATCGAAGAGTAGGTGAACAGCGTGAAAACAATCATACAAATCCAACCGCCTGCAATGAGCACGGTCTCGTAAATCTTGGCTTTGCGCTCCCCGATTTTCAACGGGATGGTGACGCGCGTGGCCGCATCCGACTCCATGTCGCGGATATTGTTGGTGTTGAGCACGCCCACACTGAAAAAGCCGATGGTGACGGCCGGCAGCAGGACGGTCCAGGTGTCAAATGTGCCGGCGGCGACGAAATAGCCGCCCATCACGGACACCAGTCCGAAGAAGATGAATACGGAGATGTCACCCAGCCCGCGGTACCCATACGGCCGCTTGCCTAAGGTGTAGTGCGTGGCCGCCCAGATGGCGCACGCGCCGAGGATGAGCAGGATTATGGGTTTCAGCGCAAACAAGGTGCCGAACGCCATCATAATCATGACGCTTCCGAAGAAACAGCATAGGAAGACAAACAGGACGATGAGGCGTTTGAAGTCATCCACGCTGATGTTGCCTTCGGCGAGACTGTACAGCGGACCCTCGCGCTGCTCGCCATCGGTGCCGCTGAGGTAGTCGCCCAGCTCGTTTGACAGGTTGGTCAGGATCTGCAAGCACACGGTGGTGAGCAGAATCAGGACGATGACCCACGGCGAAACGCTGTGGTCGGCGCAAGCCAGAAATATGCCCATTACCACCCCTGCCAACGATAAGGGCAGGGTGCGCAGGCGCATGGAATGTATGGCGGCTTTCAGTGACATGTCACAAAGAAATATTTGCTTATGACGAAAGACTTGAGATCTAAGACTTAAGACGGAGAAGACCACGATTTTGCTAGCCAACACCGTCTTAAGTCACAAGTCTCCAGTCTCTACAATGTCGGTCCGAACGGCACCAGGGCGCGGCCCTGTTCCGTGTCGCTGAAATTCTCGAAATTCTTGATGAACGAGGCGGCCAGTGTCCTGGCGTTCTCGGCGTATGCGGCCTTGTCGGCCCAGCTGTTCTCCGGATTGAGGATGCTGTCGTCCACGCCCGTTACATGTTTGGGGATGTGGAGGTTGAACGGTTTCACCAATTCGGTTTCGCAGTTCAGCAGTTCGCCGTTGAGGATGGCAGTGATGATGGCACGTGTGGCCTTGAGGGATATGCGTTCGCCCACGCCGTAGCCGCCGCCGGTCCAGCCGGTGTTCACTAAATAGGCCGTGGCGTTGTGCTGGTCGAGTTTCTTGGCCAGTTCCTCGGCGTATTTGGTGGGGTGCAGCAGCAGGAACGCCGCGCCGAAGCAGGACGAGAAGGTGGGCTGCGGGGTCACGATGCCGCGCTCGGTGCCGGCCAATTTGGCGGTGTAGCCGCTCAGATAGTAGTACATCGTCTGCTCACGGTTCAAGACGGCCACCGGAGGCAATACGCCGAAGGCGTCAGCCGACAGGAAGATGATCTTGCTGGGATGCGTGCCTCTGGACACGGGCTTCACGATGTTCTGGATGTGGTAGATAGGGTAGGAGACGCGGGTGTTCTCGGTCTTGGCAGCGGAGTCGAAGTCGATGTTGCCATCGGCGTCCACCACGAGGTTCTCGAGCAGTGCGTCGCGCTTGATGGCGTGGAAGATGTCCGGTTCCTTGGCCTCGCTCAGGTTGATGCACTTGGCGTAGCAGCCGCCTTCGAAATTGAACACGCCGTTGTCATCCCAGCCGTGCTCGTCATCGCCGATGAGGGCGCGGTTCGGGTCGGTGGAAAGGGTGGTCTTGCCGGTGCCGGAAAGGCCGAAGAAGATGGCGGTGTCGCCGTCTTTGCCCTGGTTGGCGGAACAGTGCATGGCAGCTATGCCTTGCAGCGGCAGGAAGTAGTTCATCACGGAGAAGATGCCCTTCTTCATCTCGCCACCATACCAGGTGCCGCCGATGAGGGCCATTCTTTCGGTGAGGTTGAAAGCCACATACACCTCGCTGTGCAAGCCCATCTCCTTCCAGTCGGGGTTGGTGGTCTTGCCGGCGTTCAGCACCACGAAGTCGGGTTCAAAGGTCTTCAATTCCTCGTCGGTGGGGCGGATGAACATGTTCTTCACGAAATGGGCCTGCCAAGCCACCTCAGAAACGAAGCGCACTTTCATGCGCGAGTTCTCGTTGGCACCGCAGTAACCGTCCATCACATACACCTTCTTGCCGGTGAGCTGTTTCTGGGTGATGGTTTTCAAGTGCTCCCAGGTCTTGTGGTCGATGGGCTTGTTGTCGGAACCCTTCTTGTTGGGGTCTGCCCACCACACATTGTCCTTCGTGTTCTCGTCCATGACGATGTATTTGTCCTTGGGCGAACGGCCGGTGAAGATGCCGGTGTCCACAGACAAGGCGCCGGATTTGGTCTTGTAGGCCTTCTCATAACCCGTCAGCGCGGGGTTGGTTTCGTGCTCGTACAACTCATCGTATGACAGGTTGTGGTAAATTTCAACAGGATCAAGGACGCCGAGGTCTTTCAATTGCTCTTTGAGATCTTTCATGATGTATTTTTTAATGATTTTAATATTGATGATCGTATGGGTGATTAATCTATGTTATTGTAATGGTGGAAATTACGATACCGCTTCACCTTGGCAGAATATGTTTGCAAAGATAACAATTTCTCTGCTTGTATTACACTTGAAATAATATAATAAAGAAAACTATTGTTCTACAAACACCAGGTAATACCAGTCGGCGGGATTGCCAATACCGACGCTGGGCGTGTACAAGTAAACCGCCACTTTCTTATGGGTGTTGCCATAATAGTGTTGGAATTCTTTCTGCTTGGACACGGTCTGCCAGATGTGTTGTAGATCTGTTTCTTCGGAAGTGGTGATATAGTTGCCGGAATTGTTGATGAATGACACTTTGTTTTGTCCGGGATAGGGGAGTCCGTTGTTCAGCGTTAATCCGTTTTTGAAATGGTCTGGGAAATCCAGATGGCCGCATCCCGACCAAATGATGGATCCTGACAGCAGCAGGTTGTTGGTGTTTTGGTAAAATAGTTTGATGCTTCCGAAGTCGCCCGGTGATTGGTATTGGGATAAGAAAGGAATCTCATTGCCCGAAGGATCCGGATTTTGCACATTTAAGGCATAAAATCCTTTGGGACGAAAGGTGAGATAATCCACTTTGGAAATCAGGATGTTTTTATGTAAATCTTCATTTTGCAAATTGCCTTGTGTGCCGTCTCCCGAAGGTGACCCCGCCTGGGAATTGTAGATGCGCAATTCCACCCAGTTCGTGTAACCGGTCGTCAGGAATATTTCGTATTCATTGGCATAGATATCATTGCCCGTAAATGAAATATTGACATTCGAGGAGGAATCTATCGTTTCCAAGGCGGAAAGCAGTTCTTCTGGAGTGTTGAAAACCTGGTTGTTTTCATCTACTTTCAATGAATAGTGTGAACGCACCAGTTTGGTGAAGGCTGTGGATGCCCGAAATTCCAGCATCCATTGCTTGAAAACCGGCAACATGACGGACAAACCTTCGTCTTTCACATAAAGTTCACCTTGTTTGACGCAGCCCTGACTGGGCGACCAAAGAGAAAGAATTTTGGTCACATTATTCTCCGTCTTGACATAGCGTTCCCCGTTAGAAATGAAACCATTGTCGTTTAGAATGGTTTCGGCGGAAGCCCGCGTCAGTCCGATGCACGCTTTCACCATGGTGAAATCATTGGTGACGGGATCATTCACTTCAGGCGTGTAGTCGATGGGTTGCGGTTGGGGAATCGGCTCAATAGGGTCTATTATACAGGAAGTGAAAAAGATGGCAAGGAGGACTATTGCTGGTGCCAGAATGCGGTGAAGACAGCTATCTTTTTTCATGATATTATGATTTTTAAATGGAAACTCTCATGCCAATAAGCATCTTTGCAAAGATACAATATTTATTGATACTATGGCAAATTTTTATCACTCTCGGGGAAAGTATGCGTTTTCAGGGATTTATTTACTATTTTTGCACCCCAAGGAAGTACCCGATTTAAGCCATTCATTACCCGCATAATTTCGGAAGATTGGTTTAGTTTATACTAAAAAATATCGTATTCTTATGAACGAAACACTAAATACCCTGTTTAACCATGTGAGCGTGCGCGAGTACACGGACCGCAAGGTGGATGACGAAACCCTTAACCTGATTCTGAAAGCTGCCTGCAGCGGCTCCACCATGGGCAATATGCAGCTGTTCAGCATCATTGTCACGCGCGATGAGGCGATGAAACAGAAACTCGCCCCGTTCCACTTCAACCAGCCCATGGCGACAAAAGCGCCCGTTATTCTCACTTTCTGCGCCGATTTTCGACGCTTTAACCGCTACTGCGAGTTCCGCGATGCCGAAACAGAGGCGTACAGCAACCTCCAATCCTACCATTGGGCCGTTATAGACGCGCTTATCGCCGCCCAAAACGCCTGCGTGGCCGCCGAATCGCTCGGACTCGGCTTCTGCTGGCTCGGCACCATCACCTACAATGTCGATAAGTTCATCGAGGCGCTCCAACTGCCCGAACATGTAATCCCCGTGGCGTGCATCCCGATGGGCTACCCGGTTGCGAAACCTGCCCTGACACAAAAACTTCCCCTTGAGGCCATGGTCCACTATGAGACCTATCAGGATTACGACAAGGCGCGCATTGATGCTTTGTATGCGGAAAAGGAGAATTCAGCTGAAACCAAAGGGATTCTCGCCGAGAACCCCGACTGCGAGAACCTCGCCCAAGTGTTCACCAAACACCGCTACACCAAAGCCGATAACGAACACTTCGCACAAGTCCTGCTCGACGCCCTGAAAAAACAAGGATTCCTACAATAAAAAGTCTCACCTCTCACCTCTCACGTCTCACTTCTCACCTTTTACGTCTCACATCTCACCCCTCAACCCCCAAAAAACATGACCCCCCGCCACCCCCTTATCCTCATCCTCCTTATCCCGCTGCTGTTCTTCACGAGCTGCAAAACGGACAAGATGCCCGCAACCCAAGTGCAAAGTCTGGATAGCAAATCGGGCTGCATAAGCAACGACTGGCAGTTCCAGTATCAAGGGCAGTGGTATCCCGCCACAGTACCGGGTAATATCCATACCGACTTGATGGCCAACAATTTGATCCCAGATCCCTTTTTCGGCACCAACGAGGATTCCGTGCAATGGGTGGCCGACAGTGTGTGGACTTACCGCCTTCTTTTCGATGCCGACTGCGCCGGCAATGGCCTCCAATATGAGAACCGTTGGCTTGTGTTTGACGGACTGGATACATACGCGGAAGTGTGGCTTAATGGCAAGTTGCTGGAGTCTTTTGACAAAGAAGACTATAAAACATTGTTGAACAATATGTTCCGCCAATGGCGCTTCAATGTCAAGGATGTCTTGAAAGAGAAGGGCAATGAATTGATTGTCAGATTTTATCCTTCGTCGCCTCGTGATTCTGCCGCTGCTGCCCAACTGCCCTACAAGCTTCCCGACAACCGCGTGTTTACCCGTAAGGCACAGTATATGTCGGGTTGGGATTGGGGTCCGAAACTCATCACTTGCGGCATTTGGAAAAATGTGCGTTTAGAGAGTTTCAGTGACTTGAAATTGGAAGATGTGTATGTGCTGGATACTAAGACAACTTCTGATACTACTGAAAGTTGGGAGACTTCGGTGCAGCTGTTGGTCAAGTCGCTGCAAGACAGAAAAAGATGCAAGGTTCTGATAGAGGTGTTTGATGAAAACGGGCGGTGCGCCAAGATCGAGAAGCGCATCAAACTGGATTATGATGACCATGTTGTTGAGATTCCTGTTACGATTGCCCACCCCAAACTCTGGTGGCCTAACGGCATGGGCAAGCAGCATTTGTACACATTCGTAGTGACGGTTAGTGACAGGAAGCAGGAAACCCAATACGCGCTCCGCCACGGATTGCGCACCGTGGAACTGATTCGCGAGAAAGACTCGATAGGCGAGTCCTTTGCCTTCAAGGTTAACGGCAAGCCCTGTTTCATGCGCGGCGCTGACTGGATTCCGGCGTCCTCCTATCCGGGCACGCTCAACACGCCGGAGGGCGGCGATGTGTATTATCGGCTTCTGCACGATGCCGCGGAAGTGAACATGAACATGATTCGTGTATGGGGCGGCGGCATCTATGAAAATGACGCATTCTATAATTATTGTGATGAATTGGGCTTGATGGTTTGGCAGGATTTCATGTTCGCCTGCAATCCCTATCCCGGGGATAAAGCGTTTCTGCGCAATGTGGATTCTGAGGCCATGTACCAGATCAAGCGCTTGCGCAACCACCCCTGTATCGCACTTTGGTGCGGAAACAACGAGGTGCACAACGGTCTGGAGGACTGGGGCTGGCAAACCGCATTGGGCTGGAGTGACGCGCAGTACAAGCAGTTGCTCACTGATTTCAGTAAGCTGTTTGAACAAATGTTGGCCAACAAAGTGAAAGAAAACCATAAGGGTGTCCCGTATATTTCGACTTCGCCAACCTATGGCTGGGGACACCCCGAGTGCTGCACGCACGGGTGCTCCCATTACGGGGGCGTATGGTGGGGCGAGCAACCGTTTGATGTTTGGAAAGAGAAAACGGGCCGCTTTATGTCAGAGTATGGGTTCCAATCCTATCCGGAAATGGCAACTATAGAGACATTTACCACCGAAGCGGACCGCAAGATCGGTTCTCCGGCGCTCAACAACCACCAGAAGCACGGGCGTGGCGTGGAGATTATCCGCAAGGCCATGCGGGAGGAGTTCGGCTATACTAGGACCGACAATCTGGAAGAGTTCGCCTATATGAGCCAGCTGGTGCAGGCATTGGGCATCCGTCGTGCCATTGACGCGCACCGCATCCAGCACGACCGCTGCGCCGGCACGCTCTGCTGGCAGCTCAACGACTGCTGGCCCGTGGCCTCGTGGAGCAGTATCGACTACACGGGCCGCTGGAAAGCCCTGCACTATCAGTTTAAGGAGGCATACCAGAATGTGGCGCTCTGTGTGGACCAGCAGGATGTGTATGTGGTTAATGACCAAATGGCAGCCGTGAATGGCGAGGTGCGTTGGCAACTCTTTGCGCTTGATGGAACTCCTTTGAATGAGCGCCAGTCCGCTCGCGTGAAAGTGCCCGCCGACCAGGCCTTGAAGGTGCTGTCTCTGGATGCCGGGAAACTCCATGTTTCACCGGCTACGACATACGCTCTCGTGCAACTTTCCCTTAATGGAAGTCCTCATGCCGAAAGAGTTGTGTTCTTCACCTCTTTGGGCAAAATGAAATTTGAATCGGGCGAAATCCGTCAGGAACTCAAGAACTTCGGCGATCATTTTGAACTGACTCTCACAAGTCCCACATTCTGTTACGGCGTGCATGTGACGGAAACCACTGGTAAAGAGGTGAAATGGTCGGACAACTATTTCAGTTTGATTCCCAATGTTCCGAAAACCATTTATGGCTATTATGACGGAAAACTGGAAGATGAGCCCATGGTAGCGGTGCGCTGTTTGCGGTAGATGCGTGATATAGAAGTAGAAAACAAGATTGTTCGTGCGCAGGCCTCGGCAATTTTCCCCCTTGTCCCTCCCTGTCCCTCCCTGTCCCTCCCTGTCCCTCCCTGTCCCTCATGTACCCTTCACCTCATGCACCTCTCCTGCACCCCACACAATAAATCCCGCATCTCTTCGTTTTAAGTGAAATTAAAAATGTAAGTATGAACGTGAAGATTTTATGGGCGGATGATGAGATTGATTTGCTGAAGCCCCATATCCTGTTTTTGAACTCCAAGGGCTACGATGTGATTCCCGCACTCAGCGGCATGGAAGCGCTGGAAATTCTGAAGAAAGAGTTTGTGAATATTATCTTTTTGGATGAGAACATGCCCGGTTTGAGCGGTCTTGAAACACTCCAACGACTGAAAAAGGAATATCCTCATATTCCGATCGTGATGATTACCAAGAGCGAAGAGGAGCATATCATGGAAGACGCTATTGGCTCCAATATCGCCGATTATTTGATTAAACCCGTGAATCCCAACCAGATACTGTTGTGCTTGAAGAAAAACATTGACAACAAGAAACTGGTGACCGCCAAGGTGACCATCGATTACCAACAGGCGTTCCGGGATTTGTCGATGCGCATTTCCGACCGTCTGTCGGTGAAGGAATGGGAAGACCTCTATCGTGAACTGGTGAACTGGGAGATGCAGATTGAGAAGATTGAAGATGAGGGAGTTGCGGAGATGCTGGCCGCCCAGAAGGAGGAGGCGAATGTGCAGTTTGCCAAATTTGTGCAGCGCAATTATATTGATTGGGTGAACGGTCGCGGCACCGACAAACCGATACAGTCGCATACGGTGCTGAAAGAGAAAATGTTCCCGTACCTCAGCGAGCAGAAACCGACTTTCCTGTTCGTCATCGACAACCTGCGCTATGACCAATGGCGGTGCATCTATCCGCTGCTGCATGATTATTACTATGTGGATGAGGAGACCATCTGCCACAGCATCTTGCCTACGGCCACGCACTACGCGCGTAATGCGCTCTTCTCAGGTCTGATGCCCTCCATGATCGCCAAGAAATATCCGCAGATGTGGTTGAACGAGAACGACCAGGGCGGCAAAAACCAGTTTGAGGAACAGTTGTTGGGTGAGTATCTGAAACGCTATGGCAAGAATATCAAATATTCGTATGCCAAAGTGCTGAACGCTGATTTCGGAAAAAAAGTGTTTGACAACTTCAACCAATTGATGCACAATTCTTTGAATGTGGTAGTGTTCAACTTTGTGGATATGCTTTCCCATGCCGGCACCGATGTGAATGTGGTGCGCGAACTGGCCGACGACGAGAAGTCCTACCGCAGCATTACGGCATCCTGGTTCCAGAATTCAGTGCTGTTGGATATGCTGAAATATCTGTCCGACAAGAAAGTGCCCGTATTTATCACCACTGACCACGGCACCATCAAAGTGGAGCGTGCGCTGAAGATGGTGGGCGAGCGCGAGGTGAACACCAACTTGCGCTACAAGGTGGGCCGCAGCAGCATGGATTATCCCGCCAAGGAGGTGTTCGAGATCAAGAATCCCGATGAGGCCTTCCTGCCGAAAGAGAGTCTTACTCAGCGCTTTATCTTCGCCACCAAATCCGATTTCTTCGCATACCAGAACAACTTCAACCAGTATGTGAACCTTTACAGGCACACATTCCAGCACGGCGGCATTTCCATGGAGGAGATGCTCACCCCGTTCGTGAAGTTGTTGCCGAAATAATGACTGGCGAAGGACTAAAGCGCCTTCAATAGATTGTCAATTGCACCCCAAGAGAATGTTCTTAAACCGGGTGTCGTGCTCATGATGAGGATGACATCCGATTTTTTTATCTCTTCTTTGATGTTCAAATCGTGGGTGAAGGTTTCCTTTGTGAAACTCTCCGGATAGACGGAACTGTTGTAGTACCAGAATTTGCCTTGAAACCCTTGTTGCTGGATGCCCAGATTGTAAACCTCCCAATAATAGCTGTCGGAAATGACGGTCAGGGTGGGTTTGGGTGACATGGTGTCGGCAGTCCAGTGCCATTCGGGATAGCAGAGCGGATAACTGGGCAATGGCTTGTCGGAAAGGTTCAGGAGTTTGCCCAAATCATAATCCGAGTATTGCGGTTGGCGGATAAGCACATTGCGGTCTATGATGATGCGAGGCAGCGTGAGGCCGCTTTTCTGTGCGATGTAATGCATCAGACTGTCGGTGGCCTTAATCAGCCCATATTCGCTCCAATGGATGCCGTATTGCGCATACAACGGATATGGGGTATGGGATTTTTGGCTTTGGTAAAAACCGTTGTAGTCGATCACATTCACCCCGTATTGTTTCAATAACTTGCTGTATTGCTTGTAGTTAGTGTTCTCGGTATTGTCTCTTTGTTGTGATTTAGGAATATATTCCGGGAAGAAGTCGGCCTTGCTGGGGGATAGAAACACCACCAGGGTTTTGCCCCTGGCGGCCAGAGAGTCCTGCAAACGGCGAGTCCTGATGACCATGTGGCGAATGCTGTCCAGTCCGATAAAGTCCGTGCCATAGTGCGCGTCAATGTAGTCCTGCTCAAAAAGGTAGTTGTCTTTCCCGATGACCACATTATAGGCGTTGGTTTGGTGGAAAATATTGAAACAGAATTGATTGCGTAGTCTCACCAATTGCCCGTGAAATCCCAGACTGTCGTTGATGAACTGCTCGTAGGCGGTCTGGTAGGAACCGTTGAACCAGTCGCGGGCGTTCCATTCCGGTCTTTCATGCGGAGTGAAGGCGCCCGTGAGCTCGGGCTCATTGAAATGGCGCGTCCGCATCTGCCAGAGCGGCAGCAGCAGCAGTGTCAGGAATATGAGGTATAATATGGTTTTTCGCAGGTTCATGGTTTAGAATTTGAAATAGATGAAGGGGTTGAATCCGGATGAGGAGAGATAGGCGGCGGAAGCCACGAGTAATATCACGGCGCACAAGAACGACACATAATGCTGCCATTCGGGGCGCTCCGGCGCATAGCAGAATGCTTCGGCTTTGCGCCCCGGTTTGCAAAGGGTCACAAAAGAGAAGAAAACAGCGATGCCGAATACGGTGATGAATTCAGCGGAGAGATGTGTGGTCGTGTGGCTGAATTCAAAGAGTTTTCCGATGTAGAAAAGGGCGTCGCCGAACAGGTCATTGCGGAAGAATATCCAGCCCACGGTGACCACGGCAAAGGTGAGTACTACGCGCAATATGGCTGGCACTTTTGATAACCATTTGTTCAAGAACAGCTTGTCTCCGATGATGAACAAACCGTGCCAGATGCCCCAGATGAGAAAATTCCATCCCGCGCCGTGCCAGATGCCGCACACGACGAACACGATGCCCAGATTGATGTATTGGCGAACCTTGCCAGCCCGATTGCCTCCAAGGGGAATGTAGAGATAGTCTTTGAACCAAGCCCCCAGAGTGATGTGCCATCTCCTCCAGAACTCGCTCACACTCTGGGAGGTGTAAGGGTTGTTGAAGTTCTCCGGAAACTTGAACCCCAGCAGATAGCCCAAGCCGATAGCCATGTCGGAATACCCGCTGAAGTCAAAATAGATCTGAAACGAGTAGGCGAGGGCGGCTATACGCGCGATGGTGCCCGTGACCTGCTCGTGCGGGAGCGCGTAGAATTGATCCACTTGCGCTCCTAAAATATTGGCAATGAGAACTTTCTTCGCCAATCCGAGTGCGAAACGGTAAACTCCGTACAGCTTGTTGTCTATCGTGTCGTTGTGCCGCCGGTCTTCAATGTCGTCGGCAATGGTGTTGAAACGGACGATAGGTCCCGCAATGAGTTGCGGAAACATCAGAATATAAAGCAGATAGTCGTGCAGATGCCGCAACGGGGCGTGCACCTTACGATATACATCAATCGTGTAGGTTAGGGATTGGAAAGTGAAAAAGGATATGCCGATAGGCAGGGCCACCGTCATCCAGGGGACTGTGTGAAGTCCTACTGTAGATAACAGTTGGTTTAGGTTGTCAATGAAGAAGTTAGCGTACTTGAAATAACCTAAAAGACCGAGATTCAGAAGCAGCGAAAACACGAGTCCGGCTTTCCGGTGTTGTTCCTGCCGGCTCATGGATTTCACGATATAGAAGTTGAGAATAAGGGAGCCCAGCAGGATGAAGAGGAACTTCGGTGCCCCCCAGGCGTAAAACGCCAGACTGGCGATAAGCAGTACGATGTTCTTCCCCTTTGCCGGTGTCAGGTGGTATATGACTAAAAATACCGCCAGAAATACAAAGAGGAATAAGGTGCTGCTGAAAACCATATTTTTTTATTATAGTCGGCAAAAGTACAAAAAAAAGATTATCTTTGCCGCCGTAATTATGAGGGAGTAATTGGCGGCCGTAAGGCCGTGGGCGGCATCAACAAACCCAGTCGAAAAGACTTGGTGCCGTTCTTAAAACAATAAGACTCATAGATTCTGTTTGGTCAGGTCTATGAGTCGTTTTTTTTAATGATTGCCACGGAATTGAAACTAAAAAATTGAGATATGAGCAGGTTTTTGTTTTTCGGATGTTTTATGGTCTTCATCATTCTGATGCTGGCCATGGATTTGGGTGTTTTTCATAAGAAAGACCATGAAATAAAAGTTAAAGAGGCCTTTATTTGGACTTGCATTTGGGTGCTGATGGCCATGGGCATGGCCCTTTTGATCCGTTTCCGTGCCGAGTGGGTGCATGGTATCTCCAGTATGGAGGAGCTGCTCACCTTTGCCAGCGGCACTTCCCTGGAAGGGCTTATCCAATCAGGCATGGATTTCTCCGCCGCATTGGATGTGTATCGGAAGGAAATGGCCAACCAATATCTGGCCGGCTATTTTCTGGAGGAGTCCCTGTCCATTGACAACATCTTTGTGATGATCATGATTTTTGTGAGTTTTGGCATTGATAAGAAATACTATCACAGAGTGCTGTTTTGGGGCATTTTAGGCGCCATAGTGCTGCGTTTCATCTTTATTTTCGCCTTGGGCGCTGTGGTGGCCCGCTTCTCCTGGATTTTGGCCATCTTCGGTGTGATTTTGATCTATTCCGGTGTCAAAATGTTCCGCGACAAGCGTGATGAGAAGATCGATACGGCCAACCATCCTGTGGTGAAGTTCGCCTCCAAGCATTTCCGCGTAACCCCCGATGTGCAAGGTCACGACTTTTTCGTGAAGAAAGACGGTAAAAACTATATCACCCCGTTGTTCTTGGTATTGCTGGTGATTGAGTTCTCTGACATTATCTTTGCCGTGGATTCCATTCCTGCCGTGTTTTCAGTCACCACCGATCCGTTTATTGTATTCTTTTCCAATATTTTCGCCATTATGGGCCTGCGGTCCCTGTTCTTCCTGCTGAGCAATGTCACCGACAAGTTCTGGCTGCTCCAATACGGTTTGGGTGTGCTGCTCTGCTTCATCGGGTTCAAGATGATCGGCCACGAGTTCTTCCATTTGAACATTTCTACTGTGGCATCCCTCTTCACCATTTTAGGCATTCTGGCATGCTCCGTGCTCGGTTCGTTGGTGTTTCCAAGAAAGGTTAGTGAATCCTAATCACGCTCTTCTCCCGCACGAGCATCAGAAGTCCGCGCAGGGTGAGGAACAGGAGAAAGGCGATCCAGAGGCCGTCATTGCCCAAGGAGTTGTGCAGAGCGTAGTAGGCGATGAAAAACACGCCAGTGGCCACAAACATCACATTGCGCATGGCTTTGCTGGCGGTGGCGCCGATGTAGATGCCGTCGTAAATGAAGGCGGCAAACCCCGTAAAGGGCACCAAAATGGTCCAAATGATGTATTCCATGGCTTTGTCAACCACCGCTTTGTCGCTGGTGAGGATGCTGAGCAGCGCGCGTCCGCAAGTGGCATACAGGATAGTGAAGGCGGTGGCCAGTCCCACGCCCCAGAGCAATAACTTGCGTATGCAGATTCTGAGCGATTGCTCGTCCTTGGCCCCATAAAAGCGGCCTACCAGCGATTCGCCCGCATAGGCGAACCCGTCCATGATGTAGGAGAGCAGCGTGAACAGCTGCATCAGCAGTGTGTTGGCGGCCAGCACCTCGTCACCCATCTCAGCGGAAATGTAGGGGATGAAAGTGAACACGGCAATGAGGCACAGCGTGCGCAAGAAGATGTCCCCGTTGATTTTGAAGAACTGGACCATCTCGTGCCAGTGCAGACTCTCACGGATGCGTATGTTGTGGCGCAGTTCGCCGTATTGCACAAACCAGAGCGTGACGGCGAGGAGGAGGCCGCTATATTGGGCGATGACGGTGCCCCAGGCCACACCCGTAATGCCCGCATGCAACACGAATACGAACACAAGACTGCAAATGATGTTGACGATGTTGAGGATGATGGCGATCCACATGGGCGTCTTGGCGTTCTGCATGCCGATAAACCATCCTTTGAGCGCATAAAGCGCCAGGTTGGCAGGTGCTGCCCAGATGCGGATGTAGAAGTAGGTGAGGGTTAGCGCTAAGGTCTCCTCACTGCTGTGGATCCACTTTTGACAGAGATACCCAATGGGTCTTTGGAGCAAGATGAGCATCAGAGCGGCGGCCAACGCGATGGTGAGACCGCGCACCAAAACATGGAGATACTCCGCTTTGTCGTTCGCTCCGTACGCCTGTGCGGTAAGTCCGCTGGTGCCCATGCGCAGGAATCCGAAGTTCCAGTAGATGAGATTGAACACCATCGTGGCCAGCGCGATGGCTGCGATGTAACTTGCGTTCCCGATATGCCCCACAATGGCCACATCCACCATGCCTAATAAAGGCACTGTGATGTTGGTGATGATGCTCGGAAGCGCCAGACGGAGGATTTCCTTGTTCAATTTCCTGATTTTAGGCTGCAAAAATACAAAAAATGAAGATAAGGGATGGTTAATTTAGGGTAGAAAACAAAAAAAGAGACTTTCCGGTCAGGAAAGTCTCTTTTTGATGATGATTAGCTAAAAGCAAACAGCCAATAGCAAATGGTCAAAACTTACTTCTTGACGATGCGTTTGGTCACCATGCCTTTCTCGGTGAGGATACGGACGAAGTAAACGCCGGAAGCATAACTTGTGGCATCGATGGTCACCGTGTTGTCGTTGACCTCAACGCTGTTCATCAGCTTGCCGAACACATCAAACACTTCCACACTTTGAATGCTGAACTTCGAATTCTGAATTCTGAATTCACCAGTGGTCGGGTTCGGGAACAAAGCGGTGCTGCTGAAGAGGTAGTTCTCAATACCAACAGCGGTGAAGGTGACATGATTGGACTCGCCACTGTGCTGTGCGCCACAGTTGGCCACCACATACACTTCATATTCAGCACCCGTTTCCAGATTTTGTAATACGAAAGGATGACTGTTGGCATTTGCGGCGGTGAAGGAACCGGCGGAAGTCTTCTTGTAGTTGACTGTCCAGCTATCGGGTGTTCCTTGTTGATTCCAATCAAGGGTGACACTGCCATCCGTGATGTTGGTGGCGGTGAGGTTCGTAGGCGCATAGCAGGTTTCCTGGCCTTCTGGCAATGTGGTGAAGGAGGCGGTCATAGACCAGTCGCTGACACCAGCAGTGCAAACTGCCTGAACGCGCACCAGATAGATAGTGTTTGCCGTAAGTCCGCTGAAGGTGTAAGTGGGTGCATTCACCAAGATGCTGGAACTCCAGTTGCCGCCCACGCTCATATATTGCAGGTTCCACTGTACCTCGTCACCACCAGCTGTCCAGTTGGCGACTGCACTGGTTTGGGAAATGTTGGCAAATGTGATGTTGGCGGGCGAGTTACACTGGGTGGGTGTAGTGCCGGATGCTGTGGTGAAGGTGTAGGTGAAGGTGGCATCTGGATTCGGATCCTGAACGGCGCAATTGGTGACGACATACACATCGTATGAGGTGTTGGCAGTCAAGCCAGAGAGGGTGACGCTTTGAGTGTTGGCTATAACAGATTGCCAAGCGGAACTGTTCGAAGGTGTGTAGTAAACTGTCCAAGAGTTGTGTGAAGGATCGTTGTCAATCCAAGAAATATCGGCGGCGATGTCGCTGATGTTGGACGCTGTAACGCTGTTTTTCACAGGAGACGGACACTGAGGAGCAATTTCCACGGTGAAGTCGTCCAAGTTCCAAGATTGGCTGGCTGAAGTGTTCGTATAACGGAGGGCAATTCTACCGGTGGTGGCCGTTACACTGTTGAAATCAAACGGTCCCATATAATTGCCGTTGCCGGCACTAGCGCTACCACGCTCGCCGGGTCTTCCGGCATCGCTCAACAACTCAAATGAGTTGGGATTGTCAATATTTGTGATGACACCGACTTCCAGAGTTCCTGTGCTAGGATTCGTGGATGTTGCCCAGAAGGAAAGACGCAACTCATGAATGTCATTGGTGAATTCTGGTAACACCATCATGTTGGTGCCGCCCTTCATTTCGGCAGAATAGACACCGGAGTGGCAGGATTCCCCGTGGGTGCCATATACGAACGGTCCATGGTAGTATGTGTCTGTGATAGGAGTTGCCCAACAGCGGAACGGAAGTTCACCAGTGCCGGTATAGGATTCGAAGTCCTCGAACCACGGTGTGGAAGATGTGACGGTGATGGCATCGCAATCGGTGGTGAAGGTGCCGCCAGTCCAATAACTGTATTCGCCGCCACCGCAGTCAGAGCGCATACGATAGTTGTAAACAGTGTTGCTGGTAAGGTTGGTGAGTGTGGCAGGTGATGCCGTTACGGAGCCGAAGCTGTTCCAAACGGTGTCAGATGCCGTCTTGTATTCGATTTCCCAAGCAGTCTCCTGGTATCCAGCCACCCAGTTGATATCGGCGGAGTTTGCCGTGACATTAGAAACATTGGTATTCGGAGCGACACAGGTGGTGGTAGTGTCACAACCAGCGCCAAATATCACATTATTACGGGCAGAGGTGGAGGTTCCACTAGCGGGTGTGGAGGAGGTGCTATAAGGATTGTTGTCATTGTAATTGTATCTGGATGCCTGGAAAGGAGCAGTGTGCGAACGCCAAGAGTTTCCACTGGTCCATGTTCCGGTCTCATCAATCACTATCAAAAGCAGATTGTCAGTACCGTTATAACTGAACGGTGTGGAGAACTGGAAGGTGTTCAGACCGGTGTGAAGTGTGGGTGAACCCGTATATACAAGCTGTGCGTTTGTTGCGGGAATCCAGTTTCCGGATGTGCTTTCCGTGGTATGCATCATGTAAATCTTGTAACTTCTGGAGGTGCTGAAAGCGGCCATGTCTAAGGTGATGGACTCGATGGTTCTCGGTGTTCCAATCTCAGATGCAAGGAAGAGTTGTTGTGAGTATGAGTAGTTGTAAAAACTGTAAGAGGGCAGATAACTGTTCGCATCAGTGCCGGTACCGATAGTGAAATCACCACCCACCAAACAGTTGGTGTGGAAGGTGATGGTGGTCCAATCGCCTGTAGTGCTGTTGTCGCAGTTGGGTCTTACGCGCAGATCATAATAGGTGGAGAAGTTCAAACCGCCTAACAGATAGGTGTTGCCCGTGATGTTGTTGATGGTTGTCCAGTTGTCTTGACCACCTTCTGAGTATTCCAGCGTGTAGTCTGTCGGGGTGCCGAAATGTCCAACACTCCAGGAAACTTCTGCGGAGGTGCCTGTGATGTTGTTGACTTCCAAGTTGTTGACAGGAGAACAATCCGGAGCGATATCAATGGTTACATCGTCAATGTAAAAACCGCAACTGGAAGCATTGGAAACACGGAAGGCGATATATTTGCCGTTTCCAGTGTAGTTGTTGAACGTGACATATTGTTCAGCATAAGCATAGGTGTTAGAAGAAGACAAGTCGATAGTATCAATAGTCACGAAAGTGGTAGGATCGGTCTTGTCAGTCATTACACCCACTTCCAAGGTGCCGGATGAACCAGTTCTGCAAGCCCAGAAGTTGACCATTAGAGTGCTAACGTCAATACTTTGGTCGAATTCGGGCGAGATGGCAATGTTGAAGCAACTGGTGGTGTGGTGGAAATCAAGGAAATGAGTGCCGTTGTGTGCATAAGAGTTGCTCGGGATGTAAACATAGTGATCTGGATCGGAAGCGTAACGGTCCCAACAAACAATGTAGTTCTCTTGGCTTCCAGAGTTGTAAAGACCGGTTTCAAAATCTTCAGAATAGGGCAGGACGGTGATAGGACCGCAATCGGTACGGGCGCTGTTGCTGATTTGTGTGCTGATCAGTCCGCCACCGCAATCCGAAAGGACATAGATGTCATATACGGTGTTGGCGTCCAAATTGCTGATGGTGAAAAATGTGTCGGTGCTGGTGAGCGCTGTGCCGCCTGTGCCGGGAGTGAATCCTTCAGGACCATATTCCACAACCCATGAATTGGCACCGCCTACCTCGGTCCAATGAATATCAATGAAGTCGGAACCGACGGAGTCGATTTGCAGGTTGACAGGGTGCTGGCAAGTGGGGATGTAGTCCAATACCACATCGTCCAAACGCACATTGTTTCCGCCGTTACCATTGGATACGCGGAAAGCGATATATTGACCGAAACCTGTGTAGTTGGCCAGAGAATACTCAAACAATGAATAATCATTGCTGACAGGGAGTTCGATGGTGTCCATGATTTCAAAGGAAGTGGGATCCGTCTTGTCCGTCATAACACCAATCTCAAATATGGCAGGTGATGCGGGCGTGGAAGATGTCTTTCTGGCATAGAAAGAGACTTGAAGCGTGTTAATGCCGATGCTGGCATCCACTTTAGGCATAATGGCGATATTGGTAACACCGGCTCCGTCGTAGAAACGCAAAGCGTTGGGTGTGGAATGAGCGGCAGAGGTGGGGTAGAGGTAAACCGGTTTTGACGGCGTGTTGGTGTAACGATCCCAACAATAGATATACGCATCGTCACCAGAACCGTATGCGCTGTTGTCGAAATTCTCCGTGTAAGGCAAGTTTATGATGTCGTCGCACTCGGTACGGAAGTCCAAAACACTAGACCAAAGACTGGTCTCGTTTGCGTCACATATCGCGCGTACACGCACATTATACAGGGTGTTGATGTCCAATCCGGTCAGCGTGGTGGTGGAACCGGATGTGGAGGTGACGGAGTTCCAAATGGTGTCGTTGTCCGCTTTGTATTCAATCTCACAATCCTGCGTGGTGTTCGGGTTGACCCAGTTGATGTCGGCAGATGTGGAGGTGATGTTGGATGCGCTAACCGTGTTCGGACGGATACAACTGCTGTTGTCACAAGATAAGAACTTGAAGTTGTTCACTTGTGCGTAAGATGTACCGTTGACATTGGGGTTGAACGCATCGTAAGGAGTGTTGTCACGGTAATTGTAACGTGCCATGCCCGAAGAGGTGCTGTGTGTGCGGAAAGCACGGGAAGAAGTGTAGGTGTTGGTGTGATCGTTGAAAACAACTAACATGTTGTCTGTACCATTGTAATTGAACATCGTGTCAAATTGGATTTCAACCCAGTTGTCCGGGGCGGAATTGTTGAAGTTGATCATTCCGGAATATACGAGTTTGAACTCAATGTTGTGGGTGCTGGGCAGGATCCATGAACTGGATAAGTTGATGGAATCCGGAATGTTGGACAGATAGATGTCAATGTTACGGGAGTCAGCGGTAGAAGCAGTGTATTGAACGGCAAGAGCGGAGAAATCAACGGCGGTGTTCTCCAGTTCGGCTGCCGTGATGATCTGCTGTGAGTAAGAGTTGCCATAGTATATGTTAGTAGGAATGTAGTTGCTTGTTGATGTGCCGTTGCCCACGGTCAAATCAATGGGAGAGTTGCAGGGCGTCATGAAAGTGAGAAATGTAGTGTCACTGCTACTGTTGTCAATGCAATCTACAAATACACCGACTCTGTATTGGGTGAGTTCGGACAATCCTAAAATGGTGTAGGAGGTAGTCGTAGAGGTGTATGTGATGTCTGTTCCGGCTATGAGATCCTCCACATAAATATTGTACAAAGAGGCTTCACCAACCTGATTCGGACTCCATGACAAAGTGGCGTTGGTACCATATACATCGGAAATCTGCAGGTTTTCAACAGGAGAACAAGTCGGTGCCAGTTCCACTAAGATATCGTCCAAGTAAATGGAAGTGTAAGAAGAACCAATAAATCCTTTGAAAGCGATATATTCGCCACGAGCGGCATTGCCGAGATACACAACATGCTCTTCTTGGGAATTTGTGGTGTTGTTGGTGAATGTTTGTAATGCGCGGAAAGTGGAAGCGTCCGTGGGGTCAGTCATGGTGCCCACGGTAATGGAGTTGCTGGCGTCGGACATTCTGGCATAGAAAGTTACCATCAAACTGCTGAGCGGGTAGTTGTTGGTGTCCAGCACTTTAGGCAGGATGAAATATTGTTCAGTGCTCGCCGTGTAGGAGTAGAAATAGATGGTGTTGCTGCCGCTATGAGCGTAGGAGGAATAGCTGTATGCATAAGGATAAGTGTTTGGCGTAATGCGTTCGTAGCATTCGGGAACGCTGCTGCTGGTGGCGCTTTCAAAATCTTCGCTGAACGGGATGGAAGCGATACCGCAGCTGTCCACATAGGTGGCTTCTATTGTGTGGTTTTCGTGGATGTCATTGAAGTCATAAGAGTTGTCTGTGACAAATGTTCCATCCACAATAGCGCCTGTGAGATGCCAGCGTGCGGTGTTGTTGAAGTCGTAGTGCACATTGCTGCCGGCGTTTACAGTATTTATGCCATTGTTGCCATAGGGTTGTACCAGATTGTTGAAGTGCAGGGTGTCGCCCAAGTCGGTGAGAATCAGTGCGGAAATGGTGTATGTGTTGGAGAGGTAAATCTTCACTTCGCCCAGTGTTCCGTTGGGATCAACCGTGATGGTGGCAGTACCCTCACCGAAGACATCTCCGAAAATTTCAGTTCCATTCAAGGTTACGCGAGACACACGGTAATTGGCATCTGGGGTAACCGTGAATTGTACGGTGCCTGTGCTGCCGCAACCGATAGTGGTTTGGTCGGGAGTTACCGTGGCGTGAACTTGGCTGTCGTCGCTGGGAACAACGGAAGCGGTGATAACGGCCTGTGGAAAAACTGTAACCGTAGAGGTGTGTGTGAAAGAAGTGCCATTACTGGTGCCGGTTACCGTATAAGTGGTTGTAGTGGTCGGGCTCACCGTGATGGATGCTGTAGTGGCTCCGGTGCTCCATTGGTAAGAGTCATAGCCGAAAGCGGTTATCGTGACCGACTCGCCAGAACAGATGCTGACTTCAATGGGGTCCACACCTGCCATGTAGGACATCACTGGATAACCGTTGTTGATGCCGTTGTCCATCTTGAAGGCATCTCCAAGGTCTGTGATGATAGAATCGGACTGCATGTAGGCTTGAGATACTTCAGTGCCGTTGCTGGCACCGCTGGAAGCGGATACATTACAATAAGAATAACAGTTGTTCACAGAAGCACCCCAGGCAGACATGGCCCCGTGGTTGGAACCGCGATCGTTTAAGGTTCCGGCAAAATAGCAGTTTTGAAGATTGGAATGCTCGCCGCTGGCGCAAATGCCAGAAACATAATATCCAGTAATAGAACCGGTGGCACCACAATTTTGTATGTATGTGTAATAGGACGAGGTGTTGTTGTAGGCAGCACCGATGATGCAAGCACTGTTGTTGTTGCTGGTGGCATCAGTGTTGGCGGGTGCTTCCAAGCGGGCGTTCACAACTAAACAGTAGCGAATGTAAACATTACCGCTCGTACGGGTAAAACCGGCGATGGCACCCATCATGCCGCGAGATTTCACGACAGGGTTGATCATTACTAAAGAGTCAATGGTACATGGGCTTTGAACGCATCCGATTAAACCTCCGTGGAAAGTGTTGCCCTTGTCGCAATACAGATTGTAGATGGTGTGCCCCTGACCATTGAAGGCCCCACGGAAGGCATTACCCGTACCGGTGGACTCACTGGATGGGGAACCGCCGCCGATGGGCACCCAGTTGTTAGTGGAGTCACCCGTGCTGTTCAACCAAATATCGGTGGTCATGTTCAAGGTCTTGCCCTCGAATGTGGTGGTACCGCTGTTTACCAGCTGGGCTACGCCCGCAAGTTGCTCTGGAGTGGAGATGTCAAAAGTGTTTTGGGAAGCATCATACCAGGAAATGTCGGCAGTGCCGTCCCAGATTGTCTGCGCCTGCAAATGCTGAATCGGCATTAAAAAACTCAATGCGAAAGCCAGTGTTGCGGCTAAAAATAAGTACGTTTTTCTCATATTTGTTGATTTTTAGTGGATATTTTTTGAAGTTTCAAAAATACTATATTTGCGTTATTAAAAACGCAATGTTAATAACTTTTGATATTATACCCAAAAAAGCCGACAGAATTACCCTGTCGGCTTAATATGGTTTACTTTGCCCAGTGTTGTATTTTACAAGTTACCTCTCACTCCTCATTTTCAATATCTCTTCCTGCTTGGCGGCAGGCATCGGCATGTATTGGTAAAATTCCATGGAGTAGTTGGCTCTGCCGGAGGTGACATTGCGTAGCGCAGTGGCGTAACCGAACATCTCCATCAGTGGGCAGAAGCCGTCCAATTTCTGAGATCCCTTGCGGAAACGGCGCATGTTCTCGATGCGTCCTCTTCGCTTGTTCAAGTCGCGGGTGACATTGCCGATGAAATCGTCTGGCGTGTTCACTTCAATCTTCATCACGGGTTCCATGATGATGGGATTGGCTTTCTTGAAGGCCTGCTTAAAACATTGTGCGGCACACAGTTGGAAGGCCATGTCGCTGGAGTCCACGGGGTGGTAGCTGCCGTCCACCAGTACGCACTTCACATCCACCACGGGGTATTCGGCCATCGGGCTCTTCTCCATGGCTTTGCGGAGTCCTTTTTCAACAGAAGGAATGTACTCTTTGGGGATAACGCCGCCCTTGGTGACATCGATGAATTCGAATCCCTTGCCCGGGTTGGGCTCAAAGCGGATGACGGTATTAGCGAATTGTCCCTTACCGCCGCTCTGTTTCACATGCTTGTAGGCCTGTTCCACCGAGGTGGTGATGGTCTCGCGGAACGACACCGATGGCTCGCCCACGGTGATGGGCACCTTGAACTCGTCACGGATGCGCTCCACCAGAATTTCCAAATGCAGTTCGCCCATGCCGGCGATGATGGTCTCCTCGGTTTCCTCGTCAAAATGCGAATGGAAAGAGGGGTCTTCGTTGCAGAGCTTGGCCAGCGCCTCGCCCAACTTGTCGCGACTCTTCTTGTCTTCCAGGTTCACTTTCATCTCGATAACGGCAGGCGGTACGGAAATGGATTCCAGCAGCACGGGTTGTGCTTCGTCGCACAGCGTGTCGCCCGTGCGGGTGAGTTTCATGCCCACCAGCGCGACAATCTCGCCTGTGCCCGCCTCGCTGATTTCCTCACGCTCTTTCGCCTTGATGCGGAAAATACGGCCCACACGCTCGTTCTTGCCCTTGTTGGTGTTGAGCACACTCATGCCGCTGGTGAGCTTGCCGCTGAAAATGCGGATGAATGTCTGCTGCCCCACATACGGGTCGTTGATGAGTTTGAACGCCAATGCGGAGAATTTCTCATTATTGGAGGGATTGCGTTGGATAGTACGCTCCTCATCGTAGGGGTCGTGCGCCATCACCGCACCAATGTCGGTGGGAGAGGGCAGATAATCGACGATGGCATCCAATAACAGCTGGATACCTTTGTTTTTGTAAGCGGCGCCGCATAGCACAGGCGTGATGAGCAGTTTGATGGTGGCCTCGCGTATGGCTTTCTTCAGCATCTCCTCGCTGATTTCGCCATCTTCCAGATAGAGCATGGCGATGTCGTCGTTGTAGTCGGCGAGTTTTTCAATCATGTTTTTGCGCGCCTCCGTGGCCGCGGCCATAAGCTCCGCGGGAATGTCGCCCACAATGCGCTCCTTGTCGGTGAAGGTGATGGCTTTCATGCTGACGAGGTCGATCATGCCCTGGAATTCATTCTCTGCGCCAATGGGCAAATGGATTGGCGTGGCGTTGGCGCCCAGGTATTTGTTCATCTGGCCTACCACTTCGTTGAAATCGGCACCGGTGCGGTCCATCTTGTTGACGAACGCGATGCGTGGCACACGGTATTTGTCGGCTTGGTTCCAGACAGTCTCGCTTTGCGGTTCCACGCCACCCACGGCACAGAATACGGCCACCATGCCGTCAATCACGCGCAACGAGCGTTCCACCTCGATGGTGAAATCCACATGCCCCGGAGTGTCTATCAGGTTGATTTGGTGTTCTTTCCATTGTGCTGTAATGGCGGCGGAGGCGATGGTGATGCCACGCTCCTGTTCCTGTTTCATGAAATCCATGGTGGCTTGCCCGTCATGGGTTTCGCCCACCTTGCGGTTCACGCCGGTGAAAAACAATATTCGTTCCGATACGGTGGTCTTGCCCGCATCAATGTGGGCGGCAATGCCGATGTTTCTGAGTTTGGATATTTGCATAGTTGTCTTTAAAAATAGCATCCGCTATACCTTGGGGTACAGCGGATGCGTGTTGTTATGGAGTGTTATTCACTGTATCTATGATTATTCTTCGCCTTCAGTCATGCCGAACATGGCTTTCAACTCGTCCGGAGCATCTTTGATGGGCGTGGAGTCAGAAGGACGCAGGAAGTTGGAGGCCTTCACTTTTTTGTCAGGCGTCACTTTTGTGGCCGTTTGGATGATGGTCAACTCATCACCGTTCACATCACGGGTGATTTCCACACGCAACGGATAACCTTTCAATCCCGGATAGGTGCTGAAATTGATTTCATTGCCGGTCAGGAGATCATCCGTGACCCACAATACCATGCTGTCTTCTTCATCAGACTCCAGGTCGGTCATTTTGATGATGACTTTCTTGCAGTTGTAGCCAGCGATTTCTTTGGATTCGGGGGTGTAATTGAAATCCAGTTTTGTGGTTTCAAAGGATTTCTTGATGTCAGCGTCTTCTTTTTCGATGTAATATTTACCGTAACCGGGGATGTCGATGATAGTAGTGGCAAGTTTGTAGTCACCATTGGTGATGTTGATGATGCCAACGCCCATTTGGTTGATGACGGTCTTGGTGTTGTTGCCCATGATGGTGACTTCTTGAGTCATTTCGGCCAATTGGGCGGCCACATTGGGATCGTCGGTTCCTTCGGCGGTGGTTTCAAAAGTAATGGTGCCCGCGAAAGGTTTCTGGGCGAATGTGGTAATGGTGCCGAACAGCATGATGACGGCCAACCATAAGGTGATTTGTTTTTTCATTGTATTGATGTTTAAAATGTTATTCTAAAAAGCGCGGCAAAGATATAAAAAAAATCGATGCTAAAGACGGATAATATGTGGTAAGGTTTAATCCACCCATTCGTTGTTGGGACCCGAAGTCGTGCGTCTCAATCATTTCAAAAACTCATCATCCGTCAGCGTGTTTAAAAATGCTTTCAGATCGGCGATTTCGGAAGGGGAGAGCAGAACGCCGCCGTCGTTTATATGGTGCATCAGCGGACTGACATACGGAGAGGGCTGCAGTCCGGAATTGTAAAACGCCAGCACCTCGTCTAATGTGTTAAACCGTCCGTCATGCATGTAGGGTGCGGATACGGCGATGTTGCGCAGCGAAGGCGCACGGTACGCTCCATGATCGGCGGCATGCCCTGTGACGGAAAAACGGTCGGACGGATCGCTGAAAACATTGTCTAATCCGTTGTTGTAGAATAAGTTGGTGGTAAATAGGGGAGAACCCTCGCTGCCGTGGCAGTGGAAACAGTCGGCCCCCTCTTCCGTGGTGAAGAGGATGTACCCGTGCAGTTCTTGCGGCGTCAGTTGCTCCTTCCCTTGCAGGTAGCGGTCGAATTTGGAGTTCCCTGACACGAGCGAGCGCACATACTGTGCAATGGCTTTCTGCACACACTCCATGGTGATGTCGTCGGAACCAAATGCTTTCTTGAACATTTCCGGATAGCGGCTGTCGGCGCGCAGGGCGGCCAGCGTGCGCTCTTCCGTGCTGCACAGCTCATCATCTGCGGTAATGGCCATCAGCACAATGTCTTCAATGCTTCTGCGGTTGGCGTTAGCATTTGAAGGACAAATACTTCCGTTCCAGAAATAGCCCTCGTGGTTGAATACCAGATTCATCAGGGGCATGGCGTTATGGCGGGTTGGCTTGCCGGTGCGCCCGACCGCACGGCCATTCACCAAGCGCGGGTTGTCATTCCCCAAATCATAGTTGTGCGTTTTGTCGTGGCAACTGGCGCACGACATCAGCGAGTCAGGATGGTTTCCGGTATAGCCGCACAGGTGCGGGTCATGGAACAAACGCTCGCCCAAGGCGACGCCTTCCATAGTCATGGGATTGTCATCCGGAATGTTCAAACGGGTAGGGAATCCGTAAGGGATGGTGATATTCAGCGGGGTAGGTTCTTCCGGCTTGTGCGGGCAAGCGGTACAAACCATCAGCAATCCAGCCAAAAGCGAAAGGAACAACCGATGCTGAACCCCGTTACTCATCGAAAATGGATAATTGAACACCTTCCTCATCCATCTTGTTGGGATCGGGTTTCGAGGGTTGCGGATCAGACAGGAAAATCTCTTTGGCTATCGCATCGTCCACATTCTCAATGTTTTCAGTGCCAATATCATCAGTTTCTTCCATTTCATCCTCCTCCGTTTCTTCCTCCGGCTCTTCGTATGGAAGCGGCTCGATGAACTTGATGGATTTGATTCCGGGGAAGTTGATGCGCTTGCCGCGTGCGCGGAAGGTCATGATTTCCACAAACTCGGCGACGGGGATGATTTCCACGCTGTCCTCCTCGGCTTTCTTTTTGCGGTAGGTGACACTTATTTGCGGTAAATAATCAATGGAGATGCCGATGACCTTGACATCACTCTCATCAGGAATGAAGTCGATTTTCTTGTTCGGAGTGTCGGCAGGAAAGCGTTTCAGATAGTATTTGTCTTCTTTCTTGTTGAAATATACTGCCGAGATAACCAGATTCTTGTTCCATTTCCGGATGTAGAGCAAGTCATCCTCAAAGTGTGTGGACAGCTCGAAACCGGTGATTCGGTACCATCCGCTCTTGTAAACGGTGAGGATTTTGTCGTCGCTTTTGAATGCGCCGAGCAGGGTGCCCCGACCGTCGTTGTTGAGGCGCATGACGGACTCTTCGTAATAGACATTGATCGCGCTCAAAGTGGAAATGCCCTTCTGACTCAGTTCAATCTTGGAAACCGGATTGCGCGTCAGGATGTTGCCCATGGCGGAGCGGCTTTTCACCGCCAGCTGGCTGAAGTCAAAGTCAAACTCTTTCTTTTTCAACTTGGGTTTGGGTTTGAGCCTCACCCGTACCACTTCCGCTTCACCGTTGGGGTTGGAGGTGAAGTAGATGACTTTGGAACCGGACTTGCCTTTGGTGAGGTCGTATTCCTTGTCGCGCGACACGCCGCCGATGGCAAAACGCTTCACCATGGCGGGTCCGTTGGTGCCGTTGGTATAGACCATGTTGTAAATATGGCGGTCATCGCCGCGCTTGAACACCTCCACATGCAGAATGTTCTTTCCAACGAAATGCTTGTCGGCCACTTTGCTGATGGAGAAAGTTCCGTTTTCGTGGAAAACGATGATTTCGTCCAAGTCGGAACAGTCGCAGGCATACTCCACGCCCTCGTCTTTTTTGAGTGCGGTGCCCACGAAGCCCTCTTTCTTGTCCACATACAGTTTCTGGTTGGCAACGGCCACGGTGGAGGCCACGATGTTGTCAAACTCTTTGATTTCGGTGAGACGCTGCTTGTCACCGCCGTATTTTTTCTTCAACTGGCGGAAATAGTTGACAGCGTAATCCACCAGATGGGCGAGGTTGTTCATCACCTCCTCCATGTACAATTCAATGTCGGCAATCTCCTGTTCCGCTTTCTTGATGTCGAATTTGGAGATCTTGCGCACGGGCTTCTCGCAGAGCGAAAGGATGTTCTCGCGCGTGATTTCCTGACGGAAAAGGGAACGGTATGGGTCAAAAGCGCGCTCGATGTTGGTGACTTGCGTGTCCCAGGTGTCGGTGTCTTTCTCCAGTTCTTTATAGATTCTCTTTTCGAAGAAGATTTTCTCCAATGAGATTTTATGCCATTGCTGGTCCAACTCGTCCAGTTGGATTTCCAGCTCGCGTTTGAGCAGTTGCAGCGTATTCTCCGTGTTGATTTTGAGAATCTCCTTCACATTAGTGAACCTCGGTTTGCCGTCCCAGATGACGCAGGCGTTGGTGTAGTAGGTCATCTCGCAGTCAGTGAAGGCGTACAGGGCGTCGATGGTCTGGTCTGGCGACACGCCGGGCTGCAGGTGGAGATAAATCTCGGCATTCGCGGCGGTGTTGTCGTCGATGCGCTTGATTTTCAGTTTGCCGCTGTCCACGGCGCTGGAGATGGAGTTTTTGGCTTCCGAGATGAGTTTTCCAGTCGTGGTCCCGAAAGGTATCTCGGTGATTACCAATGTTTTATTGTCAACAATATTGATTTTGGCGCGGTTGCGGATTTTGCCGCCTTGCGCGCCGTTGTTGTATTTGCTCACATCGATGGTGCCGCCGGTGGGGAAGTCGGGGTAGATTTCAAAGTCCTCTCCACGCAGAATTTTGATGGATGCATCGATCAGTTCGTTGAAGTTGTGGGGCAGGATTTTGGTGGACATGCCCACGCCCACGCCGTCCACGCCCTGCGCCAGCAGCAGCGGGAATTTGATGGGTAATGCGATGGGTTCCTTGTTACGGCCGTCGTACGAGATCTGCCATTCGGTGGTTTTGTGGTTGAAAACCACTTCCAAGGCGAATTTGGAGAGGCGTGCCTCGATATAACGGGGGGCGGCGGCGGGGTCGCCGGTGAGGATGTTGCCCCAGTTTCCTTGGGTGTCGATGAGCAGTTTCTTCTGTCCCAACTGCACCAAGGCGCCACCGATGGACTGGTCACCGTGCGGGTGGTATTTCATGGTGTTGCCCACGATGTTGGCCACCTTGTTGTACCGCCCGTCCTCCAGCTCGTCCATGGAGTGCAGGATACGGCGCTGCACCGGTTTCAATCCGTCGTAAACATCCGGAAAAGCACGGTCCAGAATGACATACGAAGCGTAGTCCAAGTACCATTCGCGGTACATGGTCTGCGCGAAAATGACTTTATGGAGATCCGAAGTCTCGGAGCCCGTAACATCTTTAGAATCAGTAGGTATGATGTCCTCTTTTTCGGAATCGAGGAGGTCGTCTTTTTTATCTGACATAGGTTGGTTTTAATGGACCGCAAAAATAGTAAAAAAGTGTGAAAAAGTAAAGGCGCTTTTCACTTTCAGTTATTCATGTTTTCATACATGATGTCAACGGCGGCTGGGTCAGGAATTGTCGTGGTATCTGTGGTGACCAATTCGTTTTTCTGCTTGGTAATGATGGCGTTGGCTTCATTCAGGATCTTTTCCGCCATATCCTCGTCGCCAAAATAGTATTGTATGGATGTGTTGAACTGTTCGCGGGTGACCTGGTAGCGGTCGAACATGTCCTTGTAGTATGCTTTTGTGCTTTCAAAACGGTTGACCGTATCGGCAGGATTGTATCCCACCATATTCTCGATGACAAAACATTCGGCCACCATCTTCACGATGGTGTTGCGGGGGATAAGTTTTTCGGGTTTTTCCTGAACCTGTTTCTTATGACAACCGGTTGCGAGTGCCATAAGCGGAATGATCAATATCCAAATGATGATTTTTTTCATAGCAGTTCTTCCGGTTTGTTAACGGTTTGATATCCAAGTTTTTCGCCTTCTTCGATCATGCGTTGCAGAGCGGCGGGGCGGGAGTTCTCAATCTCCCCGTCCAGTATGGCGTCGCAGACGGCGTCTTTGATGATGCCGATGTCCTTGCAGGGGCGCATGTCAAAGGTGCGCATGATATCTTGGCCGTCGAATGGCGGCCGCCAGTTGCGGAGTTTGTCTTTTTCCTCAATCTCGCGCATTTTCTCGCGCACTTTGGCGAAATTCTGGAAGCAGCGGGTTATTTTGGCGGAGTTTTTTGAAGTCACATCGGCGTGGCAGAGCATCATGAGGTCGTCAATGTCGTCGCCGGCCTCGAAGAGCAGGCGTCGCACGGCGGAGTCGGTGATGGTGTCTTCCACCAGCGCGATGGGGCGAAGGTGCAGACCGACGAGCTTTTGCACATATTTCATCTTCTCGTTGTTGGGCATGTGCAGCCGGCGGAAGATGCGGGCCACCATTTTCACGCCCACGGCATCGTGCCCGTGGAAAGTCCAACCCACAACGGGGTCGAAACGTTTGGTGACCGGTTTCGCGATGTCGTGCAGCAGCGCAGCCCATTCCAGCCATACATTGGGTGTCTCGCTGGCCATGGCCACATTGTCCACCACCTCCATGGTGTGCAGGAAGTTGTCCTTGTGCCCCTTCCCGTTGATGAACTCCACACCTTGAAGCGCGATGAGTTCAGGCAGGAACTTGTCCAACAACTTGCTTTCTTCAAGCATCTTAAGTCCTCGTGAAGGGCGCAGGCAGGCAAGAATCTTGTTGAGTTCCTCCACAATCCGCTCGCTGGAGATGATTTCCAAACGGTAGGCGTTGCGTTTGATGGCCTCGAATGTTTCCGGATAGATGTCGAAGTTCAGTTGTGTGGCGAATCGCACGGCGCGCATCATGCGCAGCGGGTCGTCGGAAAAGGTCTTGTCAGGGTCGCAGGGGGTTCGGATGATCTTGCGTTTGATGTCTTCGATGCCGTTGAATGGGTCAATCAGCTCGTAAGCATGGGGCCCGTTGAGCGCGATGGCCATGGCGTTGATGGTGAAGTCGCGGCGCATCTGGTCGTCTTCCAGGGTGCCATCCTCCACCACGGGCTTGCGCGAGTCGTGGCTGTAGGACTCCTTGCGCGCCCCCACGAATTCGATGACGCAGCCCTCGTAGTTGAACTGGGCGGTGCCGAAGTTGCGATAGACATTCACATGCAGGTCGGGGTCGATGAGCGCGGCGGTCTGTTTGGCCAGCTCGATGCCACTGCCCACGGTCACAATGTCAATATCGGTGTTGTGGCGGCGCATGATGATGTCGCGCACCACACCGCCCACCACAAACGCTTCGCAACCCATGGCGTCTGCCGCCTGGGCCACCAGCGCATATATGGGATGCTGTAAATCCTGCTTATATTTTTTTGTGGTATCGCTCAAATCCGATAGGTCTTTAATTACTTTTGTGAAACCTGCAAAAATAGTAAAAAAATCGGTAATGGCCACTATTTGCTACTGATTCAGCTCAAAAGTGCCGATTAGGGCACCCGATACGCTCCAGGAACTGAAACTGCCTCCCTCGGGCTCCCCTTGCGGAATGGCGATGGTCATGGTGTGCTTGCCCGGAGTCAGTCCGGAAAAGTCAAAATATACCGGTTGTGTGGCAGTGCCCGGACACCAGCCGGAACGGGAATAATCGGAACTGGACATGCCATTCCAGAAATTGCCGGAGGCGGGATTCGAGGTTCTGTAGGTGCCGCAGTCCCCGCGCCAAGGCGTATATCGGTACTGGGGAACACCGTCAATCAAAATGGTGTTCTCTTTGGGAACAAACTCGTCACCGGTGTCCCAACCCCCATGTCCTGTTGATATGTATCTCAATTTGAGCTCTTTACAGTGCAATGGCACATAAAAGTCCACCGTAAGACTGTCGGTGCGGAAGAGTTTGCCGTAGTTCTGTCCCGCCATCTCCATGACATTGCAGGTGTTGAAAAGCGGCAGCAACATGGCGAGGGTGCTGTCCGAATATCCCCAATGATCATCTTCAGGATATGCTTTCAGCGTGAGCGATAATTTATGCCCGCCCGCATCGTAATTGCCGATGAAAGCCCCAATATACACATCGCCTTGTAACAGTGGACTCAAATCGCTGATATCCTGCTTGTAATAAACCTGGTCAGCCCATTCCTGATCCGGCAAAGAACGGTATTGGTTATATTGCCGTACCCCAAACGGAGTGAAAAAACGCATGATTTCCACTGGTGGTTGGTAGGCCTTGGTGGTCACCATACCCTGATACCGCTCTCCTGAACGGTCGGTGAAATAGGGGAGCACCTCGATGCTGTCGCGGAAGGCGTTCAACATGCTGTTCCGCACATTGGCGGGAATGATGAACACGGATCCTGTCCGGTCGTAGGCGTCACCATTGGAGTACTCGGTGACTTCAGCAAATAACCGGTAGTGCTCTGGCAACCGTGTCATATCCACTCTTTTAAGAATGACGGTGCCGTTGGCCACATGATATACCGTATCGTAGTCAAATTGGGTAGGTTTGGGGAGTTTGGGATTGAAGCAGATCTGTTCCTCTTCAAAAATCGGCAAAGTGATGATGAGCTTGTCTTTTTCCAACTGGTTCAATTCAGCGGAGGTTTTCTTCTCCCCGAATTGATTGGGCAATATTTCGGTGATGGATTTGTCCTTTGTGGCGGTTGCCAATTCCATCACGGCATTGCCGTTGCGCAAGTATTTCACCAGTACGCCTGACAGGTTGGCGAAACCCGAAATCGGAGTGGCCTGGAATCTCAAATCTTCTGTTGTCCATAATTCTATCTTGTTGGAAAACAAAACGATAGAATATTTTGTGCAATTATATCCGTTTACTTTCTCTTTGCCTTCTTGTTTGAATTCATAGTCTTTTCGAATCGAACTGCTGAAAAAATACTTCTCATCGTCATGATAGAAGAGTTGGGTGATGACGGTATCTTGGCTGTAGTCGATGTAGGTGAAATGTTGGGCCATGCCGGGGATGGGGTTTCCCACGGATTTATCGCCGTTTTGGATTTTAATCTGCTTTCCCTTTTGCAGCACTTCCGTGCGGGAGGTGTCGCTTCCGCCGATGGAGTATGATTTGTATTGCAGACGGTATTGCGCCGAAGCGGTGGAAAGAAGTAAGGCGATGCCGATGGAAATAAGGATATGCTTTTTCATAAATATTTGATTTTCAAAATGATATTTACTTTTTGGTCAATAGGATAAAATCCAGAACCACCATGGCGGCCATGGCTTCCACCACAGGCAGCACGCGTGGTGCCACGCACAGGTCGTTGCGGTTGGAACCCTTATAGACGGCAGGATTCCCGTCAAAGTCGATGGTGTTCTGGTCGAAGCGCACCGAAGGGATGGGTTTGAAGGCCACGGAGAAACAGACATCCTCGCCGTTGGTGATGCCGCCTTGCACGCCGCCGTCGTGGTTGGTCTTGAAGGAGAAGTCAGGGTTCTGCAGGTCGTTGTATTCGCTGCCGCACATGTTGGCGGCCTCGAAGCCCATGCCGATTTCGAATCCCTTGGCGGCATTGATGGACATCATGGCGTAGGCGAGGCGGGCGGAGAACTTGTCATATACGGGTTCGCCCAGTCCGGCGGGCAGGCCATGGATGCGGCATTGCACGAGTGCGCCTACGCTGTCGCCCTCGCGCGCGGGCGTGGCTGTGCGCACGGTTTCAGCGGCTATCTCGATACCCTGTTTTCGCAAGACCATCTTGGCGATGGCGCCCGCCACCACACGGCAGGCAGTCTGTCGCGCCGAAGCGCGACCATTTAACTCGTTGTCACGGTTCCCATATTTCTTGAAGTAGGTATAGGAAACATGTGACGGCTTGATAACATGACGGTTATCCTCAATTACCTGAATATCTTGATTAGGTATCTGAAAACGGATGGGCTCGCCTGTGGACTTGTGGTTTTCATCTATTCCCGACAGGAAAATGACAGGGTCTTTCTCGCGGCGTTGGGTGCTTTCGGCGCTTCGATTTGGCGAGCGACGGGCCATCTCGCTTTGGATGAAATCGAAATCGATAGGTGTCCCTTTGGGACAACCCTCAATCGCCCCTTTCAGAAAGGGATCATGTGTGCCGCCCGTATCGGTGAGCTTGTAGATGATTCCGAAAGTGTCTGTTATCGTCATAGTCCTACTACATTGGCTTGATTTTCCGAGCCAGTTTGGCGCACAGTCCCGGGAAGAAGCGCTTGATGTGGGCCATGATGAGTTCACCGCTGCCTACGAGTTTCTCGCGTTTTTCCTTGGCGATTGCTTTGAAGATGATTCGGGAGGCCTTCTCGGCGGTGATGCCGCCCGCTTGGCCCGCGTCCATCTTGCCGTGCTGCCGTCCGTCTTTTTCCAAGGAGTTGACGGAGATGTTGGTCTGCACGCGCCCGGGAGTCAGGATTGTTACCCGTATGCCGTCCTTGTAGTTCTCGGCAGCGATGGTTTCGAAGAATCCGTAAAGGGCGTGCTTGGCTGAGGAGTAGGCGCAGCGCAGCGGAAATCCGAATAACCCGGCAATGCTGGTGGTTACTGCCAGCTGGCCGCCGCCCTGTTCAATCATCTTGGGCAAAACGGCTTTGGTAAGGATGACTGGCGCGTAGAAGTCAATGTCCATCACCTTGCGGATGACGGCCATGTCAGTCTCCACGGTGGTGCCGCGCTGGCTGATGCCGGCGTTGTTGTAGAAAAGGTCGATGCGCCCGTAGGCGTTCAGCGCGTCCTGCGCGAGTTGCGGCAGCGCGTCGGTTTGCGAGAGGTCGAAGGGCAGGTTGGTTACGGCCTTGGCGCCCAGGCGCAGGCACTCCTCGCGCACCTGCTCCAGCAGGTCGGGCTCCAGCGCCGTGAGAATGAGCCGCGCACCCGCTTCAGCGAAGCGGAAGGCCACCTCTTTGCCCATGCCGGACGAGGTGCCCGTGATCCAGATAATCTTGTTAGAAAAGTCTTTCATAAATGTTGGTGTGGCTATGGGTGCAAGAGGTGAAAGGGGAATATACACCCTTATACCACATGTACCTCATGTTCCTAATTTTATTCGTCAATCATCTTCTTGAAGAAACTGGCCCTGGCTGCGCCTTCACCGGTGTTGAGGAGAACGGTTTCGCCGTTGCGGATCTGCCCCTCTTCCAGCGCTTTGTAGAAACCGGCGAAGCAGACGATGGAGGCGGGTCCGAGGTAGATGCCGCGCTCTTGCTTGACAATCTTGCCGTAGTGGGCCAACTCGCTCTCTTTCACCTGCAGGAAGGTGCCGCCGCTCTTACGCACGATGGGTGCCACAATCGGGAACATGCCCGGGTTGCCGGCGGAGAGGATGGATACCATGGTCTGCGGATTCGGGATAACCGGATAGTTTTTCTCATATCCATCTGGGAATCCGGCTTTTACCGCATTGTTCCAGCCCTGCACCATCGGGTCGCAGGTGTCTTGTTGGATGAGCAGCATTCGCGGCAGTTTGGTTTCCGGGAAGGTGATTTGCAAATCACGGATGCCCTTGTCCAAGGCGATGGGGCCTGTGCCGCCCGCCACGGCCTGCACATACACATCGGGCATCTTGCCCAATTGGCGGAGATACTCGAACACCATGGTTTTCTTGGCCTCCACACGGATGGGGTCGATGTTGCCTGTGGAGATGAGCACATGGTTCTTCTCGTGGAAATCGTTGGCCTCTTTCTTGGCATCACCGTAGTTGCCGTCGCACACGATTACGGTCTGTCCGTAGGAACGGATGGCCTTCACGGTGTCCTCGCACGCGTCATGTGGCATGAAAACGGTGAATTTGATGCCGGCTTCGGCAAGATAACGGGCGTAAGCAGTGGCGGTGTTGCCGGTTGAGGCCACGCAGAATTCCTTCACACCGTTCTCTTTGAAAAGCGAGGCGGCTAGTGAGGCGGCAATGTCTTTGAAGGTGTTGCTGCCGCCGTTCAGGTCGTTGCGATAAACCATCACTTGGCAGTCGATGCCGTATTTCTCTTTCGCTAACTTTTCCAGAAAATCCCACTCCTCAATCGGAATGGCGCCCTCACCGAAAGAGACGATGTTTTTCTTGTCCATGATGGGCAGGAAATCGAAATAATGATAGAAGTTCTCGGGATGGTGCTCCGGTTTGGTGAGTTCCGTTATTTTGTGATAATCAGCACTATACACGACATCGGCGCGCTTGCATCCGCATGGGCATTCTTGATTCATTTCAAACCATGTGGCGAAGTCGGGGATGACTTTGCCGCATTTGGTGCAGACTAATTTGTATTTGTTCTCCATAAAAGCAGTTTTAAATTTTTAAAGTGCAAAAATACAAAAAATGAATGATTGAGTTATTTTCTTATTTTTGTCATGTTGATTCTGTCAATGATAAAATCATTATTAATCTAAATAAATGCCTTATGGTAAATGCTTTACATTTTTCAAGTCCGAACAGCTGGATGCAAGGAAGACGGAATGCTCTTTCCTTGTTCCTGTCAGTAGTCCTGTGCATGGTTTTGGTTCTGACGGCAAATGCGCAGACCACCACCTCTTCCATTTCGGGCTTTGTGAACGATGACGGCGGCCCTGTTGTTGACGCTGTCGTGACAGCAGTGCACATCCCGACCAACACCGCCTATTATTCGGTGACCAACAAGAAGGGCTATTATGTCTTCAACAATGTCATTGCGGGTGGTCCATATACCATCAAAGTGGACAAGATGGGGTATCAGACAGTGATGATTAAGAATGTGTATGCCCCGCTGTCGGAGTCGGCGGTGGCGAACGCGCCGATTAACAAGGCGGCGGTCGATTTGCCCGAAGTGGCCATTTACGGCGATGGCGATGTCTCTACGATGAACATCCAGCGATCAGGTGTGGGCACGCATATCAGTACCCGTGCGCTGGAGACCATGCCTTCTGTTTCCCGTAATTTGAATGATATGTTGAAACTCACCCCTGAAGCGGCAGTGGTGGGTGGCGGATTCTCCGTGGGTGGTGGCAACTATCGCGGGTCTTATGTGTCGGTTGACGGTGCCACATTCAACAACATGTTCGGTATCGGTACCAACCTTCCTGCCGGCGGCGCCCCCATCTCCTTGGATGCCATCGACCAGATTGGCATTAACCTCACCCCGTTCAATGTGCGTCAGAGCGGTTTCCAAGGCGGTTCCATCAATATGGTGACCAAGCGAGGCACCAACACCTGGCACGGGTCTGTCTATGATTACTTCACCTGTAACAAGATGCAAGGCCAAAAGGTGGATACCAACCTGCTGACCACTTCCTCTACGCTGAACAATTTGGCGGGTTTCACCTTGGGTGGTCCTATCGTGAAGGACAAACTCTTCTTCTTCCTGAATGGAGAGTACATTGTGGACAATGAGGCCGGATCATCTATCCAAGCCCGCTCGGATGCAAGTCAGGAATATGGCGGCAGCACGGGTTATAACCGCCCGACCGTTGCCCAGATGGATAACATGCTGGCATTCCTCAACGACAAGTTCGGTTACAATCCTGGACGCTACCAGAACTATTCGCTCAGCACTCCCGACTATAAAGTGCTGGCGCGTATTGATTGGAACATTAACAAAGACAATGTCTTCTATGTCCGTTTCAGTCATACACACACATCCAATTCCAATTCCGCATCCAGTTCTATGAGCCCGTTGGGTGGTACCAATACTACGATTACAGATCTTTTCGGTGTCAACTATACGATAAACCGCTATTCGGCTGGCCGTCAATCCAATTATGCCATGCCTTTCGAGTCGGCCCGTTATTTCCAGGAAATGAACTTTACTTCCATCGCTGCCGAGTTGAATAGTCGCGTGCTTGATGGAAGAGGCAACAATATGGCCCGTCTCACCTGGTCTTTGCAGAACGAGCCACGCTCATTTGTGGGTGATCTGTTTCCAACGGTGGATATTTTGGAACCCTATATAGATGCGGAAGGCAATCAGCAGATGGCCATGTACACCACATTTGGTCCAGATCCGTTTACCTACGCCAACTTGCGCAAAGTCAATACTTTGAATGCTACGGATGAATTCACCTATACAAAGGGTATCCATAGCATTCTGGCGGGTGCCCAGTTTGAGTGGAACCGTATTGTGAACGGCTTTATGCAGGGTGGTGCCGGCTGGTACATCTATGATTCTTGGCAGTCGTTTGTGAATGACGCCAACGGTGTGGCAGGTTATCATCCTGTGGCTTTCATGATCACGCATGCCAACTCGGATGATCCTACGGAAACCCTGTATCCGACCTTCGACTATTCGCAGGCCTCTGTCTATGCGCAGGATGAGATGGAATTCAGCAAGTTTTTCAAACTAACGTTTGGTCTCCGTTTGGAAATGCCCATTATCCGATTCCCCAACGACAACCGGAATCTTGATTTCGATGCTGTTGCGGCCGCGCACCCCGAGAGTTCCTTCGCTGGTCTCAGCACAGCTGACATTCCCAAACTGACGGTCAATGTGTCACCACGTATCGGTTTCAACTGGGATATCACGAAAGACCGCAAGGTCATCATGCGTGGTGGTACCGGACTCTTCACAGGCCGAATTCCGAATGTGTGGCTTGTGAGTGCTGCTGGCAATTCCAACTGTTTGCAGTACCAATATATTGCCAACAACAACACGGGCAACCCTGTGGTGAACTTCAGTTCTGATCGTGCTGATATTATCAATAGCGTATATGCTGGAAATGCGTTTCAACGTCAGAATCTTCCTGCTCCCACCAGTGCCACTATCATTGCCAAGGACTTGAAGATGCCCACTAGCTGGAAATCCTCTCTCGCATTTGACTTCACGATCCCCGGTGATGTGAAACTCACTGTTGAAGGCATTTATTCCTATAATATCAATGAGGTTTATGCTTCCGTTCTTGGTTATAAGGAGGATGGCACTGTACAGTTGCCGGGTGAACCGGAAACTCGTACCCATTACAGTTCAGAGAATATCATGAATAGGAATAATGGCAAGATGAATGGTTACTATCTCCATAATGAGAAGGGAATTCACGGTCAGTATCTCGCATTGTCAGCCAAACTGTCCAAGTCTTTCAACTTCGGCCTTCACTTGATGGCGGCTTACACATTCAGCCATTCCTACACGATTTCTGATGGCGCCGGCGATCAGGTTTCCTCTTTCGCCAACACAGCTAATCGAAACGATGGTAATGCGCCTGAGCTTGGATACGCAGGCTTTGTTCCTCCCCATCGTGTGATAGGTGCCATTGGTTACACCATCAAGGAGGGCAAACACACTGCCACCAGACTAGGATTGTTCTATGAGGGCTACAACATGGGTGTTTACAGTGGTTTATACCAGACTCGCCATTCTTACCTCATCAACAATGTGAGCGGCATGGGAAGTACTCCTCAGTTGATGTACATCCCCACAGTGGATGAACTGGCTGCCATGCCATTCATCTCCGATGAGAACAAGGCCGCCTTCGAGGAATACATTGCGAGCGACAGTTATTTGAGCAAGCACAGAGGTGAGTATTCCAAACGCAATGCTGGCAAAGTCCCGTGGTTGAACCGAATCAACTTCAAGTTCTCCCAAGAGTTCTATTTCAATGTGTCCGGTCATAAACACACATTGGATGTCGGTTTGGATATTAATAACCTCGCTAATTTGTTCTACAGCAAGTGGGGCGTCTGCAAAGTGCTCGACAATGATGTGGTATTGAATTACAAAGATGGTACCTATACATTTAGCCAACCCACATGGTCGGTCTATAACAATCTTTCCTCCACATGGCAGATATTGGTCCATCTGCGGTATGCGTTTTAAAGAAACATTTTATGGATTAAATAGTAAAGGGGCTTTGCAAAGCCCCTTTTTTTGTGTTAGAGTGTTTGGCCACAATTAAACCTCCCGTCCTCCCCAAACAATTCTGTCACATCCATGCCGTCTTGCAGGTGCAGGGCGTGCAGTCCGCAGGCCCGCGCGCCCGCGAGGTGCTGCGGCGAGTCGTCAATGAACAGCGTCTCCTTTGGATTTAAATGATTATCCTCCAATATTTTATTGAACCCCTCCGCTTTCGGTTTCCGGATGTGCATGAGCTGCGAGAAATAGCATCGCTTGAAATAGCGGTCGAAAAGGTCGTAGCCAAACTGTGCGCGCATGTCGGCCCGAAATTCCTCGTAGTTCAGCTGGTTAGTGTTGCTGAACAGATACAGGTTGTAGTGCTGGCTCACGTTCTCCAGCATTTGCTCATGCTCTTTCGGGAAACCCAGCAGGATGGCGTTCCAGCAGTCGTCAATCTCCTGGTCGGTGATGGGGCGGGATGCCAGCGAGCGTATGTATTGGCGGAATTCCTCTGTGCTGATCAGCCCTTCTTCGTACTGGTCCATCACATCATTCTGGTGCTGCTTGCTGTAGATTTCCTCGAAGTGCGGAATGCCGCATCGTGCAAATGCTTCGGGGATGTTCTGATACCGAATGCGATACAGAACACCCCCGAAGTCGAAGATGATATTTTTTATCATTGTTATTGCTTGATTAAGGCCATGTCGGGCATCGGTTTGTCGTAGTCGCCCTTGGCCAAACGCTCCTTGATGTCGCGGAAAGCGTCCAAGGTGCGCTCCACGTCCTCCATGCTGTGCGCGGCGGTGGGGATGACGCGGAAGATGAGCATTCCCGGAGGAATGACAGGGTAGGTGACGATGGAGCAGAAGATGTTGTAGTTCTCGCGGAGGTCAACGGCGATGTTGGCGGCTTGGTCAACGCCACAATACAAGTGCACTGGAGTAACGCAGGCCTCTGCCGGTCCGATTTCATAACCGAGGTCGCGGAAGCCTTTCTGCAACGCGCGGGTAACTTCCCAAAGATGTGCTCTGAGCTTGTCGCCTTCTTCACTGCGGATGATTTCGAGACGCTTCAAGCAGCCGACCACGATGGGCATCGGGAGTGACTTGGCGTACATCTGTGAGCGCATATTATAGCGCAGGAAATTGATGATGCCTTTTTCGGAGGCGACAAAACCGCCGATGGTGGCCATAGACTTGGCGTAAGCGCCGATATAGACATCGATGTCGTCCATCACGCCGAAGTGCTCGGAGGTGCCTCGTCCGTGAGGGCCCATAACGCCGAAACCATGGGCGTCGTCAATGAGGATACGGAACGGATATTTCTTCTTGAGGGCGGCAATCTGGTCCAAGATGCCGAGTGCGCCGGTCATGCCGAACACGCCTTCTGTAATGAGCAGCACGCCACCGCCTTGTTCTTCGGCGATTTTGCAGGCGTTGCCGAGGATTCGCTCACAGTCTTTGATATCGTTGTGGCGGAATTTGAACTTCTTGCCGATGTGCAGGCGGATACCGTCAAGCAGGCAGGCGTGGGCCTCAGCATCATATACGATGACATCGTGGCGGCACACCAGAGAGTCGATGGTGGACAGGATGCCCTGATAACCGAAGTTGAATTCGAAAGCGGCCTCTTTGTGCTCAAACTCAGCGAGTTCGCGTTCCAGTTGCTCGTGAAGAGCGGTTTGGCCGGTCATCATACGACTGCCCATCGGGTAAGCCATGCCCCAGCGGGCGGCGCCTTCCGCATCCGCTTTGCGGATCTCGGGATGGTTGGCAAGACCGAGATAGTTGTTGATACTCCAGCAGAGCACATCCTTGCCGTTGAAGCGCATGTGCGGTCCGAGTTCGCCTTCCAGTTTCGGAAATGCGAAATAACCGTCGATTTTTTCACGGTATTGTCCGATCGGACCACCGGATGATTCTTTGATTCTTTCGAAAATATCCTTCATTGTAAAGTAAAATTATAATTGTTAATAATATGATCACTCTTGGCTGGCGGCGCGTTCCGCCTTGGCGCGTTCCACCTTCTCGTATTCCTCAAAAAACTGCGGCAGATTGTTCATTTCGATACGTTTGTTCAAAATGATTTTGTGGTCTTTGTTGTCCATGATGTACATGGCGGGATTGCCGATTTCGTAAATGCCGAAATAGTCCAGATAGTCTATGTTGCCTTTGTTGCCACCCACATTGGTCCAGGGGTAGTTGTTCTCCTTCACATATTTCTTCCAAGCATCGATAGTATCGTCGTTGCCGATGGCATACACATCAAAATTACGTTTGCCGATAACCTCGAGTGAGTCATACACCTGCCGCAGGGCTTTGGATTCCTTCTTGCAGGTGGGGCAGTTGGGGTCATAGAACCAGAGTATGGTGTAGGGCTTGTGCATACGATACGAGGATTTCCAAAGGCGGGCGTCTTCATAAAGATTGGTGTCGGGGATGATCAGTTCCGGTGCAATCTTTCCAATCAGGGTCGGTTCCAGGCGTTTGATTCGTTTCTCGTATTTGGAAATCAGATCCTCATCCATCCAATAACATTTGCCGGCCAGTTGGTTGGTCTTGGCCACATGGCAGAACACAGCGTCGTGACCCACCACCTTGCTGGTCTCAAACTGGTAAGAAAGCCAGTCCACGCAATAGTGGAACATGAAGGTGTCTTTCTCGGTCTTGGCCAAAAACATATCAATATATTTGTTGATGGTGTCGGCCTCCTGATGATAGAGCAGTTTGGTGAAGTAGTCCTTCAATTTGGGATCAAAGGAGGGAATGTAGATGAAGCGGTGGTCAGCCAAATCGAAATTGTCCCAATAATGGGTGCGGTAATAGGCGGCCTGCTTTTCGTAATCGGGATCGCCGTTCTCTTTTTTGAATTCGGGGACCTCAATCTGCATGTATGATTTCTGCATTTTGGAGAACAGATAGTCGGGATGCTTGTCGATGATTTCCTGATGGATGAAGTCCAGCATCTCATCGTTGATGGTGCTCAGTTTGTTTTTGTAGTAGTCAGCACTGTCCTTGTTGCCTGCAGCGTCAAACTCCTTGAATTTCTTTGACCACTCGTTCGCTAATTTCTGGGCACTGGCGGTTTTGCGTTGGAACTTCAGCATCTCCTCGTTCTCGGGTGTGTTTTTGACGCTGAAATGGTCCACATTGGAGGTGGTGTCCAGATTGTACTCGAAGTGCTGGTTGCGGTCAATGATGAAGTTCAGATAGAGCTTCTTGTCGCCGGAAACCAGGGAGTATAGGCCGTCATCGTAACGGTCGCTGCCCTTGAACACGAACTTGCCTGGAGCCACCGGAGTGGTGGAGTCCTTCAGGATCAGTTTCTCATTGTAATGGATGACCAGATAGACCAGTTTGTCTTTGGAATCCTTGATGTTGAAAACAATCTCGTGGCCTTTCTGCTGGCCCGAAGCGCTGCTTTTCCCTTTTTGCGCGGAGATGTTCCCGCAGAGGAAAACGGCCAGAATGCACAATAGTAAAAAGCGTCTTGTCATTATAAATGTTGTTTTATTTTTGTCGTTGCTCTGTCCGCGAATTACAAGAATCTACGCGAATCTATGCGAATTTGGATGAGTCATTATAATATATCCGACTGTCACATTTGCCCAATTCATCTCTTTTACCTCACTTTCATCTGTCCTGCCTCATTTTCGAAGAATTTTTGCAGTTCGGATAACGAAATCTGGCGTGCAATTATTGTGTGATAGTTGGAATTGTCCACCAAAATAATCACGGGTGTGGTCAGAATGTCAAAATATTCGATGAAATCCAGGTTTTGTTCGCCCATGGAGGTGCTGAGGTTGATCCAGTCCCAGAGGTTGTGCTCGTCGGAGAATTTCCTCCAGCGGTCGTAGTCGTCGTTTACCTCAACGGCAAATACCTCAAAATCATAATCTTCCGCATGCTCCTGATACATTTGGTGCAAAACTGGTGTCATTTCCTGGCAGTGGTCACAGTCGGGGTCCCAGAACCATACGACGGTGTATTTGGCTTTGATGTCGTTGGTGGAGTGGGGCATGCTGTCAATGTCGTGCGAGATGAGCTCCGGGATTTTGGCGCCTGCGATGACCTTGCGCAAACCTTCAATCTTGCGTTTGATGGCGCCTTCGCGGCCCTCCTCAATCCACTCGTGCCCGTAGTTGTCGTACAGGTGGACAAGCACAGGGTCATAGACAGGGTCGTGCATGTCCATCATGGAGAAGAATTTGAGAAGAAAGTAGTTCCGGACTGTCGGGTTGGAGCATCGTTTCAGAATGTCATCCATGGAGGCGATGATCGTGTCGGTGTCGTCCTCGCGCAATACCCATTGCTGAATCAGGTATGGGGTCATGACGGGGGTGTGCAGCAGGCGGGGCTCCGAGAAGTCGAAGTCGTCCATCATCTGACGTTTTTTGAGCAGGTCACCTTCAGGCGTGTCGCCTGGCATCTGGTAGGTGCCGTAGGCGGCCATGATGTATTTGGCAGCGAAACTCTCCGGGGTGGTCTTGAGATACTCCTCGCACACTTCGCGCACATTGGGCGTATATACGGTCATCAGTCGGTTGCGGAAGGCGTAGAGGATGTCGTTGTCGGGGGAACCTGCAATGTCAAGGTCGTTGACCACATAGCCGCTGGCGCTGTCGGTGTGCTGCGTATGCCGTATCAGGAGCTTGGCGTTCTGGTTGATGATGAACTCGCCGATGATGTGTGTGAAGGTGTGTGACTCGTCGAAAATGGCCAGAAGATAAACACCGCAGGGCAATTCGCATTTGCTCTTCTTGAACACGGCGGTGCCGTTCTTCACCACAGCGCTGTCCACCAGGTAATAATCGCTTCCGTAAAATCCTTGAATGTAGAGTTTTGGATACTCGGAGGTGGTTTGGACTTTGATGTTATACTTTTTCACGCAAGGCGTGCCTGCGGGAAAGGTACTTTGGGCATGAAGCATGCCGGCATACACGAAAAACAATCCTAATAAGCACCAAAATCTTCTCATAATCAATATTTTCAGTCTTTAATCATTTCCCGAATGTCCATCATGATTTTCTTCGCGATGTTGTCGGCCATGCTGTCGGTCATGGCTTCGGCGTAGATGCGGAGGATGGGCTCCGTGTTGGAACTGCGCACATGCACCCAGCTGTCGGCGAAGTCGATCTTCACGCCGTCGATGGTGTTCACCTCATACAGGGCGTATTTCTCGGCAATGGTTTTCAGCAGTTCCGGAATATTAATGTTGTTGGTAAGTTCGATTTTATTCTTGGAGATGTAATAATCGGGGTAGGACGAGCGGAGCTCGATGCAGTCTTTGCCGGAGGTGGCCATATAGGAGAGGAAGAGTGCGATGCCTACGAGCGCGTCGCGGCCGTAGTGCAGTTCGGGATAAATGACGCCTCCGTTGCCTTCGCCGCCGATGACAGCGTTGGTCTCCATCATCTTTTCTACCACATTCACCTCGCCCACGGCAGCGGCGTTGTATTCCACGCCGAACTTCCGGCTCACATCACGCAGCGCGCGGGTGGAGGAGAGGTTGGAAACAGTGTTGCCGGGCGTGTGCTGCAGCACGTAGTCGGCCACGGCCACCAGCGTGTATTCCTCGCCAAACATCTCTCCGTCGGGTTTCACGATGGCCAAACGGTCCACATCAGGATCCACCACAAAACCCACATGGAAGTTGCCTTTGCGCATGGCTTCGGAGATGCCGTACAGATGCTCCGGAATGGGCTCCGGATTGTGGGCGAAGATGCCGTTCGGTTCCCCGTTGAGCACGGTCACTTTGCGCACGCCCAGCTGGTTCAGCAGTGGGGGCAGCGCCAATGCGCCTGTGGAGTTGACGACATCCAGGATGACGGAAAAATCGGCTTGCGCGATGGCTTCCTTATCCACCAGCGGCAGTCTCAAGATGGCGTCGATATGGTCTTGGATGGCATTTTCGTAATAGGTGTATTTCCCGAGTTCGTTGACTTCGGCAAAGTTGAAGTCGCGGTTGGCGGCAATCTCCTGCAACAGTTTTCCGTCCTCGCCGGAGATGAACTCGCCCTTGGCGTTGAGCAGTTTGAGCGCGTTCCAGTGCATGGGGTTGTGCGAGGCGGTGATGATGACGCCGCCATCGGCATGGTGGTGCAGCACCGCCATCTCGGTGGTCGGCGTGGTGGAGAGTCCGGTGTCGATGACATTGGCGCCCATGCCTTGCAGGGTGCCGCACACCAGACGGCTCACCATGTCGCCCGAAACGCGCGCGTCGCGCCCCACCACAATGGTGAGACGATGCGCTTCCGTGCCCTGGCGCAAGAACGCCACAAATGCGGAGGTCAGTTCGATGATGTCAATGGGGGTGAGGTTTTCGCCCACCTTCCCGCCGATGGTTCCTCGTATTCCGGAAATAGATTTGATGAGAGACATGCGATGGTTAAAAGATAATAGATGATAGATAATAGATAATAGTTTGAAGTTTAATAGCTGTTAACTATAAGTGGGTGCAAAAGTACAAAAAAAGCGTTTGTCAGTTAATCTTCAAGGGTCAATTTTTGAGTTTTTTTATAGTGTTATTACACAATAGTTAAGCAGTATTCACCAATCTTGTGTAGGCCTTCGATAATGCGACTGCGTTGCATTGGACGGGGTTGCGAAACTGCGTTGGCATAGTGCGACAATTGAGATTGCCGTATGCCTGTGACGCGGCTTAATGCTGAAAGTGTAGTGTACTGCTGAACTTCATGGAGCAAGGCACTTATCCTTTTTTCGAACACCAGTTTGTAATTGCCGCTTTTGATGTCATCGGGGAGCTGGTCCCCGTCTTGTAAACAACCTTCTATTTGGAAACGTACACTTTCAATAGTGTCTTTTTGTAATCCGCTGAATGTCTTATTGGTCGTTAACACAGCACCTCCTATGGATGCATCATATATGTATGCGGCGTAATTTTTTCCGCACCAGTCCACTAATACTTTAATTGTTGTCATTCTACTTGATATTATTTTTTAATTATCTTTTCCATCCTGCTTGTTTGAAAATGCTGTTTAGATAGTAGTCGTCCAAATCGTCAGATAGCTTTTTATTTACGGTTACTTTGCCTTTTTTTGTAGGATGTTTAAATTGTCGGTGATCTCCTTTTGTATAAGCTAAAAACCATCCATCGTCCAACAGCATCTTGATCACCTCTCTGACTTTTTTCGTTTTCATAAGAAACAAATATTTTGTAAGGGTTTTCGTTTGCAAAAATAGTATTATTTTTAATACGATTCTGTGCCTTGTAAAAAAAATATTTACTTTTGCAGTGACTTATTGAACATATCTATTTTTCTAATTTGAATTAATAATGAAAAAACTCTTGATACTTTGTTTGGTAGCGTTTGTTTCAGCAGTTGTTACCGCCCAAACCACCGGCATCATCCCTTCGCCGCAACAAGTGGCTATGCGCCCTGGTGAACTGTCGCTGATGACAGCATCCGACTGCAAACCGGTGAAAGAATTGATTGCCTCATTCCCGGTGGATATCAATGCCGACCAGGGATATATTTTGGAGGTGACAGAGAAAGGGGTTTTGATTCAGGCACTTACGGAAACAGGGCTGTTCTATGGCGAGCAGAGTCTCAAGCAGATGCTGCGACATTTCGCCCAAGAAAACGGCCAGATTGTTATTCCCTGTATGCGGATTATCGATTATCCCAAACTGAAATACCGCGGATGGATGGACGATATCAGCCGCGGGCCGATTGTGAACATGGCGTTTCTGAAACGGATGATTGCCACCATGGCCGAATACAAGATGAACTTCTTCAATCTCTATACCGAGCATGTTTTCAAACTGGAAGACTACTATGACATCGCCCCATCGGACGGGCTTACCGCTGCGGAGATCAGGGAGTTGGAGGAGTTTGCCGCCCAGTATCATATCGAGTTCTTTGGCAACCAGCAGTGTCTGGCGCACGCGGAGAAGACGCTGCGCATTCCCTATTATCAGGAGATGGCGGACACCAAGGCAAACTGGAATCCGGAAAAGTCGAAGGACTTTCTGAAATATGAATTGGAAACGGTTGCGAAGGCGTACAGCTCTCCGTTTTTCAATATCAATTGTGATGAAACGGAGGCGTTGGGCAGCGGCAAGGCCCGCGACTATGTGGCCCAACACGGCGCTTCGCAGGTGTATGCCGACCACATCCGCTGGGTGTATGATGTGCTGAAGCCCCTCGGCAAACGGGTGATGATGTGGGGCGATATTGCCGCAAAAGATTCCGCCATTACAGCCCAGTTGCCCAAAGACATGCTGATGATTGTGTGGGCGTATTCGCCGCTGGACAGTTATGTGAGTATGATAGAACCATTTGAGAAACAGGGACTTGAGTTTATGGTGGCTCCGGGCATGAGCATGTGGGGTTCGGTGTTTCCGAGTTATGAACTCTATACCAAAAACATCGCCAATCTGGTGCGCGACGGTTACCAACATGGCGCTTTAGGCATGATGAATACCGCCTGGGACGACTCCGGCGAGTCGCTTGTCAACAGCGCATGGCATGGCATGTGCTGGGCGGCGGAGATGGCCTGGAAACCGCTGGAACAAACAGAACCGAAAGCTGCCGATTTGGAGCGTTTAAGCCGGTTGAATATCTTCAACCCGTTGTTTGAGCGTCGTTTCGCCGCCCCCGCCGACCATTTTCAACTGATGCGGGATTTGGAACATGTGAATGTGCCGAACTTCTTTAACAGTGGCGCTTTGTACGAAAGCATTTGGGATTTCTATCCGACGAAAGTCAGTGAGGAAAACTACCGCGAAAACCTTCGCGCTTACGATCTGATTGGGCGCGAAATGGACCAATATGAATATAAGGGTCAGACCGATGCTCCTCAGTTTTCAGCCCCGATGCGCATCGCCCATTATGTGGCGTGGCACCAGTTGGCGGTGGTCAAACGCAACATACTCCGACATGAGATCTATCAATATCTCCAAGGAAATCAGTCTTTTACAAGAGATTTGATTGAGGAGGAGATACGAAATGAAATAGAATTGCTGCATGTGGTTAAGCGGTTGTATTTGAGTTTGTGGGACGAGGAAAACCGCCCGTATAGCCGCAATATTGTGGAGGCGCGCTACGACCAGGTGGCACAGGAGTTGATGGATATCCCGTATCATGTGCTGATAACCACCACGCGTGATGACAAAGGCGAAACCATGGTCTCGATGCGTACCCTTTTTGGCGATCAACCCATTTACTATACCCTTGACGGCCGAAAACCTCATGTGGGTGAAAATGTTTATACTCAACCGTTTGCGCTTCGGGAATCGGCCACTGTGCGCGCGATGGCGCGCAATGCGATGGGCGAAGAGGTGGAGTCGGAGCGCTATGTGCTGCTGCACAAAGGGTTGGGCAAACTTGTCCTGTTGCACACGCCGTATGCCGATTACAAACCCGAGTACGCCGCATCGGGCAAGGGTGCGCTGGCGGATGGTGTCACGGGCGGTGACATGTACAACGATGGCAACTGGCAGGGGTATTGGGGCAAGGATATTGATGCGGAGTTTGATTTTGGGAAAGCCACGCCACTGCATTCTGTCAAGATGCGGTTCTTCCAAAATGTTCACGATTGGATCATGTCGCCTAACACGGTGGAGATTTACACCTCTAAGAACGGCAAGGATTACGAGTTGTATAAAACATTGAAAATGAGTGATGTGGACTATAATGTCGGCACTTCGGTCATCTATACGATACAGGATGACAACCTCTCATTGAAGACCCGTTATGTGCGTGTGGTGGTGAAGAACGCGGGGCCGCTGCCCGCCTGGCACCAAGCCAAGGGCCAACCGTCATACATCTTCTGCGATGAGATAGTTTTGTGGTAATTTTCTAAAAAAATATTAGGTAATTATATAGATTTTGTCCCAGCTATGCAGTAGTTTCCGCTCAACGCTAATGCGTCTCGCGGAATGGTGTGCCGCATACGGGTTAAAATGGGGAAAGATGGGCGGCTTCATATGTATTCCAATTATGGCAGGCACTCCCGCCGCCCATCTTTCCCGATGTATTCTTTAGGCGTGCCCACCATTCCGCCGTGAACATAGTGAACGGCGGAATCCAAATCAATAGACCATAATGTTTGGTCATCTTCTATATTGCTTTTAAAAATTATGTACCTTTGCCGCGTCTTGTTTCAAGATTTCCAAGACTGACTATGATGAAATTATTATTTAACAATAAGGTACACCATTCCGCCGTGAACGCAGTGAGCGAGCGGAATCGTCAGATTTTATTCCTGTTCCTGTTGTTCGCCATGCCGTTGGTGATGGTGGCGCAGACCGACTGCGGTACGGTGACCGACTATGACGGCCATGTGTATGCGACGGTGCAATTGGGCAACCAGTGTTGGATGCGCGAGAACCTGCGCGTGACGCACTATGCGGACGGCACGGCCCTGCAATTGGGCACGACCACGGATGCCGATGGGCGTTGCTATTATTATCCGGACGGCTCTGCCGCCCATGTGGAGCGCTACGGACTCCTTTACAGTTGGTTCACCGCTCTCAACGGGGCCAAACCTACGGAGGATGTGCCCAGCGGTCTGCAAGGCATTTGCCCCAAGGGTTGGCACATGCCCTCCAATTTCGAGTGGATGGCGCTGGAGGATTTTCTCGGTTACAAGGACGAGCACCGCTGCGGCACCGATGTGAACAATGTGGCCAAAACGATGGCCTCGCAAGAGGGCTGGTACTTGGATGTGATGACGAAGGCGCCCGAATGCTCCATCATGGATGATCCTGCGAAAAACAACCAATCACGACTCAACATACTCCCCGCCGGCAGTTTTTGGAACAGTTACTATGGCTTCGGTACCAACACGGGCTTCTGGACCGCCTCCGATGGCAGCGATGTCACCTCGCCCATCCATTATCTGGTGAATACCAATGCCACTGTCGAAATCAACTGCACTCCAAAAGAAGCCGCCTACTCGGTAAGATGCCTGAAGGATTAGAGATGTGAGACGGGAGATGTGAGACTGAGACATACCTTTTAACTTTATAAACTTTACAAACTTTACATGACTTTCGAAGAATTACGCCAACAATATCCGATTTTCACCTACGAAGGATACGACTACCGTCTGCAGGATGGTGATTTGCATATCCAGTTTTTTTACAAGATAGGGGAGAAGATTCAATTTCAGCCGAAAATGGTGCTGAAAGCCGGTAAGTATGCCCAATATCCGGAGGACTTGAAGTCGCTGGAGGGCATCATTTTCAATATCGGCATGATAGAGTTGATCAGTTATTGGAAGTGCACATGCAGTCCCCTGGTGCACATCAAGCCCTTCCGGCTCAATAGTGAGCAGGCGTACTGGTGGCGCAAGCTCTATTGGTATGGGCTGGGCGAGTTCTGCTACAAGAACAGGATTAAGTGCGATCCGAACGATTTCATGGACTTCACCTTTGCGGTTGGGGCGTCCGACGCGAGTGCCTTGACATTCCCAAGGGTGGGGGAGAGCGCGCGGGTGATTGTCCCCATTGGCGGGGGCAAGGACTCGGTGGTCACCTTGGAGGAACTGCGCGCGGAGCGGGAGGTGGTGCCCTTCATCATCAACCCGCGCGGGGCCACGCTCGAGTGCGCGCGCATTGCGGGGTTCCGTGCCCCGGAGGACATCATCGTGCTCCAACGCCAGATAGACCCTGAACTGCTTAAACTGAACGCCGAAGGATACCTCAATGGCCACACGCCGTTCTCCGCCATGCTGGCCTTCTATACCACCTTGCTCAGCGCCGTGACCGGCATCCGCGATGTGGCCCTTTCGAACGAGTCGAGCGCCAACGAGCCCACTATCCCGGGCACCTACATCAACCACCAGTATTCCAAATCGCTGGAGTTTGAACTCGATTTCAGACAGTATGTGCAGGATTTCATGGGCGATATCAACCACTATTACAGTCATTTGCGCAAACTGACGGAGCTTCGGATTGCCGAGCAGTTTGCCAAATACCCCGCCTATTTCAAGGTGTTCAAGAGTTGCAACGCGGGCAGCAAGGAGGACAAATGGTGCTGCAATTGCCCCAAGTGCCTCTTCGCCTACATCATCCTCTCGCCGTTCATTGACGATGCCACCATGATCGACATCTTTGGCGAGGATCTGCTCAACAAACCGGAGTTGGCGCAGACCTTCGACGAGCTGGCGGGTCTCTCGCTCAACAAGCCCTTTGAGTGCGTTGGCACCATCGGGGAGGTGAACGAGGCACTGCATCGCATCCTTGACAGCCGAAAAGATAAATATCTGATTAAACACTACATAAACAAGCAACTGAGCCAGCTGGAAGAAGGCATGTTGGACGAATACTACGCCATGGCACCGTAGGAAAATGTGGAATGTGAAATGGGGATTGTGGAATTTATTAATCCCCTTCTATTTTAGAAGGGGTGCCCGAAGGGCGGGGTAGTAATATTGAATTGAAAATTAATAAACAAAAGCCCCAAAACTAAAAACTATACATATAACTATTATCTATTATCTCTAAACTTTAAACGCTAAACTATAAACGAATATGTCACCTACATTATTGATTCTCGCTGCCGGTATGGGCAGTCGTTATGGTGGACTCAAGCAACTGGACCAGATGGGTCCGAATGGTGAAACCATCATGGACTATTCCGTGAAATATGCGCTGGAAAGCGGTTATGGCAAGGTGGTCTTTGTGATTCGCCGGAGCATGGAGGCGGACTTCCGCGAGCATGTGATGTCGCGCTACGAGGATAAGATTCCCGTGGAGTGCGTGTTTCAGGAGCTGGATATGCTTCCGGAGGGCTTTCGTGTGGACCCTGAGAGAAAGAAACCATACGGTACGGCACATGCTATTTTGGTGACAAAAGATGCTGTGAAAGAACCGTTTACCGTGATCAACGCCGATGATTTCTACGGCCGTGAGGCCTTTGAAGTGATGTCCGATTTCCTGAGGAACGAGCCGGCGACGGTGCCGCCCACATACGCGATGGTGGGGTACAGGTTAGATAAGACCTTGTCGGAGCACGGCACGGTGTCGCGCGGCGTGTGCAGCACCGATGAGCAGGGCTTTTTGAAGACCATTGTGGAGAACCGGAAGATTGGTTATACCGAAAAAGGCATTGAGAACCAAGAAGATAATTTGTATGATTTGTTCAAGGGCGATGAGCCGGTGAGCATGAACTTCTGGGGTTTCACGCCCGATTTCTTCGATTGTCTCAACGATCTTTTTGTGGATTTTTTGAAAGAAAACCAGGGCAATATCACAGCGGAATTTCCCATTCCCAATGTGGTGTCGTATTTGATGAACAGTGGCAAGGCCCGTGTAAAGGTGTTGCACAGCAATGCCGAGTGGTTTGGCGTGACCTACCAGGAGGACCGTCCGGGCGTGGTGGCGCGTCTTGCGGCTCTAGGCCTTTAGTCCCACATCTTCTTACATCTCAGGTCTCACATCCCACATCCCACGTCTCACATCTCACGTCTTCTGAATATCCCAATCCCCAACTCCTAACTCCCAGCATCACCACTTTCGGAGGGTGTCGTTATCTGACGGGTCAAGGGAGAAAATGTCCTCATCTTCGTCCACGCGGATAACGAAGAGTCCCTGTTCGTGAGCATATTTGTCGGCATCTCGTTCGTAGTTTACGGCTGCTACGGCTGACAGAATCTCTTTGTGTGCGTATTCGGGGCTCAGTTCCTTGAAGTGACCCATTTGTTCGATGAAATGGTCCACGTCGCGGCGGGTGCAGTTTATTTTTACTTCAACTACAATGGCGATGGTGTCGTCGATAAGCACGAGGTCGTATTCTGCCCTGTATCCGGATGCTTTGTTGTGTCTTTTGTAATTTTTCCAGCAGTGGTCAATGTCGTAGCCGCGTTCTTGGAACATGCGGATGGAGGAGTGTTCCATCAATCCTTCAATGATATGTCCGGATTGTGAAAAGAAACGGTTGTTCATTTCGCGCATTTCACGACGCATTTCAATCTTCTCCTTACGCCATTCCTCTTCTTTTTGTTTCTGCTCTTCTTTACGTTGACGCTCGTTCTCGCGCATTTGGCGTGAGGTTTCGAGAATCATCTCTTTTAATTCTGCCCATGTGGGCACATCTTTTTCGGATAAATTACTGTTTTGCATAGTTGTAAATTTTAAAATTAAATTTTTGTTTTACGCCGCAAAGATAATAAAAATAGTTGTAAGTCACCGTTGTGTACTATGAATTTTGATTTTGGCAATGATATAGGTGTTAACCCGATTGTGCTGTAATTTCCGCTCAACGCTAATGCGTTTCGCGGAATGGTGCTCCGCATATAGGCCTGCCCACCATTCCGCCATGAACGAAGTGAATGGCGGAACCCAAATCAACATCCATATCATTGTCTTTTTATTTTTCCCGAATTGTTGATTAACTTTTTTTAACAAATGCAACATACTAAAAATAAAATAGTTGCAAAAAAAAGTTATCAACACATGGCCAAGATATTCGGGATAAGTGTACTTTTGCCGCGTGAAAAATTGCATTATTGTGATATATTGTTGAATGTTAAATAGTTAGAATAACAACCGCATTAAACGACAGAATACCTTTCGCTAATAAATATATAGTATCAAAATCGATTATTAATTTAAATCTTATCATAATGAAAAAAACATTAACCTTTTTAAGTGTCTTGCTGTTTCTAACCGCAAGCGTTTTCGCGCAAGGTCTTTATCAATTGCCGAATTCAGATTTTAATGACTGGCCAAGTTCAGTAACTTCTTCGAATGCTACTAATGGGAATGCCATACCTACCTCATGGCATGCCTTTAGCGATGCGCAGTGTACACTATTTATGGGATGTTCTTTAGCTAGAACAAATCATAATAATCGTATCTCTGGATATGGTGGAGGATATGCTGCTGAAATGTATGCTAAAACCGTATCCATTATGGGCATTGGTGCCCTTGCTAATGGTGCATTGTCTTTAGGACAAACTGTAGTAGGTTCAACAAGCTCTAATACAACAGAAAACTATATTATATGTAAAAATGGGTACGACTGGTCTTTTCAAGGCGTTCCCGACTCGCTATCCTTTTATGCAAAGCAAGGGAGTTCCGTTAGCATGAAAGGCAATTCCATCACAAAAGTTTTTTTATACACCAGTTCAACGTTTAAAGACATCACTTCTGATGCTACGCCGTATGAAGGCACTTGGGTGGGTTATTCTATTTTGAAATTTTCCGTTAAAGACAAACTAAATTGGACTCGGTTCGTAACGGGGTTTAAATACGATGGCGAAAATGATTTACGAGGAACTTCCGGTGGTGCCACATTGCATGATGATTATTCCTTCAATACAGATAATGACTTGTCAACGATACTGAATCCCTCCAAAGTTATGATTTCGTTTTCCACGAACGAAGGTTCAAAAGTCGGAAATGAAAACGAGAAGCTGGACATTGATATGTTGCGAATGATTTACGATAAGGGGCTTTCCTCGTTGAAAATAAACGGCACGGAAAATGTATCCTTACGCAATGCGTACAATACTGCGGAGTTTGCCACACACAGCGGACTTACGGGTTCTGGCACCAATACAGGGCATACACACAGCAATTATACTACCGCCTTTTGCTATAGCACAAAAGAGGACTTTCCACAAGTGGCAGCCACTGCAAAATCCAATCATATTCTTTCCTGTGAGGTTACTCAAGCTACGACTACGAACCATTTTGCCATTATCAAGGTTACTCATAATGATTTTTCCACCTTCACGGATACGATTTTCTTTACAAATGCGACACTAAGTCCTACCGTCAGACTCTCTACCAACAAGGACCAAAATATTTGTGAGGGTTCAGCTATCAATCCCATTACCGTAACGGCCACTGGTGGCATGGTAACTGTGAGCAATCTGCCCACGGGACTTACATATAACGCCTCTTCTCGACAAATTACCGGAACCCCAACCACAAGTGGCACTTATACCGTTACAGTGGCTAATGGTAGCTGTGTGGCAACGGCCACAGGTACCATTTCGAGAACCACCGTTAATTCGTCCATTTCATCAATAACAGGTAATACAACCATTAATTGTGGCGGAAGTACAACACTTACGGTAAGAACATCTACTGCGTTGAATACAGGTACTCATTCATTCTCCTGGTCGCCTAATACGGGCGTTAGCAATGGAAGTGCCGCAAATATGTTTGTTCTTAATCCTACCTCAACCACTACTTATACCGTAAGTCATACCCTAACCCAAAATGGTTGTACATCCACTTCCACTAAGGATGTGACCGTTACGGTGAATGGGGCAAATCCAGGCACTCTTAATGTGACGGGTAATACCACCCTTTGCTCCGGGAACAGCACCACATTGACCGCCAGCACCACAGGAAGCACGGGTACGGTGACATACGCGTGGAGTCCTTCCACAGGTCTTAACACGACGACGGGGGCCACCGTTACAGCCAGTCCTACCACTACAACCACCTATACGGTGACCGCAACCGCTACGCAAGGCGCATGTTCATCTTCCACCACCGAACAGATTACCGTTACGGTGTATGATGCGCTTGTGGCTCCGGTGGTTGAAAACCAAACCCGCTGCGGTGCCGGTACCGTTACCTTTACCGTGTCTAATCCTGTGGAAGGACAGACCTACACCTGGAAATCGATGACTGGCTCCGTGCTGGGCACTGGAACTTCCTTCACCACGCCGTCCTTGTCTGCCAATACAAGTTATAAGGTTCAGGCGAGCAACCCCGCTTGCGGCGCTGGTTCGGATGTTGTCGTTAGCGCCATAATTGTCAATACAACTCTCACGATTAACAGCGTTACTTCGGATCAGACCATCTGTCCGAACCAGGCGATATATTTGTCCATTTCCTCTACCCCTAGTTCTGGCGCTGTGTTGAGTTGGGATTGGAATCCGGATGCCGGCATTATTGAAGGCGATGGAAGCAGTACGATTAGAGTGCGCCCTGAAACCACCACCACCTATACCGTGCAGGTCACGGCCACTAATACGGTGAATGGGGTAACATGTACTGCCAGTGATTCACGAGATGTTACGGTTACGGTCAACACCCCGGTGGCGGGTACTACCTCCGTTACGGGTCCGACTTCCATTTGCGAGGGAGAAAGCGCTACGCTGACTGCCGGCACCACGGGTAATGTGGGCGGAATGAGCTATCAGTGGAGCCCGGGCACCACGCTGAACACCACCACAGGCGCTTCGGTGATTGCCACCCCCACCTCCAATACAACCTATTATGTGACCGCCACCGCCACCAATGTGGTGAATGATGTGTCGTGTACGGCAACTTCATCTTCTTCCATTATTTATACAGTCAATGTCACCCCAATGCCGACTATCACTGCCCCTGCCAATAAGGACCAGACGGTATGTGCGGGACAGCAGATTGAAAGCATCCAGTTCATTTGTTCAAATAACTGCACTGTTACGGAATCCAATCTTCCTGCCGGATTGAATTTCAATCCTAATATTGGTTTGATTACCGGTCGTCCTACGGAATCGGGTACCTATACCATTACGGTGTCAAACGACTGCGGTTCTGTCACGGCCAGCGGTACCATCACGGTGAATGCGCCTGCTGTCACACTCCAGGATCTGAACATTGCTCCCGCATGTGAAGGCGGCACAATCAATCTGGCTGCCACCCCGAGCGGCACTCCTACAGGAACGGTGACCTATCACTGGTCAGGTCCGAACAGTTTCACCTCCGATGAGCAGAATCCTCAAATCAACAATGTGACTTCCGTCAATGCCGGTTCCTATTATGTGACGGCCACGGCCACCAATGTGGTGAACGGTGTGTCTTGCACGGCTACATCGACGAAAAGCACCATAGTTTCCGTTTCAACGCCCCATATTGAATTGGCGGATCTGGAAGACACGACGGTTTGCGCTGGCACAACATTGTCGATGAGAGTCCAAAATGTTGGATCTTCCTCAGGTTCAGTAACATACGAATGGTCTGGGCCGAACGTTTTTACCAGTTCTAACTACTATTTTTATCGAAACAACATGACGGCTGCCGATGCGGGCCTTTACACCGTGACCGCAACAGCCACTGCAGGTGTGTGTTCTGTGACAGATATCAAGAGTGCGAATGTTACCGTTCTCAGTCCGTCCATCACATTGGAGGATTTGACGGCACAAACGGTTTGTTCTGGCACCACACTGAGTCTCTCGGCCACACCATCCGGCACTCCTTCAGGCACGGTGACCTACTCCTGGTCAGGTCCGGGCAACTTCACTTCAACCCTGCAGAATCCACAAATATCAAATGTGACCTCAGCCAACGCTGGCAGATACTATGTGACGGCCACGGCTACAGAGGGCTCTTGTACGGCCACATCAGTAAAAAGTGTCATTAACACGGTGAATACCGTTTCTGTTGGTACGATTAATCTGTCAAATCAAGAAGTCACCATCTGCAAAGAGCGGGGACGCGCCACTTTGAGTGTCAGTTGTAGTGGCGGTTCCGGTACAAGAACTTATGCCTGGAGCCCCGCAGATGGTCTTAGTACCACTTCAGAATCTACGACATATGCCAGTCCGCAAACCACTACAACCTATACGGTAACCATTACGGCCACCAATACGGTGAATGATGTGGTTTGTACGGCATCGGAAACCCGCGAGTTTACGGTTACAGTAAATGCACCGGCCGTTACTTTAGGGGATATTACCGCACAAAGCGTCTGTGCTGGAACCACTTTGAACTTGTCTGCTTCGCCTTCTGGCACTACTACGGGAACGGTGACATATTCTTGGTCTGGTCCAAACAGTTTCACTTCCACGCTGCAAAATCCTCAAATCACGAATGTAACCTCAGCAAACGCCGGCACATATCATGTTACGGCCACTGCCACCAATGTGGTGAATGATATTACTTGTACGGCTACGAGTTCTAAAATAGCCAATGTACAAGTTAAGGAACTGCCATATATCACGGAACCTGAAAATAAGAATCAGACGGTCTGTGCCGGCAGAGCAATCAGCACTATTACTTTCTCACACGGAACGGGAACAATGTCTGTGAGCAATCTTCCTGCCGGATTGAATTTCAATTCCACCATAGGTTCGATATCGGGCACACCGACTCAGTCGGGTACTTACACCGTTACCTTGACGAATGATTGTGGTACGGTTACGGCCAGCGGTACCATCACCGTGAACGCACCTTCGGTCACTCTTGAGAATATGGCCAACCAGACCGTTTGTGCTGGTTCTGCGCTGAACTTGAGCGCCACCCCGTCAGGCACACCTGTGGGTACGGTGACATACGCATGGACGGGTCCGAATGGCTTCACTTCTAATGAGCAGAATATCCATATTGATAATGTTACTACGAATCATGCTGGTAATTACTCTGTGACGGCGACTGCCACGGTTGGTTCCTGCACGGTGACCAGTGTGAAGAGTTCTTCGATTACGATAAACACTCCGAGTGTTACGCTGCAAGATATTGATTCTCAAACTTTGTGTGCTGGCGAAAACTTGCATCTTACTGCTGCTACTACTGGCTCCACTGTCGGAACCGTAAGTTACGCTTGGTCTGGTCCTGCAGGTTTTACAGAGAGTGGCAAGGATATTTACCGCAATTATATGACGAGTGCCTATGCTGGAACCTATACTGTGACCGCTACAGCCACCCGAAATTTATACGGTACCGTATGTACGGCCACCGACACGAAGAGTGTGCTGGTGACCGTGAACGCTCCGGTGGCGGGCACGCTCAATGTGGTTGGCAACACGACGATTTGTGCGGGCAACAGCACCACACTGACCGCTTCGGTCACGGGTAATACGGGCACGATGGCATACGCCTGGAGTCCCGCTACGGGCCTTGATGCCACCTCCGGCGCACAAGTGACGGCCAATCCTACCGCTACTACCACCTATACGGTGACAGCCACTGCCACCGTTGGAACCTGCACGACTTCCACTACGAAACAGGTTACGGTGACCGTAAACCAAATTCCTACAGTAGCGATTACCGGTAATACCACCTTCTGCCAGGGCAATACAGAAACATTGTCCGCCACTTCCGGATATGCGCAATATGCGTGGAGCAACGGCGGTAGAAACGCAAGTATCGATGTTACCACATCGGGTTCTTATTCGGTGACGGTGACCAATAACAGCGGATGTCAGAACAACGCTTCCGTAACAGTTACGGTACTTCCTGTTCCGGCAACTCCTACCGCTACAAGCGTTAACAACACCAGTTGCGCTTCCCCGAACGGAAGCATAACCGTGACCGCTCCTACCGGATCCAATTACACCTATTCCATCGGAGGCGCATTCCAGAGTGCGACCACCTTCTCCAACCTCTCGGCTGGCAACTATACACTGACGGTGAAGAACAGCAGTGGCTGTACCTCAACCACCGAGGTGGAAGTGGGTGCCACGGGCAACAGTGTGAATGCCACCGCAACGGCCAACACGCCATGTGCTGGAGATATGCTTCAACTGACAGGCGCGTCCACCACGACAGGTGTTACCTACGCTTGGACAGGACCTAACAGTTTCACCTCCACACAACAGAATCCTCAAATCAGCAACGCCACCTCTGCCAATGCCGGCACCTATACGCTGACCGTTACTGAGACAGCCACCAACTGTACGAAGACCGCTTCCGTGAATGTGACAGTGAACGCATTGCCAACCGTTACCATTAGCGGTGCCACCACCATTTGCGCTGGCACCTCAGCAAATCTGACTGCCCAAGGAGCCAATGACTATGTCTGGTCAAATGGTCAGGAGGGCGCTGAGGTTTCCATAGCAGAGGCCGGTAGCGTTACAGTGACGGGTACAGATGCCAATGGTTGTTCCAATACTGCTAATGTGACCATCACCATTAACACGCCTTATGTGGCCTTGAACGCTATGACGGATGTTGTTGCCTGCGAAGGTGATAATGTGACATTATCGGCCTCTGTCGCGGGTGCTAATGGTCCTATGACCTTTGTCTGGACAGGTCCGAATGGTTACAGAATCTCCAATCAGATTATTCATCTTAATGGTATTACGACCGCACAAAGCGGCCAATACACGGTTGTAGTCACGACCACCAGAACGGTGAACGATCTTACATGTACCGCTACCGACTCTAAGAGTGTGAATGTGACAGTGAATGCGTTGCCGACCATAAACATCAGCGGTGAAACCACCATTTGTGCTGGCACATCAGCAAACTTGACCGCTCAGGGTGCCAACAACTATGTATGGTCAAATGGCCAGGAGGGCGCTGAGGTCTCCATTGCAGAGGCCGGTAGCGTTACAGTGACGGGTACGGATGTCAACAATTGTACCAACACGGCTTCAGTTACCATTACTGTCAATGAACCTTATGTGGCCTTGAACGCCATGACCGATGTCGATGCCTGCGAAGGCGAGAATGTGGCCTTGAACGCTACCTTGAACGGCACTGCCACGGGTACTGTAACCTACGCTTGGACGGGACCTAACAGTTACACTTCTGCGCAACAGAACCCGCAACTCAACGGTGTTACGACCGCACAAAGCGGCGAATACACCGTAGTGGCCACGGCCACCAACGAGGTGAATGGCGTTACCTGTACCGCTACGGACAGCAAGACTGTGAATGTTGCGGTAAATGCTTTGCCCGCTGCTCCAGTACTCACCACAGTGAACAATACAAGTTGCGCCACTCCGAATGGAAGCATCACGGTGACTTCTCCGACAGGTGCTAACTATCAATATTCTATTAATGGAGGCGATTATCAAACCTCAACGATTTTTGAAAATCTGGATGCCGGCAATTTCACGGTTTCCGTAAAGGATGTCAACACGGGATGTATGAACGAGAATAGTGTCCGTGTTACCACCCAAGGCAGTACTTTGGAGGTTGAAATTTCCGTGAATGAAGTGTGCGCTGGTGGCACCGCCGCCTTCCAAAGCACGCTTACGAATGCTACAGGCGATGTGACCTACGCATGGACCGGTCCTGCCGGATTCACTTCTGCAGCTGAGAATCCCACCATTAACAATGTTCAATCCCGCAATGCCGGCACTTACACCTTGCAGGTGACCGAAACGGCTACCAGCTGCCGCGTTTCCGCCACAACCACACTGGTTGTGAATGAATCGACCACGGGTGACACTTCCGCTGTCGCTTGCGTATCCTTCGACTGGTATGAGCATACAGGACTCACCACTTCCGGCGACTACACCCATGTGTTCGTGGGTGGCAACGCCAACGGTTGTGACAGTACGGTAACCTTGCACCTGACCATCAACAAACCGACCATGGGCGACACCACGGCAGTGGCATGTGTAAGTTATGACTGGTACGAGCATACGGGTCTTACCACTTCCGGCGATTACACCCATGTGTTCGAGGGTGGCAACGCCAACGGTTGCGACAGCACCGTAACCCTGCACCTGACCATCAACACGCCGACCACGGGCGACACCACCGCCGTTGCGTGCGACAGCTTTGACTGGTACGAGCATACAGGTCTTACCACCTCCGGCGACTACACGCATGTGTTTGTGGGCGGCAACGCCAACGGTTGCGACAGCACGGTAACCTTGCACTTGACCATCAATAAAACTCCGGTGGTCACCGTATCCGGTGAGTTGTCCATCATCAATGGCAACAGCACGACCTTGACGGCTTCCGGCGCTGACTCATACAAGTGGAACACCAACGAGACCACCGCTTCCATTACCGTTTCTCCGACCGTAAATACAGAGTATTCAGTAGTGGGTACCACCAATGGCTGTACATCAGCACCTGTTAGTGTAACTGTGCTCGTGAATGAATGCGTTCCTGGACACGGAGACACAACGGCTGTGGCTTGTGAGGAATTCACATGGTACGGAACCACCTATACCGAGTCCACGGAAACAGCTATGCATGTGTTTGAAGGCGTGATGCCTGACGGTTGCGACAGCATCGTGACTTTGCACCTCACTATCAACCATGCGGTTGCATCTTCCATGACAGCCACTGAATGTGGAAGTTTCACATGGAACGGCGAAACCTACACGGAGTCTGGCGAGTACACCCATGCCTACGCGGCTGCTAACGGTTGCGACAGTGTGGTGACCTTGAACCTGACCATCAACCAACCGGTGACATCGTCAAGCACCATCACCGCTTGTGACAGTTACACTTGGAACAGTGAAACCTACACGGAGTCAGGCGATTACACGCAGACTTTCACTGCTGCCAACGGTTGTGACAGTGTGGTAACCTTGCACTTGACTATCAACACCACTCCGGTGGTTACCGTTTCCGGCGAATTGTCCATTATCAATGGCAATAGCACAACTCTGACGGCCTCTGGCGCTGACACCTATGAGTGGAACACCGAAGCGACCACCGCTTCCATTACCGTTTCTCCGACCGTAAATACGGAGTATTCAGTAGTGGGTACCACCAACGGTTGTACATCCGCACCTGTTACGGTGACCGTGATTGTGAACGATTGTGTGCCTGGTTCTGGCGATACGACGGCTGTGGCTTGCGAGGAGTTCACTTGGTACGGAACAACCTATACGGAATCCACAGAAACCGCTATGCATGTGTTCGAAGGCGTTATGGCTGACGGTTGCGACAGCATCGTGACTTTGCACCTCACTATCAACCATGCGGTTGCATCTTCCATGACGGCCACCGAATGTGGAAGCTTCACATGGAACGGCGAAACCTACACGGAGTCTGGCGAGTACACCCATGCCTACGCGGCCGCCAACGGTTGCGACAGTGTGGTGACTTTGAACCTGACCATCAACCAGCCGGTGACTTATCGTATGTCAGCCACCGCTTGCGAAAGCTACACTTGGAACGGACAAACCTACAATGAGTCTGGCGAATACACGCAGACCTTCACTGCCGCCAACGGTTGCGACAGTGTGGTGACCTTGGATCTGACCGTCCAACATGCCGTGGCAGAGACAATCTCTGCTACCGCTTGTGAAAGCTACACTTGGAATACGGAAACCTACGATGAGTCTGGCGAATACACACAGACCTTCACTGCCGCAACGGGTTGTGACAGCGTGGTGACCTTGAACCTCACCATCAACCAACCGGTTAATCAGCAGATTGAAGCGGTTGCTTGTGGAAGCTACACTTGGAATGAGGAAACCTACGAGGTGTCTGGCGAATACATGCAGACCTTCACCGCCGCCAACGGTTGCGACAGCGTGGTGACCTTGAACCTGACCATCAACCAACCGACTGAGGGCGACACGAACGCAGTTGCATGTGAAACATTTACTTGGTATGAGCATGCGAAAATCAACGAGTCCGGTGACTATACCCATACCTTTGAGAATGGCAATGCCAATGGTTGCGATAGCGTGGTGACCTTACACCTCACCATTAACCACATGGTGACCAATTCGATTTTCGTCACCGCATGTGAAAGTTACATTTGGAATGAGCAGACCTACACGGAGTCAGGTGAATACACGCAAACCTTCACCGCCGCGAATGGTTGCGACAGCGTGGTGACCTTGGATCTGACTATCCAACCTGCATTGGAAGAGACAATCACAGTTACCGCTTGCCAAAGCTACACTTGGAATACGCAAACCTACACGGAGTCTGGCGAATACACACAAACCTTCACCGCTGCAACGGGTTGTGACAGTGTGGTGACCCTGATCCTCACGATCAACAATGAGATTGATGAGCAAATTGAAGCGGTTGCTTGTGGAAGTTACACTTGGAATGAGGAAACTTACGAGTTGTCTGGCGTATATACACAGACCTTCACCGCCGCCAATGGTTGCGACAGTGTGGTGACCCTGTACCTGACCATCAACACGCCGACAGAGGGCGACACGACCGCAACGGCATGTGGGACATTTGATTGGTACGAGCATACGGGAATCACAGCGTCTGGCAATTACACGCACATCTTTGAGAACGGCAATGCCGATGGATGTGACAGTGTGGTGACCTTGCACCTGACCATCAACCAACCGGTAAATGAGCAGATTGAAGCTGTTGCTTGTGCAAGCTACACATGGAATGAAGAAAACTACGAGATGTCTGGCGAATACACGCAAACCTTCACCGCCGCCAATGGTTGCGACAGCGTGGTGACCTTGAATCTTACCATCAACCTGCCGACTGAGGGCGACACTACCGCAACGGCATGTGAGACATTTGATTGGTATGAGCATACGGGAATCACAGCGTCTGGCAATTACACGCACATCTTTGAGAACGGCAATGCCGATGGATGCGACAGCGTGGTGACCTTGCACTTGACCATCAACCAACCGGTGACCAACGCAATCTCAGCTACCGCTTGCCAAAGCTACACTTGGAACGAGCAAACTTACAATGCGTCTGGCGAATACACGCAAACCTTCACCGCCGCCAATGGTTGCGACAGCGTGGTGACCTTGAATCTGATCATCAACCAACCGACTGAGGGCGACACTACCGCAGTGGAATGTATGACATTTGATTGGTATGAGCATGTTGGTCTTACGACATCAGGAAATTATACGCATGTGTTTGAAAATGCCAATGCCGCTGGTTGCGACAGCATCGTGACCCTGCATCTGACCATCAATACGGAGATTCACAACAATCTTACGGAGCATGGCTGCGACTCTTACGAATGGGATGGTGATGTGTATTACACTTCCGGTGTTTACACAAAATCCTATCCGCTTCCTAATGGTTGTGACAGCATTGTGACCATCGATCTCACCATTACTCCATCGTATCATATTGAAATTAAAGACACCATTTGTGAAGGTGCTTTGTATGCCCATTACAATTTCATGGAGACTGAGGCCGGTGATTATACGCAGAACCTGCAAACCGCAAACGGTTGTGACAGTATCGTGATCTTGCATCTGGCAACGAAAGAATGCTCTTCCGATTGCGGTACGGATGTTCAGGATATTGATCGCAATGTTTATGGCACAAAGGCTGTCAACCACTTGTGCTGGATGACCTCCAACTTGCGCACCACTCGTTATTCTGACGCTACTCCTATCCCGTTTGCTGTTGTTTACTCCTATCCGTATGATCCGAACGATACGACTAATCTTGAAACCTACGGACGCTTGTACGACTGGGCTTCCGCCTCACGCAACGCTGCTCCTACTCGCAGTCCTCATGTACAAGGCGCTTGTCCTTTCGGTTGGAGACTTCCTTCTCAAGAAGAGTTTGAAGAATGGGCTTCCGCTTACACCATGGATCAGCTTCGTTCCACTTCAAACTGGCTGATTGAAAACGGTAACAACGCCAGCGGTTTGAATATGCAACCGGCCGGTTTCTACAACAGCAACACTCAACGTTGTGAAGAACTGCATGGCAAAGCTTATTTCTACACTTCCGACTACTACGGTTCCACGCAAGATGTTGTACACATGGTGGCCCAGTGCGGATGTTGGGAACTGCTCTTCACCCGAGACAAGAATCTGAATGACGCTTACAGCGTTCGATGCGTAAAAGACATCGAATAATTATCAATAACTATTGATTCGAGGATGGCTGAATTTTTTCGGCCATCCTTTTTTTTGAAAATTTTGTTATTTTTGCAACTTGACAATTTTGTCAGTTGTCATAGTATGAATCTATAAAAAAAACAGATGAAAGACTGCAAGAGAGAAGCGATTGTACGAGCCGCGGAGATGGAGTTTATGCAGAAAGGTTTTGAGGGGGCGCGCATGATGGGGATTGCGAAAAGGGCAGGGGTGGGGCATCCGCTGCTGCACTATCATTTCAACACGAAAGAGGCGTTGTTCCATCATGTGGTGAAAGAGAAAATGGGACTTTTGTCAGCTGCGGTGCAGGTTTCGCTGGATGATTCGGACAAGACTTTGGCGGAGAAACTGGCGTCAGCCATCTCATCCCATTTTGATTTTGTAAGGACTCATGTGGACTATATCCGTTTTGCCATCCGGGAGATGGAGAAGCATCCCGCTTTGTTTGAGACAGCCAAAAGCGAGGCACAGGTTAAGTTGAAGGGGATTGTGGACAAACTCCAGCGAGAGTTGGATGCCGCTGCCGAAAGAGGGGAGATGCCCGCCACAGACGCTGAGCTTTTGCTGGAGGATATGATTGCCCTGAATGTTTTTTTTCATGTGGCCATGCCAGCATTGAAAAACATAAAGAATTCCGTCATTGACGATTCTTATTATGAGAAACGTAAGAAAGAAAATGTAGATTTGATACTACATCGTTTGGGGCTTCCGCAAGGCGATTCCATTCTGGTGAAAAATATTGTAAAATAAGTAAATAGAGATTTTTTCAATCTAATATAACTATGGAGAATCATTTAAAGGTAGGCATTGACATTGGTTCCACGACTGTGAAAGTGGTGGTGCTTGACCACAATAACGAAAACTGCTATGTGGATTACCGTCGGCACAATATGAACATTCGGACCACGGTGTTGGAGTCGCTGGCTCCGGTGGCCGGGAAGTACCCGGACGCATGGCTCAAGGTGGCCGTTACCGGCTCCGTAGGCATGGGCTATGCCGAGTGCTGGCACCTGCCCTTCGTGCAGGAGGTGATCGCCGCCGCCACGCTCGTGAAACAGCAGTTCCCGCAAACCCGCACCTTCATTGATATCGGAGGGGAGGACAGCAAGATGATTTTCTTTGAGGAGGGTAGGGTGCCCGACATCCGCATGAACGGCAACTGCGCCGGCGGCACGGGTGCGTTCATCGACCAGACCGCCAGTCTGCTGAATGTGGAACCCTCGGAGTTGAACACCTTGGCCGAAAATGCCCAGACCGTCTATCCCATCGCGTCCCGTTGCGGTGTGTTTTCCAAAACAGACATCCAGAACCTGCTCGCGCGTCATGTGAGCAAGGAGGATGTGGCCCTGTCGGTGTTCCACGCTGTGGCCTTGCAGGTCATCGGCACGCTCTCGCGCGGGCTTGATGTGCGCCCGCCTGTGTTCTTCTGCGGCGGCCCGTTCGCCTTCCTGCCCATGCTGAAAAAGACCTTCCTGACAAATCTCCATTTGACCGAAGCGGACTGCGTGCCCGTGCCCGACGCCCGCGTGGTGCCCGCCTACGGCACCGCCCTGATGGCGGAAAGCCAATGCCAGGAGCCACTGGCCATGCGGGATTTTTTACATGATATTGAGAATCTCTCCATTGATAATGATGTGTTGCTTCAAAACCGCCTTGCACCCCTCTTCGAGAATGAATCGGCCTTTGCCGCCTGGAAGCGACAGAAACAGAATTTCTTCGTGCCCCGTGTGGATTGGAGCGAGGTGAAGGACAATCGTGTCTTTATGGGCGTGGACTCCGGCTCCACCACCACCAAACTCGTGGTGCTGGATGCGGAGGGCCGGCTGCTCTATCGTGATTACCGCAATAACAATGGCAACAGTTTCGACGCGTTCCGGCAAGCGCTGCAACAGTTCAAGCAGGTGTGCGAGGAACATCATTTCCAACCTGAAATCGCGAACAGCGCGGTGACCGGCTATGGCGAGAACCTGCTCAAGACCGCCTTTGGCCTGCACCACGGCGTGGTGGAGACCATGGCGCATTACTTGGGCGCGAAAAGCGTGTCGCCCGATGTCTCGTTCATCCTTGACATCGGAGGACAGGACATGAAGGCCATCTTTGTGGAGAACCAGGCCATCCGCCGGTTGGAGATCAACGAGGCCTGTTCGTCGGGATGCGGTTCCTTTATAGAAACATTCGCCAAGATGCTGGGTTATTCGGTGGCCGATTTCGCCCGGATAGCGTGCGAGGCGCGTCACCCGTACGATTTGGGCACGCGCTGCACGGTGTTTATGAACTCCAAGGTGAAACAAGCCATGCGAGAGGGTACCACGCCTGAGGACATCTCCGCTGGATTTGCGTATTCCGTGATTAAGAACTGTCTTTTCAAAGTGTTAAAACTGAGAAAGATAGAAGAACTTGGCGACCATATTGTGGTGCAAGGCGGCACCTTCAAGAATTTGGCCGTTGTGCGTGCCCTGGAGCTACTCACCGGCCGTGATGTGCGTTTCTCGGACATCCCCGAGTTGATGGGTGCCTACGGTTGTGCGCTCTTCGCCAAAACCCAGCCCGTTGCAAAGCCTCTAACGCTTGACGAACTGCTGGCTATCCGTGAGTTCGAGACCGAACAGCAGACCTGCCCGGGTTGCGCCAATCGCTGTACGGTTATCCAATACAAGTTCTCCAACGGACGTTGTTACTATTCGGGCAACAACTGCGAGAAAATCTTCGCAAACGAGTCAGAAGTGTTGCGAAAGGGCACGAACCAACATCATGAACGACTCAAAATGCTCTTCCAACGCTCGATAGTTTCCAAGGAAAAAGCCAAACTTACGATAGGCATTCCCCGTGCACTGGGTATGTATGAGCTTTATCCTTTTTGGAATACTCTTTTCTCCGAATGTGGTTTCCGTGTGGTTCTTTCGGGAAAATCCACCAATCCGCTGTACGAGCAGGGCATCCATACTGTGATGTCGGAGAACATCTGCTTCCCCGCCAAGTTGATGCACGGCCATGTGTATGATCTGGCGAAGAAAGGTGTGGACCGTATTTTCTATCCGTACATTGTGATGGAGCAGAAGGCCGACGAGAAAGTGCGCAACAGCTACAATTGTCCCATTGTGGCTGGTTATTCCGATGTAATGAAGAATGCCATTGACACCGTGGAGCGATTCAACATTCCGTTTGACGCGCCGGTGGTATCGCTCAACAATGACGAATTGCTGTATGCGGGATGTCGTGCCTACCTGCGCACATTAGGTGTGGACCGGAAACGCGCCGACAGTGCCATCTCTGCAGCGGTGAAGGCTCAACAACGTTACATCACGCAACAGCATCAGCGTGCGCAGGAGATTGTGCGGTTGGCCAAAGAAAACAACCGCATGGTTGTGGTCTTGGCGGGTCGCCCGTATCATACCGACCCCCTTGTTCAGCATAAGATCTCCGATGTGCTCGCTGATATGGGAATAGATGTGGTGACCGAGTTTGTGGCAGATGAGACCGACACGGCTGTTTATGACGAGCTGGTCGCAGTTACGCAGTGGACCTATCCGAACCGCGTGTTCAAAGCCGCGCACTATGTGGCCAACAGTCGCGACAACGTGCATTTCATGATGATCACCTCCTTCGGTTGCGGTCCGGATGCCTTCATTATTGATGAGACGCACGATATTCTGGACCGTAAAGGCAAGAGCTTCACGCTGTTGAAAGTGGATGATGTGAACAATATCGGGTCGTTGCGCCTGCGCGTGCGCTCCATGGTAGAGAGTTTGCGATTCAGCCGCAAAGTAGAAGTAAACAAACCCTTTGTCACGACACCACCGTTTCAGCTTTCGGACAAAAGACGCACCATTATCGCGCCGACCTTTGCCACCGGTTACACCGAGTTTTTCCCCACCTTCTTCAAGATGGCGGGCTATAATCTGGTTGTGTTGCCAATGGGTGATAAAGAGTGTGTGGATTTGGGTTTGCAGTATGCCAACAACGAGGTTTGCTATCCGGCCACCATCGTGGTGGGCAGCCTGCTCAAGGCGTTGCGCAGCGGGCAATACAATCTGGATGACGTGGCCGTGATCATCACGCAGACGGGCGGGCAATGCCGTGCCACCAACTACATCATGCTGATAAAGAAAGCGTTGGTGGCTGCGGGCATCGAAAATGTTCCAGTACTATCATTGGCATTGGGCAATACGCTGGCCAACGAGCAGCCCGGATTCGTGGTCGATTTCAAGAAACTGGCGTTGCCTGCGCTGTTCACTTTGTTATATGCCGACTGTCTGTCGCGCATGTACTATGCGGCGCGCCCGCGCGAGTTGCAACGAGGCAAGGCCAAGGAGATACAAAACAAGTATATTGAAAAATCACTGCCACACATAGAGGCCCATGATTATAAGGGCCTGCGCAAGCTGTTGGCGGAGGCGGTGAAAGAGTACATGGCCAATATGGATTGCAACAAGCCGCTGCCGCAAATTGGCGTGGTGGGCGAGATTTACATCAAATACAACGAGTTCGGTCACCTGAATGTGCTGGATTGGCTTGCCGACCAAGGCGTGGAGGTCATCGCCCCGTCCATTTACAACTTCTTCATGAACAGTTTTGTGAATCGTCATATCAATAAAAAACTGAATATCAAGGAGGTGGGTCAGCCGTTGTGGGTTTCTGATGCCATCTACAAGCTCATCTTCCATTACGCTAAGGTATATGATAAGATCTGTGCGCCGTTCCCGTATTACCGGCCTTATGCGGACATGTTTCACGATGCCGAGTTGGCGTCGCGTATCATCAACATGGCGGCCAATTTCGGTGAGGGATGGCTCATTCCGGCGGAGATGTCGGCCTTGGCGGAGAGTGGCGTGAAGAACATTATCAGTTTGCAACCTTTCGCATGCATTTCCAACCATATCATAGCCAAGGGTATAGAGAAGAAAATCCGCAAGTTTTATCCCGATCTCAACATGTTGTTCCTCGACTTTGACGGTGGCACCAGCGAAGCCAATGTCTTCAACAGGTTGCATTTTATGATTGAGAACGAACAATAAATGCTTGGAGGATTGAGTTATAACATTATAATTTTTAAAAATATGAAAAAAACATTTTTGGTAATAGCCTTTTTGTGTTTTTGTGCGATGCCCATATTCGCTCAGAATTGTATGATTTTCGGAAAGATATCGGTGCCGGAGATGGAAAAGAAGAAGGTTTATTTGAAGAATATGAACACGGGTGCGACTTTGGACTCCACCATGGTGTTTGACGGAGCTTTTGCTATCGGGGCGAATGTGTCGGAACCGTTTGTGGGGTATTTGCAGACGGAGCGGTTGTCGCAAGTCAACTACTATTATCTGCTTTTTGTGGCAGAGCCGGGCAGGATTTATTGCGACATGGTGACGGACTCGTTGTCGGGCACGCCGTTGAATGACAGGTATTATTCGATGATGAAGCAATACAATTATGAGGTCAGTGTGCTGAACGCGTTGACCACGCAGATGAATCAGGCGATTTCCATGCCTGCGGATGTGGCGAAAGAGTTTGCTGACAAATTTGCGAAACAGGACAAAGTGGTGATTGGTATTCTGAAGTCTGCGTATGAAGAAAACAGGACGAATCCGGTGGGCGCTCTTGCCATGGAGAACTATCTGGACTGGATGGTGAACTATGAGGCGGCGAAGCGCGCCATGGAGGGTGCTGCCCCGGTGGTGACCAGTTACCAGCGTTTGGCGGACAAATACGCCGCCATGGAGCGGTTGAGTCATACGGCGGTAGGCAAGCCCTACAAGGATTTGGACTTGGTTGACCAGAAGACGGGCAAAAAGGTGAAGTTGAGCAAGTATGTGGAGGGCAAGGTGGCATTGGTTGACTTTTGGGCGTCGTGGTGCCGGCCATGCCGCAAGGAGATCCCGAACATTGCCAAACTGCATGAGAAGTATGGGAGGCGGAAGGATGTGGTTATTATCAGTTTGAATGTATGGGACAAGCCGGAGCCGCAGGCCAAGGCCATCAAGGACATGGGGATGGTATGGACGCAGTTGACGGATCCCACGCGCAAAGCCACCGACACATACGCGGTGGACGGCATCCCGCAGATATTGTTGATTGGCAAAGATGGTCGTATTCTCGCCCGCGACCTCCGCGGCGACGAGATTGAACCCGCCCTGAGGAAGGCGATAGGGGAGTAGGGAGCCGTGCGGATGCTCCAAATCCCCTTCTATTTTAGAAGGGGTGCCTGAAAGGCGGGGTAGTAATATGAGAGAGTGGCCGTCAGGCCATCCTTGTGGAATTAAAGATTCTTAGGGATTTCTTCCTTATGTGGCGCTTTCATGCCCATAATACTCAATAATGAATTTTCTCAATTCTTCCAACATGAAGCACACATGTCGCAAGACAAGGATTTCCGTGCACCTGAATTCAGAAAACGATTTCGACCAGATTGCCCGCTTTTCGGTTCTTGCAGGCATAGCCCCGCGATTCACTGTTCACGGGTAGATTGTGTACAGGGCGGTTTATGATTTTGATGCCGTTGATGTTAGTCATTTGTTTAATTGGTATTATGATCCTTTATATTACTACCCCGGCCTACGGCCACCCCTTCTTAAAAAGAAGGGGAGTTATAGAGCGTCCGCATGACCATGCGGACAATAAAATTAGGTACATCATCCCGCGTGACGCATAAGCGTTGAGGGGAGACAACAGCATAGTTGGGTCAACACCTATATCATTACCTCAACACACAAAAAAGGGTAATGTTGCCAAAAATAGTTGGTGACTACCCCAAAAAAGGACAGGGAACAGGGCCCATAATAGCCCTAAGTTCCCTGTCCTTTTTTTGATGCTTGCTGCCGAAAGAAGAGATACCATTTCACAT
>Ga0247611_10000511_pt1 | contig 78998 bp, 63 predicted proteins | sample 177DNAGHGhighgp2_FD_192422 | JGI IMG/M metagenome (GOLD analysis project Ga0247611, IMG submission 192422) | Sheep rumen microbial communities from Palmerston North, Manawatu-Wanganui, New Zealand - 1770 DNA GHGhigh gp2 | ecosystem: Host-associated > Mammals > Digestive system > Stomach > Rumen... | reverse complement strand
ATGAACTTGCTTATTGCTTTGCTCAGATTGAGGCTATCATTATATAGTTTCTTGGCCGTGTCCTTGTCAATGAAACCGACATCAGTGGCTCTAATGATCTGACTGCGAACTTCGCCACAGGAGCCTTTGGCAATATACAGGAAATTGAGAAATTCCTTGTTGCCATCGCGTTCGTAGCCCTCTGCTATGTTGTCCATGATAGAGCCAGCGGCTGCATGAATTTGCTGAACAAACCTCATGTCCTTATGGAACTCGCCGTCCTTGGTGATAGCATACACATCCTTACAGAGGTCACGAGCCATCTGAAAGATGGTCAGGTCTTCAAAACGCTGGACTTTGCTCATAATGCGTATTCGCTGGTTTCAGGATTCAGGTTTCAAGGTTGCTATGCTGCTGGAACTGAGTTTTGGGGAATCATATCCGTAATCCCTCATCGAGAGAATAAAATACCCTCCCCAAATTATCTGTTGATATAGCTTGGATAGCCATATTCCTGATAACATTCACTCTGAAGTATTTCCTTATGACCATCTTCAAGAAGTCTTCTAGATTCCTGGTCTATGTCATATTTCATAATGTCCTCATATATCCATTGCAAGGAATACTCTGGGCTGTACATATCATCAAAGTAGCAATAGTGCTCATCCTCCACAAAATGCTTCGCCATCGCCTTGAGCAACTGGAGATACATCGTCACCGCTTGCTTATACAGCCCAGCATCCAGTGCCTCCTTGATGAAATCCGCCTCGACACTCATCAGACTTGCAATCCCATCGCATTGACCTTCGGTCGAGCCTGCTCCCGCTCGGCAATGTTCAAGCAAGCCTTGACATTGCTCTCGCTTACCCGCAGCCTTCATGGTCAATGTTGTCGGGATTAAATATCGCTTCGTATCGTGAATTAAGTCGAATCATAATCTATTCGAATGTATGGACATCAGCAATCAGAATCTGCTTCTTCAGTGACTCTGTCACTTCTTTGATATTCTTGATTTTTGTTTCCTTGAATACCATATCGTTATTCTCAGCTTCAATATCTTGTCTGGAGACAAGATCCCATCATTGTTCATCTTGTGATTTATCAGATAGACTTATCAGCCTATTTTCTGTTTCTGAAAGCTGCTGTTCGTGCCGACTCATGCCTTCTAAATTCCCCTTCAAACGAGCTTCCGCCCACAGTCTTTGATTAGGAGCGATTTTAGGATTTCGTGCAATGGCAGCATTCTCTTCTATGGCTTTCTTATCACCTTCTATCAGATCTTTAACCTTTTCATGATGGTCTTCCAGCGTTTCTTTGTCAAGTGTAAACTTCTTATCTCCTGCCATAATATCAATTATATTTGAAGTGTCGTGGGTGGCGGGGGCATCTACTCAACCCAGTTTCGCGAGAAGGCTACGAAACCTCCAGATTGCCCACCACGAGCAATGTTTCCATTGCAAAGCTTGTCAGATTGGTGTCTTCTTTCGTTTCTATCGTTCCCATAAGCAGTCCTCCTAAGTTTTGTAAGTTTCTAAAAATTACCGATAGTGCGAAGTATGGCACTCACGAGTACTATCAGAGGGGTCACGCAGTCAATCATTTAGCATTTACTGCCCTTGCGGCTTCACCGCTTTATTTCTTGATTTTACTCTCTATCTTCTTTAGACTTTCACCTATCGAGTGTAAGTCCGTTTTCATTCTATCCAACACAGCATCAATATCCTTCAACTTGGAGGTGTCAGATGCATGGAGTTCTGCCTTGATACCAGAAAGGTTCTTATTCAATTCCCTGAGCGAACGTTCCAACGTATTATTCTCATGGTCAAGGGACACATTGTAGGTATTATCCACCTCCTGACTCACAGGATGACGCTGATTGAGATAATTCGTAAAATAGCCTGTTACCGTAAACGTCTGGTTCTTGAAATATTCCGCAATCTCTGTAATGTTTTCCAGACTATACGGGTCACCAAACATCTCAACGGTCTTTATTCCGTCACTGTCTTTAATTGAACTGTTCAATGCGCGATACATATACAAGGGTATATAATCGCTCTGATTGGGCAATAACAGCGGTATTGGGGTGAGACTATCAAAATGTCTTATCAAGCCATTTTCAAAAGGTATCCCAGCATTCCGTTCTACAATCGCTAGCCTGTTGGGTATGGTTAGCTGGATATTCCTTGCCACAGAGCGACCTACATTCGTTACCTTAAGCAGCACGTACTCGTAATCGCTATACAACGAGAACACCAACTGTGCCCCTTCGCTCTCTATCATGCTCGCCATCTGCTTCTGGTTGGCTTTCAACGCACAGAAGGTAGCGATCGTCATTGCTATTGTGCCAATAGCACTCAAATACACCGGCCAGAACTGAAGCCAATCTGTAGCCTCGCCAACGACATCGAACTGTCGTTCGCGGAGTAATACCCAGTTCAGCACCAAAGGCACCACGGCTACAAGCAGGCTTATGCCCGCTACTACAAAAAACGTATATTTCAGCCAGTTCTTCATTGTCTTAACTTATTGCTCTATCAACTCGGGATTATAGCACAAGCAACTCAGATGAGAGAATTTAGCATTGGTGTATTCCTGTGCTGCAGCCCTGCTCCGTTTGAACACTTTCATACTCTCATCAGGCTGTGAATAGTTCATCACATCGCCATCAATCACCTCAAATCCAAACTTACGGTAATATTGGCCTTCAACTGATGCGCTAAATGCCTGCGACAATAGCATGATGTCTGAGACACCTACTTTCTCGGTAAAAGTTTCCAAAATTGCCTCAACCGACGGGGGTATTGTATCAAAACCTGCTGCCTTTGCAAAAATCTGAGATGTGCCCTTTCCTGCGAACGGCAATAGTCTCGAGAAATAGGCCGTTACAAGCATATTGATTTTATCAGATGCTCTATTCAGGGCTTTCTGTAAATCGTAGGTCTGTAATGGATATTTCCGTAGGCAGTCCTTCACATAGTCGAGTTGCCCTTCATAACTCGTCGCAGTACATTGGCTCATATCAATGTCATACTCTCTAATTACAATATCAAGGTCGCTTGAATTGCACTGAGTTAAATCGGGCTTTTCTTTTGTCCGAGGAATAAGTCTTTGTGCATACATTTTGCTCACTTCTTCACCCCTATAGTCCTCATTGAGTACAACATAATACTGGAAGGTACTGAACAAGTCAATGTAGCAATACAAAACCGCAGTTCCATTGTCATATTTCGTACTAAACAATTTCAAGGTATGTGAGGGATAACCCTCTTCGAGTGCATAGCGGTAGTCTTCAAACAGACAGTCAAACACCGTGGTGGGTATAAACGGTATGACCTTTGTATTAGTATTATCTATGCAGGCTGTACCATCTGGATTGATTGTTATAACACTCGTCAACTGCTCTCTTGGGATGCCGCAGTTAAGAGCAAACTCTGTGGCTATCTTTACCATCCCATTCTTGAAGTCTTGGTTGAAAGTGGCATTGTCTTTCGAGAAGTAGTATGCCAGGTATCCTTTGTCATGGATATCTGTCACCTTCTCAACCGCATAGTTAGTAATGTCCTTGCCCTCTTTCACAAGCTGTTTTGACACCACCTGCTCATACTAGTTAATACGATGTTTTTCAGCATAGAGCGTTATCTTTCCACCATCAATCTCATAGTATGGCTCAATGGGTGCCACTGTACCCTTCTTGATAGTGACTGAACGACTTGGATCCTCGGGATTGGCCGTAGGCGTGTCAAAAAGACTTCCCTTAAGCACTTTTTCCGTATCCTTTCCATGGTCAGCCGGTATCAGCCGGTCATTAAGAGCAGCCATAAAAGGGTCAAATATCTTGCAGAATGCGGAATCCTCTTTGCTATATGCCCCTCCACACTTCTCGCACAATATGGTTTTGGATATAAGTTTCCCGCGTATGCCATTATGAATGATGTGCTCACCGTGAGCCTTACATTCATCAACCTTTGTGGGATTATCCACAATTTCTTTACTACAAACGTAACAACGCATTACTCAAAAAACGTTTCGTTATCAACAGTTAATTGACATGACTCTATATGTACTCGTACATCTTGGTTCTTATAGTTCGTCACTTGATAAGCTTTGCTCTAGTCATTTGGCATACTCGCAGCATTCTATCTGTATTCGACATCTCTTCAACATTCTATCTCCTTCTTCGCCACTCGCTAGTAACAAATAACCTATCGACAGTAATCAATTCCAAACCTCATCCAATCCATCCTTCTTGAGACCTACGGAACAAACGTCACCCTTTCGGGATGCCGAGCGCCAACCGAGGAAGGGAGGATTGTTGGACATTTCGTTGCAGATGTCTATCAAGAAGATGGCTGATGGAAGATGGCTGATGTTATTCCGCTCCGTCGGAAGATGACTGATTTTTGATGGATGATGGCTGAGGGCTGAGGGCTGAAGGCTGAAGGCTGAGGGCTGAAGGCTGAGTTACTTCTTCTCCTGCTTCAATTGTTCGTCTAACTTTTTGCAACGAGCCACGAGTATTCTGACTAATTCCTCACAGTCACCATATATAGACTCGTATTGCCTATCATCAATAAAACTATTCCTATGAAGCAATTCAATCCAATAAAGTGATTCACGAGCTTCTTTTAGTGCTATATAAGACTTACTCTTGAAGTCGGATTTAGTGATGGCATTGCAGGCTTCTGCATTGTTTGCACCAATTGATGTACCACTACGAAGGAGTTGATTACATAGCGCAGACACTGATTGTAAATATACAGGGACTGATTTCTCATAGACTCGTTTGCCCTTCACTATTTTGAAGGATGGCTTCTTGTTCGCCGCCTCTTTCAAGAGATAATCATTCAACTTGATGATACGGTCGCCAAAGGCCAGACATTTGACCGATGGTCGACCTCTGTCACGACTCGGCAAAGTTCATGCGAGCATGACTCTGCTCTCGCTGCTCCATCGGTTGGCTTATATGGCATCAGAGATTTCAGACATGATGTTTGAGGGCTGAAGGCAGACAACTACTACTTCTTATTGAATATGAAGTTCAACCCCTGCTTGCAGTAGAAGTCGAATTTACCATCTGACGAAATAAGTGGCAAATGCTCGGTTATGGCATGGGCAATGATAAGATGGTCAGAGGTGTCTGTATGCTTGGCTGCAAGATTCCAACGGAGATTGACGAATGTCTGGTAGTGCTCGCGCTGGGGATAGAGGGTCTCGACTCCGAACTGATTACGTACAACATCTATCATCTCGGAAGGAGTTTTCCACTTCTTCTGCATGTACTGATACTTATGCCATGCAGCAGAAAGTTCCCTGATACTTGCTGCACAAATATATAGTCTATTGCCATAGTCCGCGACTATAGCCTCTACATCATTGCTCATCTCACCAGTTTCATTGAGCATATAGAGCACAATGCAAGTATCAAGAAGATATCGCATGGACTACAGGTTTGTAAATTCTGCAACCATCTTATGAAACTCCACCTCCTCTTCAGGAGTAAGCGGGGTCCATCCGTGCTGTACCATATACTCCTTGGCATCCTGAAGCCTAGAAAGCCTGCTGGGAGTGCTCGTGTCCTGATTTGTAACCGTTGTCATCATAACCATAATTTATTTTATGCGGTGCTAAGATACGAAAAAGATTTGAATCTTGCCGTACTTTGAACCATTATTTTTCAATTTTTGTATTTTATGCTGCATGCCTGCTCTGCTGTGTCTTGTAACTTTCGTTAACAGTCTAAGTGCAATTTTTCTTAATGCTATTGCAAGAATGCCTGATGTAATTTCATTGATGTTGTCTTGCCATCATCCTCGCGTGCCTTGTACATGTTTAATGCACAATGCTTCATGTCTCCTACCGGCACCGAAGTCGCTTTGCGATAGACATCAGGCGGCGTAAGACCGTGGGGCAGTCGGGGTGTTGCTGTATATATTCCTTGGCAGCAGTGCGATGCTGCACGTTGCGTTGTGCGATGTAGAGGGCAATCTTCAGATAGGTTCGCGTGTCGGCCATGTCGGCAGGTGTGGCGTCGAGTTCTACCTGAACGATGGCTGCAAAGGAGTGACAAGCCTGCTCGTCATAGCGCAGGTAGGCACAGATGAGCATCAGGGCCATGAAACGGCGGCGCACGTCGGGCTGGCTGATGCGAATATAGCTATAATGGCAGATCCGGTTGAGGATGGCAGCGTCTTGCCGAGCATCCTCGTCGGAGGATTGTCTGTTCAGGCGGTGGCTGAGGATTTCCAGCAGCCGCTCTTCGATATTGGTGATGAAGTGGCGACCGATGATATCGTTGACCTCTTTCCGCATAGTTACCTCATCTTCACGGAAGCCCGGCAGCTGCAGACTCTTCATGCCGCCAAACATGTTGATGCCCAGTGTGAGACTGATGCCATCGGAGGTGTGGAGAATGTCAACGATATAGGCTGTGTGGCCCTTGAAGAGACCGGTGTTGATGGTGACCAAATCGTTATGGACTGCGGTGTCAACGGGGAGACCAAGGGTGAAGCGGATGCGCTGTTCGCAAAGTATCTCGATGAACGGCCGCATGAGGTTCTCCGCAATAGTAATGGCCCGCCGTTGTCGGTCGCGGTAGTGGCAAAGTCGCACTCGAGCCTCCGTGTTCCATGGGCGCTGAAGCAACTGGCGGATGCCCTGCTCTGTCGTACGGATGAAAACGAAGTCGTGGAGGTTGTCGCGCAAACTGTTGTATTCATCCTCCAGCAGGACACTGCCATTGTCCTCCACCCTATCCTTCTGACGCACGGTGATGCGGCTGAGGAAGCGGAAAGGAATGAAATATTCATAGAGCAACCGCTGACAATTGTCTGCACTGACATTTTCTTCCTGCAGCCGACGCTCGATGCGCTCAGGATTGAGGTGTCTCATCACATACCAGCGGATTGTCTGCCCTTCTGAGGTTGCCATTGACGTGTTCATGATTGTACATATCTTTTCCTTGTCTGTGCAGCGAATACCTGCCCAAACTTTTCTACCATTTTCCAGTGGTGCTACATGTCAACAAGGGTTTTGGCCCTCATCTTTGCGAAATCCCGAGCAGGCCTTTATCTGAAGCCTTTCGTCCGACGAACATGCGAACCTGTCTGCGAGTCTATACTTGCTTTATTTACTATACGGAATCCATATATCTCTAAGGCAGAGGTACATCTATTGCACGGCAAAGGTAATTCTTTTTTTTCAAAAAAGTACAGACAAATGAGAAAATCTTTCAATTTGTGACAAATATAGAGACCAATGTACTGATAGAAAAGGGTGTTTCATATATTTAGCATTACACTCCCTGCTGGCGAAGCCAAATCTCAAATGAGACGGCCAACGGTCCTGTCATGTTTCTAAACGGGACATCGCGCTTGCCGATGGTCGCAAGGAAACGTGAAACGGAAGATGCTTATCACCATAAAATATATTAAGGTTACGCGCATGCACGCGCAATAGATTTTTTGTTATTTTTCCTCATTTCCTCATACAAACGAACTGAAAAGCCGATAAACAAAGGATTTGTGGGGTATGAGGAAATCATGAGAAAATGATTTAACGACTCCACATTTTGTCAAGAAAACTTCGAATTTTGGACAGTATTTTGAGCGTTTTGAAAAAAAACAAATCATCGGTCCTCATTTTGCAAGTATTTCGCATCCTTAAAGTCAACCTTTTTACAGTAAAAATGGATAAATAATAGTGAAGAAAGAAAACTCTATCACTTTCTTCGCTGAAATCTGCCACTTTTCGCTCAAAAGTCGTACACTTTGGGTTCTAAAGTCTATTGTTTTAGAAGCCAAAGTCGTTTGTTTTAGAAGCCAAAGTCATTTGTTTTAGAAGCCAAAGTCGTTTGTTTTAGAAGCCAAAGTCAGTGCTTGGAGAATGTCCGCCAATACATTTTTGAGGAAATGAAAAATCTCTTGGAAATGTAAAGCGTCCTGTTTTGACATGTTTTGAACATTGTTGGTACTTCAAGGAGACTGATGGCGGCATCAAGAAGCTCCGAGAACAGGTGTCTTTTGGCAACACTCTTTTCCAGATTGCAAAAATAGGATGTAAAGATATTTCGGTTACTATTGAAATGAACGGGCCTAAGTGTATTTTAGAATGTTGAAGGAAATGCTAATCGAAAAGTTTTTCCCAAAGCCACAACACGACAACGGCTCCTATGACGCAAAAGACGAAGTTGGTGAGATAGCCCCTACCCAGAAGCTCTATGTTCAACAGGTGGCTGATGAATGTTCCTGCATAGCTGCCGGCGACACCGACAATAAGATTCATACAACACCCTTTGCCCTCCCCTCTCATGAGGCGGTTGGCAATATAACCAATGATGATACCGGTGAGTATCGGCCAGGCCGTGAAATCTGCAATATGTTCTAACATACTTCTGAATGTTTATTCTTCTTACTATATATCGGATCTCTAAAAATCACTCAATGACTGTCATTCTCATTTCAATGTCATCCACAGGTCTGTCAGCGCGTCCTGTTGCAGCACCTTGTATCATTTCAACCACATCAAGACCTTCCTCAACTTCTCCGAACACAGTATATTGGCCGTCAAGATGGGGTGTGCCACCAACAGTGGAATATATCTTCAACTGATCATCAGTCAAACCTGTCTTTCCGACCTTGTTCTCAGCTTCCGCTGCCAGTTTGTCCTGCAATTCCTGTAGGCCGGCACGATTTCTGTCACGGCGCATTTGCATGATCTCCGAACGATGTTCTGCAGCAAGTTCATTGAAAGCAGTCTGAACCTTCTGCATCCTCAGCTGTTTGGAGAACTGGCGAAGCTGACCCTCATTATACACTTGCCCCCAAACAATATAGAACTGAGAACCGCTACTGCGACGTTCCGGATTCACCTCATCACCTTGTCTTGCAGCGGCCAAAGCACCACGTTTATGGAGAAGTCCGTCCTTAATCTCTGCTTCAAGGGTGTAACCGGGATCTCCCAAACCCAGCATCTTTCCGGCAGGGGCTCCCTTTGAATCAGGATCACCGCCTTGAATCATAAAGTCCTTTATGACACGATGGAACAGCGTGCCGTCATAATAGCCCTCCTTTGCCAGTTTCAGAAAGTTGTCACGATGGATAGGGGTCTCGTCATATAGGCGAACCACAATGTCGCCAAGCATTGTTTGAATCTTTACTTTCATATCAGTATTGGTCGTTTATATAATTCTTTGTACTCATATCATCATAAAGTGCTTCCCGCTCGACCTTTGGTCTCTTGCTCCACCATAGTTTCTATACTCACAGAAGTAGATGCCTTGTCAGGTTCCCACATTCAGGTGTCCGTTGGTGATAGGAGCAGAATATGTTGACGATGCCAGTCTTAGGCAGTTTTGGCAACTGACGTATTATCTCGTTGAAATTCGCTACAAAATTACTAAAAATTGGCTTAATTCTGCCATTTTCCAAGTGAATGTATGTTATTTCGGCAATTTTCTAATAAAAATTGAGTATTTTTGTCCCCCGTATGAAGTGCGTATGGTTTGAAGATGGTGGTTTGCTGGAGCATTACCACGACACAGAATGGGGGATTCCTTGCCATTCGGAAAGGCTGTTGTTCGAGTATCTGATGCTCGAATGTATGTCTGCCGGCCTTAGTTGGATGCTCATGCTCCAGAAGCGTGAAATCTTCAAGGCTTGCTTTGCAGACTTTGATTATAAGAAGGTAGCGACTTTCACGGAAGAGGATGTGAACAGGGCAATGGAATACCCAGGCATGATAAAGTCCAGGAGGAAGATTGAGGCTATAATCTCCAATGCCCAGAACTTCATCAAGATTCAGCAGGAGTTTAGCAGTTTCGACAGTTATCTTTGGGCTTTCTCAGATGGAAAGACATACATCTATCAGAGCCATATCGATGGCGAATGGGAAACGAAGAACGAGCTTTCAGATAAGATTGCTGCCGACCTGAAAAAGAGAGGCTTCAAGTTCTTAGGTTCAACACTTGTTTATTCTTATCTCCAGAGTGTCGGTATGATTAACGACCACATGCCAACATGTGATATGTTTGAGAAAATTGGTGGAACACTTATAAACAACAAGATATGATAGACCAGATTTTAGACTATAACAAGAACTTTGTGGCTCGGAAAGGCTACGAGAAATACTTGACTGATAAGTACCCCGACAAGAAGTTGGCTGTACTTTCATGTATGGATACCAGACTTACCGAGCTACTCCCTGCTGCCTTGGGATTGAAGAACGGTGACGCTAAGATTATCAAAATGATGGAGCGAGGTGTAACGGGTAAGAGGCTTTATTATTGATTCTGAGACAGGGGCTTTGGAAGAAGTAAGATGAAATATATTATCTTTCCATTCGTATTTATAGCATTGTTATTATGCTCATGCAATAATAGCAAAACAAATCAGGCCCAAGATTCCGATATGCAAACAGAAATGCAAGATTCTCTGAACGCTAATCCTTCAGTAAGTAAGATAACAGCGGAAATGGCATACGAGGGAGTCAACAACTACTGTCACAAAGAGTATGACTGGAGTGTAGCTGAGGACAATCCCAACATAATGTATATACAGATGGGTGAAGAGACGGAAACTGAGTATGAAGTGGTATTCCGTAGCTATACTGGTGCATTTGTGTATTTCTATGTCGATAAGACAAGTGGCACTACAAAAATGGTGGAGAAAGTTCCCAACCTTGGCGTAGAGGAAAAATCAGGAACCATTAACCTGTTTGACTACTTAGATAAGAACTGATGGACTACCTACCGAAAGACCCTGCAATATTGGTTTCGAGCGTCAACATGCTTCTGAGAGACGAAGAGTTTGACTCGCTGGAATCCTTGTGCTATAACTTTGGGACAGAGCCAAAGGTGATAAAGAACTACCTACACGGACATGGATTCATCTACAGCGATAAGCAGAAGCAGTTCCGTCCGATAGGATATGACAATTTAGGTGGAAGTGTTGGGGCATGGCTTGGAATGAAGGTTTGGCATCACAAGACCTTGCATAAGAAGTTCAAGTATGGTGTTTCTCTTATCCTAATTGCTCAGATAGTCTTATTCTTCCTTTGCTCATGTAGGACTGCTTCATTATCAACAAGCCCCTCGGGTCAGATAGAGCAAAGCAACATATCACAAGTCGTAGATAAAGTTTGGGCTTTCAGTCAGAGCCATCCCGACGGCTTCACTATTGACATCCGCACAATGACGGAGCCGGCTGAGGGAATCGCCGTCAGTTATGCAGCAACACAGAACAGCCATTCGCGTGACCAACTCGACAAGGTGGTCTGCCATGCCTTACAGCATGAAGGATATGTAGGAGGTTGGCACAACAGCGAGGATGGCCTTTACTATTTCGACAGTACAAAGCTTTTCCCAGAGAAAGACCTGAAAGCCGCACTACAGTTCGGAAAGGAGAACGGCCAACACTCCGTTTTCATCCTGTCCGCTCAAACTTGTTCGCTTTCGCAAAGAACCTACGCAGATATTCCCATCAATGGAAAAGTGGCAGAGATTCTGGAGCGAGACACCATCCTCTTTGGCACTACTGGTGACTACAGACCGTTATCATTCCGTGAACCCGATGGAACGTATTGGGGCTTTGGCATTGATGTCGCAAACGAGATAGCAAGAAGGTTAGGAGTAGATATAGAATTCAGAAAGACCACATGGCCTACATTGACGGCCGACGTGCTTACAGAGCCCCAGATGTTCGACCTTGCCATTGGTGGAATTACTATTACAGAGAGCAGACGGGAGACGATGCTCATGAGCGAAGGCTATTTGGCTAACGGCAAGACTATCCTCTGCAGGGCTTCGGAGGCAGAGCGCTACAAGTCGTTGGCTGACATAGATAAGCCCGAAGTGACTGTAATGGTGAACCCTGGGGGACTGAATGAAAAATTTGCCAACGAGAACCTTACTCATGCAAATATAGTCGTTCACCAGAAGAACGAGGAAATACCAACACTTGTTGCCGAAGGTGCAGCCGACGTGATGATAACGGAAATTACGGAGGCTCCTTATTATGTGAAGACTGACACCCGACTTGCAGCTCCACTATTGAACGCCCCGTTTACTCATGGAGAAATTGGTGTCCTCATGAAGAAGGGACAGGAGGATCTCTTGCAGATGGTGAACAATGTCATCTGTCAGATGAAGTCCGACGGTTCTCTTCGTAAGCTGCATAAGAAGTACGGACTTGTATATGCCTATGAATAAAAAGGATAAGAACTGATGGACCACCTGCCTAAAGCCCCCCGCAATACTGGTTTCGAGTGTCAACATGCTTCTAAGGAATAAATCCTTTGGGGGTACCCTTTTGTTTAGAAAAATTGAAACCCGCTGAAAATCAGCGGGTTTTAATTTGATGGAGCGGAGAGAGAGGGATTCGAACCCCCGGTGCCTCTCAGCACGACGGTTTTCAAGACCGTTGTAATCGACCACTCTACCATCTCTCCTTACGACGGAAGTCGGCTTCTTGAAAAGCGAGTGCAAAGGTACTATTTATAATTATAAACCAAGAATAACGAAACGAAAAATATCATACTCTTAAGTTTTTTTAACCAAAGAGAATGATTAAAACTCTCGACTCATACCCCATAACTCTTAACTTCTTTGTACCTTTGCACCATGATTTATCCGAAGAACTTTGAAAACAAAATAGGATTCCATGATATCAGAGCTCTTCTGAAGGAACGCTGTCTGAGTTCATTGGGCAAGGGGAAGGTGGACGAACTGGCCTTTTCTGCCGATGTCGGAATGGTGAACGAGTGGCTCCATCAGGTTAGGGAGTTCCGCAAGCTACAGGAGGAACACGATGATTTTCCCATGCAATATTTCTTTGACATGAGGGAATCAGTAGCTCGCATCCGTCTGGCCGGCACCCATCTGGAGGAAGAAGAAGTATGGGATTTGCGTCGTTCGCTGGAGACCATCATGCACATGGTGGATTTTCTTCAGGGAGACATGCCCTACCCCGCCCTGCAAAGGCAGTGTGAGGGGGTGGTCACCTTTCCGTGGCTCATCCGGCGGGCAGACTCCATTCTTGACAAGTTCGGAAAAATCAAGGACAGCGCCTCCATGACGCTGGCCAGCATCCGTCATGAGTTGACCAAGACCGAAGGAAGCATATCGCGCACCCTCTATACCATACTCCATGCGGCGCAGAAAGATGGTGTCGTGGACAAAGACGTTGCCCCCACGCTGCGTGACGGACGACTCGTCATCCCTGTGGCACCCGGCATGAAGAGAAAGATTAGCGGTATTGTACACGACGAGTCGTCCACTGGAAAGACAGTCTTCGTAGAACCCACAGAGGTGGTGGAGGCCAACAACAAGGTGAGACAGCTGGAAGCAGAAGAACGACGAGAGGTCATCCGCATCTTGACACTCTTCTCCAACGAGGTGCGACCACACATAGAAGACATCATAGACTCGTACCAATTTCTGGCAACCATCGACCTTCTCTATGCCAAGTCGGAACTGGCACGACTCTTCCACGCCATAGAGCCAGAAGTGGAAGACAGGCCCCACATAGACTGGACACATGCCATACACCCCCTGCTGGCCCTCTCCTTAGAGAAGCAAGACAAGCGGGTAGTCCCCTTGGACATTGCCCTTAACGGCCGGCTGCTCATCATCTCCGGTCCGAATGCCGGTGGCAAATCGGTATGTCTGAAGACCGTCGGGCTCCTGCAATACATGTTACAATGCGGCTTGCCGATACCCGTCAGTGAGCGGTCGGCATGCGGCGTGTTTCAAGACATCATGATAGACATTGGCGACGAGCAGAGCATCGAAGACGACCTCTCCACCTACTCCAGTCACCTGATGAACATGAAACGGATGATGGCGCAGGCTAGCGAAAAGACCCTGTTGTTGATAGACGAATTTGGCGGTGGCACGGAGCCCACCATCGGTGGTGCCATTGCCGAGGCCGTGCTCAAACAGTTCTGGAAAAAGAAAGCCTTTGGTGTTATCACCACCCACTACCAGAACCTAAAGCATTTTGCCGACAACCACGAGGGGGTAGTCAATGGTGCCATGCTCTATGACCGCCACGAGATGCAGGCGCTGTTTCAACTGTCCATCGGGCAGCCAGGCTCATCATTCGCCATAGAAATAGCGCGCAAGACAGGCATTCCCGAAGAGGTTATCCGTGATGCCAGCGACATTGTGGGCAGCGAATATGTGCAGAGCGACAAGTTCCTGCAAGACATCGTGCGAGACAAGCGATACTGGGAGAACAAGCGACAAAGCATCCACCAGCAAGAGAAACAACTGGAGGCGAGAGGCGAGCGGCTGGAGGCTAGCATCGAAGAGATAGACCGAGAGCGCAAGGCTATTCTACGCCATGCCAAAGAACAGGCTGAAGACCTGTTGCAAGAGGCTAACCGCCGCATCGAGAACACTATCCGAGAAATTCGGGAGGCACAGGCCGCAAAGGAGGAGACACGCCGACTGCGCGACGACCTGGAGGCCTTCAAGCAAGAGCTCTCCGACAGGGACTGCCAAGCCGAGGACGAGAAGATTGCCCGAAAGATGGCACAGATTGAGGCCCGCAGAGAGCGCAAAGAACAGCGGAGACGGAAGAAAGAACAGCAGACAGCAGAACAAGCCAAGAAGGAGACACCCACTGAAGAGCGCCCCAGCTCCACTGCCATGCTGACCATTGGCGCTACTGTGAGAATCAAAGGACTGAGCACCGTGGGGCGCATCGAGAAGATTGATGGGAAACAGGCTACCGTCCTCTTTGGCGGCATGCACACGAAGATGGATATTGGCAGGCTGGAGCCAGCCAAGGTTCAGGCAGGCAGTACCACTGCCGAAGACCACCACACGACACTGAACAACATCGCCGTGTCACGAAGCACAAGGGAAGCCATAGACCAACGGAAACTAAACTTCCGCCAAGACCTTGACGTGAGAGGTATGCGCGGTGACGAAGCCTTGAACGCTGTTACCTATTTTATTGACGATGCCATTCTCGTAGGGGTGACACGCGTCAGAATACTCCATGGCAAGGGAAACGGCATCCTGCGACAGCTCATCCGGCAATACCTAAGCACCGTCCCCAACGTCAACCACTATGCCGATGAGCATGTGCAGTTTGGTGGGGCAGGCATCACCGTTGTAGATTTATAATGTTCCCTCAACAATGAAGGAAAAACTCCAATAAAAGAAAACGACAGAGAGGTAAGGGTATATGTTTGTTAAATTCAAAAGAATCAATCAATTATTAAGACACTGTGAACCAGTGTTTTAAAAATAAAACGAGAAGAGAAAGATGAAGAAAATCAAAAACGAGATGAAGGCCATCTTCTTTGTGATAGCCAGTATGATTTTGGTCAGTTGCCAAAGTAAAGTGATTAAAGATGTCACCACAGAAAATGACAGTATTTCAACTGAAGACTGCAGACAATTTGTAACCCTGACCGACGTTGTGCCCGATGCCATTTTGGAAATTCGATATTTCGGCACCTACAACTTCGTAGGTGCTCGCATTGACGGATACTTGGAGCCAACCGCCCTCCTCACCAGACAGGCTGCCGACTCTTTGCGTGCTGTCAGTGACGACGTAAAAAACTTGGGCTACCGCCTCAAGATTTACGACGCCTACCGTCCACAGAAGGGTGTTGACCACTTCGTGAGATGGGCTTCTGACCTGGCCGATACAAAGATGAAAGCCTACTTTTATCCCGACCTCAACAAGTCAGTACTCTTTGAGCAAGAGTACATCTACGAGCGTAGCGGTCACACCCGTGGCTCAACCGTTGACCTCACTCTCTTCGACATGAAGACAGAAAAAGAGCTTGACATGGGCGGCACCTTCGACTGGTTTGGTCCAGAGAGTCATCCAGACTTCTGTGGAAACCCTGAGACCGGTGAATATACCGGCAATAATAGCAAGTCGCCCACAGGCCGCTCCATCACTCCCGAACAATTCAAGAACCGCATGAAGCTACGTTCCGCAATGCTTCGCCACGGCTTCAAGGCCCTGGACACCGAATGGTGGCACTTCACCTTAAAGGACGAGCCCTTCCCCGACACATATTTCACTTTTCCCGTGAAGCAGTTGAATGGCAAAGCTTTGGAACAATAACATGATGAACATTTGTTTTTTATAATAATGTGTGATATTTGGCAAAATCTTTGTAATTTTGCACAAAATTTCATTACCTCATGAATCATTCAATGAAAAAAAACATACCTTACATCATTGTAGGAGTCGTACTACTCGGGCTTGCGTTCATAGGAGGTCCCAGTAAATGTTACCACGAAGCAGCAAGTGAAAACTCAGATACCCTTCTTGTATCAGGCGAGGCTTTCCTCCCCGGAGACAACACCAGGTCTTACGAGACCGCTCCCGCCCGAATTCAGATTTTCATAGAGAATTCCGGGAGTATGAACGGATATATCAACCCGGCATCGGAGTTCAAGGATGCTTTAGGAAAGGTCATCGTGAAAAGCGACAACTTCTGCCAGAAAACGAATCTCTATTTCGTCAATGAACAAATCTACGACGTTCAGGAGACATCATTGAAGGGCGATGCCACACATTTCATCACCAATTTGAGCGTGGAGAATATGAAGGTTGGCAACACCGGCTCTTCGAATATCAACAACATCTTCAATATGGTGTTGAACAAGACGAAGGGCGACACCATCTCCATTTTGTTTTCAGACTTTGTCTATTCCATTCAGGGAACCAATGTGGCCAACCAGATTGCGAATGCGAAGAACGCGACCATGGCTGCCTTTATGAATGCCATCAAGGAGAATCCCGACTTTGCAACCATCATCCTGCAGTGTTCTTCACAATTTCAGGGAAAATACTACGACCGCAAGGACCAGCCCATTCCTTATACCGGCAGCCGTCCTTACTACATCTTCATTATGGGGTCCTATGAGCATCTGGTATATATAGACAAGAAGTTAGAACTCAATCAAACGGCCACTGGTATTCCGGGGCTAAGGAACAAGTATCTGCTCTCATCCAAGACATGGCTCTTAGACGAGAACTCAGTGCAGCCGCTGACGACAAGCTACACGAATAGTCAGCTCATCAAACCTGAGAGAAATAGCTATAACATCGACTTCATGAAGTTCGACAAGAACGAAAGACGCTGGGAGTTTGCCTATGCGCTGGGCATTGGCAACCTCTTTGTGGATACATCCTATCTGACAGACAAAGCCAACTACGACATTGAGCCTGACGACATACAACTCCTCAAGACGGAGTACACGACAGACCCAGCCGCTACAAATGAAGTAACCCAGTTTGACTCGCCCCTGGTACTCCAATTTGGGATGAGCCGTTCTACACAGACGCCCAACATCAAAGTGCGTCTGCTCAACAACATGCCATCATGGGTGAAAGAGGCCGACATCTCCGATGACTTAGGTATCGTTCCGGCACCATCAAAGACCTTTGCCATCGACAGTCTCATTGAAGGCATATATGAAGCTTTTAAGGCCTTTACTGACAACAAACCCATCTTCGAGTTTGAAATAGAAATCAACAAGTACAAATGATATGAAAGATTTTATTGCTAACATCTATGAGTTAGGGGGATTGTGCTATTTCGGAGATTTCTCCAAATACATGTATAAAGCAGACCTCTATGGTGAGGTTACCCTGCTGACCATTCTGATACCCTTGGTCGTATTTTTCATCTACTACAAGCCCCTTGATCATATCCGTTTAGCGAAGACTGGCATCTGGGCCACCCTTCTGTTGGCTGTATCACTGATAACATCCATGGCGGCAGAGCATCTTGCAGAGGCTGGCATCGAAGACTATCTCGTGCAGCATCAGATTCAGAGGACCACGATTAGTACGGTGGACTCTTTTTGGTTCTCCATCATTGTCTTCCTATATGCAGCCATCTTGTCATTTGTTTTCTCCATCGTCTTCAAGGTTGGTTCATCCCGTTCGAGACGCATTCCCTTCTAATATTCAAGCGCACCTATGAGTAAAATCTACATATTTGGAATTGGCGGAACGGGAGCACGCGTCATCCGCTCATTAACCATGCTGCTGGCATCTGGAGTACAGTTGGGAAACGACTTTGACAGAGTCATACCCGTGATGATTGACCCTGACAAAAGCAACGGAGACCTTACCAGAACCGTCACGCTCCTCAAGACATACAAGTCTATTCACGACCAACTGAAGTTTGGCAAATACTCGAAGTCGGAGTTCTTTAGAACAGCCATCGACGATCAAAATACCAACTTCAAGATGCAGGTGGCGGATGTGGCAGACAAAGACTTTCAGACTTACATCAAGTATTTGAACTTAGACCATCGGAACAAAGCTCTGGTCAGCCTTCTCTTCTCCAAGAAGAATCTAGAAGCCCACATGAATGTTGGGTTCAAGGGGAATCCCAACATGGGCAGCGTAGTGCTGAACAATTTCTCAACAGACTCAGAAAACGATTTAGGGGCCATCCTGGAATCTTTTCAACCAGGTGACCGCATTTTCATCATCAGTTCCATCTTTGGCGGCACCGGCGCTGCCGGTTTTCCTCTTCTCCTAAAAACACTCCGTCAGGCCCAGAGTTCTCAACTGCCGAGTGCTTCTTTCGTTGCCAACGCTCCGATAGGCGCCATCACGGTGTTGCCCTACTTCGGGGTGATGCACGACGAAGAGAGTGAGATCAACATGGACTCGTTTATGTCGAAGGCCAAAGCTGCCCTCTCCTATTACAGGGACAACCTTCACACCGATGCCCTCTATTATATCAGCGACAAGCTGACGATGAACTATGAGAACCATGAAGGTGACAGTGCACAACGCAATAAGGCCCATTTCGTGGAGATGGTGGCAGCCCTATCTGTCATTGACTTCTGTCAGAGCAACATCCAGCATGACGGAAACAAGGTTTACAAGGAGTTTGGTATCAACGAAAACAAGCAGACCCTTACCATCAGGAATCTCGCTGATTCCACGAAAGCACTCATTCAAAAACCGCTCATATCGATGTTTGTCTTCGAGAAGTTCTACCATGACCATCTTGCAGACACCTGGAATCACGCCTGGGCCAAAGACTTCTCCTATGCAGACAACGGAAAGATGGAGGCCTCCGTTCTGACCCATGACTTCTTTGTAAAACTGACAAAGTTCCTGAAAGACTTTGAGTGCGAATGGCTCCGAGAGATGGAAGACAACAATCGTTCCTTCAGACCTTTCAATCTCGACGCAAGCGATGACCAGCTCTTTACTTCCATTGACGGTTTTGAACCGAAGAAAGCTGGTATCCTCAGCAAACTGACAGGTAGGAATCTCAACGGATTTGGAGCTATTGACAACGCTGTAGCAGATGTCTCCAACGAATTGCATAAGAAGCTGCCGATGTATGATTATTTCATGGATGTACACTGGCAAGCTATTCAAAAAGTTCTGAAAAACAAATTTGGTATTTAATCATGGCATACGTATTAAGACCACATAAAGGAAACGACAATTTAGACGGCTGGGATGACTCCGTCAAATATGACAGTTCAGCTATCAAAAGCATAGAAGACCCCAACGGTGGAGCTTCAGAGATTCCTATTACCTCCATCCCCTCACCTTTTGCCTCCATGGAACTGGTAAGGCATGCCTATGAATACTGTGCAGATAAACGGAATGACGTTGATGGAACTACCATCTACCATAAGCTCGTTTCGTTTTCATTGGACATCTTAGAGATATTTTTCAATTTTGAGAAATATGAGAAAGACCTGGAAATAATTCCATGGTACAAGAGTGACTTGGCACAACTGCAGCACAACCCGGATCCAGAAATCAAGCGACTGGGAGACACCCTTGCCTTGTATATGGACGAAGATGCAGAATCCTTCCATTTCGACAAGATGGATGCCATCTACATGCTTCACTACAAACATGGAGCAGACCCCATGAACATCATTGGCGGAACCTCGCCCACCTCACTGACCATTGCCTCCTCCAACAACCTTGATGACGTATGTTTGTACCTGGGAAATGACCACAGAGCCCTCAATAGCGACAAGAACAGCTTTTGCAGCCTGTGTCACAGAGACCCCGACTTCATCAAATTTGTCTGGACACTGTCTCTCCAACCCCAATTCGTCGATATCTATCCGGAAGTCAACAGATACATCCAGAAAAGTTTTGAAAAGATAGAGCATGATGGTCTCAAGAATGAATTGAGAGAGATTACTGCTGATAACTACGCAGAATATGACTCGCTGACCCTCCATGCCCAGACAACCGTTTTCCTGACAGGGAACATTCCCATGAAAGTGAGGCCGGGAGCAGATTTATCGAAGAGTGACTTCAGAATCAGAATTAGCGACACGAAGCAGCCCCAGGAATTTCCGCCCCTCGTGTTGCCTTACACTACCTATACCGAACCGTGTATGAAGTATGTCTCCGGCTTCTGGAACAGTAACAACAAGGCACCTCTGATTACATTGGACCATCATGGGGACATCGTGCCCATGGGAGAAAGAACGCTACCCTTTGACGGCACAAAGTATCCATTCTTGACCGTTGATGACATCTTCCAACCATGCATCATCGAGACCCCATATCCTATCTCCAATTCTACATTCTTCACTGCTAATTTCAGACATTCAGAACGAGGTTTCCTGATTCCACTGAAGCAAACCATCTTCGAATATCTGAGCATTGCCGATTTGCAGGGAGTCACGGATGAAAACACCCCCCATCCTATCTTTGAGATTAGCAGCAATAATGAAAATTATGTCAAAGCCGTCATCAGAATTCCCATTCAGAGAGGGAAGTACATTACCTTTGAGCGGAATTATTTTAAAGGTCAAGAGCCTCATCCAGAACTAAACAGAGGTGGCATCGTTGAATGTAAATTCAACCTGTATCTATTTCCCTCATACCACACCGGACAGGACAATCCGCAAAGAGTGTATGTAATAGAACAGGACACTGGTGCCCTGACCAAGAACTTCCAGTATGAGGTATCTGCCTATGTAGAGTCTTCTCCTGCAAAGCTCTCTTCGCAACGAATTGAAAGAGCCGACAAGACCAAGAACTCTTATTCCTCTTTTTACAATGTCTTGAACAAGGAATTTGACTATCTCAAGATTACCAACGGAAGGTACGAGAACATCATTATTCCAAAGTATGATGACAAATCAGGAGGAAGCAGGTCTTTTGAATTTGCTGTTGACTTTGGTACCACCAACACCCATATAGAATATATGGAGCAAGGCACCCATCCTAAACCTTTGGAGATGGGACCCAGCAATCCTTTCATCCTAAAGCTCAGCGCCTATAGCTACACCTCACAAGAAGATCGTGCCAAGTTGTTTGACAAGAATGCAGAGTTCCTGCTGCAATCCATTCCACAGGAGTTCATTCCAGAAGCGGTTTCCAAGTCCAGTGACTTCAACTTCCCGATGAGAACCAATCTGAGTAGGCTGAGAGCTTCGAAAACCGGCCAGCGGGAGCTGATATCACTGGCAGATTTCACCATTGCCTTTGGATATGAGAAGCAACAGATACACCTGCACAACGAAGTGCTGACTGACCTGAAATGGAATCGAAACAACAATGATGCCGTCAAAGCCTATATCGAGGAGTTGCTTCTATTGATTAGAAGTACCATTCTCATCTCGGGGGGCGACCTTGACAAGACCACCATAAAATGGTTCTATCCCGTCAGCATGTCGCCCTACCTCAAGTCGCGCCTTGATACCGCCTGGGCAACCATGTGCTCGGAACTCATTTCTCCTTCATGTCGCATAACCGCCATTTCAGAATCTATTGCACCTTACTATTATTATAAAGACGAACAAGGCGTCAATTCCAACACATGCTCCGTCGTTTCGATAGACGTTGGCGGTGGCACATCAGACATTGTGGCCTATCAGAATAATGTGCCCCAGTTTATCTCTTCTGTGAGATTTGCGGGAAACAATATCTTTGGAGATTTCTATGGAATGAGTCCTACCCTGAACGGCTTCTACCATCTCTACAAGGACCTGTTTAAGCGGAAAATCAACGAGTCATCGCAAAGCAGCAACCTAAACCGTATCCTTGAAGACATCTTAGTCAACAACAACACTGCTGACTTGGTGTCATTTCTGTTCTCTCTTGAAAACAATGCCGCCCTGCAAAGGCAAGGTGAAAAGATATCGTTGTCATCAGAACTTCAGGAGAACTACCAGCTGAAGGTGGTGTTTCTCCTGTTCTATACGGCCATCATGTATTATATTGCCAACCTACTGAAGAAAAAAGGCATTGCGTCACCAAGATATATCACTTGCAGTGGTACGGCATCGAAGATCTTCAATATTATCGGTGGCACAGACAACATACAAGCTTTTACCAAACTTATCTTTCAGGAGATTCAACAAGCAGACACAGAGCTATACCTCAAACAGGTAGCGAACCCGAAAGAGATTACTTGTAAGGGTGGATTGAAGATGACTGCCAAAGACATCGAATCAACACCGTCGAAAGCCTACTTCTTCGGTGCTTCTGAGCTGGACAGGAAAAACAATATGACAGCAGAGGAACTGAGAACACTCCAACCAACTGTCATCCGAGAAGTTATTGACAACTACAAAGAGTTCGTGCACTTCTTCTTCAATCTGAACAAAAAGATGTCGTTTGCCCAATATTTCGGCATCGAGGATAATGGTTCGTTTGAGAAATTAGCTCAGATTCTCACTGATGACGCAGAGCAGGATTTTGCCACAGTACTGGAAGAACGACTGAAAGACTTTCAGGATTCTGATTCTTTTGAAGACTCTCTATTCTTTTATCCGCTATCGGGTGGAATATTCCGATTAGCAGCATATATCTCTCAACAATAACATAGTTAAAATGAGGAAAAAGAACTATATCCTTTGGATTGCAGCATGGATGGCGACCTCCTTGTCGATGACCAGTTGTAGAGCGGCACAGCAATTTTCTGACAAGTCATCTGTATATACCTTCATGGTTATCGAATTAGTGGTCTTCTGTCTTGCTATCTATTATTTATATAAGAAAATAGAAAAAATGGAGAACAAGGCTCCGAGAGTCAGACATTCGCACACTTCATCAGGAGATGATGATACAGAGACACAAGATCTTTCAGCCATGAAGCGATCATTGGAGAAGCTTGTCAAGCAAATCAATCACAAAAATGCCGAGCAAACTCAACGCATGGAAGATATGGAGAAAAGGCTGACCAAGTTAGAAAGTCCCTATGCCTCCTATTCCCAATATGAGACAAATCCCTATCAACCAAGGAGAGAAAATAAGGAAGATGAACTACTGAAGACCGGTGTTTTCTACATGCCGCGTACACTTACCAAGATGCAGTTTGAAGACAGTAAAAAGAAGTATGCCAAGGATGATACATCCTACTTCAAATTCACCGTCAAAGAAGGTCGTATTGCAGAGTTCGTCTTTGATCCCTATGACGAGAGTTATATCGGCAGAGCTTATGATGACAGAGACAACTCATTATTGACTGTCTGCGAATTGGACGCCACAAGTACCACACCTAAGTCTTTTAGAAATATCGAACCAGGTGAAGCTGAGTTGAGAGGTCATGTCTGGGTCGTAACAAAAAAATTAAAGTTGCAATATGTTTAGTTTCTTAGAGGCCCTTGCCATCATAGTTATCATCATCATCCAGATGTTGGTAGCACGCCATGCTTTCAAGCAGATTAGACAAACAAGGCGCTTTCTCCCTGGAGGGAGGAGATCGCTTACTTTGAAAGAATATGAGATTCCGGCTGAGCAAATCCGTCAGTTAGAGCCTTCGCAAATTATCGGCCAGGAGGTCTATTTTCCAGAAGGTGACCACCACAAAGTAAAAGTACACCTCATCTGCTTAGACAATCAGACCCGCAATCCACTCATCATCAAGGTTATTGATACGATCAACTCCTATCTACTCAAAAACAAAGGAGGCGTAAGCGATTTCAACTTGATGAAAGATATCGTGGAACGAAACTGCGATGCCATTGACGAAGAGATCAACCAACAGTTGCCCATTCCCATCTATCTTGGTCTGATGGGTACCATCCTTGGTATCATTCTCGGCCTATGGTCTATTCATTTCGACCCACAGAATTTCATGGAGTCAGTAACAGACCTTATAGAGTCTGTCAAACTGGCCATGGTATGCAGTTTCATGGGCCTGCTGCTGACCACCATCTTGTCTGCCAAGTCTTACAGAGGTGCCAAAGCCAAACTTGAAGAACAAAAGAACGAGCTGTTCACTTTCATTCAGATAGAATTACTTCCACGCCTGACGATGGATGCAAATTCTTCCATTGTGGCAATGCAGGCCCACATAGAAAAGTTTAACCATGATTTTGCAGAAAATGTAACAAACTTTGACGGCATCATGGTCCGCATCTTAAGCGTATTTGACGACCAAGTGCAACTTCAAGAGGAATTGAAAGAACTGGACATCAAACAGCTGGCAGCGTTAAATACCAATACGTTAGCTGAACTGAGAAAGAGTATGACAGAGTTTGAGAAATTCAACCAGTATCTCAACCTCATGAACAGCTTCGTGCAGAAGACAGCACAAATTACAGACTCTGTCAATGACCAGCTACGCCGTACGGACGACATTAAGCATGTCATTTCCTCTATGGAAGAAAATATTGAGAACAATCGCCTTGTCATGGAAAAGTTACAAAACTTCCTGCAAAAGGTTGAAGCTCACAACGCCCTTATTACTGCCACGGCATCACTTGACGACACGTTGACAGATGCTATTGACCAACTAAGAAAGCATGTGCAAGAAGAAATTAATGCTATCAAAGTTCACACGTCACAAGCTTCGTTGGATCTCAACCAGCTGTTGATTAGTGAAAAAGGAAATCTTGAGAAGCTAAAAAATCTGGACAGTCTGAGCAACCTGCAGCAACTTGTGCAATCGGTTACATCCATGAAAGAGAGCTATGATCTGCAAAGCTATGCACTTTCCGACCAGGTGGGGAATTTGGCGCATGCTATCTCTGAGATGAAAAATGATAATAAGGTCACTATCACTCTCGGTCTTTCCCCCATGGTTCTTAGGATTGTCAGCTTCCTGATAGGTCTTGCCGCCATCCTTTTTATTTCCAGTCGCATCTATCAGATGTATGAGGACTATGCGGCCTCATTGGAACCCCACAAGAAGCATGTAACGGAATACATTGATGACACAGCAGGACTGGTGGTTGATAGTATTTCTGTTGAAAAACCTTAAACACGTCATGTCAAAAAAAAGAAAACAAAATTTCTTCTGGATCAGCTATTCAGATCTAATGACGAGCTTGTTTTTTATCATGCTCCTGCTTTTTGTGCTGGCTTCAGGAGGTATGTATCTTGACAAGGAGGCAACGGAACGCCAGCTCAGACATATTGCAGAAATACAGGAAGCGGTCAAGCAACTGCCGACAGAATATTTTGAAGAGGATGTAGAAAACCACAGGTGGACGCTTAAGAAGGAATTCTCGCCCGCATTTCAAGACGGAAAGGATGACATCTATGCCCTCAACGATACCACCAAACTGTTGGAGGTAGGCCACTCTCTCATAGAGGTTGTCAAAAAACTGAACCAGATGAAGGAAAATTCTAAATATGAAGATATAGAAGTTTCGTTCTTGGTTGTCATAGAAGGCATGGCCTCCAGAGACTATTACACCGACAACGATGCTTTAAGCTATCGTCGTGCCCTTAGTCTCTACTATCTATGGAAGAAAAACGGTTTTTCATTCGAACAGAGTCAATGCGAAGTACAAGTATCGGGAAGTGGTATCCGAGGTATAAGACCATATAACACACAATATTACCAAGCCTTGAAGAAAGGCGACCCAGATGCGATTAAGAAATATAATTTCACAGAAGAGAAGAAAAACCAGTGTATCATCATTCAGATCATACCTAAAATAAGCAGCTTCTAACGCTGTAAGTCATGCTATTAAAAACAAAATGGAGAACACCTTGAGGTATTCTCCAAATGTTGTTTTCATTCGCAAAAGCGAATTGGCTATCGCCTATCACTCGAAAAAGCGAATTGGCTACCGCCTATCCTTGAGCCTCTTGTCGGATTCGAACCAACGACCCCGAGATTACAAATCACGTGCTCTGGCCAACTGAGCTAAAGAGGCGGGTGGGCAAGCTATCCATATCGCGTCGCTACAACCAACTACCTTTGCTACGTTCCCGTCCTGGAGGATTCGAAGGGAGCTGACCGTACGGGACTTGCCCGTGATTTCCCATCATGGGAGCTTTATTAAAAGCGGGTGCAAAGATACAACATTTTTTGGAATCACAAAAGGAATTTCTGAAAAAAGACAATGTTTTTAAGAAGAAATTAGTACCTTTGCCCTCAGAAATACGAACAAAAAGTTTTTGTCCGTCTAAAGGAATGAATATGATTAATTCGCAAGATATCATGCAGCTAAAAGCCTTTGCCCGTCAAGACGGTGCATTGACAGCCCTGCTATGGACCGTTAGTTTTGCTTTGGTCATGACAATGCCAGAGATGCCATGGGGCAACCTCTTTGCTTTGGCTACACCCTTTTTCGTAGGTTGGAGACTTATCTGTTTCCGAAACGATGCTTTGGATGGACTTATATCCTTTCGCCGCAGCTATGCATACGGTGTCTATACTTTTTTCTACGCTTCTCTTCTCTTCGCTGTGGCACAATATGTCTATTTCCGCTTCCTCGATCAAGGCATGTTCAATGCTATGATAGCCAATTCCCTTCAACTTGTGGAGCCCATTTATAAGCAGAGCGGCATTGACATCAAAGAAATGCAGGTGGCTATGAATGAAATGATGGCCATGAAGCCCATTCAGTGGGCATTCATGTTTATGATACAAAATATGATGGTGGGGCTGGTGCTTTCATTCCCAATAGCATTTGTCTGTAAGCGACGCCATCCTAAAGCCAACCATTTATCAAGGAACTAACATTTTATCACATGGATATATCTGTTGTTATTCCTCTGTACAACGAAGAGGAATCTCTGAAAGAACTCTACAATTGGATTGAAAAGGTGATGGATGCCAACCACTTCAGCTTTGAGGTGATTTTTGTCAACGACGGCTCTACTGACCACTCCTGGGAAATCATTGACTCTCTGGCACATCAGTCCCAACATGTTAAAGGCATCTGTTTTCGCCGCAACTACGGAAAGAGCCCAGCCCTGTACTGTGGTTTTGCCGAAGCTCAAGGTGACGTCGTCATTACGATGGATGCTGACCTACAGGACTCGCCCGACGAGATTCCCGAGTTGTATCGTATGATTTCCAACGACGGCTATGATCTGGTGAGTGGCTATAAACAGAAGCGTTTTGACCCCATCTCCAAGACAATCCCCACTAAATTGTTTAATGCCACCGCCCGTAAGATTAGTGGTATAAAGAACCTGCATGACTTCAACTGCGGTCTGAAGGCTTATCGCAAAGAGGTGGTGAAAAACATTGAGGTGTATGGCGAGATGCACCGATATATTCCCTATCTGGCCAAGAGTGCCGGTTTTAATAAAATCGGTGAAAAAGTGGTACACCATCAGGCCCGCAAATATGGATCCTCGAAATTCATGGGGTGGAATCGTTTTGTGAACGGTTATTTGGACCTGCTGACACTTTGGTTTCTGAGTACCTTTGGCAAGAAGCCTATGCATGTCTTCGGCTTTCTTGGCACCATCATGTTCCTCATTGGTTTGTTGGCTGTCATCAGTATTGGTGCCGATAAGCTTTGGTGTCTGGCCAATGGCATTCCACAACGTCTCATTACAAATTCGCCCTGGTTCTATATCGCCTTGACAACCATGCTCATCGGAACGCAGCTTTTTCTGGCAGGTTTCATAGGAGACCTCATCAGTCGTTCCTCACAAAACCGTAACGACTACCAAATTAGCAAGAAGGTGGGATAAATTCATTAAACATTCTTCACTATGCGCCATTCACTACTCACTTCATATCGGTCTTTCGCATGGATGTGTGCTCTTCTCTTGCTTGGAGCATGCAGTTCGGTTGACTGTCCGATGGCCAACAAGATTGAGACGAACTACCAGTTGGCCGGCGACATTACGACGCTGCCCGACACACTATGCATCTCTACCACTCGTCATGATGGCAACGACACCGTGTTGCTGAACAATGTCGTAGGTGCCTCTGCATTCAGCCTGCCCATGAGTTATGTTGCAGATACCGACACACTATACTTCCACATCAAAAGTGAGAGCCGCTCCACCATCGATACCATTGCTGTGAGCAAACTGAATCACACTGCTTTTGAGGCACTCGACTGCACTCCCATCTTTGCCCATACCCTTACGGGGGTGAGTCATACGCATCATACCATAGACTCCATTGTCATTAACAACCCAAATGTAATTTATGGCAGTACTTCACAGAATCATATTTTCATTTATCTCAAGAGCAACAATTATTAGTCTGCTCCTGTGTTTTTCCTTTTCCGTTTCTGCCCAGCAGAAAAAAATGGTTACCGTAGCAGAGGAAGACACAATTCCACTATTTCGGGGTATTGCCATCTCGGCAGACCTCGTTGGTATTGGCATGATGACGCTCTACGATTACGGGACATATGAAGCAGCCTTACGCATCAACCTCAAAGACAAATATTTTCCTGTCGTTGAAGTTGGCATAGGAAAAGCAGATGCTGATGACGATGTCACCAGGCTCGTCTATAAAACCACGGCTCCCTTTGGGCGTATCGGTCTTGACCTGAATTTTCTGAAGAACAAACACGATGACTACCGTGTCTATGGCGGTCTGCGCTATGCCTTCACTTCCTTTAAATACGACTTGCAGGCCCCGACCCTTACCGACCCTGTATGGGGAGGTTTTGTACCCTACGGTGGCAAGGACCTGTCATCCAGCTGCCATTGGGCAGAGTTCAACGTGGGCATCGATGCCAAAATCTGGGGACCACTGCGTTTGGGTTGGAACTATCGCTATAAGAGGCGTATCCAAAAGAAGAAGACAGACATGGGACATGTGTGGTACATCCCTGGTTACGGGAAGGATGGTGCTGCCTGCATGGTTGCCCAGTTTAATGTTATCTTCGAAATCTAAGCTTACCACATCATGACAAGAAAAAAGCTCTATTGGCAACTGCCTTTTCTTTTGCTGCTGATGATTGGCAGTGTCATTGTCATTTATCAGCAGCAGAACACACCCTACCAACACAACACGGGGAAGATTTTCGGCACCACCTACAACATCTCCTATCAGTCAGACCAAAACCTACATAAAGCTATCGTAGAGGAACTGACAGCCGTTGATCAGTCGCTATCCATGTTTAACGATTCATCCATCATCTCACGGATCAATCAAGGACAGGAGCCAGACATCCATGGTACCATGTTTGAGGAGATCTTCCAGTTAGCCCAAGAAATCTCTGCAGCCACCGATGGTGCTTTCGACATTACGGTAGCACCCTTGGTCAATGCATGGGGGTTCGGATTCAAGGTCGGAAAGATGCCTACCCATGAGGAGTTGGACAGCCTTCGCCAGCTGGTGGACTACCAGAAGCTGGAATTAAAGAAAGAAGGACGAAAGGTCTTCGTGCACAAAGCCGTCAAAGGCATGATGCTGGACTGTTCTGCCATTGCCAAAGGTTATGGTTGTGACAGGGTTGCCAAACTACTCAAACGTCATGACATCAAGAACTATATGATAGAAATTGGCGGGGAAGTGGTTACCCACGGAAATAGCGACAAGCAAAAGTCCTGGCGTATCGGCATCACCAGCCCCACCTCCGAAAGTTTGCCGGAAGGCCAAGAGCTGCAGGCCGTTCTCAGCGTCAACAACCGTGCCATGGCAACCAGTGGCAACTATCGAAACTACTATTACAAAAACGGACGTAAATATGCTCATACCATAGACCCAAAGACTGGTCTCCCTGTACAACACAACATTCTATCCGCTACAGTGCTGGCACCAAGCTGTGCTATAGCAGACGCTTATGCCACAGCCTTCATGGTCATGGGACTCGAGCGAGCACAGAAGATTCTGCAACGCCATCCGGAACTCTGTGCATACCTGATATACACCGATGCCAAAGGGAACTATGCTACATGGGCATCCAAAGAGTTAGAACAACATGTACTCCAACATCTTTGACAAGCTTATAGGTCTGCCGTTGTTTATCGGCATGACTCACGATGACATTTCTCAGATTGTCGGACAAACTAAATTCGGCTTTCACAAATATACCAAAGGGCAAATCATTGTGGAAGACGGGCAGCTTTGTGACAGTTTGCATATTATCACCGATGGCGTTTTGACGGCTACTGCCCACGCTGATGACCACGGATATACCATCAGCGAAGAGCTTCCTGTGCCGCTTACCCTACAGCCAGACCATCTCTTTGGACTCCGCCAACGTTTTTCTCGCACATTCTCAGCCTTACGGGCCTGTCACCTTCTAACGCTCGACAAAAATGAGGTGCTGAGACTCTCTGAGGAACATATTATCTTTCATCTGAATCTGTTGAACTTAATCTCTGCACAAAGTCAGAGAAGTCAACAACAGCTATGGCATATTCCTGCACAGACACTGGAGCAACGCATCATACAATTCGTTGCCCAACGCTGCCTTAGAATGGCCGGCCCCAAAGATGTCACCATTAAGATGAAAAGATTGGCTGAAGAACTCAACGACAGCAGGCTGGATATCTCGCATGCACTCAACAACTTACAGGACAAAGGACTACTTACCTTACATCGAGGCGGTTTTCACATTCCCTTCTTTGAACTTGCGCTTCAAAAATAACTGCAGAAAGCACTTTTTCGTTTGAAAGGGAACCTTTTTCGATTATTTTACTTAACTTTGCAAGTTAAAAAGTACACATTATAAAATATATGAATCAAGATATACAAGACTACAAGAAGAGAGAGAATCCGTTCTTTGTACCCTATGACACGCCGCACGAAACCGTGCCGTTTCATCTGATTCGTCTGGAAGACTATAAGGAAGCCTTTCTGGAAGGAATCAGACGAGAAGACGAGGACATAGAGAATATGCTCAAAGAACCTGGAGAGCCCACCTTTGACAACACCATTGCCCGTGAAGATAACTCAAAGGGAGAAAATTACTACAACCTGTTGGGCCGTGTGTCGGAGGTATTCTCCAATATGCTCAGTGCCGAAACCTATGATGAACTGGACGATTTAGCAGAAGAACTGGACCCCCTCCTCACCAAGCATGCCAATGACATCAGTCTGAACCCACAACTCTTTGAGCGCACAAAACATATCTACGATATCTACAAGCAGGCTGAAAAAGACGGCGTTCTCCCCAAAGGCCATCGTGAATTGACTACAGAGGAGAAGACGTTGCTTGAAGACGAATATGACGGATTTGTCAGAAGCGGTGCTCTTCTTGACGTGGAAGGGAAGGAAAAGCTGCGCAAGCTTACCGAAGAAGCCAGCATGCTAACCCTGCAATTTTCACAAAACCTGCTGAAAGAAAACAAGGCTTTCACCCTGCATATAACTGACGAGAAAGACCTGGATGGTCTTCCGCAAACAGCCATCGATGCAGCGGCCCTCGCAGCTAAAGAGCATAAGAAAGAAGGATGGCTTTTCACCTTGGACCACCCCTCCATGTCACCTTTCATGACCTACTCTACCCGCCGCGAGTTGAGAAAGAAACTCTACATGGCCAAGAACACCGTCTGTACGCATAAGAACAAGCGTAACAACATGGACATCTGCAAGCGCCTTGTGAACCTGCGTCGAGAGTTGGCACAACTATTGGGGTATGACACCTATGCCGACTATGTGCTCAAGAGACGAATGGCCTCCAACAAGGACAACGTCTATCAACTTCTTTACGACCTGATTCACGCTTATAAACCAAAGGCCGTAGAGGAAGTAAAAGAAGTGGAAAAGCTATTCAAGGCAGACCCCGCAGTTTCCGACCACCCCGTGCTTGAGCCGTGGGACTTTAGTTTCTACAGTCATCAGTTGCAACTGAAGCGCTACAACCTGGATGCAGAGATGCTCCGTCCGTATTTCCAACTGGACAAAGTCATCGATGGTGTTTTTGGCTTGGCCACACGTCTTTATGGCATCACCTTCCATGAGAATAAAGATATTCCTGTATATCACCCCGATGTCAAAGCCTACGAGGTCGTGGACAAGGACGGATCGTATCTGGCCGTATTCTATGCCGATTTCCATCCACGAAAAGGGAAACAAGGCGGAGCATGGATGACCGAATTTCAAGGACAGTGGGTAGATAGCAAGGGCCGCAACAACCGTCCACATGTCAGTGTGGTGATGAACTTGACGAAACCTACTGCTGACAACCCTGCCCTGCTCACGCTGGGCGAAGTGGAAACTTTTCTCCATGAGTTCGGCCATGCCCTACACGGAATGTTTGCAAATACGGAATATGAGGCTCTGTCGGGAACCAATGTATGGTGGGATTTTGTTGAATTGCCCTCACAGTTCATGGAGAACTACGCAGTAGAGCGTGACTTCCTACGCACATTTGCTTTCCACTATCAGACAGGAGAGCCATTGCCCGACGAACTCATTGACCGTATCGTCAAGAGTCGTAATTTCATGGTTGCCTACGGTTGTCTGAGACAGGTAAGCTTCGGACTACTCGACATGGCATACTACACACAGACGAAGGCGTTTGACGAAGACATCATTACCTTTGAAAAGAAAGCCTGGGAGGATGCCATCCTCATGCCACAGTTGCCTGACACCTGTATGACCGTGCAGTTCTCGCATATCATGGCAGGCGGCTATGCCGCTGGCTATTACAGCTACAAATGGGCCGAAGTACTTGACGCAGACGCATTCAGCTTATTCAAGAAAAACGGCATCTTTGACCAAGCTACGGCACAAAGCTTTCGCGACAACATTCTTTCCAAAGGTGGCACAGAGCATCCAATGACGCTCTACAAGCGATTCAGGGGACAGGCTCCTACTATTGATGCCCTGTTGGAACGCAACGGAATCAAGTACAAGGCATAAAACGACATCGATACGAAGAGGACAATACCATAAGTTGTATGAACGAGAAACAAAAGAAACTGGACTACCGTTATCTGCGTATGGCACGCATCTGGGCAGAAAACAGTTATTGCAAGCGCCGTCAGGTGGGCGCACTCGTCGTGAAGGATAAGATGATCATCAGTGACGGTTATAACGGAACCCCCAGTGGTTTTGAAAACGTCTGCGAAGATGACAACAATATCACCAAGCCCTATGTGCTTCACGCCGAAGCTAACGCCATCACTAAATTGGCACGTTCGAGCAACAACAGTGATGGGTCAACACTGTATGTCACAGCCTCACCTTGTATCGAATGTGCCAAACTCATCATACAGAGTGGTATCAAGCGAGTGGTCTATGGAGAGCAATACCGTCTCTCTGATGGCATCGAACTGCTGCAAAGGGCAGGCATTGAAACCATTTTGATGGAAGACTTAGAAGGATAAACATTAAGATATAACGAAAGATATGAAAACATCGAATCGATATATACCACTGCTTATGGCAGTATCTGTTGTTTGCGGAGTCATCATTGGCAATATCTTTGCCAATCATTTTTCTGGCAACAGACTAAATATCATCAAGTCGGGTAGTTCACGTCTCAGCAACCTGCTCACTATTATTGAAAACCAATATGTAGATCCTGTCAACACAGATTCTCTGGTAGAGATTGCCATGCCAAAGATATTGGCGTCTCTCGACCCACATTCTGTCTATATCAGTGCCAAAGACATGCAGGCTGCCAACGATGACCTGAAAGGTTCTTTTTCCGGTGTCGGCATAGAATTTACCATTCGTGAAGATACTCTCCATGTCCAAAATGTCATCAAGAACGGACCTGCAGAGCGAGCTGGGGTCCTTGCCGGTGACAAAATCGTTGCTATTGACGGAAAACCTTTTGTCGGAAAAGATGCCACCAATGAGCAAGCCATGAAGAAACTCAAGGGACCAAAAGACACAAAAGTAACCATTGGGGTCATCAGATATGGCTCAAAGAAGATGAAGAGTATTACCATCACAAGAGGTGAGATTCCCCAAAAGAGTATCACTGCCACCTACATGATAGATGAGAATACTGGTTACATCAAAATACAGAAATTTGCCGAAACGACCTATTCCGAATTGCTCGTGGCACTGGTCACCTTGGCTCAGCAGAATTTTACGAATCTGATCATTGATCTGCGCGACAACAATGGCGGTTATCTGGAAAGAGCCGTACAAATCTCTAATGAGTTCCTACCTAAGAACAGGCTTATCGTCTATACCCAAGGTAACAAGTCACCGCGACAGGACTATAGAAGTGACGGGCACGGCACCTATCAGGATTTGCCACTGGTAGTTCTCATCAATGAAGGCTCTGCATCGGCAGCAGAGATCTTCGCAGGAGCCATGCAGGATAATGACCGCGCTACCATCATTGGACGACGTTCTTTCGGAAAAGGCCTTGTGCAGCAGCAGATAGAATTTCCAGACCATTCACTCATCCGTCTGACCATTGCACGCTATTACACACCTTCCGGACGCTGCATCCAGAAGCCCTACTTTGCCGGAGATACTGAGGGCTATGACAAAGATCTTCTTGACAGATATCAACATGGAGAATTCTTCTCGCAAGACAGTATTAAGCATACAGGACCGGCTTATCATACCGTCAATGGACGTACTGTTTACGGAGGTGGAGGTATCACACCAGACATCTTTGTTCCAGAAGATACCACCGACATGACTTCCTACTACAAACAGGCTGCCATGAGTGGACTGATTCTCCAGTTTGCCTACACCTACACTGATGATAACCGCCTGAAGTTAAATAACTTTAAAGAGATGACTCAGTTGGCAGACTATCTTTCCAAACAGAACATTGTAGATAAGTTTGCGACTTATGCCGACAATCATGGGCTCAAGCGCCGCAACCTAATGATACAGCGCTCTCACAAGCTGTTATACCGCTATATCAACAGTCGCATCATCTATAACATGCTGGATGAGCAAGCCTGGCATGAATTCATGAACCACGATGATCCAGCCATACAACAGGCTCTTCGCATCTTCAAAGAGGGAAAGGCCTTCCCAAAGGCTGAGTTCAAAAGAAAGAAATAAGAGATAACCTGAGCATGGAGAAGCAAGAGCTTAGAGCCCTTATTAGACAACAAAAGCAACACTTCAGTCCTGAAGAACTGCGCCAGTTGTCAGTATCAATTATTGACAGGTTGCTGGAGAATCCCAAGGTCAGGCAGTCACACGTCATCCTACTCTATCACTCACTGCCTGATGAGGTCTATACACATTCCCTCCTCGACATTTTAGCAGCCGAAGGGAAAAACGTGCTGCTGCCTGTGGTTACAGGAGACGGCATGATGACAACCCAAATATATCGAGGAAACTTTTTGTTGCACGAGGGGGCTTTTCATATTATGGAGCCACAAGAGACCCTTAACGACACAGACGGAAAAGAACCTTCCATCTCCCCCGATGTAGCCATCATTCCAGGCATGGTATTTGACCTTCAAGGAAACCGTATTGGGCGAGGTAAAGGCTACTACGACCGATATCTGCAGCAACTCTACAAACAAGGCATCAGACCTTATACCATCGGACTCTGTTTCCCTTTTCAAATAGTGGATCACATTCCTACAGAGACACACGATGTCCCCGTTGATGAAGTCATCTCATAACCATGCTACACAGATGACTGTCATGAAGCTCTCCGGTCTGACTGAATCTACTTTTTGTCAAGAAAACTTCGAATTTTGGACAGTATTTTGGGCATTTTGAAAAAATAAAAATCAACGCTCTTCATTTTGCAAGTATTTCGCATCCTTAAAGTCAACCTTTTTACAGTGAAAAAGGATAGATCATAGTGAAGAAAGAAGACTCTATCACTTTCTTCGCTGAAATCTGCTACTTTTCGGTCTAAAGTCGTTCATTTTAGGGTCTAAAGTCGTTCATCTTAAGAGTTAAAGTCATTCGTTTTAGGAGTCAAAGTCATTCGTTTTGGAAGCTAAAGTCGTTCGGTTTAGAAGCCCAAGTCTGTACTTCGATTTTGCCCGTCAATACACTTTTTAGCTGGTGGATAACACCTCTTGGAAGTATAAAACGACCTGTTTTGGACTATCCTGAACATTATTGGTCCTTCAAGGGTGGCTGGTGGCTGTGTCAGGAAGCTTCGAAAACAGATAACTTTTGGCAACACATTTTCCCAGATTGCAAAAAGACAATGTAAAAATATTTCTGTTTAAACCCAATCGGTTCATTAGAATTGATGTCTTTGTGCATTTTGGTTCAGCGGATTTGCCCGGTTGGTAGAGCGTGGCTAATCATGAATAAAGTTTTGTCGAAATGACAAAGAAACGCTTTTTTGCCTCTATGAATTATTCAGGCTAATAAATTCTAATGTTGGTGATGATGACGGCTCCAACAGTTTCATTCAAGCGTTTTACCAATTGAGAACGCATCATAGTGAGGTCTTGCCGCAGTGCTGGATTCGTAATCTTGACATGTAAGGTCTGATTCTTAATGAATCTGTCACCCGTATATTGGGCAACAGTCTTCCCTGTCACCTGCTCCCAAGCGTCTATCAGCCGCTTTTCAAGCAATGGGGTTTCTAAACCATTCTCGCGCAAACATGCGCCAAGCAGTTCCTCTAAGCTTTTTACCTGTCTTTTAAACATGTCTATTTGATTTCACCCTCCGTCACATGAAAGAGTTTATACTCCAAGGCAGCATGCTGAAGGATACTGTCAAGATGCTCCCGGTTAGTATCTGTCATAAAAATTTGTCCATATCCTTCACCGGCAACCAGTTTGACAATCTGTTCCACCCTGTCAGCATCCAGTTTGTCGAAGATGTCATCAAGAAGCAGAAGCGGTGTTGTCTGTGATGCGCGACTCAGAAAGTCAAATTGTGCCAGCTTTAAAGCCAACACAAAGGTCTTATTTTGTCCCTGGCTTCCCTCCCGCTTGATAGGGAAGCCGCCCAACAACATCTCCAAATCATCACGGTGGATGCCATGCAAGGAATAGCCCACGGCACGATCTTTCATTCGGTCGCGTTTGATGACATCGTATAAGCTGCCACGCTGACAATGAGAAACATAGCGTAAGGTCACTTCTTCACTGGACCCCACAACAGAATGATATATATGTTGGAACACAGGTGACAACTCTTTTACGAATGCACTGCGCACAGCATATACGGCTTCGCCATAGTGCCCCATTTCCATTTCCAGAACGTCCAGCAACTGAGCATCGGGCTCATCCTCCTGTTTCAACAATGCGTTTCGCTGTTGCAGGACCTGGTTATAGTGAGTGAGGTTCTCAATATAGGTACGGTCATATTGTGCAATGACAACATCCATAAGGCGGCGACGCTCTTCGCTGCCGCCATCTATGAGGACGGTGTCAGATGGTGACACAAACACCAATGGTATCAGGCCTATATGTTCCGAGAGTCGTTTGTATTCTTTCTTGTTCTTTTTGAAATGTTTCTTCGTGCCACGTTTCATACCACATGAAATCAGAAGGGGCTCTTTAGCCTGATATTCCCCTTCCAACAAAAAGAAACCTTCATCGTGTCTGATCAACTGAGAGTCGATGGGGTTGAAAGCACTTCGACAAAATGACATGTAATACAACGCATCCAAAAAATTAGTCTTTCCTTGTCCGTTTCGACCTATCAGACAATTAATCTTGGGAGACAATTCCAACGTCGTCTCCCTGATATTCTTATAATTGATAATAGAAAACTTCTTCAGAAACATGAACGCAAAGTTACAGTTTTTCTCACAGATAGCATTCAAAACAGAGTTAAAAAGTAAAAAAGTAGAGAAAAGATTTCAGTATATGGGATAAAATGCGTAATTTTGCCGAACTAAATTTGTGCAAAGAATAAAAATAAAAATAATAAAGAATAATGACAAACAACAAAAAACAGGGAGCAGCCGATATAAACGACACTCTCAACAAGTCTGAGGCATTTTTCACTCAGCACAAGAAAACCATCCTCATTGCAGTAGTAGCTTTCTTCGCTATTGTTGCAGGTATCATCCTCTACCAATCACAGATTGCTGCACCTCGCGAAGACAAAGCAAGTACAGCTCTGGGACGTGGTCAGGAGTATTTCAATGCCGAGCAGTTTGACAAAGCCCTCAATGGAGATGGAGCCAACTATGCAGGTTTCATAAAGATTGCCTCCGACTATAGCGGTACTGATGCTGGCAACCTGGCCAACCTCTATGCTGGACTTTGCTATGCCTATCTGGATAAATGGGATGAGGCGGTGAAATTCCTTGACCAATATTCACCCGCTGATGACGCCATGATAAGTCCTGCCGCTGTAGCTGCCCTTGGAAATGCCTACGCACATGTCAATCAGCTGGACAAGGCTGTCAGCAACCTTCAAAAAGCTGCCGATATGGCTGACAAAGAAGGCGTTGACGGTGTTAACAACAGCATTGCTCCCACTTTCCGTCTTCAGGCTGCCATCATTCTGGAGTCTCAAGGCAAAAAAGAAGAGGCTCTGAAAATATATCAGGAAATCAAAAAGAAGCATGTTGCTTCCAACATTGTACAGAGTCAAGAGATTGACAAGTACATTGAACGTGCTTCTATCCAATAAATCTACTCTCAGCAATTAACATAGACTACCATGGCGACATCCATGCACAATTTATCGGACTACGACTTCTCGAAAGTTCCCGATGCCAGCAACATGTGTTTTGGCATCGTGGTGTCCGAATGGAATTCAGAGATTACTGGTGCACTGCTTGAAGGGGCTATCAAGACACTGGAAGCTCATGGAACACTTCCTGAGAACATTCATGTCAAGACCGTTCCAGGAAGTTTTGAGTTGATTTACGGTGCACATCAGATGTGTCTGAACGGAGGTTACGATGCCGTTATCATCCTTGGTTGTGTTATCCGTGGTGAAACACCTCATTTTGACTACATTTGTCAAGGCGTAACCTACGGCATAGCCCGTTTGAACGCAAAGAGTGAGATTCCCGTTGTCTATGGTCTGCTTACAACAAATAACCTCCAGCAGGCAAAAGACCGTGCTGGAGGTCAATTAGGAAACAAAGGCGACGAGTGTGCAGTGGTTGCCATTAAAATGGCTAAGTTCTAAAGAACCTCCGCCTACACACCGTCATCATCATTTTCTGCAGGTGCGTTGTCGTTATCGAACAACGCACCTTTTTTGATGCTTAAGTCGCCCATGCGCGTCAGTGTAACAATCATGGGGATATACTCATCGCTCAGTTTGTCAGGTGAGCCAACACTGGCAGCAAAATACAGTGCGTCGCCCTCTGCCTTATCAAAGACCACACCGAGTAATACGCTATTAGCATTATAACCAGGCTCCACGAAGCGTGAGAAGTCAGATTTCGTAAATGAACGATGAAAGAACTCGCTACCATCCTGACGCACGACTTTTACTTCTATCCGATTGTCATAGTACTTCACTCCACTACCATCATCAACAACAGGAAGAGAGGAATCTGCTTTTCGGTTTACAACAATTTGATACGTTGCTCCCACCCATTCCACGCTACGCGATTGATTATAATCGCCAATGACATGTGGTGTAGGATCTATCTTTTGTGGCACCTGCTTCTTGGTGATAATAGTATCTGTTTGTTTTTTTTTGTCACATGATGTCACCAGCAACAAGGATGCCATCGCGAACGCAAAAATAATGTTTTTCTTCATAAGAGTCTCTGTATAATAAATTTCGACCACAAAGGTAATAAAAAAAAAGAAAAAAAACAAAAAATGCGCCCCCTTATCACTAAGAAGACGCACCGCCTAAATACTCTAATAACCTATTGAATCATTTTACACGATATAATAAAAGCTAAATCCTATTATTTTATAAACACCTTATATATATTAATTAAACTGTTTAGTTATTATGCTGGTGTGGGGCATGTCCACCTCGTCTTCCCATAGGACGAGACTTTTTCATATCTTCTTGATACTTAGCATACTGTTCTGTCGTGAAAATTTTCTGCAGCTCAGCATTGTAGGCTTCCATATTCTCTCTCATCTTTTTCATACGAACTTCCATATCCTCGCGACTCGGCCGCTGTCCTTCAGGCTTTGCCGTTGCACCAGTCATACCGTCAACCTGTTCTCTCGAGGCGGCATCTCTATCAGGGCGTGGCCCTCGCGGTCTCTGAAGCTTATCTGCAAAAGCGGTATTAAGCTCTAAAAGCTTCTGGGCCTGAGCTTCATCCAGTCCGTAGGTCTTCACCATACGCTCGGTGCGATGTTTTATCATCTCCCCCCTGTCCATCTTTTTCTCCTGTCGCTGACCGCGCTGGCCTTGTGCCATACCAACCATTGAAAAGAGCATTGTCAGTACAAATGCTATAAATAATTTCTTCATAAATATATATCTCCTATTTTTGTGTTAGTTTTATTTTTATTTTTACCGTTGCAACTGATTATAAGACGTATAAAAAAATCAGAAGTTTAATGAGATATGAAAAAAAAAGTCACAAATAAGCTTTTTCCACATATTTTTTTTATCTTTGTAGCGTCAATAGACTATAGACATGAAAACATTTTCAAAAACCATTATATTATCAACCTTCACTCTTCTTTCCTTGTTTTGTTCATGCAATAGCGACAAGGAGCAGCAATCGCAGGAAGAACAATCTGTGGATACCATACCTGTATTGATTACACAGATTCAGAAGTGTTCACGCCTCTATGCTGCTGAATATAAAATCCGAAAGATCATCACACATCAAGATGAGAAGAAATTGGAAGGTTCCTTCATGCGTCAAAAAATAAGTGTCCCCCTCCCCATAGGTGAACGAAAAATTGCCATTCCTGTCGAAGCGACGGTAAAGGCCTATATTGACCTGTCAACACTTTCTACTGAAAACATTCACCGCCATGGAAATCAAATTGAGATTATACTTCCCGACCCACAAATCATTATTACCAGCACGAAAATCAAACGTGAAGATGTGAAAGAATATGTACCATTATTACGCAAGCGTTTCACTGACGAGGAGCTGACCGTCTATGAACATCAAGGACGGAAAGCCATTGTCAACGATATATCCAAAATTGGTATCATTGAAAGGGCCCGCGAAAATGCTGCCGTTACACTCATTCCAATGATTGAGCTATCTGGGTTCAAACAAGAAAACATCACCATCTCATTCCGCAAGAAGTTCACATTGAGTGACATCGCAACCCTCATTGGCCAAGAGCAAATAGAACATGAAAGAAAGAAATAAGATTATATTAGTTGTGCTCGTTGTCATCGTTCTGTTAACCTGGCTGACATGGCTCGGTCTGAACAACACGCTGAGCATGAAAGACAAGGAACAGACAAAGCAGTTGCCATCACGCATCGTCTCAATTGAGAACATCGGTGAATGGGAATTTCTTACCATCAACGATGAGGAGATGATTGACACCATACGCCACGGTTTCTTTGGTGATGACGAGTTAGTGCGCATCTATTATGGAACTCTACGCATTGGCATTAACCTGCACGAAGCGAAAAAGGGATGGATTCGCATGGAACAAGATACCCTTTTTGTCACTCTGCCCTCTGTCAGACTTTTAGATGAAAATTTCATTGATGAGGCTCGCACGCAATCGTTTTTTGAAACCGGCAGTTGGAGTCAGCAAGACCGCGAAAATCTCTATCACAAGGCCTATGCAACCATGCGTCGCCGTTGTTTGACAGAAAAAAATATGCAATCAGCTCGGGAGAATGCCAGCAGACAGTTCTACACTCTCTTAAGCTCCATGGGGTTTGAAAACATCAGAATTGAACATGAACAACAATAAGTTACAAGGACATTGTGCTATCTTCATGGCTAATGTTATCTTTGGTCTGGGTGTTCCCGTCACAAAGATGCTTCTCGACAACTGGATGACGCCCATGGGTTATATGGCAGCCCGTTCGTTGGGAGCTGCTGTCATATTCTGGTTCATAGCTTGTTTTCTTCCAAAAGAAAAGGTAAATCGCCATGACCTGATGACAATTCTTCTCTGCGGCCTCTTAGGCTTCGTAGTATCACAGACCCTCACCGCATGGGCACTCGACTACACAACTCCTGTCTATTATTCACTCATCGCGGCCCTGACACCTATAGCCGTCATGCTCATGGCAGCACTTTTCATCAAAGAGCATATCACCTCATATGGCATCCTTGGTGTTGTCTTAGGCATTGGTGGTGCCATGCTCATGTTACTGACAAGCTGGCAGGGAGGAGGAAACGGCCAAAACGACCTGTTGGGTATCGTTCTTACCATGATGAGTCTGCTCACTTGGGCTATCTATCTCATAGCTACACGCAAGGTCTCCCAAAAATACAGTCCTGTGACACAGATGAAATGGATATTTCTCGTCTCCACTGTTGTCACAGTCCCCTGGGCCATGATTACCGAGCCCACACAACCACTTTTCTCCCAAGCATGGGGATGGAGCGGCATAGCAGAAATGTTTTTCATCATTGTCTTTGCCACTGTTCTCGGCTATTTCATGATACCCTATGCCATGAAACATCTACAGGCCACAACCGTTAGCATCTATACCAACCTGCAACCTGTGGTGGCATCAATTATAGCTATTGTCATTGGGCAAGATATTCTGACCTGGGATAAGCCAGTAGCCGCCATCATGGTACTTGTTGGAGCCTGGCTTGTTTCCAAATAGACACGAACCCATACAACATTGCAAACCTAATAACAAAACATAGAACCTATGATTTACAAGAAATTATTGACAACGATGCTGGTCCTCCTCTCCTTGACGGCATGGGCCGAAGACAAACCTTTAGAAGGTTTCAACTATGGTGATGACACTGCACCTACAGGTAAGGAGTGGGAGTCGCCCGAACTATTGGGTTACAACAAGCTCCAGCCCAGAGCATGGTTCACCTCCTTTCAAGATGCAGAAGATGCCCGTAAGGTTCTGCCAGAACATAGCAACTACTGGCAAAATCTTAATGGCACTTGGAAGTTTCACTTCGCCAAAAATCCCGACGAACGTCCAATCACTTTTTACGAACCGACTTTTGATGTCAGCACATGGGATGACATCACTGTTCCCTGCTCATGGAACATGGCCGGCTTGCAGAAGGATGGAAGCCAAAAATATGGTACCCCCATCTATGTCAACCAACCCGTCATCTTCTACCATCAGGTGCAGGTCGGTGACTGGAAAAAAGGTGTGATGCGTGAGCCACCACACAACTGGACTACCTACGAGTATCGCAACGAGGTAGGATCTTTCCGCCGCTCATTTACCATCCCCGCAGATTGGGATGGACGCGAGCTATTCATTGAATTCGATGGTGTTGATTCCTTCTTCTACCTTTGGATTAACGGCCACTATGTTGGTTTTTCCAAAAACTCACGCGATGCAGCGCGCTTCGACATCACAAAATATGCCCACGTCGGTAACAACACAGTGAGTGTTGAGGTCTATCGCAACAGCGACGGTTCTTTCCTGGAAGCCCAGGATATGTTCCGTCTTCCCGGTATTTTCCGCACAGTAGCTGTATATTCTACACCTAAGGTACATATCAAGGACCTTCGAGTAATCCCCGCCATTGAAGGAAAAGACGGTGACCTCTTCATCTCCACCACCTTAGAGAATCTCGACAAGAAGGATGCCAAGAACATTCGTGTTGACTATCTATTCTATAAAAACAAACTTTACAGTGACGAAAACGAAAAACTCAACGTACAGCTTTTTGATGGATTCAAAAGACTGCCAGCTGGTTCTACAAAAGCCTTAGAAGCACTTTACCTACTTAAAGACATCAAGCCATGGACCGCCGAGGAGCCGAACGTCTATGTCTTGGTAGCTCAGCTGGTTGATAAAAAAGGAAAAGTCATAGAATGCGTTTCCACACAATTTGGTTTCCGTACCGTAGAAATCAAAAATGTGCCCGCGCAGGAAGATGAGTTCGGATTGGCTGGCCGTTATTTTCTCATCAACGGCAAGCCCGTTAAACTGAAGGGCGTCAACCGTCATGAGACCAATCCTGTTTTGGGGCATGCTATTACCCGTAAACAGATGGAAGAAGAGGTGATGATGATGAAACGTGCCAACATCAACCATGTGCGCACCTCTCATTATAGCTATGATCCTTATTGGTATTATCTTTGCAACAAATATGGCATTTACTTGGAAGGTGAAGCAAATCTTGAGAGTCATGAATACTACTATGGAGCTGCCTCCATCTCCCACCCTGTAGAATGGCGTGCAGCCCATGTGGCTCGCATGATGGAACAGGCTCATGCCCGCATTAATGACCCAAGTATTGTCATTTGGAGTCTTGGAAACGAGGCTGGACCCGGCGACAACTTTAAAGCCAGTTACGCTGCCTTAAAAGCCTTCGACCCCAGTCGCCCGGTTCAGTATGAACGCAACAACGACATTGTTGATATGGGTAGTAACCAATATCCCTCTGTCAACTGGGTTCGCTCTGCTGTCAAAGGAACCATGGGTATCAAATATCCCTTCCACATTTCCGAGTATGCCCATTCCATGGGTAATGCCGTAGGAAACCTTGCGGACTATTGGGAGGCTATTGAATCAACCAACTTCTTTTGTGGTGGTGCTATTTGGGACTGGATCGACCAGTCTATGTATAATTACACCAAGGACGGAAAGCGCTATCTGGCCTATGGCGGTGATTATGGTGATTTCCCCAATGACCGTGAGTTTGTGATGAATGGCATTATCTTTGGAGATATGGAACCCAAGCCTCAGTATTACGAAGTGAAAAAAGTATATCAGTATGTTGGTGTCAAGTGGGCCGATGACTCAAAGACGACCCTTGACATCTTCAACAAAAACTATTATACCGATGACCTCACCGGCTACGATGTACAATACATTCTCCTTGCTGACGGTCAGGAAGTGAAACGTGGCAAACTGGACATTGGAAGTGTTGCTCCACGCACACACAAGCAAGTGGCACTCAGCGATATAGACCCAAAATCGTTCGACACAAACAAAGAATATTTCATCACCATACAGTTCCTGTTGAAAGAAGATATGCCGTGGGCCAAGGCTGGCTATGTGCAAGCAGAAGAACAACTGATGATAAAAGAAGCACAGGGAGTGCAGAGGAATTCGAGTGTTGACGACAGCACGTTAGAGGCATTGAAGACGACAGAACTTGATGACAACAAATTAGAAATCACAGGAAAAGACTTCCGCGTGGTCTTCGACTGTCTGCAAGGTAATATCCATAGTTTGGAATACGATGGAAAGGCCATGATATCAGATGGTAATGGTCCGAAGCTCGATGCCTACCGCGCCCCTGTGAACAACGACAACTGGGCCGAACGTGGCTGGCATGACAACGGCCTCGACCAGTTACAACATGTCACTCGAAAAGTGACCATCCTAAAGAATCGTCCTGGCGGTGCTGTTATCTTAGCTTTCAATGTAGAATCGCAAGCTCCCGGCAACGAATTTAAGTTCATAACCAACCAAAACTACACCATACGTCCTGACGGTTCCATTGAGCTTCACTCCTCAATTACTTCCAATAAACCCACACTGGTATTGCCGCGTTTAGGCTATGCCATGAAACTTTCCAAGCAGTTCGACAATCTGAGCTACTACGGACGTGGCCCCATTGACAACTATCCCGATCGCAAAACCTCACAGAATATCGGAATATATAATAATAAGGTGGAGAAAGAATTTGAGAACTTCCCTAAGCCACAGGATATGGCTAACCACCAGGAGACACGCTGGTGTTTGCTGACCGACGATTCAGGAGCCGGTGTATTCTTTGCCTCCGATGAACCAATGTCTGTCTCTGCCCTTCCCTATTCAGCTCAACAGATGCGCGTGGCAAAGCATCCCTATGAACTACCTACCAGTGACGGCATCTACCTGCATCTCGACAAAGCCATCACCGGACTGGGTGGCAACAGCTGTGGACAAGGTGGTCCACTGGAGTACGATCGTGTGAAAGCCACTCCACAGACGTTTGCATTCATCATCAAGCCCTCCAAACATGCCACACGAACCTCTCGTCATGTTCTTACTGGCATTTCTCCGCTCACCATTCTCCGTGATGCTGAGGGCAATGTGACGGTTGTAAGTAAGGACAACGACACCCAACTGATGTATGCCCTACCCAAGGCAGGAAAGAATTTCCAGAAGCCCAAGTTCAACCATTACACTGGTGCCATCAATTTGCGTGAGGGAGGAATCATCCGTATCTACGACAGCAGAGAGCCAAGTATCATCTATGAACAGAAGTTTAGCCGTATTGAAAACGTACCTGTTACTGTGAGCTTCGCCAGCAGCGTAGAGAGCGGAGAAGGCGATGCAGAGCATCTGGTTGACGGAAATCCTGCCACCTATTGGCACACCATGTGGAGTGTTACCGTAGCCAACTTCCCCCACTGGGTAGATTTCGATTGCGGAACAATCAAGATGCTCAAGGGTTTTGTGTATCTGCCCCGACAGGATTCACAGAATGGAAACATCAAAGACTATCGGATTCAGACCAGTCTCGATGGAAAGACCTGGAGTTCATCCCTCTGCGAGGGTAAGTTTGAAAACAATCAGAAAGAGAAACGCGTGCTTTTCACTTTGCCTGTGAAAGCTCGCTATCTGCGTTTCACCGCTCTGTCGTCACAAGACGGTCAAGACTACGCAACAGGTGCAGAATTCTCTATTTTGGAACAATAAGAGCATCGTTTACGATATTACTTTCATAGATAACACATTCTCTATTTAACATTTAATAAGGATGAGACATTAAGTATTATGAAAAAAATTCGTAACTTTGCGGTAGAAAAATAAAACTTTCATTATAACACTAAAACATAAAAAACGAAAAACTATGAAACCTACATTATTTTTGTTGGCTGCTGGTATGGGTAGTCGTTATGGTGGTTTGAAGCAGTTGGATGGTCTGGGGCCGAACGGTGAGACCATTATGGACTACAGCATCTATGATGCTATCCAGGCTGGATTTGGCAAGATTGTATGGGTTATCCGCAAGGATTTTGAGGAGCAGTTCCGTACCCAGATTCTATCTAAATATGAGGGACAGGTACCCTGCGAGTTATGCTTCCAGGCACTTGATGCACTACCTGCTGGTTTCAGTGTTCCTGAAGGTCGTCAGAAACCTTGGGGTACCAACCATGCCGTGCTGATGGGTAAGGATGTTATTAAGGAGCCTTTCTGCGTCATCAACTGTGATGACTTCTATGGCCGAGATGCCTTTATGAAGATTGGGCAGTTCCTGTCAAACCTGCCAGAAGGTTCCACTAACAAATATGCCATGGTAGGATTCCGCTGCTGTAACACGCTCTCTGAAAATGGAAGCGTAGCTCGTGGTGTATGCGAATTTGATAACAACCACCACCTTGTAGAGGTCGTAGAACGCACCGAAATCATGCGCGTTGATGGCATCATCAGCTACAAGGATGGTGAGAAATGGATTGGTCTGGACGAGAATGTACCCGTTTCTATGAACATGTGGGGCTTCACTCCCGACTATTTTGAACATTCAGAGGAGTACTTCAAGGAGTTCCTGAGCGATCCGAAGAATATGGAGAACCTTAAAGCCGAGTTCTTTATACCGCTCATGGTGAGCAAGCTCATCAACGAGGGGACAAGTACCGTAGAAGTTCTCGACACTACCTCTAAATGGTTTGGTGTTACCTATGCTGCTGACCGCGAAGCCACTGTAGCTCGCATCAAAAAACTCGTTGACGACGGTGTTTATCCCAACAAGCTCTTTTAAATGAACTTAAATATCATGACCGAACAGCAGGCCGCCCAACTGCAAGAGTTGCTGGCGGCCTGCTCTCATATTGTCATCACCTGTCACAAGTCTCCAGACGGCGATGCACTGGGATCCTCACTGGCATGGAACGAGTACCTGCGTCGCCAGGGTAAGCTACCTGTCATCATCACGCCAGATGCTTATCCCGACTTCCTACAATGGATGCCAGGAACAGAGCGTATCATTCGCTATGACCGCAAGCGTAATCTTGCTGACGAGTTACTTCAGAAAGCAGACCTCATCTTCTGTATGGACTTCAACGAAAGCAGTCGCGTAGATGAGATGAAAGATGCTCTGGACAAGGCAAAAGGCCAACGCGTGATGATAGATCATCATCTGAATCCACAGATGGAGACGACACTTACTCTGTCACGCCCCGACCTAAGTTCCACTTGCGAGTTAGTGTTTCGCATTGTCAACCAACTGGGAGGTTTTGAAAATATGACGCGAAAGGAATCCGTTGACATCTACTGTGGCATGATGACCGATACCGGGGGCTTCACTTACAACTCCAACTGTCCGGAGATATTCTTCATCATTGGTCAACTGCTAACCAAAGGCATTGACAAAGACAAGATCTACCGCAATGTCTATAACAACTATAGCTGTTGGGCCATCCGACTGCGCGGCCACCTGATGAGCAATCGCCTCACTGTCATAGAAGAACACCATGCCTGCTATTTCACCATCACACGTCAGGACATGAAAGACTTTCATTTCATCAAGGGTGATGCAGAAGGTTTGGTCAATGAGCCACTGCGCATCAAAGGAATGAAACTTTCCATCTCTCTGCGTGAAGATGACCGACGTGACAACACGGTGTGGGTCAGTTTGCGCTCTGTAGATGATTTCCCCTGCAACAAGATGGCAGAACAGTTCTTTAACGGCGGTGGTCATCTAAATGCCAGTGGCGGTCATCTTTATTGCAGCATGGATGAAGCAGAGCGCATTACTCGTGAAGCCATAGCTTCCTTCCAGTATTAATTAATACATTCACCTTCATGGCATTCTTAAAAAACACAAACAAAGCGGAAGTTTTTCCGCTTTTGTTTTTTTGTATTCCCGCTTTTTATTAACTTTGCAAAAAGAAAGTACTTAACTGAAGAATATGAAAAAACTGACATATTTGCTATTGGCTTTTGTAGGAATAATGACTCTTCTATCATGTGATGATTCGGAAACCTATGCCGAGCAGAAAGACCGTGAACGTGCTGCTATTATGAGCTATCTGACCCAAACGGGAGCAGAAGTCATAAATGAAGCAAAGTTCTTCATGCAAGACAGTATGACAGACATCAGCCGCAACCAGTTCGTCTATCTGAGTTCCAGCGGTGTATATATGCAGATTATCCGTAAAGGCTCTGGCGAGAAGCTGAAAGATGGTGAAGAAGCCAAGGTCCTCTGTCGGTTCACAGAGCGTAACCTGCTGCTGGGAGCCGATTCCATTTTGTTGACCAATGATATACTTTATTACTCATCAACCTATGACAAGATGTCCGTAAGTAACAATTCCGGCACCTATACAGCCTCATTTATGACCCCATCTTTGATGAGTAGTACTTATGGAGCTGCCGTACCAGCAGGATGGCTCGCCCCACTCCCCTATATTAATCTCGGGCGACAGAGTAAGGAAGGCATTGCCAAAGTACGTCTCATCGTCCCTCATACACAAGGGCAGGCCTATGCCTCACAGAGTGTCTATCCCTGTCTCTATGACATTAGCTACCAAAGGGGGATATAGGCTTTAGTCAATTGGGGGAGACTTTCATGTAACGAATATTTTAACTTAAAACTATTAATAGCCAATGACACTGATCAAATCTATTTCAGGCATTCGCGGAACCATCGGCGGTCGCTCAGGTGATACGCTTAATCCGCTTGACATTGTCAAATTCACATCCGCCTATGCTACCTTTATCCGTCGTAGCGGAAAGTCCAACAACAATCGTATTGTGGTGGGCCGAGATGGTCGCATCTCTGGTGAGATGGTCAAAAATGTGGTCTGCGGAACCCTTATGGGTATGGGCTATGATGTCGTGAACATCGGATTTGCCACCACTCCTACTACTGAACTTGCGGTGCGCTGGGCAGAGGCAGATGGTGGCATCATCATTACAGCCAGCCATAATCCTCGCCAATGGAATGCATTGAAGTTGTTAAATAATGAAGGTGAATTTCTGACAGCAGCCGATGGCGCACAGGTTCTTGACATCGCTGCACGCGAAGATTTTGAATATGCAGAAGTGGACAAGCTTGGCCATTATTGCGAAGATAACAGTTTTGATCAGAAACACATTGACAGCGTGCTGGCCCTGAAGTTGGTTGACCGTGAAGCCATCCGCAATGCCCACTTCAAAGTCATCGTTGACTCCATCAACTCTGTGGGTGGTATCATCCTTCCCAATTTACTCGACCAACTGGGTGTGGAATATAAGTTCCTCAATCCAGACTGCACAGGTGATTTTGCCCATAACCCAGAACCTCTGGCCAAGAATTTGGGAGGCATCATGGGTGAATTGAAAAATGGAGGTTATGACTTAGGAATCGTTGTGGATCCCGACGTTGACCGTCTGGCTTTCATCTGCGAGGATGGTGAGATGTTTGGTGAAGAATACACGTTGGTAAGCGTAGCCGACTATGTATTAAGCCACACACCAGGTAATACAGTCTCCAATCTCTCTTCTACCCGCGCTCTGCGCGATGTCACAGAAAAACATGGTGGTCAGTATTGCGCCTCAGCCGTAGGTGAGGTTAATGTCACGACCCTGATGAAGAAAGCTCATGCCGTGATTGGCGGTGAGGGTAATGGCGGTGTCATATATCCTGAGAGCCACTATGGCCGCGATGCTTTGGTAGGCATAGCTCTGTTCTTATCTTCTTTGGCACAGAAAGGAATGAAGATCAGCGAGCTTCGTAAGAGTTTCCCCAACTACTTCATTGCCAAAAACCGCATCGACCTAACGCCAGAGACCGATGTTGATGCCATCCTCGTTAAGGTAAAAGAAAAGTTCGCCCAAGCCCCAGATGCCAAGGTTAATGATATTGATGGTGTAAAAATTGACTTCCCTGACAAATGGGTACACCTCCGCAAGTCGAATACAGAGCCCATCATCCGCGTCTATAGTGAGGCTCATACTATGGAGGAAGCTGACGAACTGGGCAAAGAGCTCATGCAGATTGTCTATGACATGCAATAAAGCTTTTATCCCTTATATTAGAAAGAAGGTGTGTCAAATGACACACCTTCTTTTTTGTACTATCTATGATTCCCATAAGTGCGACTTAGGGAACAGACTCCTAATGAGGGTCACTTCGTGACAGAAATCATGTAAATAGTTTTAAAATATGTCTGTTTGATTTCAGCGATATGTGAACTTTTGTCATGTCTAAGGATAGCGTCTATCCCTCAACAACAACCTTTCTATCTACCAATATAATTTATTTTACTTTTCAATATAATTTATTTTACTTTGCAATATAATTTATTTTACTCTGCAATATAATTTATTTTACTCTGCAATATAATTTATTTTACTTGATAATAGGAATTCTCTCAGGTGATTAAAAGGCTGGTTTCAGCTGATAAATAGTCTGGGATGAGAAGATAAGAAGTGTAGGGGAAGTGTGAAAATCAACATGACAAAAATGAGGATGTGCCTATTTATTCAAACACCTTAAACTGATAGCCTTGATCACGCAGCCACTCGATGGACTCCGGTAGGGCTTGATAAAGCTTCTCTATGCTCTTCAAAGAGTCATGAAAGGTAATAATAGATCCGTGACGAGAATATTTCTTTACTATATCCACCACATCACTGGCTGTTGTCCATTTAGAATAGTCACGAGTGACAACATCCCACATGATTATCTTGAAATACTTATGGAGCCAATAATACTCACTGGGACGCATCCACCCATGTGGTGGTCTAAAGAGGTGCGCATGTATCAGTTCATTGGCCATATATGTATTAATGATATAGGTGACATTCCAATGCTTGAAGGCACCAAGGTGATTGAAAGTATGGTTACCCACCTGGTGGCCTTCCTCAACGATACGCTGATAGAGTTCCGGGTATTTCCTGACATTATCGCCCACCATGAAAAAAGTTGCTTTGATGCCATAGTGACGCAAGGTATCAAGAATGAAGGGGGTTGCCTCGGGGATAGGACCGTCATCAAACGTCAGATATACTGCACGCTCATGACGATCCATTCTCCAAATGGCTTTAGGGTAAATCCATCTAAGCCAGCTCGACGGCTGTTCTATAAACATCGGCTGCTACGGTTTATTATTGTTCGAGAGGTAGTCCTCCTCCCCTCTGTTCGTATCTCTTGTAAAGTTGTTCCAGTTGCTGCATCAATTTGCCAGCATACTTTGTATCCGTTTGCTCTACTGTCGCTATGACACGTTGCATGACATAGAACTGAGTCAAACAGTCGGAGGATGACATATTGAAGCGCGATGGACTCAATGAGAAATAGAAGTTTAAATATTGCGTAGCAGTCTTCCAAAGTTCATTGGAAATATCAAGAGCCTGCTTCTTCATACCCAGACTCGCGTATGCCTGGGCCATATCCAGCGACCCACTACGATAATTCACCGGCACATTGTAGTTAGGAAGTTCCTTTTCAATCTTTGCCAACACATTCTTGGCTTTGTCTTTCTTCCCTTCCTTGATAAGCTCCAAGGCCAACTGTGCCATCAGTGTACGATGGGTGTAGCACATGCGCAGGTTTGTCTCATCGAGATAAAGGCCAGGCCTTCTCAGTCCACCGAATTTATAACGATTCATCACGTTTTCATAAGTTTTCTCGGTATCAAAGACCTTTGCACCTTCCACCAGGCGTCCGTCGATGTTGGTCGTAAACGGTGTGATACGGTTTGCAAGACCTTCTTGAACAAAGTTATCACCAAGGTTCATGTAGTTCTCACGTCCCACAGTTGTTGCCACATAGATAGGACGCGTCCAATTGGCCTGTGCTATGAGTTCCAGCATCATCAAATCACCCTTATACAACGCACGGCGCCCAGCCAGTGAGATAATCATCTTGTCAGGTATAGAATCTGCCGCCATCATCATGCCGCTCTTGCGAACAGCCTCCTTGTCAATCGTCACATAGACGGTATCGGTAGGTATGAAATGCATATCCTTGTCCTTGGCACGAACCCAATGTTCAAGAATATTCTTCAGCTCGAAGGGATTGTCACCGAACTGCTGACGTGCTGCCTCTGGACTACTCTCATAATAGCTTAGAATCTCCTGTTCCGCATTGGGAACAATCTCAACATAGTCGTTAGTGCCAGAGCAATATTCCAGTCTTGGCCAGGTGATAGGCAACGAAGGAGAATCATAGGCTGGACGCTTCATCTGATCAATATACCAGTCGGTCTGCAAATAGCTCAGGTTACACACTCTTGCATCTGTACGAACACCCTCAACATCCTGATTGTACCACAATGGGAATGTATCATTGTCACCGTTGGTAAAGATGATGGGATTGCCTTCATTCTGCAGGGTCATCAAGTAGTTCTGTCCAAAGTCACGACAGGTGAAGCGCCCACTACGGTCGTGATCATCCCAAGTTTGTGAAGCCATCTGAATGGGCACCGCCAGACATGCCAGTCCTACACAGGCAGCTATGACGGTTTCATTGACCTTGCCAATATATTTCTTTGTCAGGTCTATCAAGGCAGCCACACCAAGACCACACCAAATGGCAAAAGCATAGAAAGAACCGGCATAGGCATAATCGCGCTCACGTGGCTGAACCGGTGTCTGGTTCAAATAGACAACGATGGCGAGACCTGTCATGAAGAACAGGAAGAACACTACCCAGAACTGACGGATGCCACGACGTCCGCGCCAAGCCTGCCAGAACAGACCGATTAATCCAAGTAACAAGGGCAAACAATAGAACACGTTATGGCCTTTGTTGTTCTTCAGTTCATCTGGCAACAAGTCTTGATTTCCCAACATCATATTATCGATGAACGAGATACCCGTTATCCAGTTACCATGTTCTAATTCGCCATGTCCCTGGATATCGTTTTGTCTTCCAGCAAAGTTCCACATGAAGTAGCGCCAATACATGAAGTTACACTGATAGGAAAGAAAGAATCGGATGTTGTCAACTTGCGATGGCATCTTCACCATTACATTTTCTCCGCAACGGTCATAGGGGACCTCTGTTCCATCTACGCCCCCCATCCAACTCTCGTAGTCACGGGCATGACTGGAATCATGCATACGAGGGAACAGCATGTTCTGCGCATAGATGTACTTATTTTTATGACTGACCACAAAGTAGGAATCTTTCTCCGTGGCTGATTCCTTTTCTTTTCGGCTGTAGATAGGAGCTCCTTCCTTGAATCGTGGCTTACACATGTTACCCTCAACATCGAGTGCCACCTGTGACGTGTAGGCCTGTCCATAGAGCAGTGGACGATCACCATATTGATCGCGGCTTAGGTAGTTACCCAGTGTAAAGATATCTTCTGGCGAGTTCTGATCCATCGGCGGATTGGCCGAAGAACGAATCACGATGACAGCATAGCTGGAATAGCCAATCATCAACATGAGCAGACAGAGCAACGTCGTATTCTTGATACGGGCAGAGATGAGGGGTATGACGTTCTTCTCCACCTTCACTTTCCTGTTTAGTAAGAACCATAGGGCTGCCAAAACAACAATACCTATGATGAAAGCTGACCATCCATAGCCGTAAAAGGGAATACCCAACATGGCCACACTCAGCAGGAAAGCAATATTCTGTCGCTTCTCCCCATGGTTATTATAGGTTTCATAAATAGCCCATACAACTGTGCATACCAACAAGAAGATGTAGATAATCTCACCGGTATTAAACGGACAGTGCAACATATTGACAAAGAACAGTTCAAACCATCCACCTACCGTGATAATGCCCGGCACCACACCATAGAGTACCGCTGCCACAATAACAAAAGAGATAAGCAATGCCAAAAGTGAGCCTTTGGTTTCGATGTTGGGAAAACGCTTGTAGCAGAACACCAGTACGATAGCAGGAATGCAAAGCAGGTTTAGCAAGTGGACACCTATACTCAAACCTGTCATATAGGCTATCAGCACGAGCCATCGATCGGAATGAGGCTCATCGGCATGGTCCTCCCATTTCAGAATGAGCCAAAATACCACTGCCGTAAATGCTGACGAGTAGGCATATACCTCGCCCTCCACTGCGGAAAACCAGAAAGTATCACTGAATGTATATATCAAGGCTCCCACAAGTCCACTGGACTCTATGGCAATGAGCTTAGAGGTTGTCAATTCACTCCAGTCTTTCAGAATGAGTCGTCTTGTCAAGTGCGTAATGCTCCAGAAGAGAAACAGAATGGTTGTTGCCGAGAGCAGGGCACTCATCATGTTGACCATGCGTGCCACTTGTGAGGCATCACTAGCAAACTGAGAGAACAGATTGGCTGTCAACATAAAGAAGGGTGCACCAGGTGGGTGACCGACTTCCAGTTTATAACCTGTGGAAATAAATTCCGGACAGTCCCAGAAAGAGGCTGTCGGTTCAATTGTGGAGCAATAGACAAATGCGGCAATGGCAAAAGCCAGCCACCCTATCACGTTGTCCACCAGTCTGTACTGTTTCATTGATTATTGTCTTTATGTTTTATATTTCCAAATATCATGCAAAGGTACAAAAAAAATCTATTTACTACACAAAATCCGCCAAAAAGTTGCCATAGACCAGTGTTATATCCACACAAAGGTCATTCCTTCCATTCAAATAAGGAAACTGGCTCCAAATACAAGCAACAGGTATCGGAGGAATTTACCGATGCTGATGCTGGTGATGGAAATAATGACATTGGCCCGCATTAATCCGAGCATAATCGTGATGGCAGAGCCCAATATCGGCAAGAAAGCAAAAAACCCCATCCAGGCTCCGCGGCCTGCCATAAAGCGTTCTGCCTTGTCAAGACTTTTTTTATCTACATGCAGATAGTGTTCTATCCAGTCTAAACGCCCCATACGTCCCACCCCGTAGTTAAACATTCCACCAAGGACATTTCCTATAGTGCCATAGACCACCAATCCCCAGGGGTCAAGACCCGCTGCCTGTAGCCCCACCATGACAGCTTCGCTGCTAAACGGGAAAAAGCTCCCGGCCAGAAATGCCGCCATTAGCATGCCCCAGTAGCCATATTCAATCAGGAGATGAACTATGAAATCCATAAATTATAGCCTGTCATCAAAAATGCAGAGAGAGTGATAAAGATAAAGGAGATATTGGTAATACGGGTATTCGTCAACGCGAAAAAATGAGCTATCAATACCGAAGTATTAATAATCATCAGTCGAATCAAATAATCGTAATGCTGCGGCTGAAGGAGCAAGAACACGATGGTGCAGGCATTCATGGTAATAAAGACCTCATAGAACATACGCGTCCGGATTTTGTCCTGATAACTGTGACGCATGAAATGTATGCTACCTGTCAAAGCCAGAAACGCAACGAAACAGAATGTCAACGTCCGGTGTAGGTCAAGATCAGAATAGTCGAACAGAGGTGCAAATACGAACAACTGCGCAAAATGATTCTGAAGATAGTGAAAGTTTCCTACAAACGCTTCATAGCCCACCATAAACCAGTAAGGAGCCATCAGTCCCAGCAACATCGCACGAAGGTTACGCATACTGAAAGCCATGATATTGGTTACCAGAAGGACCAGCAAAACTGGCACGAAGTAAAGTATCTGAACAAAGGACAGGCTGGCCGTTCCCCATGCAACAAAAGCATAGAACAGCCTCCCCGAGGCGCTGTTGTCTTGATAAGCATGAAAAAACATCATGTAGAAGACTATCATACAGAGTTGGACAAGAGCTCCTTCTACAGATGACATCAGAAACGATGTCATTGTAATCAGTACCAGAAAGGAACACGACACCATACGACTATAAATCCGGATGAGAGCATTGGTGTTATTCAATTGCAACATCAAGTAGGCAGACAAAGCCAAAGCTGCAAATTGAAGCCATTGCCCCTGTTTAAAAACTCCGGTCAACATGCACACCACCATGGCATAAACAGCCATGATCGGCAGTGTATATCGTCCTTCCGATATCCAATTTTGTAAGCGTTTCCTAACCACTCTTTATCGGCGTTACAACTAACTATAAGTCTTTTCCTATGTCTGAACGGAAATATTTATCCTGGAATTGGATGGTCTCAGCTTCATGGAAACTCTTCTTCAAAGCCTCTTCCTTGTCCCTGCCATAGGAGGACACAGCTATTACGCGGCCACCATTAGTTACCACCTGTCCGTCTTTCCGGGTTGTTCCCGCATGAAATACAATGCTCTCACGCTGAAGGTCCAGCCCCTCTATGGGGTACCCCTTTGCATATTGTTGAGGATAGCCTCCGCTAACCAACATGACGCAGACAGCTGCACGCTCATCAAAAACAACCTTTCGCTGATCAAGATCGCCCTTTGCAACCCCTTCAAAAAGATCGACAATATCACTTTTCAGGCGAAGCATGACTGACTCCGTCTCAGGGTCTCCCATTCGGCAGTTATACTCAATTACAAACGGTTCCCCATTCACATTAATCAGGCCAAAGAATATGAAACCTTGATAAACTATATTCTCTTTTTTCAGGCCTTCCACTGTTGGTCGGATGATTCTGTTTTCCACTTTCTCCATCCACTCCTTGGTGGCAAATGGCACAGGTGATACCGACCCCATTCCACCCGTATTTAGGCCTGTATCTCCTTCCCCGATACGCTTATAATCTTTGGCTTCAGGAAGTATCTTATAATGCATACCGTCAGTCAATACGAACACAGAACATTCTATACCGCTAAGAAATTCCTCTATCACCACCTTGGAAGAGGCATTGCCAAACATACCTCCCAGCATCTCTTGCAGTTCCTTTTTGGCCTCATCAAGCGTCGGAAGAATCAGTACGCCCTTGCCGGCGCAAAGTCCGTCCGCCTTCAAGACATAGGGAGCTTGAAGAGTTTCCAAGAACCGAAGTCCTTCCTGCAGGTGTTCACCATCGAAAGTTTCATAACGAGCCGTAGGAATCTGATGGCGATGCATGAAAGCCTTGGCGAAATCCTTCGAACCCTCCAGCACAGCACCGGCCTTTGAAGGACCGATAACAGGAATATGTGTCGTCCGGCTATCTGTCTTAAAGTCATCATAGATACCTTTCACGAGCGGATCCTCAGGCCCTACAACTACCATGTCAACACCATTGGCAACGCAGAAATCTTTCACTGCCTCAAAATCATCAGCCTTCATGGAGATATTTTCACTATAGCCTTCTCCGTTTGCCAGTGGCATACCTGCCGTTCCGGCATTTCCGGGAGCTATAAATAGTTTCTCCACTCGCTCACTTTGAGCAATTTTCCAGGCGAGCGCATGCTCACGTCCACCACTTCCTAAGAGCAAAATCTTGTATTTCATCATCATGGATTTTTTTCATTTCAAGTAATCTTCGAAGTATTGAGTAATACGCTCATGCAAATGCACGCTCTGATGACCACGCATATTATGGGGTTCGCCTGGATATACAAAGAAGTCCGGCTGCGTTCCCTCTTCTATACACTTAGCAATAAAAGACAGGCAATGTTGCGGAACCACTGTAGCATCATTATACCCTGTAATAATTTGCAGCTTTCCCTTCAGGTTTTTGGCTTGATTCATCAGTGAGCATTTCTCATACCCCTCAGGATTTTGCTGGGGAGCATCCATATATCGTTCACCATACATCACCTCATACCATTTCCAATCAATGACCGGTCCACCAGCCACACCAACCTTAAAGACCTCCGGATGATGGGTCATCATTGTGATGGTCATATAGCCGCCAAACGACCAACCATGAACACCAATCCTGTCTTGATCAACATAAGGAAGAGACTTCAGATAGGCCACGCCCTGCATCTGGTCTTCTGTTTCCACCTGTCCCAACTGCCGAAAAGTTGCCTGTTCAAAATCACGTCCACGGTTCTGAGATCCACGATTGTCAAGAATAAAAAGAATATATCCTTTCTGTGCCATATAGGTCTCCCACGAGCGCGAACTGTAGTGCCAACGAGCATCCACATTGTGAGCATGGGGGCCACCATAGACATACACCACGGTAGGATATTTTTTTGAAGGGTCGAAGTCGGCAGGTTTCACCATACGGTAGAACAGGTCGGTCACACCGTCTGCGGCCTTTACCGTACCGCAACTATAAGATGGCACCTGATAGTCTTTCCATGGGTCGGAAGCTGTCAGCAGAGTTGTCTCCAAGCGTTTCTTTCCTGAGGTTGCAGAGACATTGATAACACGCGGCACATCAGGTTCTGAATAACTGTCGTACATCCATTCACCACTTTCCGACAAATTGACAAAGTGGTAGCCACGCCCATTATCGAGCAGCGTGCGGCGACCTGTACTTACATCCACGGCCCATGTATTACGCTGAATAAGACTGGCTTCATTGGAAGCTATGATAACGCTCTTGGCTTTCTTATTGAAGCCTATCAGTTCCAACACGACCCACGGTCCTTGAGTCAGTTGTTTTACAATAGAGCCGTCAGCTGCATTACAGAGGTACAGATGGTTGAAACCATCGCGCTGGCTCTGCATGATATATTTCGTAGCATCCCATGGAAGGAACTGGATGGGACAAAGCGGTTCCACATATTTTTCATATTGTTCCCGGTAGAGTTCCCGAAGTCGTTTTCCCGTTTGCGCATCATAACTAACCAGCCGGCAATCATTCTGGTCGCGATTTAGTTCAAACATATAGATGGTCTTGGAATCGGGACTCCACGCAATGTTGGTAAAGTAACAAGCTTCGTCACTCATCGTCCCGTCTTCGGGAATTTTCCCGGTGTGTCCGTGTTGAGGAGTATCGAGATAAATAGTCTTACCTGTCTGAACATTAAACACACCAACCGTTACTTGATGCGAAACTTCGCCAGCCATTGGGTATTTGTCCGGTTCACAGGTTGCTATACGTTGAAACACATCTACCTGTGGATAGTCTGTCACCTCACTTTGATTCATTCGATAGAAGGCCAGAGCATGTCCGTCAGGACTCCAGAAAGTGCCTTTTGTTATACCAAACTCGTCACGATGAACGCTCTGTCCGTAAACAATCTCGCGGGAACCATCGGTTGTGAGTTTCACTTGTTTTCCGTCAGCATCTTGGACATAAAGTTGCTGATCGCTTCCCACGAAAGCCGTTGCCTTCGACACTGCCGTCCAGTCATTGGCCGTCTGGCCTGAGATGCTATCCTGCCACACGATACAGCCAGCCTTGAAATCGACGAGCGTAAAGGCACGTCCATTTCCCACAGCCACGATAGGTTTGTCAGGATATGGGAAATTGGCATTCATCAAGTGGCGCACCTGTCGAACGTCATCGCTCTGTGCCCACTTATTCACATCTTCCAATGTAAAGAGCACCTTTTCCTTTCCTGTCTTCTTGTCCACTATGCGACATTCTTCCACATCGGTACGCACAAGCTGTTCACCCCACCATTCATAATACCGATTGTCAGGTTGAAGGTTGTAGAAGTTGGTACCACCATAGTTGAGGTCTTCAAGTGTGAAAAGTTTATCTTGTGCCATACCGGTTGTCAAGCAGCCAAACAGGAAAGCAGCCGCCATCAGTTTAGTCTTCTTCATGATTCTTCCATCTTTTGTCATTATTGCCGCGACCACCTTTTTTAAACGTACGGCTGTCAGGCCGGTCACTCCGGCCACTGCGTTTAAAATCACGGTCGCCACGCTTGAAGTCTCTGTTACCTCCAAAAAGACGCTTACGCTGTTCCATGCGTTCAGCACGATTCCTGGGGCGTTCCTCTTCCTCCCGACGACGTGGCGCACCTTTATAGTCGTGTTCAAAAGAATGGAACTTGAAGGAACGTATATCACTGCCCTCGTTTTCTTCCTGCTCGTCGAGTCGCTTCTTAAATTCTCGATTCTTCTTGAAACGGTGTTTTTCAGCCATGGCAGCTTTTTCTTCTTCTGTTTTGACAACGCCGCCTTCTGAACGGAACTCTTTCATCTTGCCGTCAAAGAGGCTGTATTTACGGAATTCGCACTCCAATGAGCCGTTGTAAACAGGTACTTTCAGTGAAGGCTTTAACCCTATCTGGTCAAAGCACTCCTCTCGATAAGACAATACCCATGCGTCATTTCCTGTAAAGGCATGTTTTAGACGTTCCCCTATCATACGGTAAGTACCAAGAAGATCAGGGGTAGAAATACGTTCACCATAAGGTGGATTGGTCACCATGAGAGCAGGCGCAGCAGGTTGTTTGAAGTCCTTAAAATTCTGTTGCTCCACGCTGATGATATTGGTCAAGCCTGCAGCACGCACATTCATACGCGCCGTATTTACAGCCTTCATATCTATATCATAGCCATAAATATGGTGACGGAACTCCCGTTCCTTAGAGTCATCGTTATAGATCTGGTCAAGGAGTTCTGCATCGAAATCTGGCCAGCGCTCAAAGGCAAACTCTTTTCTGAAGATTCCAGGACTGATATTCCGGGCTATGAGGGCAGCCTCAATCAGCAGCGTTCCACTGCCACACATCGGGTCAATGAAGTCACAGTCGCCTTTCCATCCTGTCATCAAAATCATGCCCGCTGCCAAGACCTCGTTGAGAGGAGCCTCAACGGACTCCTGACGATACCCTCGACGGTGCAAAGACTCTCCTGAAGAGTCGAGAGAAAGAGTTGCCTTATCTTCTGCTATATGTATATTAAGACGTATGTCAGGGTTGGACACAGAGATATTCGGGCGGTCGCCCGTTGTTTCACGAAACTGATCAACAATAGCGTCCTTCACCTTGTAAGTGACAAAACGAGAATTACGGAACTCCTCCGAATAGACAACAGAGTCAACAGAGAAGGTCTTCCCTTTGTCAATATATTGGGTCCAATCAATTTTCTTCACCTCATCATACATATCCTCGGCACTGCTTGCCTTGAAATGCGCTATGGGTTTGAGGACTCGAATAGCTGTATGCAACTGAAGGTTGGCACGGTACATCAGCTCTTTATCCCCTGTAAAAGACACCATGCGGCGTCCTATCTCTACATTGTTTGCTCCTAAATTGGTGAGCTCTTCTGCCAAGACAGATTCCAATCCCATAAAGGTCTTGGCGATGAGTTCAAATTCCTGTTCCATTGTTGAATTCTAAATCAAAATTATCGATTGGTTCTTTATTGTACTTTCGTGTATTCGGGGCCATATCTTTGGTAATCCACACATTGGCACCCACCACACAGTTGGCCCCGATGGTAATACGTCCGAGAATAGTGGCATTTGCATAGACCACGACATTGTCTTCAAGGATTGGGTGGCGGGGTATGCCCTTGATGGGGTTTCCGTTTTCATCGAGCGGAAAACTTTTGGCCCCGAGCGTCACACCTTGATAGAGTTTGACATTGTTACCTATGACACAAGTAGCTCCAATGACGACGCCTGATCCATGGTCGATGGTAAAATGGTGGCCGATTGTTGCAGCCGGATGGATGTCGATACCCGTTTCCGAGTGAGCCATCTCCGTCATGATACGTGGAATCAGAGGAACTCCCAGCCGGCATAGTTCGTGGGCTATGCGGTAGATGGTCAGAGCCTTGATAACTGGATAACACGAGATAATCTCCCCATAGCTCTCCGCTGCCGGGTCTCCATTATACGCTGCCTCCACATCCGTGCTGAGAACATTGCGAATCTCCGGCAGACAGCTTATCAGACTTGTTGCCATCGACTCAGCCTCTTTCCGTAGGCACGCTAATTCCTCATAGGTTTCTTCTTCACAGGTTTTGCAGAAACATAGGCCTGCCAGCACCTGTTCGGTGAGCAATTTGTGCATGCGTTCCACATTCACTCCGATATGGTAACGCATCGTTCGGACGTTCACACTTGATTTCCCATAAAATCCCGGGAAGAGGATAGCGCGGGCCAAGTCAACAATTTCTTCAAGTGCCTTACCTGAAGGAAGTGGATTGCCGTCGCGATGCTGATGAAACAAACCCTTAAGGGCTTTCTCCTCTGAAAGCCGTTCAATTGCTGTTGTCAGCACCTGAGTGTTATTCGTATCGCTCATTGGTTGCGGATTGTATCAAAAAAGATTGCGCAAAGTTACGTTTTTTCAACCGATTGACCAAGCAAACCGCCAAGATTTTACAACCCAAAGAGAAAAAACTCTTCTCTCTCCGTCTTCATCACGTCCAGCTTCTCTCCCCACATGTAAAACAAAAAACAAATAAAAAGTTTTCTTATATAATAATTAATGTGTAACTTTGCGACCGATTTTGAGTTTTTTTACGCAAGGAACGACATGAAGTATGCCATCATTGCCGCTGGTAAAGGAAGTAGGCTCACCAACGAGGGAATGAACACTCCCAAGCCCCTTGTCAAGGTTGGAAGTGAGCACCTGATAGACCGGCTCATACGAATCTTCATGCGCCACGATGCCGAGCAAATCGTTGTTATCTGCAACGAGGAGTCTCCCACCGTGGAACAACATCTGCGTTCCATCCAAAAAGCCGGCCTTCACAGGACTGACGGAAAGACTGTCACGCTCACCCTTGTCGTTAAATCGACACCCAGCAGCATGCATAGCCTGTATGAGTTGTCTTCCTATCTCACAGGCGAGCCTTTTATAGCTACGACGGTAGATACCATCTTCGACGAGAACTATTTCACAGACTTCCTCCGCGCGTTCAAAGTCACAGAAGGTGCACTCATGGGAGTCACAGACTACATTGACGACGAGCGCCCATTGTATGTTACCTGCGATGACAATCACCACGTCACCGCCTTTCTGGACGTTCCTGGTTCTGCCTACGTTTCAGCCGGCATCTATGGACTCCCCTCCAGTTCTCTGAAGATACTTCGCCTATGCGTGGAACAGGGCGAAAGCCGCATGCGTAACTTTCAGCGAGCTTTGATAAAAGCAGGTCTGTATATGGAAGCCTATCCTATGGGAAAGGTCTTTGATATTGACCACACCACCGACCTCAAGAAGGCAGAGGCTTTTATCCGTGCGCCCCGCTTCGTAGCCGTCTATAGAGATAATCCCGACGGAAACAAGTTGCGTACGGCAGACGAAAAGTTGCTGCGAGAAGTCTCCATGGAACTGTCAAGACGAGGATATGAAGCCACCAGTGCAAGCGTCTTAAACCAACCGGTCATCTCTTTGTCTGCGCTGCCCTACCCGCTTGTCTGGCTCAACATGAGCCGTCAGCCGTCACAGCTGCGTCGGTTGGCACAAATGGAGCAGGTCGGACATCTGGTCATCAACAGTGCACAGGCCGTACTGAGAAACTCTCGACACCATACGGACTCGCTGATGCGGGAGCACCATATTCCCACTGCACCGCAACATGGCGACAAAGGTTATTGGGTGAAAGCGACAAGTCCGAAAGACCCAGACCGTTCGTTGGTGGAATTTTTTCTATCCGAAGCAGAAGCCGACAAAAGGATAGAAGCTATTGCCAATCAAGGATGGAAGCCCGTAAAACAGGCTCATATCATAGGTACCGTAGTGAAATTCTATGGCATTGGCCATACATTCTTTCGCTGGTACTATGCCGACGAGGTCGGCAAAGCGACACCTCACAACGATCATACCCCACCGTCCGCTGCAAGGACGCCATTCTCAGAGGAGGGTCTGCAGCAGTCGGCTCAGAAACTGGCCTTCATGAGCGGCCTCGACATCTACGGTGGCGATGCCATCATAGACCTACAAGGTCAGTTCCATATCATCGACTTCAACGACTGGCCCAGTTTCAGCCCTTGTCAGAAAGAGGCGGCAGTGACCATTGCCCATCTCATAACAAGTCGTTTAACAGGGTCAACGATACAGAAGAAAACGCCATGAGCAAGTTCAAAGAATTATTAAAGATATCTTTCAAGTCTGAAGACACTGAAGAATGGCTGGACGTGTATTTCACCCGTCCCATTGGATTGGTGTTTGCCCTGTTATGGAACAAACTGGGAGTACATCCTAATGTCATCACCATACTTTCCATCTTCCTTGGCATGCTGGCAGGTTGGATGTTCTACTATCCCGACCTTTATCACAACATCTGCGGCGTAGCCTTTCTGATGCTGGCCAACTTCTGTGACTCCACCGACGGACAGATGGCACGCATCACCGGCAAGAAGACACTGATAGGTCGCATGCTCGACGGCTTTGCCAGTGACGTGTGGTTCTTCTGCGTCTATGTGGCCATATCTCTCCGTCTGATGAACGACACCATCCCTTTCACCGATGTCAGATGGGGTGTCTGGATATGGGTTTTCTGCACCTTAGCTGGTGTGTGGGGCCATGCCCGTCAGGCAGCTCTGGCCGACTACTACCGGCAGGTTCACCTCTTCTTCCTGTTAGGTAAAGACGGCAGTGAACTAAACTCCTATCGCGAACAACGCAACATCTACGAGCAGGCCAGGCGTGACCACAACTGGACAGCCATGGCATTCTATTACAACTATGCCAACTATTGTCACGGACAAGAGAAACGCACCCCGCAGTGCCAACAGTTCTTGACCCATTGGCGACAACATCCTGACGAACAGGTGCGAAAGACTTTTCTGGCAGGGTCCAGGCCACTCATGCCCTACACCAACATTCTGACACACAACACCCGCGCCATCGCACTCTTCGTCAGCGCCCTCATCAATCTGCCATGGCTCTATCCTCTGTTTGAACTGACCGTACTACAGGGACTCTTAGCCTATATGCACCACAAACATGAGGCGCTCTGCAGCCACCTTACAGCAGTACTCTCAGCGCTTACGGCTCAACGCTCGGCCAAAAACATCATCTTTGATTTTGGCGGAACCCTTGACACTCATGGCAGCCACTGGTCGAAGGTCTTTTGGAGTATCTACCAGCAAAACAACATATCCATTACAGAGGAGCAGTTTCGTGAAGCCTACATCTACACCGAACGCACACTGGGAAAGCAGAACATCATACAGAAGGATTTTTCCTTGAAACAGACACTGGCCACGAAGATAAACATCCAACTGGACTACCTGAAGAAAGCCGGGTATTGGCAGGCTGACGACAAGCTCATGACAGAGACTGGCCAACAGTTAGCAAACGCCGCCTTTCAATACACAGACCGTTGCATCAAACGCAGTGCCGACATGATGGGACGTCTGAGTCAAACCCACCGCATAGCACTGGTCACCAATTTCTATGGTAACATCCAGTCTATCCTTCATGAGTACGGCATTGACCAGATGGTGAAGACCGTCATAGAATCTGCCGAGGTCGGCATCAGAAAGCCCGACCCTGGCATCTTTTCCTTGGCACTGAAGAAGCTGGAGGCGAAGGCAGAAGACTGTCTGGTTGTGGGCGACAGCTACGACAAAGACATTGTGCCGGCCAAGTCATTAGGCTGCCAGACCGTGTGGCTGAAAGGTCCAAGTTGGCAGGAACCGCCGACAGAGACACCGGCAGCAGACCATATCATCACCCAATTTCAGCAATTAAAAGAAATCATACAAGCATGAGAATCAGAATAATCATCCTATTCCTCACCTCATTTCTGACACTCCAGGCCCAGACACAACTCAAAGGCCTCGTCATCGATGACCAGACGGGAGAAACCCTGGCCTATGCCGGCGTACTCTACAAAGGCCATCGCATAGGTCTCAGTGCAGACAAACACGGGCGCTTTGTCATCAACCGTCACAACGGCTGGACACTCCACATCAGTGCCATGGGCTATATCACCCAAAAGATTCAAATCACACCAGACACCCCTACCGACCTCACCATACGACTTGCTCCCGACAACAAGCAGCTGAAAGAAGTGGTCGTCAAACAGAAAAAACTGAAATACAAGCGTAAGGAGAACCCCGCAGTAGAACTCATGCGCCGGGTCATTGCCGCCAAGAATCGCACACGGTTGGAAAACCACGACTACTATACGTTTACGAAATATCAGAAACTCAAGTTCGGCTTCAACGACATCAAACCCGAGCAGCTCAATTTTGGAATCTTCTCTCAATATCCCTGGCTCACCACCTATGTGGAAGCATGCGAGGAGAACGGCAAGCTCATCATGCCTATCTCCGTTGACGAGACCGTCACACAACGTGTTTACCGGAAAAGTCCCGAGGAGAAAAAAGACATCATCAAAGGACAGCGCACCGACGGCATCAGCAACCTCATCCAAACCGGCCAGATGATGAATGACGTTCTGAAAGACCTCTTCCAAGATGTGGATATCTACGAAGACCACATCAAAATGCTGCAACAAAGGTTCACATCGCCCATCGGCGAAACGGCCATCTCTTTCTTCCACTACTACATCGAAGACACGGTGAAGATAGAGAACGACTCCTGCATACACCTCCACTTCCTGCCGGCCAACCAGCAGGACATTGGTTTCCGTGGCGACATCTACATTGTCAAGGACTCCAGCCTGCATGTGAAACGCTGTGAACTCTTTGTGCCCAAGATGACCGACCTGAACTTTCTGGAGAGCATGCGCGTCAACCAGGTCTATAGCAAGCTGCCCAATGGCGAGTGGGTGCTCACCACCGATGACATGTTTGCCGAACTGAAGATTTTCGACATCATGGACAAGGGGGTCGTGAAACGAACGACACGCCTGAGCGACTACTCCTTTGACGAACTGCCCAAGAAGCTGTTCAAAGGCAAGGCGAAGGTGAAACTCGACATCGATGCGAAAAACCGCGACGAGGCCTTCTGGCAACAAAACCGGAAGACTGAGATGACAAAGAGCGAGGCTGAGATGCCCAACTTCATCAAGAACATGCAGAAATCTCCAGACTTCAAGTGGATAGTCCTTGCTGCCCGTATCTTCTTAGAGAACTTCATCGAGACAGGCACAGAGAGCAAGCCCAGCAAGTTCGACATTGGCCCAGTCAACACCGCTTTATCCTACAACTTCGTCGATGCCTTCCGTTTCCAACTTGGCGGACGCACCACGGCAAACCTTAACAAGCACTGGTACTGGAATGGATTTTCGGCCTTCGGTGTCCGGTCAAGAAAATTCTACTACAACTCCGAACTGACCTACAGCTTCAACAAGAAGGAGTACCAGCCCTTTGAATTTCCACAGCGCACCATCGCCTTGGAAACCACCTACGATGTCATGTCACCCTCTGACCTTTTCATCCATCACAACAAGAACAATATGTTCATGGCCATCCGCACCCAGCAGGTGAAGCAGATGTACTTCTTTAAGCGTCAGAAGCTGAGCTTCACCTATGAGACCGATGGCGGCTTTGGGGTCAACGCCTCGTTCAAACGAGAGAGCAACATGCCTACCGGCGATCTCTATTTTCAGCGACTGAGCGACGATATGCTGGTGAAGAAGATTCACAAAACGGAACTGACCGCCGGCTTGAGCTTTGCACCGGGACAGAAATACTCCAATTCCAAGACACAGCGCGTCAACGTCAACAACGATGCACCGCGCCTGGCCATCAACCACACCGTTGCCTTCGACGGTCTCATGGGCGGACAGTACAAATACAACCGTACAGAGGTGGACATCTACAAGCGTTTCTGGCTGGGCAGCCTTGGATATCTGAACACATACGTCCAGGCTGGTGCCCAATGGAACAAGGTGCCTTTCCCGCTCCTCATCATGCCACATGTCAACCTCTCGTTCTTTGAACATGAGAACACGTTCTCCATGATGCGCAACATGGAGTTTCTCAACGACCGCTATGCCTTGTGGGCCATAGCGTGGCATCCCAACGGCAAAATTTTCAACCGCATTCCCGGTTTCAAAAAGCTGAAATGCCGTGAATACTTCGGACTCAAAGGCATGTGGGGATCACTGACAGACAAGAACAACCCGTTCCTGGTGCAAAACAGGAAAGACAACATGCTTTTCTACTTCCCCGACGGAGCCCATGTCATGGACAAGCACACCCCTTACTTGGAAGGCGCTGCCGGCATCCACAACATTCTAAGGTTCTTTGCAATAGACTTTATTTACCGCTTCACCTACCAGGAACTTCATCATGTTGAAAAGCTCGGTGTACGATTCGGCTTCGAAATCACATTCTAAAGAATGATAATGCGCTTTGCGCGATGCGTTATGTGTCACGCGCTTTGCGCGATGAGCAGTGTGCCATGCGCTTTGCGCGATGCGTTATGTGTCACGCGCTTTGCGCATGAAGCAAGAAGGAAAGCTCTTAGAACGGATAGCCAACCGCTAAGTGCAGGCTGTGACTGTCACTAAACTTACCCATGTTATAAAAACCTTTCTTGGCAGAAGAGGGAGTATGGATACCCACACCCCAGTCAACACGGATAACAAAGAAGTCAAGGTCATAGCGGAAACCGACACCTGTACCCAGTGCCATCTCCTTCGGCACATTGCATGCCTTAAACTTAGCCCCGGGACGGTTGTCATCCTCCCGCATAGACCACACGTTACCGGCATCCAGAAAGACGGCACCATAGAGGTTTCCAAACAGCCGCGGTCTGTATTCCACATTCAGCAGCAGCTTGATGTCTCCTGTCTGGTCGAGATAGGAAGAACGGTCTGCTGTGGAAGTGTATGAGCCGGGACCAATAGAGCGCACGGTGAAGGCACGAATGCTGTTGGCACCGCCCACATAGAACTGCTCCATATAAGGAGCCATCGAGCTGTTGCCATAAGCCCAGAGTACACCGGCATCAGCATGGGCCACCAGTTGAGCGTGTTCACCGACCTGCCATGTCTTTCTGTACTCCGTTTCCAACTTCACGAACTGTGCAAAAGGATTCTTAAACATGGTCTTCTCCTTCTCTCCCCACTGTTCACCGGCAACCATATAGCCGAGCGACAGCAGGTTGGCTGCCTCGCTGACGGTTGTCTGCCAATAATAGGGATGACGCGTGCCGGCCCTGGAAGTGAAAATCAGGGCATAGCGCATCTTGGGAATAAACTGGTCCTTCATCGACACCTGCAGATAGGGACTGGACTGCATCAGCTGTTCAAACTCTGCCGTATGGCTGGTCATGTAGTTATATTGCAGACTCAGAGGTGTCAGCTGGTGCATCACCGTGGCAGACGTCTGGAAAGTGTAGCTCAATTCGCCGCTGACCACATGGCGCTTGAAATAGCGGGCGCGGTTGATGACTTCCGAGGAGGCACGCAGCAACGTGACAGGCGAGGCCGAAAAGCGCTGACGCTTCAAGAAGGGCACCAGCAAGCGGGGTATCTCCAGTGAGGCGTCAACCCCATACTCATAACTGTTCACACGGGTCTTCACGCCCTTGGTTCCGTTATTGGTCTGCCACTCGTAGGAGCCCTTCAGCGTGATGTCAAGCTTCTCGCCACCACGAAAGGCGTTTCGCTTGGTCAGACCGATGACCAAGCCCGGTCCGAGCCATCCACTGGTCTTGCCTGTAAGGTTACTCTCCACATAGAAGTCGTAGGGTTTGTCGAAGACACAGGAGAGGGTCAGGTCGAGGGTGTCGGTGTCTGTTCGTGGCACAAACTTGAAATCCACCATGCTGAACAGTCCGTTTCCAGAGATGGCATTGGCCGATTCCACATAATTGTCATAGCTGAAAAGCTGACGGGGGCGCAGCTTCATGTTGCGCAACACCAGTCCCGGACGTATCGGCGAACGCCGACCGTTGTAGTGCAGGGAGAAATAGCGACGGTTCACGGAGTCGCTCAACTGCTCCATAAATGACTTCCTCAATTCCAGCCTCACCTTTCCGATATACCATTTTCTCATGACCTGGTCTGGCAAGCTGTCGGCCAGCTGCAGGCGCAGGCGCACCTTTCCGGGTGTTGCCACCGTGTCGGCGAGGTAGGAAGTGTAGCCCGACTGGTAATAGTAATAGCCATTATTGCGAAACAAGTTGCTGATGCGTGTACGCTCACCGTCGAGCTTCGACACCGCGAAAGGGTCTCCCTTATGGAGCAGCGCGTCGTCCATGGTCTTTTGCAAGAGGCTGTCGGCAGACGGGGGAAAGTTGACATAGGCAATGCTGTCGAGCGTGAAGAGTTCGTTCAACCTGACATGATAGCCTATCTTGGATTTCCGGGGATTCTTCATGGGCACCACCTCACTGCTCACGGCCGAACGAAAATAACCGTTGGAGCGCAGCACCGAGTGTGCCACCTGTGCGCGCAATTCGGGGTTCACCCAACTCATCAGCACCGGCTTCTGTCCAAAGGTCTTGGCCACCCATTTGGCCACGCCCCCCTCATGTCCGGAGAAGGCATTCCATATCCATAGGCTGACAGGGAACGGCGAGCGGTAATAGCTGCTGCCAAAGAGCGACCCGTTGGGTTCAGTAGCCAACGCCGCCTCTACCTCTGCCTTCGTTTCTGTGAAGTGTTCATTCTTCTCGTAATCTTGATAGTCTATCTTCTTCAGTCCGGCAAAGAGCTGGTCGCCCTCAGGTATGTTACTGGTCGTAGAGCACGACGTCAGCACAGCCGTCATCACGCAGAGCACCATCACCAGCATTCCGCTCCCTATATATATATAATAAGGTGTAGTTCTTCGTCCCATCGATGCAAAGTAATTAAAATGACATGCTTCTTGCTGCAAAGGTAAGTCTTTTCCATGAAACGGCAAAAGGTCATGTCAACGAAATATCCTCATTCGGTGTTTTAACTTCTTTTTGGCACAAAAGATGTTGAAAGTGTGCAGTTTTCATGCACATATTACACGTTTTGTGCATGAAATGTGCAGTTTTCTGTTAAAGGAATTTAAATTATTAAAGATTTATTAGGATATTCATGAGAATCACTATACCTTTGCACCGATTTTTTAATTCTTTAACAATGAAAAGATTCACTTTGGTCGCAATGACCATGTTATTCATGGGTAACGTCGCCTATGCAGGCGGACATCTTACAAACACCAATCAGAGTATTGAATTTCTGCGCAACCCCGCGCGCGATGCTGCCATCGGTCTCGATGGAGTGTATTCCAACCCGGCCGGCGTAGCCTTCCTCAGCGACGGACTGCACATAGGTTTCAACTGGCAGTATGCTCACCAGAAGCGTTACATCACAACTACCAACGAGCTCTTTGCACTCGGAGCCAAGAACAATGGTTCCACCAAAAAAGCGTTCAAAGGTGTGGCCGATGCACCCTTTCTGCCTTCGTTGCAGGCTGCCTATAACAAGAACAACTGGTCCTTCCAGTTCAACTTTGCCGTAACCGGTGGCGGCGGTAAGTGTAAGTTCGACCAAGGCATCGGTTCTTTTGAAACCATCGTCGGCGCCATTGCCAACCGCCTTATCGGAACTTCCCAGCAGCTGAATGCCGCCCTGAGTCCATTTGGTGCCAGTGTACCCAATGTCACAGGCTATGATGTTGACGCCTTCATGAAGGGCAGGCAGTACTACTTCGGTCTCCAGGTGGGTGCCGCCCGTAAGATCAACGACAACCTGTCTGTCTATGGAGGTCTGCGCCTACTCTACGGAACAGCCAGCTATGAGGCTCGTTTGAACGACATCCGTGTGATGGACGGAACTGAAGGAATTACATTGCGAGAGTACTTCAATGGCGTAACAAACGGATTAACACAGGCAGGTAATACCATTTCCAACATGGCCGGACAAGTTCAGGCCGGCATCAACCAAGGTGTCGGAGCGGCCATGGCACAAGGCCTGACAAAGGAGCAGGCCATGCAGCTGCCACAGATTCAGGCACTCGTAGCACAAGGCCAGCAACTGCAGGCTGCCGGACAACAGCTGCAAGCCACCGGCGACCAGCTCGCTGCCAGCGCCGAGACCCTCAGGCCATACGAAAACGGCATGAACCTGAAGAGCGACCAGACCGGCTGGGGCATTGCTCCTGTCATCGGCATCGACTACAAATATGGCAACTTCAACTTCGCTGCCAAGTATGAGTTCAAGACACGCATGCGCATGAAGAACGACTCCGACCTGAAGGAGGTAAGAGGCTTGGCCACCGACAAATATGTAGATGGAACCAGCGTACCCGAAGATTCCCCCGCCCTGCTCTCTCTCGGTGCACAGTGGGAAATGACACCCGGTGTTCGCCTGAACCTGGGCTACCACCACTTCTTCGATAAAGACTGCCATTGGTATAAACACAGCGAGAAGGTACTCGACGGAAACACCAACGAATATCTGGCCGGTGCCGAATGGGATATCACCAAGAAGCTGCAGGTGAGCGGCGGCGTTCAGTTCACACGCTACGGCCTCTCAGACCAGTTCATGAACGATATGTCGTTCGTCGTCAACTCCTGGTCGTTCGGCTTTGGCGTAGGCTACCAGGCCACCGACAAGGTGAAGCTCAATGCTGCCTACTTCCAGACCAACTACGAGGATTACGACATGAACACTCCCGTTCAAAACATGCCATCGCTGGGCCTCACCATCCCCGCAGGCAAGAACTCCTTCACCCGCACCAACAGAGTGATCGGCGTAGGTGTCGAAGTCACCATCTGAAATTTCAAGCATAGAGAAAAGGCTAAAAAGCCTTTAAATAAAGGGAAAGTGGCACTTATGGATAGCATTCCATAAGTGCCACTTATGGGAACAAAAGTACATAATATATTGTGAAAATAAATGCTAACAACCTGTAATTTAAGCTAAATTAACAACTTTAACAATCTTGTAACAGGACTTTTCTCATGTATCTTACCCTTGGAACCTCCCTTTTGTAGGGTTCCGCAAATTATGAAAAATACAAAAAGGCTGCCGGTCTATGAGTTTTTTGAACGAACACGAATCGAACGAATCGAACGAATAATTAGATTGCGCAATTAACTGAAAATCAGCCCTTTCATAACCTGAACAGATTCCTTTCATAAAGTAAAATAAATTATATTGCAAAGTAAAATAAATTATATTACGAAGTAAAATAAATTATATTGCAAAGTAAAATAAATTATATTGCAAAGTAAAATAAATTATATTACAAAGTAAAATAAATTATTTTAGTAGATGAACGCTGGCTTTTTAAAGGATAAACTCTGTCTCCTAACAGGGTAAAAAGTTTCTCCTGTTTTCTAAAACCTTTATACTTAGTCGCCCTACGGCGAGAAATCCTTCAAATCTATTCAAAATCTTTCTCTTGTTTTTATTAATATTTGGTCAGATTTGCAAGATTTCTGCCCCGAAAAGGGGAATTTCTAACTACACTCTTTATAATCCCTAAAGTGGCACTTTAGGAAAGTGCTGAAGGAGGGATTGCATTTTATCCTCTCTACATTATTATTATATATAACAAGACTGAAATATACGGACATACTTAACATCTATATAATTTTTTAACAACAAACAATGAAAAAAAATGAAAAGAATTAGACTTCTTTTGGCCGCGGTAGCGGCCATGGTCGGGTTGAGCGTAAACGCTCAGACAGACATTACGTCAGAATACTTGACGAATGCCGACCTGTCCACTGAGAACACTGGGTGGACGTATTATTCAAATGACTATAAGTATGGAGCTTGGCGTACAGGCAATGCGTCTCTTTCTGCAGCTGTTGAATTCTATGCTGGGTGGGGCTCACTGGAACACACCAACTTCAAGTTCTCTCAAACTGTCACTTTACCTGCAGGCGACTATCGCATTGCTGTAAATGCTTTTTTCCGTAACACAAATGCAGGTGACGGTACCAATCCTGATCGTGCATGGATATTTGCAGGAGAGAAAAAACAGAATGTTTATGGTCTTGCAAATGGTGGATTGAATTCATGGTCAGCTGCTGGAGATGACATGAATAAAGCTATGGCTGCTTTCCATGACGGTGCATTCTCCAATGCATTTGATTTTTCATTAGACTCGGAGCAGGAAATAGAACTCGGCTTTCAGGGATGTTTTGCGAATAAACGACAGTGGTGTATCCTTGGTCCTGTAAAGCTCTATAAGTATTCGCTTGACGACTATCTTGTAGATTATCGTGCAAAGTATGCTGAAGCCGATGCTATTGATGAACAACCAATGAACGCTGATGTTCGAAGCGCTTTGACCACAGCCATGGTTGATGAAAACAGTTTTTCACTATCTTCTCAGATTACGGCTGCTATCGCTACATTGACAACAGCTATCAATAATGCCCAAAAATCTATAAACAACTATGTTGAAATAAAGGCTGTCATAGATGCCAATGCTACAAAGATCACATTCCTTGATTCTTATGGATCTGCTGCATACAACACTTCTGCTGCGGAAGCGCTTGCAGCATACAACGATGGAACTGCAACGGATGGTTCAGCAGAGATTTCTGCCCTTAATGCTGCTTACAACGCTGCCGTTTTGGCTACAAAGCAGCCCGCTAACGGGGCAGATATGACGGCTTATATCACAAATGCAGACTTTAGCATCGGCACCACCACAGGTTGGACTATTGACACGCCTCTTGGTGGAAACTGTGGTATTTTTAAAAATGGTGTAAGCATGGAGTATTGGGCAGGAAATGCAAGTGATCGTTCACAAGCTTCCTTCAATATATATCAGGAAATTTCCAACCTTCCTGCCGGTGCATATACCGTAAGCGCTGATATGTATAACTCACTGAATGGTGAGGAGAACGCAGTATTTTCACCCACATGTGGTCTCTATGGCATTTCAAGTAATGAAGAAGTTGCTCTTGTCAGCGAAGACGGAACAGTATTGAAAAACTATACAACAGGCGAGATTCTTGTTTTCCGTGGCAAGATGACAATCGGTACCAAGAACACTGTCACCCCGATTGCAGCTCGCTGGTTCCTCTTCGACAACGTCAAGTTAACTTACGCTCGTCAGTTGACTCAGGAAGAGATTGATGCCAACACAGTCCCCGAAAGTATTAGTCTTAATGAATCATCTGTCAATATGACCATTTATGGAACTCAGACTTTGACAGCTACCATTCTCCCCGATAATGCAAATGACAAAACCATCACTTGGACTTCCAGTGATCCGACTGTAGCCACTGTTGCCAATGGCGTTGTAACGGCTGTGGGCATCGGTACTGCCACCATAACAGCTACTGCCAATGGTGCAGACGATGTTGCAACAACAGCCAATGTTACTGTTACCGATGTCACTCCTGCAGCTGCTCCTGCTTTCTACTCCACGGAGATAGTAAGCGGCACAGATTACTATATCTACAACGCAGCTACAGGCAAGTTCCTTGGTGGTGGTAATAGCTGGGGAACACAAGCAAGCCTGATTGAACACGGCATCCCCTTCGGTGCAACAAAGATTGAAGACGGCGTTTACACGCTTAACTCTTATACCTACAACGATGCAAATCAACATTTCCTCAGCGGCACATACGTTGATGGCAGTGCTACCAATCTGCATATAACCTCTCTTGGCAATGGCAAATTTAGCATTGACTCACCCGTAACTACAGGTGAAGGTGAAAACGCTGTAACAAGCTATGGCAACTTCATGACGGCAGGCGTTGTTTCCACAGTTGTTACTAACAACGCTAAAAATTCTGAAAGCACTCTTGCTCAGTGGTACTTCATCTCCAAGGCCGACCGCGACAAGATGCTGGCAGCTGCAAACGCAGAGAATCCGGTAGATGCTACCTACTATATCAAGCAGGCCAACATCAGCCGCAACCTTTCTGCCGGTGGACACAACGTAAATGCCTGGAGTCAGTATAGCGTAGGGGGAACACAAGACAATACAAACTACGCTGGTCAGGTTTGGAATGGCAGGGTTGATAACTATCAGACAATTGCAAACATTCCCAACGGAACCTATACTGTAACCGTACAGGCATTCACCAGCGGAGATGTCAAGTTCTATGCTAACGATCAGAAAGTCGCTGTGCGTACAAACGACAGTGGCGTAGCCAGCTGCTCTGGTGCAGCAGCCCTCTTTGCTCAAGATCGTTATCCCAACACTGTTACCGTCACCGTTACCGACCGCACCATGAAGATTGGCTTCAAGGGTGATTGTTCCGGATCTAAGTGGCTCTGCTACGACAAGTTTGAAATGGTGATGACCGGCTACACCGCTAACACGGGTGTAAGTGCTTCTATTGACAAGGATGAGATTCAGATTGGTCAGACTGCCAATATTTCTGCAGAGACGGTTCCTGCCACAGCATCCTTCAACGCTATCACTTCTTATACGTCCAGCGACGAGAGCATTGCTACCGTTGATGCAAATGGCGTTGTTACAGGTGTTGGCGTAGGTTCGGCAACTATCACTGTTACCGCCAACGAGATGGAGAACTTCAGCACAACTGTTGACGTTACCGTGAAATTTGTCACTCCTACATCATTTGAACTTTCTGAAACAGAGGTCGCTCTCAATGCAGAAAATCCATCAACCACCCTTACTATCACAACTACTCCAGAGGGTGCTAACGATGCTGCAACATGGGTTAGCTCCGACGAGACAGTAGCTACCGTCGTCGATGGTGTTGTAACTGGTGTATCTTCTGGTACAGCCACCATCACTGTTACCAGCGTTGTTGACGCAGAAGTCAGTGCTCAGGCCACCGTTACTGTTGCCTTCCCTGAGACTACCGTTCCTGAGTACGTCAACGACGGTGCTACCCGCACTGTTAACAACTTTGGTTCAAACCTCATCAAGAATGGTTCGTTCGAGTATCCCGACAATTACTATGGATGGACGGATGCAACAGCTGGTGCTGCAAAGTTGACCTCATCCAATTTTGATATTGTAACTGAAGGCGAGAATAAGTACCTGCAAGCAAAAAGCAATAGTGGAAATGATGCCGCAGGTTCAATTGGCACAGCTTGGCCTATTGAAAATGGCAAGACGTACATCTTTAGTTACAAAGTTAAGAATGAAAAGAAAGCTGGAAATGCATCCTATCAAAAGGTTACTCTTACCAATACGCTTGGGTCAGAAAATGCAGCTGTTGCAAAATTAATTTCTGATAACACAGCAACTTCAACATCTTGGACGACGATTTCATACAAGTTTACGAATGACGGCAACTATCCGTATCTGCAATTCCGCGCCCGTTGGTTGGCTGATCCCAAAGGTGCCGGTAAGATTAGCTTCGATGAATTCTATCTCACGGAGGTTACTGACATTGTTGGTAATACTCAGTATGCTCTGGATGCCATCCCCGCTGCCAATATCGGTGAGAACGCATTCCAGTACAGCCAGGCTGCAATCGATGCTGCCAAAGCTCTCGTACAGGGTGAGGCTACTGTCGAGGATGTTGAGAATGCCTATGCAGCTCTGACAACGCTCAATGCTCCTGCTGATGGTCAACTCTTCAATATTGTAAACATCACAGATGGCTTTAGTCACAATGGTAAGGCTCTTACCTTCAAGAGTGCTTCTGATGCTGATCTAACGCAAAATACCACTTCTATAGGTTGGACAGAAGAGCCTGGCTCTATCTATTCGCAGGCTGTGAAGTTTACCGCCGTTGAAGGAACAAAGAATGGCTATAAGTTGAGTTATACACGTGCAGACGGTAATGAGATTTATATTTCTACCGGCACATTAAGCGGCCTGGGTACAGATAACAACCAGATTCGTCCCACCAATGATGATTCAAAGGCTCTTACCTTCGTCGTTACTTCTGTAGGTGACAATCACTGGTATCTGAAGAATACGGCTGCAGGAAGCAATGTTGGCTCTAATGGCGATACAGGCTTCTATACCGCAGGAGGCAGCAATAAGGATCTTCGTATTCAGGATGCTGTCAACAACGTGGTTGCTCTCAACATCAAGGCTGAGAATCAGTATGGAACTATCATCCTGCCGTTCGACGCTGAGATTCCTACAGGTGTTACTGCTTATAGCGTGAGCGAGACAACTGGCGATGTTTTGAACATCACACAGGTTCAGGATGGTGACTTCGTTGCTAACACCCCGTACATTGTATTCGCAGAGGGAGGTGCCGAGACTTCTCTTGAAGGACTGGGCGCAGCCTACACTGATGCAACTTACACCGAAGGTCTGCTGACCGGTGTCTATGCTGAGACTGCCGCTCCTGTAGGAAGCTTCGTGCTGCAGAACAACAACGGCAAGGTTGGCTTCTACCGCGTAGCCGATGGCGGGCAGCCCACCGTCGGTGCTAACCATGCTTATCTGACAGAGGAAGCCGGTGCTCGCGCCGCTTACTTCTTCGGCGAGGGTGTCACCAACGGCATCAACGCTATCGAGGCCCTGACCGAGGGTAACGTAGGCATCTTCAATGCTGCCGGTGTGCAGCAGCCCAGACTCCAGAAGGGTCTGAACATCGTGAAGAAGGCCGACGGTACCAGCTTCAAGGTAATGGTGAAATAAATCATAG
>Ga0247611_10000510_pt1 | contig 79000 bp, 59 predicted proteins | sample 177DNAGHGhighgp2_FD_192422 | JGI IMG/M metagenome (GOLD analysis project Ga0247611, IMG submission 192422) | Sheep rumen microbial communities from Palmerston North, Manawatu-Wanganui, New Zealand - 1770 DNA GHGhigh gp2 | ecosystem: Host-associated > Mammals > Digestive system > Stomach > Rumen... | reverse complement strand
GATGAAGTTCTTAAGGGAACTTTGTCATATCCTTACCGAAATATGGCAGCTAATAATTAATATGGTCACAGAATGGGGCTATGTCTGCACCCCAGTCTTGGTGGCTCGGTATTAATTCAGCGGACACCAATTAGCGTGCAAAGTTACAAAAAACATCTGAAAATACCACAGAAACTTCACTAAATCACGTTAAAATGTGATGAAACAAGTGGTTTTGGAAAAAAAATGCTTAAATTTGCAGTCGTTATAATAAACGGACGGCATGAAATCAAAACTACCGCATGGCCTGCTGTTTGCGGCCATATTGCTGATGGCCTCGCCCGAGGCACAGGCCCAGACCGACAGTCTATCCTCACCCAAGCCCCGGTCACGGGAGTACACTGAAGAACATCCGCTTGTGTATGAGGACGTGTGGGACCTGTGGCCCTACGCCTTCCTGAACGACAAGGGGGAGCCGGAAGGCTATAACGTGGACCTGATCAGGATGATGATGAAGCGGTTGGGTATACCTTACATCATCAGGATGAAATCATCACAGGAAACCTTCGACGATCTTAAAAGCGGTAAGAGCGACCTGACGTTAGGTTTGGCCGTGGGTTATCACGACGAATACGGTCTGTACGGCAAAAATGCAGTGACGCTGTTCACGCAGAGCGTGGTGACGCCGAAGTCGAAACCCGTGCAGATCAAAACTTTCCGTGACTTAGGTAAGCCCGGGATGCAGGTCATTGTGAACCGCAACTCGATGTGCTACCACCTTATGCTCGACTACGGTTGGGGCGACAATGCCATCCCCCGAAAGGACATCCGTGAGGTTATTCAGCAGGTAAGCGCCCGTGAGGAAGGTCAAATCGTGTGGAACACCTTAACGCTGAAATGGCTGATGAACCGCTACCTGATCGACAACCTGCAGTTGACCCCCGTGAACATGCCCCACGGCGAGTATAAGTTCATGTCGAACGACCAGCATCTGCTCGACTTGCTTGACGAGGATTTAACGAAGCTGAACGCCACAGATGAGCTAAAGCCACTGCAGGACAAGTGGTTCTACCCTGAGCACCTGCAGAAGGAAACACCGCGATGGGTTTACTACATCACCGCCGCCGCCATACTCTTGCTACTCATCATGCTGGTCTATACGATCAGCTACCGCCTGCAGAGCTACCGCTTGAACAGGGCAAATAGTCGCCGTAACCGTCGTCTAGCACTTATCCTACAGACCAGTCAGGTGCATGTATGGACCTACGACATCGAGGCCAACGAGTTTTCCTGGCGCAACGAGAACGGGCAGGTGGCCTATACCTACTCAATGGAAGAGTTCTCACATCGTTACAGTCCGGAGGACTTCCAGAAATTGAAAGCCAGCCTCGATGAGCTGGCAGGATCAGGGGGACAAACCCCTAATCCTACCATTAAGCTGCAACTAAGGGCGAAAGATGTGGAAAGCGGCGACATGGTACTAAGGGACTACACAATCGTACTCACTGTGCTGACCCACGACAAACACGGCAAGCCCATGGTGATCATCGGTACCAAAAAGGACGTGACAAGCGAGCGCGATAAGCAGCGACTCGACGAAGAGCGTACCCTGCGCTACTGGTCAATATTCTATACACCGGTGGTAGGCATTCTGCTCTTCGACAAGGAGGGCCGACTGGAAAACATCAACCCCAAGGCTTGCGAGATATTCCGCTGTGAGGAGGACGAAATCATCAACGAGCAAGTTTACCTGAACGATCTCATCGACACGGGCAACCTGCGTCTCGAAGAGACCGACGGCTACTATGCATCACAGTTTGTCGACTTCGACAAGATTCCAAAAGAGCAGCGCAAGGTGAGGAGCATACACCGCACAGGCAAGATATGCAATGAAGTCAGGCTGATGACTGTCACCGACAGTGACGGCAGTCTGCTGAACATCTTCGCTATCATGCGTGACATCACCGATTCGGTATTCGGCATCGGGCAGCACGCCATTGAGAAAAGACTCTTAGATGATGTCAAGACAACACTCAAAGAATACAACGCCAGCATAGACAGTGTTCTCCGTGAGAGTGATGTCCGCCTTGCCACCTATTCGCCATTAAGCCATACGCTGACCATCTACCGCAGTGTCAACGAGGTTCAGCATGCCCTAACCCAAACTCGTTGTATGACACTCGTACACAGCAACTCCAGCAAGGTCGCCATGCGTATCCTCAACGACATGGACAAGCGGGAGGACAAGGACATACGGGCAGACATCCATACCATTCTCCGCGTCAAGGGAGGCAAGCCACTGAGGCTGCTGTTCTGTCTGATGCCCCTACATGACCATCAGGGAAACGTGGTAGAATACCTCGGACTACTACGTGATATCTCCGAACTGCACTACATTGAAGAACGCTTAGCCGTAGAGACGGCGAAGGTGCAGGAAGTGGAGAACACGAAGAACCGTTTTGTAAAAAACATGGTACAGGAGATACGTACTCCCATGGACAAAGTGCTCAGCTATGTGGAGCAGTACAACCCCACGTCTCCAACTGAAAATGAGCCAGTGCTGACCAAGGGCATCCTCGAAAATGCCGACTACCTGCTCCATCTTATTGACAATATCCTCTATCTCTCCCGCCTTCAGGCACGGATGGTGGAGATCCGTAGACAGCCTTGTAACTTCGCCGAGCTGTTCGAATCACAATGTATGGAGGGCTGGATGCGCTACCAGAACGCCGAAACCCGATACATCGTAGAGAATCCCTACGAGCAACTGACCGTTGACATCGATGCCGAGAACCTCGGCAATGCCATCGGACAGGTTGCCGCCAATGCCGCACAGCATACCAAGAGTGGAATAGTACGCGCCCGCTACGACTATATCGGACGCCGACTTATGATTTCCATCGATGATACTGGTGAGGGTATGCCGCCCGACGTGCTGGCATATATGAACGACAAGGACAACACCTTTGCCTCACAAGATACCAAGGGTCTCGGTCTGGCTATCACCAAGGAACTTGTAGCCCAGATGGACGGCACCTTAGAGATCAGTTCCGAACAGGGCTCTGGCACTACCGTATATATCATGCTCCCCTGTCACGCCAGCATCATCAAACGCAAAAAACAGATGTAGCCTATGAAAAAGATCCTCACCATATTATTCACCATTCAATGTTCACTATTCACAGTTTCCGCTCAATCGCTGAACGACAAGTATACGGCGAAGCGACCGGTGGTGATGGTGTGTGACTGGGACAAGCCTCCCTACGAGTTCCTCAACGACAATGGTGAGCCCGCAGGCAGCAATATCGACGTGATGCGTGCCGTGATGAAGGAGATTGGCGTGCCCATCAAATTCGTGATGAAAGAGTGGAGCATCGCCTTGAAGACCTTCGAGCGTGGTGATGCAGATATCATCCTTGCCAACACACGACGTTACAGAAAAGAACCATACGTCGTGTCGGACAACATTGTCAACTACAACCGCATTCGCGTGGCTACCCATTCCGACTCCACCAGCATGATCACTTTCAAGCAACTGGAGCGCGAAGGAGCTGTTTTCAAGCCAGGAGACTACTCGGCTTTCTATTTCATGGACGGTGACTCTATCAACACCAACCTCATGGAGTTCCAGACGCCCAAAGTGGCATTGATAGGTTTGCTCAACGGCGATTATAAATATTATGTGTGGGGTGAGGAGCCACTGAAGTGGAAAATCAAGGAACTCAACCTCGAAGGTATCGTACTCAACGACGTAGGCATCCCCATCTCCGAATTGCATATCGTGGGACGTGACCGCCAGCTCATCGAAGAGATCGACGATCAATACTCACGACTGAAACAGGGCGGAGAGATTGCCGTCATTCAGGACCGGTGGTTCCACCCCGAGCGCATTAAAGAAGAGTCTGACCCTTACTGGCTTTACATCGCCGCCGGCATCCTGACTCTTCTGGGCATCATGTGGTTCTTCATCTGGTTGGCACGCCGCCACGTCATCGCAGCCAGCCGCGCTCATACCGAACTCAACGAGATGATGGGACAAGCTCTGCACATGGGCAACTTCATCGTGATGGAATACGACATCAAAAAAGACAGAGTGACAAACAGTTACGGTAACGTGTTGCCATCAGGCGGTCTGACATTGAAGGAGTTCTCCGATCGCATACACTCAGACCAACGACAGGAATTCATTCAGAAGACCAATGCCCTTTTAGAAGGGCGGGAACGTCACTTCGAACTCGACAAACGTTGGAATGCAGGTACGGAGAAGCAACCCCACTGGCTTAATTTCCAAGGACATGCCATCTGCGAACTTGACAGCGACGGTAAGCCTGCCTATATCGTCAATGCCATCCACGACGTCACCCAGGAGGTGGAGGAAGACGAGGCCGCACGCAACCTCCTGCATAAATACCAGGTGCTTACCAACATTCCTTTCGTCGCCATGTCGTTCTACGACAGGGAGGGCTATCTCTATAGTCTCAACGATGCTATGAAGGAACTCTGCGCCATGGACGCTGATAGCGACTCACAGCATTTCTGGGAAAACGTCAGCATGTTCGATATCCCACTTTTCAGAGGTATGTATTCCCCCAACACCCGTGAGGATATCTCTTTCTGCCAGCACTTCGAATATCCGGAATTCGGACTCGACAAGTATATCGAGGTAAACATTCAGCCGCTCTTCAATGCCGACGGGGAGATTGCCAACTACCTATGCACTGCCTTCGACGTCACCCGGGAACACGACCTCTACAAGGAAGCACTCCAGTTAGTCAGGGATCGCAAAGCCACCAATCAGCAGATCAGCCTGCAACACGAGCGGATGCACTATCTGCTTGAACGCAGTGAACGCTATCTCATGCGCAGCAGCATCAAGGACGAGCGTATCACTTTCTACCGCTCACCAGATAAACCAGAATATGTACACAGTTTCTCCCACTTCGAAAGGATCCTCGCCAAAGAAGATCGAGAGCTGATTATGAACATCCTCTACGACGACACGGATCGCACACATCAAGAACAAACCATCCATCTGGTGCAACCCTCTGAAGGTCAGAAGGGTACGATATTCACCGTCAGTTTCAACCCCATTATCAACGATAAGGGTAAAACCATCGGCCACGAAGGTATTGCATCAGACATTACCCGCCTCGTCGACACCAAGGCCCGCCTTATGGAAGAGAGTTGTCTGGCTAAGAACAGCGTTAGCATGAAGAGCGCATTCATGGCATCGATGACCCACGAGCTGCGCACCCCACTGAATGCCATCGTCGGCTTCTCCAGTGTACTTGAAGCTCTGAAAGACACACCGGATCGGGGAGAGTATGTACACATCATCCGCAACTCGAGCGACATGTTGCAAAGGCTTATCAACGACATCGTCGAGGCGTCGAGCCTGAATGAAGGAGCTTTTACCATTGAGCCAAGAGATATCGATTTCGTCAAGGAATTCGACGACATAAGTACTACACTCGAACAGCGTATACAGAATCCCGACGTGACATTCATTAAGGAGAATCCCTACGAGCATTTTTACACGACCCTCGACATCGGGCGCATCCAGCAGATACTCACCAACTTCATCACCAATGCCGTAAAGTTCACCAAACAGGGCCAAATCCTGCTCGGCTATCGTTATGAGCACCAAGGTCTGACGCTCTATTGCAAGGACACGGGTGCCGGCATTCCCAAAGAAAAGCAGGCCGTCGTCTTCGATCGCTTTGTAAAACTGGATGAGTTTGTGCAGGGCACAGGCATGGGACTGGCTATCTGCAAGTCGATCGTCGAACGTTGTAACGGAAAGATAGGCGTAGAGAGCGAAGGCGAAGGAAAAGGCTCCACCTTCTGGGCATGGATGCCCTGCGAGCGTCGGCTCACCTATTGATGTTCAATCCTTATGAACTTGGTGAAGCCTGTCATGGCGAGCACCTTATAGACGTCAGGGCGCACATTCGTCATCTTGAATGTCCCCTTGCCTGCCATGACTATGCGCATCGTCTTCTGTACGATACGCAGTCCGCTGGAGGCGATAAAGGTCAGGTCAGTGCAATCCAGTTCCACATTGGCTCCGGGCTGGCGGACGGCATGCTGAATGTCGGCTTCAAACTGTGAGGCATTGAGTGTATCAATGCGGCTTTCGGTCTGAATGATGGTCTTTCCATCTTCTTTTAATATCTTCGTCATACTACTTTTTGGTTTTCACTTTTCACTACTTTCATCATCCTGAGGATATTCTTCCCGTCATGTCTCCGGTATGTCACCTCGTCCATGATCTGCTTCACGATAAAGATGCCCAGGCCACCTATCTCACGGTGGGCGGGGTGTACGTCAATATTTGCGGGATCCTTCTTGGTTGGATCGAAGGCACGTCCTCCGTCAATGAGTACGAAGGTCAGCTCACGTCCCTTGCTCTCAGCCTCGATCGTGATGTCAGCCTTCTCATCTTTATCATGTGCATAGAAGATGACGTTTGAGACTGCCTCCTCCATCACTAACTGGAGATTCATCATCAGCTCACTGTCGATGCCAAGTGTCTCACCGATTCCCTGCAAGAAATCATTCACGCGCTCCAGCTCCTGCATCTCGTTTCTGATGGTCAGTTTCCATTGTATCGCTTCGTCATCCTCTCCCTTGGCGTGAATTTTCAGACAGAGTATTGCCAAATCGTCGCTGGGTTCCGCATTACCCACGAATGCTGCGACTGACTCTCGCACCTGCTCCACTGTCTTTCGGGTATTAACGAAAGGTTGCGACTGTATCAGATCATACAGTCTCTGCTCACCATACTGTTCCTGTCGACTGTTCTCCGCTTCCGTCAGTCCGTCGGTATACACTAACAGCACCTTGTCGCGGATGTCAGCTATGTGTTCACCTATGAACTCCAGCTCAGGCCATAACCCTAACGGAGCGTTCGATTCCAGTTCCAAGAAGGCCACACTGTCTGGCTTCCCAGCATCCGGACTGATGAATAAAGGGAGTGTATGCCCACAATTACAGTAGTCCATCGAGCCTGTGTGGAGATCTATGACTCCGATCAACATCGTTGCAAACGTACCGTTCTCATTATCGATAGACAGAGTCTCGTTCAGGCGGGTGGCTATATAGGTCGGAGGGAAGCCCTCCTTGGCCACCATTCGGAAGAGATTGACGATCACCGCCATCGTCATCGATGCCGCCACGCCCTTGCCTGACACGTCGCCCACACAGAAGAAGAGTTTGTCCGACTGTAAGAAGTAGTCATACAGATCGCCACCCACCTCCTTGGCGGGCTGTAGCAGGGCAAAGAGATCAATATCGTTGCGCTCAGGGAATGCAGGAAACCTGTTCGGCACCATACCCATCTGGATGCCCCTGGCGATACGCAGCTCACTCTCGATACGCTCCTTGGCGGTGGTGGTCTCCTCAAGTTTGTCATAGGCCTCCCTCAGTTGTCTTACCTGCTGGCGGCGACGGTGCAGGTAGAACGCAAGAAAGGCGATAGTCAGTAGAGCGATGGTTCCCAGAAGGGCCATCATCACATGATGGGTGTGCTCACGACTGATCTGAGCAGTCAGCCGCAGATCCTTCGCCTCGTTCTCCGCCCGAGCCAAGTCAAGCTGCAAGGCATATTCCGCCGTCTGCTTCTTCACGCTGACATTACTCACCGAGTCGTTATACTGCTTGTATTCACGGTAGATCGTATAGGCTTTCTCATAGTCACCCAACAGCGCATAGGCTTCTGCCTCGAAGGGCATCCTGTTCGCTTTACTGTTTATCAGCCGTGCATAGCCCAGAGCCTCGGCATAGCGCCCCTCGAGTTTGGAATGATAGTAGTCTGGGATATACGACAGCCCGCCATCATAGTGAAGGCTGTCCATGGCTGTCTTGTACTCGTGGAAGGCGCGATCGAACTCCGCCTTACTCCCGCCAGTCTTCTTTTCTATCTGCTTGGCCAGTCCTACACAGATATAGCTCAAAGCCGATATCTTATGCACGTCGGACACATTCGGTTCCTTAAGAGCCAGACGGGCACACTCGATCATCTTCTGATTGTCACCCCTGTTCTCATTGATCTTGGCAAGCCCGATATAGTCCACTGCGGCACTCTCGTTGGGGAAATAGCGGTGCAGGTATCCTATGCTCTCATAAAGGCCCTTCTCCGCCTGATCGATCAGCCCGATACTGCTCATCATCGTCGTATAGGCACTGCTCGCGGCATAGAGTCCGTACTTCTCGTCCTTTGCCAGGGCATACTCGCGCTCTTCTTTCACAATGGCCAGCCCCCTGTCGCGGTCTATCTTACGGAACACATAGAGCGCCTGGTTGCTCCATGTCTTATAGAATAATTGATTGTCGCCCGATTCCTTTGTCAGAGCCTTCAGCCTGTCGGTGGTCTCCAGGAACTGGCTCACACTGTCCGTGCCGTAGAGCCTGTACATATCCTTGCGAGCCGCTTCTATCTGCTCATGGATATCCTCTGCCGCCACAGCAAGTGCCGACAGAAGTCCCACGATAATGATTGCGAGCCGAAGTCTGTTCATGCTGCAAAGATACAAAATAATTCCGAATGCTCAAACATTTTCTATAGAAAGTAAGGCTGACGAGCGTTAATGACCGTTATAATCTCCTCGATTATATTAAAGAATCATAAATCCAAGTAGCTGTCATACAGTATTTTGCCTATTCTGAAATTATCTCTATAGAAAGGTATACTTTTGCATCCAAACTATACGAGTATGAAGAAACTGTATCTAATGATGAGTATGTTGCTGTCGTGCGGATTTTTCTGTGCATGCAGCGACGAAGAGGATATCGTGGTGGAGAACTACGACGCGACGTATCAGGTGAAATACTACAATCTGGACCCTGATCTGTATAAGACGCAGCGACGCTGGTATTATGACAAACCCATCGAGATGTACCCCCAGAAAGAGCCTCCCTATACGCTGATGGTGAAGTGGGACAGCGACGAGGGCAAGCTGGCCCTCGACCACGTCACTGGCCAGGGTGATGGTATGGTGACCTACAGATACGACCACGACTACGAGAACATGTCGATCATCGTCTGTAACAAATACATCTCCTGCCCCTACCTTTATGTCTCCTCATCATACAAGGAGTCGGAAGCCTTCCTCTATGAGAACGAATACATCAGGATCGACAACAAGATCCTGTTGAAGATGAAGGACGGGAAGAGCGTCGATCCCATCGTCATGAAGTATGCCGGCATCCTGATCCGCTATACTGGCGAGGAGAAAGTCATGGGCACGGAAATCTTCGACTGCACGCTGAAGACCTCCTGCGAGGTGCTCCGTCTGGCTGAAGAGATCAAGCTTCGCGACGATGTGGAGTGGGCAGAGCCGAATATGTATGCCCCCATCCATTACGACATCTGAGGATCATAAAATTTTACACGAACGCCTTTACATCCATTAGCTGAAACCCCCTTATTTTAAAGGGGATTTGGCCTTGCTTTGTAAACCTACCTTGTTTACTGACCAAAATCACCGAATTTGGTCAGTAAATTCGGTGAATTTGGTCACCAAATTCGGCGGTTTTGGTCAGTAAGGGATACGGGTAGTAAAAATTACTTTACACGACTACATCACAGAAAGGCGCTCAATATAATTGATTGAACTGGGATTCGTAGTCTATGTGGGTACTGGTCTTGCCTGCCTTTTGCAGGATCTCGAACATCTGCTTTACGCCCTCCCTCTGCTGGTCTGTGTTTTTGCCTTCCGTTGCCGTCCCATCCTCGCTGATAAAGAGCGTCGTTCCAAGGTCATAAATTGAAATACCATTCCTATCAGTAAGGAGATGGCAGAACGTCAGACCTGAGGGAAGGTAACTGGATATGGCGCTGTTGAGTTTGGCCTCAAACAGGAAACTGCCTTCTGAAGTATACTGATCCGAATAGAACTGGATCACATACTGCGTCGGAATCGGATAGGCCTTGGAGTCGATTGCCTCTGTATTCCTCATCTTGAACTCGCCCGTCTCAGGGTTGGCAACGATGATGTTGTCGAGTGTCATCACATAGTCGCTTGGGATGATGTCAAACAATACTGCGCCCTCTGGTTTGACGATGGCATAAAGGGCCGTAGGCGAGTTGATAGTCACATCGTCGTCGCTATTGCATGCACAGAACAATCCGCACAGCAGCACACTCATCATTAGTTTCACTTTCTTCATAATATGGATGTCTGTTATTGATGTTTTATTGCCAAGTTTACATTCCCCAGTCGTAGGATGTCGTACATAAAGCACGGCCAGTGACGGCATCGATGAGAAGTCCTTCCTGACCGTTTATCACCTCGTAGGCCAGACGGGGTCCGAACGTATCTCCCTGAGGAACACGAACGATCTGCAACTGACAGCGGTTCTCGGTATAGTTGTCGAGTTTCTTAAACGACTTGAAGATCTCTATAGCCACCTGTTTGCTGAACTGTGGAGTCACGTCAAAATCCTTGATGGGAAGATAGTCATAATCGCATCCACCAAACAGCATCTGACCATCGCGGAAGCCAATACAGAATGGATCTTTCCTCACGTAGACACCCTTATAATACTGCTGGTAATACTCATGCACATCCGTCATATATTCTATATGCTGGATGCATTTGAGACCATCAGCAATACCTTCACCAAAGAATCTGTCAATGAACTCTGCCACTGTCTTCGGACGTTCCTCGGCAGGTGTCTCACCAAACCATACTTCTGAGATATTCCCCAACGCATCACGCTTGACCTTCTGATTGCCCTCCAGAGTATAGTCCTGATTATACAGTTGGACGTTGGCCAGGAACCACTCCTGTCCTGTAAACTCCGTCGTCGTCTGATTCAACGCCCCTTCAGGGATCTCATTGGACAAGCCCTCTTCCTCTTCATAATCTATTTTTTCATTCGTTATCATATCAGACGGCTTGACTATCAACGTATAGTCTTTCTCCAAAGTATTGGGCATCCAGGAACAGTTGCGAACTTCATAATTTCCATCCACAACATTCACATAGACATATCTGCAAGGGTGACTCCAGTTCCCATTAGGACTATCATCGATAAAGAGCAGCCACGATGCATAGTCTGGTGACTGATAGGAGTCATAGTAAGCCCCAATGATTGTCCAAGGATGAATGGTGTCATTGGAGACATACACGATAACATTGTCGAGTTGGTTGTGAAGCACCTGCTCCTTGACAATCTGCCAAGCCCGATTCTGCACCATATCCTCGACTTCGGGAGTCTCCAACCAAACCGAATCCAAGCCTCTCGTAGGCTCGTCATCGCTACTGCAACTGCTCAAGCTGAAAGCCAGCATCAGCACAAAGCTCATCCAAAATAGTTTGTTCTTTTTAGTCTTCATAACTTTGTTCTTTTTAATACTACATTTCATTGATCCTTCTACTTATATAAGGCCGATAGTATGAAAACCTTGCAGAGAAAAGGCTTCTCGTTATCATTTGCTAACTAATAATGGATAAATTTTTGATTGCTTAACACTAATAGTGGCAAAAAGGCCCAGCGAGGGAGAATCCCGCCAGGCCTATACCTATTATATAATAATGTGTTATTTCACCTCCCAAATGTCGTTGGTCTCGAGGAGCTCAGAGAAGTTGTGGTATTTCTTCTGGGCAGAGACCTCAGCGAGCTGGGCATGTACGGCGTCGTTGTAAGTGGGAGCCTCCACGTCGCGGATCACGCCGAGGGCGATGGGGAAGCCATCCTCGGGGGTCATCATGGCGAGCTTCAACTGCAGGGTGTTATCCTCGCAGTGGGCATCGTGAACGAGTACGTCGTCGAGGGTGTAGCCATCCTTGCCGATCTCCACCACCTTCAGGCCGAAGCCCTGCTGCACGAGTCCAAACTCATTGTTCTCACCAAAGACGAGCTTCTCACCATGGCGCACATAGATGGCGTTCTTCTTACGGCCTTCGTTGTTGTAGACGATGTCATGACAGTGGTCGTTGAAGATGACGCAGTTCTGCAGTACCTCCGTGACAGAGGCACCCTTGTGCTCATAGGCAGCCTTCAGCACCTCAACCGTTCCTTTGGCATCAGTAGCGACGCAACGGGCAAAGAAATGTCCGCGGGCACCGAAGCAGAGCTCAGCAGGACGGAAGGGATCCTCAACGGTTCCGTAAGGGCTCGACTTTGAGACGAAACCACGGGGAGAGGTGGGACTGTACTGACCCTTCGTCAGACCGTAGATGCGGTTGTTAAGCAGGATCATATTGAGGTCGATGTTACGACGGTTGGCGTGGATGAAGTGGTTACCGCCGATAGCCAGACCATCGCCGTCACCACTGACCTGCCAGACGGTGAGGTTGGGATTAGCGACTTTCGCACCAGTGGCGATGGCTGCGGCACGACCGTGGATGGTGTTCATGCCGTAGGTGGCCATGTAATGGGGCAGACGGCTGCTACAGCCGATACCGCTGATGACTGCGACGTTCTCAGGAGCTACGCCAATCTCGGCCATAGCCTTATGGAGTGAAGCCAGGAAGAAGTGGTCACCACAACCCGGGCACCAACGCGGCTGGCCTTTCTTGAAATCTTGTGCTGTATATGTACTCATAGCTTTACTTCTTTAAAATGTCCTCGAATGCGTTGACTAACTCTTCTACCACGAAGGGCTGACCTTTGACCTGATTGAACTGGTAGGGGACGAAGCCGTCGACCTTCATACGGAGGTAGGCAGCAAGCTGACCCATATTCTGTTCTGCCACCACCACCTTATTATATTTATTAAGGACGGCAGCTGTGTTCTTAGGCAGCGGGTTCAGATACTTGAAGTGTGTCTGAGCCACCTTGTAGCCCTTCTGACGGAGCTCATCCATCGCCGAGCGCAGATGACCGTAGGTAGAGCCGAAGCCCACAATCAGGAGGTCTGCATCAGCATCGCCATCGACCTCAAGGTCAGGCACCTGGATGTTGGCGATCTTCTGCTGGCGCAGACGCGTCATCAGATCGTGGTTCTCAGGATTGGTGGAGATGGCACCCGTGTTAGAGTCCTTCTCCAGTCCACCGAGGATATGGGCGAAGCCCTCACGACCAGGCACAGCCCAGTAACGAGTACCATTCTCTGCACGCATATATGGTGTCCACTTGCCCTTCAGTTCCTCAGGAACATAAGGAGGATTGATGGGATCGAGCTTAGCCATCTCAGGCAGTTTGAAGGCACCAGAGCCATTAGCCACGAAGGCATCGGTGAGCAGCACGACAGGGGTCATGTGCTCCAGGGCAATCTTACAAGCCTGGTAGGCAGCATCGAAACAGTCCGTGGGACTGGTGGCAGCCATCACCGGCATCGGACTCTCGCCGTTACGACCGAAGAGGGCCTGCAGGAGGTCCGTCTGCTCAGACTTCGTGGGAAGGCCCGTGGCAGGACCACCACGCTGCACGTCGAGCACCACCAGCGGCAGCTCCATGATGACTGCGAGGTTCATGGCCTCAGACTTCAGGCAGATGCCAGGACCGGAGGTAGAAGTCACACCCAGAGCACCAGCGAACGAAGCACCGAGTGCTGATGAACAGCCTGCGATTTCATCCTCACACTGAACGGTGATGACACCACATGACTTATGCTTCGACAACTCGTGGAGCACATCAGTAGCAGGCGTGATAGGATAAGAACCGAGGTAGAGCTTCAGACCTGCCTTCTCAGCAGCGGCGATGAAGCCATAGGCCGTAGCCTTATTACCCGTGATATCCATATAACGTCCGGGCTCCTTAGTCTTCGACTCCACACGATAGACATTAACAGTCGACGAGTGGGTGTTGTGTCCGTAGTCATAGCCAGCCTGAATCACCTTGATGTTAGCCTCAGCGATGGCGGGTTTCTTGGCGAACTTGTCGCGGAGGAAGTTGGCCACGAGGTTCAGATCACGGTCGAAGAGCCAGCAGACGAGTCCGAGAGCAAACATGTTACGGCACTTCATCATGGCCTTCATGTCCATGCCTGAGTCAGCCAGACAGTCCTTCACCATCGTGGTGAGCGGACACTGGATGACGCGATCCGGGTCGATGCCCATCTCGCCGAGGTAATCCTCAGTCTTAAACTGTGCCTTCTCCAGATCCTTGGGACCGAACGAGTCGGTGTCAATGATGATTGTCGCACCCGGCTTGGCGTAGCGGTACTGCGTCTTCAAGGCCGCGGCGTTCATGGCCACGAGCACGTCGCACTTGTCGCCAGGGGTGTAGACCTTACCGGCACCGATGTGTACCTGGAAACCAGAGACACCCGTCAGCGATCCTTGCGGGGCGCGGATGTCTGCGGGATAGTCTGGGAATGTAGAAATGCCGTTACCAACGGTGGCACTGACCGTAGAGAAGATGTTGCCGGCCAACTGCATACCGTCGCCGGAGTCACCAGAGAAGCGTACGACCACCTGGTCGAGCTCTTTCACTTCTAATTGTTCTGCCATAATTATTTGGTTTGTTACTAACTTTCACTAAAACGGCTGCAAAAGTATACATTTTTATTCAGAAAGCCAAATAAATATAGCAAAAAGTGCATATTTGACCCCTTTTTCTTGCAAATATACACTTCTCATGCGATAAATATTCATTTTCAGCCGAAGTCCCAATCCGCGAGAACCGTCCTCGTGTTAAAATTCGCTGCTCAATAATTTGTTTTTTTGCTCGCTTATTCGTAACTTTGCAGAGGAATTTGTGAAATAGAATTGTAATAGGACATGATCAGAAAAGCAAGCAACAAAGACATTCCGCGTATCATCGAGCTGTTGCATCAGGTGAACATGGTGCATCACGTAATACGTCCGGACCTGTTCAAACCACACACGACTAAATATAACGAGCAGGAACTGGAAACCATGCTCGACGATGACAGTAAACCCATCTTTGTCTATGACGACGGGCTGGTGCTGGGCTATGCTTTCTGTCAGGTGACAGAGGTCAGAGGCAACCAACTGTTAGAGGACATCAAGACCCTCTATATCGACGATATCTGTGTGGATGAGAATGCCCGTGGCCGACACATAGGAAAGGCGCTATACGAATATGTACGCGACTATGCGAAGTCCATCGGCTGCAATAACATCACCCTGAACGTGTGGGAGGGCAACGATTCTGCCATCAGTTTCTATAAGAATATGGGTATGCAAGTTCAGAAAACGACAATGGAAATCATCCTGTAGTATAGTATGAAAAAACCATCATGGCTTGAGAAAGAAAAACTCTATAGTATCATGTTCGAGTCGGAGCATCCGGCTGGACGTCTTTTTGACCTCACCCTGATCATAGCCATCTCGCTGAGTATCCTCATTTCATTCGTCGAGACCGTTCCCTCGTTAGCTCACACCTTTAAGCTGGTACTGGAGATACTGGAATATCTGCTCACCGTCTTCTTTACGGTCGAGTATATTGCCCGTGTCTACTGCTCACCCCGACCTCGCGACTATGTGCTGAGTTTCTTCGGGGTCATCGACCTGTTGTCCATCTTGCCGCCTTATCTTTCCTACTTCCTGCCCAATGCAAGGTATATGATTCTGTTGCGTTCGTTCCGTTTCATCCGTATCTTCCGTATTTTCAAACTTTTCAGTTTCATCAATGAGGGATACATGCTGATGCGCTCGATTCAGAAGAGCCTCACCAAGATTGCCGTTTACTTCTTGTTTGTGCTGATACTGGACATTTGCCTTGGTACTCTGATGTTTATGGTTGAGAGCGGTGTGCCCAATACGCAATTCACCGATTTGGCCACATCGGTCTATTGGGCCATTGTCACGATGACCACCGTTGGATATGGCGACATCACGCCAGTGACTCCCATCGGGCGCTTGCTTTCAGCATTCGTCATGCTGCTGGGTTATACCATCATTGCCGTACCCACAGGCATTGTTACGGCCAACATCATTGACGAGACGAAAGAAAAGCCGAAAGACGGGCACTGTCCGCGTTGTGATGCCATGGTGCGCGACGAAGACCACTATTGCTCTCATTGCGGAGAAAAGCTCTAGCCTTCAACGTCACAGAGGTATAGGCATCAGTACTTGAACGACGAGCCGCCGAGGAACTCTCTTAATAGAGAGGTGGGTGGAATCTGCGTATCGGGAATGGGCTGGATGTAGCGCAGGAACTTCAGCAGACGGTAGGCCTCAGCATGTTCGGGACAGTTCTCTGGAACCGCCTCAAGCAGTGGTTCTGCCTGACTCTTGATGACAGCCAGCTCGAAAAGCATGGCGGTATTGAACATCGCATCGGCATTCTCCTGGAAGGGGAATATCCACTTATTCTCTCCAGCACGGACGGAAGGCCAGCGACGAATGGTCTCACGGGCAGAGACGGCCCGATATTTATGGTCGCGAATGATACGGCGCAGCAGACGGTTGTCGGTGGTGGGGATATAGTTGTGGTTATCGAGCAGCACGGTGGTCAGTGCAGAGGCATAGACGCGGAAAATCTGCTCATCGGGAATCTGCGAGGTCAGCTCGGGGTTCAGCGCATGGATTCCCTCGACGACAAGGATCTCGTTCTCACCCAGACGCAACTTCTTGCCGCTCATCTGACTGGTGCCTGTGGGGAAGTCGTAACACGGCAGTTCCACCTCCTCACCACGGAATAGGGCCGTCAGCTGTTCGTTCAGTAGGGGAAGGTTCAGGGCGTGCAGGTTTTCAAAGTCGTAGTCGCCCTTCTCGTCGCGTGGTGTCTTGTCACGGTCAAGGAAATAGTCGTCGAGCGAGATGGCCACGGGCTTGATACCGTTCACGGTCAGCTGCACGGAGAGTCGCTTGCACGTGGTGGTCTTGCCAGACGACGAAGGTCCTGCTATCAGCACGAGCTTCACCCCTTGGCGACGGGTCACCTCGTCGGCAATACGTGAGATCTTCTTCTCCTGCAGGGCCTCGCTGACCATGATGAGCTGCGGGGAGTAGCCCTTGCCGATAACTTCGTTCAGATCGCCGATGGTACGCAGTCCGAGGATGTCCTGCCATTGGTGGTGTTCCTTGAAGATGCCAAACATCTTGTCCTGATGGGTCATCTCTCCCAACTCGTCGGGATGCTCGCGGGAAGGCAGGCGCAGCAAGAGACCGTCGTAGTATTTCTCCACGCCGAAGAGGTAGAGCTGCGAGGTGTTTGTCAGCAGCGAACCGTAGTAATAGTCCACATAGCCGTCAATATCATAATAGGTGGTAAAGAGTCGTCCCGTAGACTGCAGCAGTTTCACTTTCGAACGGTTATGGAGGCTGTCGAAGAGCCGGATGGCCTCCTCGGTGGTGGTCTCATGGCGATGGATGGGCAGAGCCGCATCGATGATCTCCTGCATCTTGCGACGGATGGCCCCAGCATCGTCGAGGGTGACAGGCCGCCCGATGTTGAGATTCACATAATAGCCATTGGAAACGGGGATGTCGATGGCCACCTTACAGGGATCGAAGAGGTCGTGGGCCGCCTTGCAGAGCACAAAGAATAGGGTGCGGGTATAGGCTCTGGAGCCGCTGGAAGAGGTGATGTCGAGGAACTCCACCTCCTTCTGTTTGTAAACGCGGAAGTGCATTCCCTCCACCTTATTATTTACGTGAGCGGAGATGGGGCCGTGCTCCATCTTCAGTCCCGACTGCTGATAGACATCCACCAGATTTGAACCTAAAGGCACCTCAACGACTGCACCGTTATTGATGACATGAACTTTAATCGTTTGTTCCATACGTTGTAGTAGGTTTTAGTTTAATTTTTCGGCAAAGATACAAATTAATTGAGAATTAAGAAATAAGAATTAAGAGTTTTTTTATCGGAGGATGCAAATTTTTCACGATTCGCTATTCACTTTTCACTTTTTTATTGTATCTTTGTAGCCGAATTCAAATCTAAAGAGATCTTCTATGCTGGTTATTATCAAACTACTTGGCTCGCTCGCACTTCTGATGTTTGGTATGAAGTCGATGAGTGAGGCCCTGCAGAAGATGGCGGGTCCGCAGTTGCGACACGTCCTCGGGGCCATGACCACCAACCGTTTCACAGGTATGCTCACTGGTATGCTGGTCACAGCATCCGTACAATCGTCTACGGCTACGACGGTGATGACGGTATCGTTTGTCAATGCCGGCTTGTTGACGCTGGCACAGGCCATCTCGGTGATCATGGGTGCCAATATCGGAACGACGCTGACGGCCTGGATCATGTCGGCAGGTATGTCGTTTGATATCAGCATCATGTCCTATGCCGGCTTCTTCCTGGGTATTATCCTTATTTATATGAAGAAGCACCGTTATATCGGTGACTTCCTCTTCGGTCTGGGACTGCTGTTGCTGGGCCTCACCACCTTGAGAATCACAGGTGCAGAGATGGATCTGGGGCACAATGAGGCGGTGCTCAATTTCTTCGCTTCCTTCGATCCCGATTCGTTCCTGACCACCCTGATTTTCCTGTTGCTGGGTGGCATACTGACATTCTGCGTGCAGTCGTCGGCAGCCGTTATGGCCATCACCATGATCCTGTGCTCCAGCGGTGCGCTGCCTATCTATCAGGGTATCGCCTTGGTGATGGGTGAGAACATCGGTACGACTGTCACCTCAAACCTGGCTGCACTGTCGGCCAATACGCAGGCCCGTCGGGCTGCCTTGGCTCACATGTTCTTCAACGTGTTTGGTGTTATCTGGATACTGTTCGTGTTCCGTCCCTTCATCGATGCCGTCTGCGGGCTGGTGGGCTATGATGTGACGATGGCTAAGGATGCTGTGTCGTCAGAGGCTTTCCTGGCGAATGCGGCTAAGCTGACCTTCGTGCTGGCAGCCTTCCACACCTGTTTTAACGTGGCCAACACCTTCATCCTCATCTGGTTTATCCCGCAGATCGAGCGTTTCGTCTGCTGGGCCATCAAGCCCAAGAAGGTGGACGAGGAAGAGGACTTCCGCCTGCACTTCATCACTTCGGGCATCATGAAGACCCCCGAGCTTTCCGTGCTCGAGGCCCAGAAGGAGATCCAGTCGTTCTCTGAGCGTATGCAGCGCATGTTCGGTATGGTGCGTGAGTTGCTGAATCTTTCGGCGAGTGCCAATAATAAGAAGGACAGCAAAGCGGGCGACTTCAACAAGCTCTACTCCCGTATCGAGAAGTACGAGGGTATCAGCGACAACATGGAGCTGGAGATTGCCAAGTACCTTGATTCCGTCAGCGACGCCCATCTTTCTGATGAAACGAAGGCCAAAATCCGTGCCATGCTCCGTGAGATTTCCGAGTTGGAGAGTATCGGCGATGCCTGTTACAATATGGCCCGCACCATCTCGCGCAAGTACAACGGCAAGGAAGATCACTTCATCGAGAAGCAGTATGAACATATTCACCAGATGATGGAACTCACGGATCAGTCGCTGACACAAATGAACAAGCTCATGATTGGCCGTAAGGAGTCGTTCGACATCAACCGTACGTTCAACATTGAGCACGAGATCAACAACTACCGCAACCAGCTCAAGCAGCAGAACATCAACGACATCAACAACCACGAGTACACTTACGCCGTGGGCACCATCTATATGGATCTCATCAGCGAGTGTGAGAAGCTGGGCGACTATGTCGTGAACGTTGTTGAGGCCCGCATGGGTATCCGATAGTTATTTTGCCTGCTGACACAGAGTCGACACTTCGACTGACATGTAGTCGGCAGAACTGCTGACATAGAGTCGACAGGTCTGCTGACTTAAGTCGGCAAACGGTTTAGACAGCTATCATTGAGAGTTTTGACCATGTTTTCTGTTCGTTTCATGCCTGGTGGCTGTGAGCCGTCAGGCTGCTTTTTGTCAAAAAATTGCCATTAATATTTGGTTTTTCAAGCTATTTGTACTACCTTTGCACCCGAATTATCAAGGGGTGTCCACGAGTGTGGGCTGAGATGATACCCTCTAACCTGATCCGGACAATGCCGGCGTAGGGATGGATAGTAGACTGATCAACACAATTCCCCCTTTACATTATTTATTAATTAAAGGTATTATTAGTATGAAAAGATTGTTTTCAAGTATGGCTGCATTAGTGATTGCAGTAGTGACAAACGCACAAAACAAGGCAGCACTGTATGACTCCACCCAGGTGGAGGCCTTGCAAGAGGTGGTGGTCAAAGGTGTGCGAGCCCAAAAGAATGCACCTTACGCCATCGCAAACATCAAGAAAGAACAGCTCAATGAATTCTCGAAGACGGGTAAGGAACTGCCCTTCCTTTTCTCGCAGACCCCAGGCGTGATGGCTTGGAGCGAGAATGGTCTGGGCACAGGCACGACCTATATGAGGATCCGCGGTGCGGGTGACTCCCGTATCAACGTGACGCTCGACGGTGTGCCCCTCAACTCGCCAGAAGACCAATGCGTGTTCTGGGCTAATATGAACTCTTACGGTTCGTTGCTCGGAAGTGTTCAGATCCAGCGAGGCATAGGTACATCGACCAATGGCGACGGTGCTTTCGGAGGTACGATAGCCCTTTCTTCGGCTACTCCCCTGCAAACGCCAAGCATCGAAGTGTCAGGCAGTTACGGCTCATTCAACACCTATAACATAGGAGGCAAGATCTCGACAGGTCTGCTGTGGAACCACTGGATCCTCGATGGTGCCTACCACGAGACACATACCGACGGTTTCATTCATGGCACCTCAGGGCGTAGCGGCTCTTACTACGGCGGTCTGAGTTGGGTGTCTGACGATGTCATCATCAGATACAAGAACATCGGCAACTTCGAGCGCACAGGCCAGGCCTGGAACGGTGTGACCGCAGGCACCAACGACCTGAGCATCATGGACGGCACCTATGGTGAGAAGACGGGCATCAAGACCTATGCCGACATGTGGGACAAGGGCATCGGCAAGTTTAACTCGCTCTACGAGGAACTGATCATCACACCTCTCGAACAGAAGACAGCAGGTAATCCTTATGCCTACTCCACCCAGCGCTACAAGATGAGCGACGGCAGCTATTGGGACAAGACGACGGATAACTTCTGGCAGAACCATAACATCCTCTCTGCCGCCTGGAACATCAACGACCACTGGTCAACGACTGCCTCGCTGCACTATACCTATGGTTACGGCTACTACGAGGAGTTCCGACCCAACAACAAACTCTCGAAGTTCGGTCTAAGCATGAAGGATGCTGAGGGTAATAAAATCAAGAAGACAGACTTTGTCCGTAAGAAGGGGCTGACGCAGCACTCCTACGGTCTGGTGTGGAACGCCAACTACAAGGACGAGTCGTGGAATATCATTGGCGGTCTCTCGCTACAGAATTTCGACGGCAACCACTTCGGCTATGTGACTTATGCTGCCCACCCCGACGTGAAAGCACAGGTTCTGAAGAATGGCGACTACAAATACTATGATTCCGACGCCCATAAGCTCGACGGCAACGTGTTCCTGAAGGCTGCCTACCACATCAATGAGCAGTGGGATGTGTTTGCCGATCTGCAGTATCGTCATGTGGGCTACAAGACGGACGGTATCAACGATAAATTCTACGATGACGAGAGCGGCTACTACAACCAGCCCCTCGACATCGACAAGAAGTACGACTTCCTGAACCCCAAGGCAGGTTTCTCATGGGCCAAGGACGGCCACCGCATCTATGGCTCGCTGGCCATGAGCCATCGTGAGCCGGAGCGTAACAACTTCACCGACAACGGCTCCTACCCCGCCCCGAAAGCTGAGCAGCTGATGGACTACGAACTGGGCTACACCTTCGACGGTGGCATCTTCCGCTTCGGAGTGAATGCCTACTATATGGACTATAAGGACCAATTTGTGCAGACGGGCGCCGTGAGCGACATCGGCGAGAACCTGACCACGAACATCAAGGACTCTTATCGCACGGGCCTCGAGCTGCAGGCAGCCGTAGACCCCACACCCTGGCTCACCATCGAGGGTAATGCTGCTCTGAGCAAGAACAAGATCAAGGACTTCGACGAGGTGGTGGAGGACTGGGACAACGGCTCACGGACCATCCACTACGACAACTCGACACTGTCCTTCAGTCCCTCTACGATCCTCAACGGTTTCGTGACCCTCCACCACAAGGGCTGGCAGGCCGTATGGCACACGAACTTCGTCTCTCGCCAATATCTCGACAACACGGAGAACGAAGACCGTTCGCTGCCCAGCTATAGCGTCTCCAACGCTTCGCTGAGCTACACGCTGAAACCCAAGAAAGTACTAAAAGAGGCTATCTTCGGTGTGAATTTCAACAACATCTTCAATAAGCACTACGCTGCCAGCGGCTGGGTCTACTCCGCCATCTGCGACAGTTACGGCCATCCCAACGACAACCGCTATTACCAGATCGGTTTCATCCCCATGGCAGGCTTCACGATGATGGGTAACGTGACATTACGCTTTTAAGAAACAAATAATTAATCAACCATTTATAACCACACAGAATCTATATGACAACTTTTTTTTTAGAACATTGGCTTGACATCGTAACAACAGTCCTGGGACTGGCGTATATCCTGCTGGAGTATAAGGCCAGCGTATGGATGTGGCTCGTGGGATTCCTGATGCAAGCCTTGGGCATTGCGCTCTATTACCAGAAAGGACTTTATGCCGATTGCGTTATGGAGTTCTACTATCTGGCCATGACAGTGTTTGGATATTGGAAATGGGTTCACGGCTCTTCCTCGAAGCAGGGCCTGCCCATCCGCCACTTCCCCAAACGGATGATACTGACATGGGTACTGCTGACAGCCTACATCTGGACAGTGATCTACTGGGTGCTCATCACATTCACCAACAGTGATGTGCCTGTGGCTGACAGCTTCACCACAGCCCTGAGCATCGTAGGTATCTGGGCCTTGGCACACAAGTACCTGGAGCAGTGGTTCATCTGGATCGTCGTCGACGTGGTCACCAGTATTCTCTATTTTTACAAGGACATCCCTTTCAAGGCCTCGCTCTATGCCCTTTACGTCGTCATCGCCATCATGGGATGGTTCAAGTGGAGGCAACTGAGGAACAATCAGTTATCAAAATAGGGCCGATTTTGATGACACGTTTGATATGTCGGAGTGGCAAAAGTGCCGCTCCGACATTACTTTTTATATTCTTTAACCTAAAAAGAATTGTGTGCGTGCAAAATTTTGCTAATTCGCACTTGTCAATTCACATTTAATTCGTAACTTTGCAGCGCAATTTTGAAAGCAAGGATAATTTCACAATTAAAACAATAAGTAATATGGCAAAGTTAGATTTGACACAGTATGGCATCACCGGTTCAACCGTGATTGCTCACAATCCGTCGTATGAGTACCTCTTCGAAGAGGAGACAAAGGCTGGTCTCGAGGGTTTCGACAAGGGCGTAAACACCGAGCTCAATGCCGTTAACGTGATGACTGGTATCTATACCGGCCGCTCGCCTAAGGACAAGTACATCGTGAAGGATGCACAGAGCGAGGACAAGGTATGGTGGACTTCTGAGGAATACAAGAACGACAACCACCCCATGAGCGAAGAGGTCTGGGCCAAGGTGAAGGAGATCGCCATCAAGGAGCTTTGCAATAAGAATCTGTATGTGATGGACGCTTTCTGCGGTGCCAACGAGGCTACCCGTCTGCGTGTTCGTTTCATCGTCGAGGTGGCCTGGCAGGCTCACTTCGTGAAGAACATGTTCATCCAGCCCACAGCTGAGGAGCTGGAGAGCTTCGAGCCTAACTTCGTGATCTACAACGCCTCTAAGGCTAAGGTTGAGAACTACAAGGAGCTGGGTCTGAACTCAGAGACTTGTGTGGCCTTCAACACCACCACCCGCGAGCAGTGCATCATCAACACCTGGTACGGTGGTGAGATGAAGAAGGGTATGTTCTCTATGATGAACTACTATCTGCCCCTGCAGGGTATCGCTTCCATGCACTGCTCTGCCAACACCGATATGGAGGGTAAGAACACCGCTATCTTCTTCGGCCTCTCTGGTACAGGTAAGACCACACTTTCTACCGATCCTAAGCGTCTGCTGATTGGTGACGACGAGCACGGATGGGACGACGAGGGTGTGTTCAACTTCGAGGGTGGCTGCTATGCCAAGGTTATCAACCTCGACAAGGAGAGCGAGCCTGACATCTACAACGCTATCCGTCGCGACGCCCTGCTGGAGAACGTCACTGTCGACGAGGCTGGCAAGATCGACTTCGCAGACAAGAGCGTGACAGAGAACACCCGCGTCAGCTATCCCATCAACCACATCGAGAAGATCGCCCAGAAGGTGAACGGCAAGAGCGCTGGCCCTGAGGCTAAGAACGTGATCTTCCTCTCTGCCGATGCTTTCGGCGTGCTGCCTCCCGTATCTATCCTGACTCCTGAGCAGACGAAGTACTACTTCCTCTCTGGTTTCACAGCTAAGCTCGCTGGTACAGAGCGTGGCATCACAGAGCCCACTCCTACCTTCAGCGCTTGCTTCGGCCAGGCCTTCCTCGAGCTGCACCCCACCAAGTATGCTGAGGAGCTCGTGAAGAAGATGGAGAAGAGCGGTGCCAAGGCTTACCTCGTGAACACAGGTTGGAACGGTACTGGCAAGCGTATCTCTATCAAGGATACACGTGGTATCATCGACGCCATCCTGGGTGGTGACATCCTGAACGCTCCCACGAAGAAGATTCCTTACTTCGACTTTGAGGTTCCCACACAGCTCAACGGTGTGGCATGGGGCATCCTCGATCCTCGCGACACCTATCAGAACCGCAATGAGTGGGAAGAGAAGGCCAAGGATCTGGCTGCACGCTTCATCAAGAACTTCAAGAAGTACGAGGGTAACGAGGCTGGTAAGGCACTCGTCGCTGCAGGACCGAAGTTGTAAACGAGGTCCGAAAGCAACTTCGCCCTACGCAGGGCAAAGCTGCAGGACCGAAGTTGTAATTTGGTACGAAACTTAAATATGTTGTTTGTGGTTGGCTGCGCCGAAAGGTGCAGCCAACTTTGTTTTTCCGTTAATATAGCCAAATTATGACATATTTTCTTTAATTATAAGGTGAAAATGATTCGTTTTTGCGGAATTGTGAGTAAATTTGCAGCCGAATTGCGTAAAAATAGTATTTTCAGACTAGAATGAACAAATATATAACAGCACTCTGCGCCCTGATTACCGGCACAATGCTCCTGTCTTCGTGCCTTGGTTCGGGCGACGACGACGTCACCTATTATAACGACACCGCCATCACGGGCTTCACCCTGTCAACGGTGAATCGATATATCCATGCCACCACAACCTCTGGTAAGGATTCCGTCTATAAGAGAACACTCTCTAATCCCGTCACCTTCTCCATCGACCAATACAAGAAGACGATATTCAATCTCGACTCCCTGAAAGCAGACTGCGACCTGAGTCACGTACTGGTGACCATCAGTGCCAAGAACAGCGGATACATCGTCATCAAGAGTATGACCAGTGACACACTGTACAGTTACTCTTCTTCCGACTCTCTTGATTTCTCAAAGCCAAGAGAGATTCGCGTCTATGCCAACGACGGTAGCGGATACCGCGCCTATCAGGTGGCGATCAACAAGCATCAGACAGAGACCAACAAACTGCTGTGGGAGAAGATGCCTGCAGGCAGCTATCCCGTTGATGCCAAAAAGGCCAAGTGGGAGAAGATCGTGGCCGACGCTGGACTGGCCCGTTTCATCGGAGCCGGTACCAAGGAAGCCTACGCCTACGACCAGGAGGGGCGCCTCGTGATGACAAAGGACGAGGGTGCCACATGGACGGTGGAGGAACTGGACTACGATATGTCGCTCCTGCCGAAAGAGAGCGTCGCTTTCGTGTCCTACCCCTATAATGGCTATCTGGACACCGATTATCAGATCCTCGCCGGCGTATCGAAAGAGGGTGAGATAGGCTGCAGCGTATGGCGGAAAATTGCCGAATACAGCGAAGGCAGCAAGCCAGGGAAATGGGTTTATGTACCCTATGAGCCCTACAACAGATACAAGCTCCCAGCCATGATTGACTTCAGCCTCGTGTGGTTCCATGGATATGTGATGGCCATCAACAGCAACGAGATCCTGATCACCCGCGACGGCGGCATCACATGGAAGACCATGACGTCTATCAAACTCCCCACCGATGCCAGTCTGACCTCCGTGGAAGCCTCCACAGACGACAACGGAGTGCTCTGGCTTAAAGACAAGAATACTGACGAGGTATGGCGAGGAACATTCGTAGAGGATTAGGCTGTCTGCTGATGGCTGTTCTCCTCTCGCTCCCGGCAGGGGCACAGGACGAGCCTGAGTACAAGATGGAGGTTGGTGCAGGAGCCGGACTGGTGAACTATACAGGCGATTTCAACGGAAACCTGTTAAAAGGCATGGAGCCCTGGGGTGCCCTGATCGTGAAATACCACATGAACCCACGGATGGCCGTGTCGTTTGACTTGGGAATGGGAAAGATCAAAGGCTCCAGCGATCAGGCAGATACGTGGCAGGAAGAAGAGCCCTATACGTTCAACCATACGCTGACGGAAGGCCTTCTGCGGTACGAATACAACTTCTGGGCCTACGGGACAGGGCGCGAATACCGCGGTGCGCGACGGCTGGTGCCGTTCATCACCATCGGACTGGGCCTTACCCACCACAGCGGGGAGAACAGTGGCATCGCCATGAGCCTGCCCATCGGCGCCGGAGTAAAATATAAGATCAGCCAGAGACTGAACCTCACTGCGGAATGGGCCATGCGCTTTACACCCAGTGACTACCTCGACGGAAGAAAAGATTCCTATGGCATCCAGAGCAGCGGACTGTTCAAGAACACCGACTGCTATAGTGTCCTCCAGCTCGCGCTGTCGTATGACATCTGGATGAAGTGCAAGACCTGTCACAACGACAGAGACTGAAGAAAGGTGAAAAGGTAAAAAAGTAAAAAGAAATAAGATATGACAGAGCAATTGGACATGAACCGCATTCCCCGGCACATTGCCTTCATCATGGATGGCAACGGGCGTTGGGCTATGGATCGTGGGTTGGATCGTACTTTCGGCCACAAAGCCGGACTCGACAACCTGGAGACCATCACTACCCTGTGTTCCAACTTAGGCGTCAAATACATGACGGTTTACGCCTTCTCCATAGAGAACTTCAACAGGCCTGCCTATGAGGTGGAGGCGCTGATGGGACTGGTGCTCAGTTTCTTCAAGATGCAGCTCTTCCATGAGAACAACGTGAGCTTCCACGTCGTGGGTGATGTCGAGAGACTCCCGCAGAGCGTACAGGACAAGCTGCGCTCCATGGTGGAAGAGACGGCGATGTACGACGGTATGGCCATGACCATCGCCATGCCTTACTCATCGAAGCAAGAGCTCGTCAACACCACCAAGATCATTGCCCGTAAGGTACAGAACGGTGAGATGAGCATCGACGACATCACTGAGGATACCATAGCCGAGAACCTGTGGACGAACTGGATGCCCGATCCTGATCTGCTCGTCCGTACTGGTGGTGAGGTGCGCATCTCCAACTACCTGCTCTGGCAGTGCGCCTATTCAGAGTTCTACTTCTGCGACGCCTACTGGCCCGACTTCAGCGAGGAAGACCTCCACAAGGCCATCATCAGCTACCAGAGCCGCCAGCGCCGCTACGGCAAGACCGAGGCCCAAATTGAGGCAGAGGAAAAGGCGGGAAAGTGAAAAGGTGAACATCATTGACAATGAAGATATATAATATAATAAGGTATAAGGCAAAAGGGGTATGGATGAAGGCAGTCTTGCTTTCACTTCTTCACCTCTTCACCTTTTCACCTTTAATGGCTCAGGACAAGATCGTCAGTCCCGACATCTCGTATGCAGGTACGCCCCGCAGCTGTGAGATCGGAGGCATCGCCGTCGAGGGTGTCGAAGGCTATGAGGACTACGTGCTCACAGGACTGTCCGGACTGTCCGTAGGACAACAGATCGAAGTGCCAGGATCCGAAATCACAGAGGCCGTGAAGCGTTATTGGCGCAATGGTCTCTTCTCGAAGGTAAGCATCACCGCCGACTCTATCGTGGGCCGTAAGGTCTACCTGTGCATCCACTTAGGCATGCGTCCCCGTATCAGCAACATCAACTATATCGGCATCAAGAAAGCCGAGCGCGAGGATATGGAGGCTAAGCTGGGTATCATGCGAGGCAATCAGATCACGCCCAATATGGTTGACCGTGCGAAGATCCTGGCGAAGAAATACTTCGACGAGAAAGGTTATAAGAACGCTGAGATCAACATCACCCAGCGCGACGATCCCGAGAAGCAGAACCAGGTCATCCTCGATGTGAACATCGACAAGAAGGACAAGATGAAAGTCCACAGTATCATCTTCGATGGCAACGACAAGGTCAAGGCCAACAAGATCAAGGGTACGATGTTCACTAAGGGCGCCTTTGGCAAGATCCATGAGGCAGGCAAGCTCACGAACCTCTTCAAGTCGAAGAAGTTCACCGAAGAGCGCTACCGTGAGGCCAAGCAGGCGATGATCGAGAAATACAACGAACTCGGATTCCGCGATGCCACCATCCTCGAAGACTCCGTCAGCAACTTCGACGACAAGCACGTAGACGTGTATGTGAAGATCGACGAGGGCGACAAATACTATGTCCGCGACATCACCTGGGTGGGTAACACCGTTGTCACCACCGACTACCTGAACAACGTGCTCGAGATGAAGCGGGGCGACGTCTACAACCAGAAGCATATCAACAAGCGCCTGAAGGAAGACGACGACGCTGCGGGCAACTGGTACTACAACAACGGCTACGTGTTCTCGAACATCGAGCCCGTGGAGGTCAACATCGCCAACGACTCCATCGATCTGGAGATCCGCGTCACGGAAGGCCCACAGGCCCACCTCAACCACGTGCGCATCTACGGTAACGACCGTCTTTATGAGGAGGTTGTGCGCCGTGAGCTCCATACGAAGCCTGGCGACCTCTTCAACAAGGAAGCCATCACCCGCTCGGCACGCGACATTGCCGCCATGGGATTCTTCGACGCTGAGAAGATCGTGCCCGATATCGTGCCCGACGGCGAGAACGGTACCGTGGACGTCAACTGGCGACTCGAACAGAAGTCCAACGACCAGCTGGAGTTTTCCTTGGGCTGGGGCCAGACGGGTATCATCGGAAAGGTGGGTATCAAGTTCAACAACTTCTCCCTCCGCAACCTCATCGGCAAGAACAAGCTCCATCGCGGTATCCTGCCCTATGGCGACGGCGAGCAGCTGGGCTTCAGCTTCCAGACCAACGGCTCCTACTATAGCTCCCTGAGTGCCAACTACAGCACCAACTGGTTTGGCGGCAAACGACCCAACGGCCTGAATGTCGGCGTCTTCTACTCCAAGCAGTCCGATATCTCGAGCTACTACCGCAACAACGCGTTCTACAACAACTACAGCATGTACAGCTACGGCTATGGATCGTACAACAACTATTATTACAACTACGACTCCATGCTCGACGACGACAAGACGATGACCGTCTTCGGTGCCTCTATAGGATGGGGTAAGCGTCTGCGCTGGCCTGACGACTTCTTCCAGCTCTCGGCAGCCCTCGGCTATAGCCGCTATATGCTGCGCGACTGGAGTTACTTCTATATCCACAACGGTAACTGTAACAACATCAACCTCAGCCTGACGTTGTCGCGCAGTTCATCCGATAACCCGCTGTTCCCGCGCCGCGGATCTGAGTTTATGGCCTCTGTCAGCCTCACACCGCCTTGGTCGCTGTTCGACAACAAAGACTATGCCAACCTCGCCAAGAACAGCAGTTCGGCCACCTATGAAGACGAGCTGCAGGATGTCTACCGCTGGATTGAATACCACAAGTGGAAGTTCAAGCTGCGCTCATTCACGGCCCTCACGGGAGGCCAGAAGTGCTTCGTGCTGATGACGCGTATCGAGATGGGCCTGCTGGGCAGCTACAACATCAACAAGCGCTCACCTTTTGAGACCTTCTACGTGGGTGGCGACGGCATGAGCGGCTACTCCTACGGCTATTCCGAGGAGACCATCGGCCTCCGTGGTTACGAGAACGGCTCCATCTCCTACTCCTCAGCCTACGAGGAGATGATGAACGGACGCTCCATCTCGTCATACAACTCATACGCCTACGACCGTTTCACGCTCGAGTTGCGCTATCCGGTCATGCTGGGTAACACCACCATCTACGGTCTTGGCTTCCTCGAGGGCGGTAACGCCTGGGCAAGGGCCCGCGACTTCAACCCCTTCAAGATGAAGCGCTCGGCAGGTCTGGGTGTGCGCATCTACCTCCCCATGGTGGGTCTGATGGGTATCGACTGGGCCTACGGTTTCGACAATGTCTACACCAACCAGTCTGGTGCGATGAGCAAAGGCGGCAGCAACTTCCACTTCATCCTCGGACAAGAATTCTAATTAATAATAACGCTTATGAAGAGATTATTTTTCTGTGTTTTCTGTGTTTTCTGTGTGACATTAACCACGTCTGCGCAGAAGTTCGCATTGGTGGATATGGAGTACATCCTGAAGAACATCCCCGCCTACGAGCGTGCCAACGAACAGTTGAACCAGACCTCCAAGCAGTGGCAGGCAGAAGTCGACGCCCTGACTACAGAGGCCCAGACACTCTACAAGAACTACCAGAACGAGGTCGTCTTCCTCTCCAAGGAGCAGAAGAAGGCCAAGCAGGACGCCATCGTCGAGAAGGAGAAGCAGGCTGCAGACCTGAAGAAGAAGTACTTCGGCCCCGAAGGCGAGCTCTACAAGAAGCGTAACGCCCTCATGGCCCCCATCCAGGACGAGATCTACAACGCTATCAAGGACATCGCCGACACCCGCGGCTACCAGCTCGTGCTCGACCGTGCCAGCGACAGCGGCATCCTCTTCGGTTCCCCGAAGATCGACATCTCCTCCGAAGTCCTCAGCAAACTCGGATACTCTAATTGAGATAAATAGTTTACAGTTGACGGTTTACAGTTTACAGATGATAAGCTGGCAAGCCGTTCTAGGATTCCGCCTATAGAAGTAATCAACTGTAAACCGTAAACTGTAAACTGTAAACAATAAAAAAAACAATAATCATAAAAGAAACGAAAATGAAAAAATTAATTCTTTGCGCTATCTGCGCTATCTGCGGCTTCACCGCCGCCAACGCACAGGCCAAGTTCGGCCACGTGAACACTCAGGAAATCATCCAGGCCATGCCGGAATACACAGCTGCCAAGGCCGATATCGACAAGCTCACAGCTCAGTACGAGGCAGATCTCAAGAGCATGCAGGACGAGCTGCAGAAGAAGGCCGACGCCTTCGACAAGGAGCAGGCCACCCTGCCCGAGAATATCAAGCAGCGCCGTCAGACAGAGCTGCAGGAGATGTACCAGAAGATCCAGCAGAGCTACCAGGACAACCAGCAGGCTCTCCAGAAGGCTTCTTCTGAGAAGATGCAGGCCATCACCACGAAAGTGCTCGAAGCCATCAAGGCCGTAGGCCAGGCAGGCGACTTCGTCATGATCAACGAGATCAACGCCGGCATCCCCTACATCAGCACCACGCTGTCTACCGATGTGACCGCTCAGGTGAAGACCAAGCTCGGCCTGAAGTAAATAAAGACAAAAGGATTAAAAACGGGGGTATGTCAATCGTAACATACCCCCTTTTTTTAGACAGAAAGGACATGTATTACCTAGCCATTGAGAAACGGAACACTTCAATCTCTTCTAAGTCTGGACGTTTTGTCACCTCTCTCACATAATTACGAACGCGCGTACATTATTAACATAAGGTGGGCGTCTTATGATTCTTAGAGATTATTTCACGGAATAATTTGCTGGTTTCAAAAATTATTCTTAACTTTGCCCCTGTTCAACCAGATTAATAGTTATGCGGAGATTTCTTTTGTTGATTTGTGCATTTTTAGCACTGAATGCCCAGGCTCAAGACAGCACACAGGTGTTACGGTTCGGCTATCTCAGCTACGGAGAAGCCCTGAAGTCGATGGCCGACTATGCCATCGTCACACAGCAGATGGCCGACCTCAGGGCACAGTACCAAGCCGAGACGCTGCGCGTGGAGGATGAGTTCAACCGCAAGTACGAGGACTTTCTCGAGGGTCAGCGCGACTTCCCACGCACCATCCTCCAGAAGCGTCAGACAGAACTGCAGGAGCTGATGGAGAAGAACATCACGTTCAAGGAGAACAGCCGCCGGGAGCTGGAGGATGCCGAGCGACAGGCGATGGCGCCGCTACGCATCCGTCTGATCGAACTGCTGGGTAAGATCGGCGTCGAGCGCGGCTATGCCTTCATCTACGATACTGACACGAAGGCGCTGCCTTTCCTCAATCCCGCACAGGGCGAAGACATCAACCAACTAGTAAAGGATGCTCTCAAGTAGTCCAGGCCCCATCGGTGTCTTTGACAGCGGCTACGGCGGACTGACCATCCTGCATGCCATCCGCCAGCAGCTTCCCCAGTACGACTATCTCTATCTGGGCGACAATGCCCGTGCGCCTTACGGCCCAAGAAGTTTCGATGTGGTCTACGAGTTCACGCGACAGGCTGTGCTGCGGCTCTTCGAGATGGGTTGCCACCTGGTGATTCTCGGCTGTAACACCGCTTCGGCGAAGGCCCTGCGTACCATCCAGCAGCACGACCTGCCTGGATGGGATCCTGAGCGCCGTGTGCTGGGCGTCATCCGCCCCACGGCTGAGGTGATCGGCTCGCTCACGGCATCGCGCCACGTGGGCATCCTCGCCACAGAGGGCACTATCAAGAGCGAGAGCTACAACCTGGAGATCCAGAAGCTTCACCCTGACATTCTGGTGACGGGCGTGGCCTGTCCCTTCTGGGTGCCGCTGGTGGAGTATAACGAAGCAGACTCGCCTGGCGCCGACTATTTCGTGAAGAAGCGCATCGACCAGATCATGGCCTTGGACCCGAAGATCGATGCCATCATCCTGGGCTGCACGCATTATCCGCTGCTCATGCCGAAGATCAGGAAGTATCTGCCTGCGGGTGTCAGCGTCATCTCGCAGGGCGATTACGTGGCCAGCAGCCTGAAGGTCTATCTGGAGCGCCACCCACAAATAGAACGGAAGTGCGCCAAGCACACTTCCATCCATTATCTCACGACTGAGAATCCTGATAAGTTCAAGGAATCTGCCCAGATCTTCCTTCACGAAGAGAAGATTGAGGTTGAGAATATCACACTCGGATAAAAAATAAGTCCCGCCAATTGGCGGGACTTATCATTTATGCGTCGATGTTAGCGTAGGTCGCATTCTTCTCGATGAACTCACGGCGCGGCTCCACATCGTCACCCATCAGCATGGAGAAGATCTCGTCGGCCTCGGCGGCATTCTCGATGCTCACCTGCTTCAGCAGGCGGTTCTCGGGATTCATGGTGGTCTCCCACAGCTGCTCGGGGTTCATCTCACCAAGACCTTTGTAGCGCTGGGTGTGCAGGGCCTTGTCGTCACCGTTGCCTGCCACGTATTTGTCGATGAAGGCCTGGCGCTGCTGCTCAGTGTAGCAGTACTCAGAGTACTTCTTATACGTACACTTGTAGAGCGGCGGGGTGGCGATATAGAGGTGTCCACCCTGGATCACCTGTGGCATGAAACGGTAGAAGAGGGTCATGATCAGCGTGTCGATGTGCGAGCCATCGACGTCGGCATCGGTCATGATGATGATCTTGTTGTAGCGCAGCTTGTCGATGTTGGCCTCACGGTCACCTTCGCCCTCGACACCGAAGCGCACGCCGATACTCTGGATGATGTTCATCACCGACTCAGACTCGAACACACGGTGCCACTGTACCTTCTCCACGTTCAGGATCTTACCACGCAGGGGCAGGATGGCCTGGAAATGACGGTCACGGCCAGACTTGGCAGAGCCACCAGCGGAGTCACCCTCGACGAGGAAGATCTCACACTGCTGAGGATCCTTGTTGGAGCAGTCGGCGAGCTTACCAGGCAGACCGCCACCCGTCATCGGGTTCTTGCGCTGCACGCTCTCACGGGCCTTGCGGGCTGCGATACGAGCCGTAGCGGCGAGCACCACCTTGTCGCAGATCATCTTGGCCTCCTTCGGATGTTCCTCCAGATAGTTGGCCAAAGCCTCACCAACGGCCTGCTGCACGGCTCCAGCGACCTCCGAGTTGCCGAGCTTCGTCTTCGTCTGTCCCTCGAACTGCGGCTCAGCCACCTTGATGCTAATCACTGCTGTAAGGCCTTCGCGGAAGTCTTCGGGGGCAATCTCGATCTTCGCCTTCTCGATCTGCTTGGAGATCTGCGGGTCGTTATCGGCGTACTTCTTCAAGGTACGCGTGAGGGCTGCACGGAAACCAGCCAGGTGGGTTCCACCCTCGATGGTGTTGATGTTATTTACATAGGAATGGATATTTTCCGAGTAGTCGGTGTTGTACATCACGGCCACCTCGATGGGGATGCCCTGCTTCTCGGTCTTCAGGTAGATGACATCGTCGACAAGATGGGTACGATGACGATCCACATAGCGCACGAACTCCTTCAGTCCGTCCTTGGCATGGAACACCTCAGGCTCACGCACTTTACCCTCCTCATCAGGACGCAGGTCGGAGAGGGTGATGGTGATGCCGGCATTCAGATAGGCCAGCTCACGCATACGACGGGCGATGATGTCGTACTTATATTCGGTGGTGGTGAAGATGGTGCCGTCGGGCCAGAACTGCTGGCGGGTACCTGTCTTGTCGGTATCGCCCACGATCTTCACGTCGTAGAGGGGCTTTCCCTTCTCATACTCCTGCTGGTAGACATGACCATTACGGTACACCTGCGACAGCATGTGCGTAGACAGAGCGTTCACACAGCTCACACCCACACCGTGCAGACCACCAGAGACCTTATAGGACCCCTTGTCGAACTTACCTCCGGCATGGAGCACGGTCATCACGACCTCGAGGGCGCTCTTGTGCATCTTCTCGTGCTCGTCGACAGGGATACCACGACCGTTATCAAGCACGGTAATCGAGTTGTCCTCGTTGATGGTCACCTCAATATGCGTGCAGTAGCCGGCCATCGCCTCGTCGATGGAGTTGTCGACGGTCTCGTTCACCAAGTGGTGCAGACCCTTCTCACTAATATCGCCAATATACATGGCCGGACGCTTACGCACAGCCTCCAAGCCCTCAAGTACCTGGATGTTACTCGCGGAATAATTCTCTTCCTGAATCAGTTGTTCTTCTGTCATCTGACTTACAATTTGACAATTTACAATGTACTATTCTATTTTGCGTGCAAAGGTACAAAAAAAAAGTCAGATAAACATAGTTTATCTGCTAAAAAACTACAAAAAAGGACCGCAGCTCCGTTGGGAACTGCGGCTGTTCAATTATAATTTGTTAATGTGCTGTGCAAGACTTGACTTCAGGTTTGCAGCCTTGTTCTTGTGGATGATGTTGGTCTTGGCCAGCTTGTCAAGCATCTTCTGCACCTTCGGATACAGAGCTGTTGCCTCTTCCTTGTCAGTCATAGCGCGCAATTTACGCACAGCGTTACGCATCGTCTTTGCGTAGTAGTGGTTGTGAAGTGCCCTTTTCTTTTCCTGGCGGATGCGCTTCACGGATGATTTGTGGTTTGCCATTTTTTGTTTAATGTTTAATTTAAATGAATACTTAAAGCTTGTGGGTCTTACGTCACTACAACCGCCCTGGGCAACCCTTACGGGTCTCCGCCACCTTATCCCGACACGTCGGTAGCACTTGGCTGTGCAGATGACAGATTTAATGTAGTCCGTAGGAGAGTCGAACTCCTCTTTAGAGAATGAAAATCTCTCGTCCTAACCGATAGACGAACGGACCATCGCTTTTTTTGCGGGTGCAAAGGTACTACTATTTTTTGAACTTTAAACTTTGAACTTTAAACTTTATGATTACTTTTAAGGATAATTAACCATTCGGCCGATAAAATTATCCATTATCCATTGTCCATTATCCATTTCTTTGTACCTTTGCAGTCAATATGTTGACGAAGACAGAGGCCTTGGTGCTCCATGCCATCAAGTATGGCGAGACACGGATGATCGTCGATGTGTTCACCCGGACACAGGGACGGTTGTCGCTCATCGTGAGCATCCTCAAGTCGCCGAAAGCCAAGATCCGCAAACAGCTTTTCCAACCACTGACACTGTTGGAGGCCGAAATCGACATCCGTCCGCAAGCCCAGCTCCACAAGCTGCGCGACGTGCGTCTGGTCACGCCCTTCACCACCATCCCTTTCCATCCCCACAAACTCGCCATCGTGCTCTTCGTCGCCGAGTTCCTCTATCACGCCCTGCGCGGCGAACAGCGCAACGAGCCCCTCTTCGACTACATCGCCAACAGCGTACAGTGGCTCGACGGCCAGACAGACCGCTTTGCTAACTTCCATCTGGTATTTCTCATGCGTCTCAGCCGTTTCCTCGGCTTCTATCCCAACCTCGACGACTACCAGACAGGCGACTACTTCGACCTACGTGAGAGTGTCTTCTGCGCCCAGCCCCCACTCCACCACGACGTACTACAGCCCTCAGAGGCCGACAAGCTCCAGCTGATGATGCGCATGGACTATCCGACGATGCACCTCTTCCGCCTCTCCCACCACGAGCGCAACCGTCTGCTCGAGGTGGCCGTCGCCTACTACCGTCTACACCTGCCCAGCTTCCCTGAACTCAAGTCGCTGGCCGTGCTGCAGGAACTCTACACCTAACATGAAGAGAGCCATACCCGAAACGGGATGGCCCTCTACGAAATCTATATCAAGTACTAAAGGAATCAGAACTTGATGACTCCCTGAATGGGCTCAGAGGGCTCCACAGGGGTATCGTCGACCTCAGCCACAATGTTACCCGTGGCCTGCGAGTTGATGCTGTCGAGAATCTCGCGCGTACGTTTATAAGTAGGTGTAGACTCAACGGCGGAGATGACATCGTCGTTGTCGAGGTCTTCAGGACGGAACAGGTAGATGTTCGGACGGCGCTTATAGCGCTTCGTGGCACCCTCGCCGCCATAGTAGCGGTTACGACGGTCCTGTTTCTGGGCTGCGCGCTCCTGTTCGGCAGCGATGCGGTTGATGTCTTCCTGGCTGTGTTTCTTCAGGTGGCTGTTCATGCCGTCGACATCCTCGATGCCGAAGCCTGTGGCAAGGATGGTGACCTTGACCTTCTTGCCGAGCTCAGGATCGGTGGCCAGACCCCATTTGATCTCGAAGTCGTTGCCAAACTTGGCCATGAAGTCGTTCACGTCATTCATCTCCTCCATCATCAGCGACTGCTGGCCGTCCTTCGAGGCAGCAAAGGAAATGGAGAGCAGGATCTTCTTGGAATTGAAGATATCGTTGTCGTTGAGCAACGGTGAGTTCAGGGCATCGTCGATGGCCTTCTTCACACGTCCCTCACCCTCGCCGAAGCCAGTGGACATGATGGCGACTCCACCGTCCTTGAGCACGGTCTTCACATCGTTGAAGTCGAGGTTGATGAGTCCGTGTACGGTGATGATCTCTGCGATGGACTTGGCTGCGATGGAAAGGGTGTCGTCGGCCTTACCAAAGGCATCGAGCACGGAAAGCTCGGGATAAATCTCACGCAGCCGCTCGTTGTTGATGACCAGCAGGGCATCGACATGCTTGTTCATCTCCTCCACGCCATCGAGGGCCTGGTCAATCTTACGGTCACCCTCAAAACGGAAGGGGATGGTGACGATACCTACGGTGAGGATGCCCAGTTCCTTGGAGACGCGGGCGATGACAGGCGCAGCACCAGTACCCGTGCCACCACCCATACCAGCGGTGATGAAGGCCATGCGGGTGCCGTCGCTGAACATATTGCGGATATCGTCGATGCTCTCCTCAGCGGCCTGACGGGCTTTCTCGGGCTTATTGCCTGCGCCCAGACCTTCCTTGCCCAACTGCAGATGAACGGGCACGGGAGAGTCGTTGAGTGCCTGATTATCAGTATTACAGAGTACAAACGTAACGTCGTGGATACCCTCACGGTACATGTGGTTGACGGCATTGCCGCCGCCACCGCCGACTCCTACCACCTTGATGATACTGTGCTCCTGCTCAGGTGTTCCGAAGTCGAGAATCTGAATATTATTGTTATCCATAACTATAAACTTTCAACTTTAAACTATCAACTATCTCATCATTCCTCTTCGATCATAGACTTGCCAAACTTCAGAATGCCCTTCTTCAGTTTGTTCCAAGTGCTGTTCTCCCTACGAATGCGGTCTTCCTCCTCCTGCTGACGGAGTTCCTCCTCACGCTTCAGGCGGTCTTCCTCCTCCTGCTGGCGACGCTTCTCTTCCTCTGCGGCCTTCTTCTCCGTCTGGGTGAGGATGACACCTGGTGGAATCTCGCCAACCTGACGGATCGGACGCTGATCGACAGGCGCATGTTCCTTCTCCTTACGGGTGCTGAACAGGTCGCCGTTAGGGTCGAGCCCCTCGCCAGCACAGTTGATGTCGCCCTTGGCCAGCAGACCCAGCACGGTGTTCATCATGCCGTTGCGGGCCTTGATATCCTCATTATTCGACTGGATGGTCTGTGTGACGGTCTTCGCGATGCGGACCTTTTCGACATGGGTGTGGTTCGTGAAGGCCTTCTCGATGTTCTTCATATTCGAGCCACCACCCGTCAGGACAATACCGCCCAGCAGCTTGTCGTAATACTCTGACGGGATCTGGTACCACACGTTCTCGATAATCTCCTCCAGACGGCCCTCGACGATCTCTATGAACCTGCGGCTCTCAATCTGACGCTCTGCGTCGATGGAGTATTTCAGGTCGTTGTCGATATCATTGTTGTCCGTATAGGCCGAAGCGTACTTCAGTTTCATCGCCTCTGCGTCGCTCTCTTCCATCTGCAGAGTGGCGATGTCCTTGGTGATATTGTTGCTGCCAAGGGGGATGACGGCCAGGTGGCGCAGGATGTTCTTCGAATAGACGGAGACGGTGGTGGTGTCGGCACCGATATCGACGAGGGCACAGCCTGAGCGGCGCTCAGCCTCAGTGAGTACGCTGTCGGCCAGCGCCAGCGGAGCGAGGTACATCTCGGCCACATTGATGCCTGCCGTCTCGAAACACTTGTTGAGGTTCTTATAGAATGCCTTCCGCTCGAGGATATTCAGGAAGTTACCTTCCAAATGGGTGGCCTGGATGCCCACAGGATCGAGCTGTAGTTGTGAGCCCACCTTGTATTCCTGAACGGCGGCATCGAGGATCTCCTGATCCTGATAGGTCATGTTGCGGTTGGCATCCATCAGGTCGATGACCATGTCCTGCGTGACGATGGTCTCACTGGGCAGGTCCTTGGATATCACATTACGGACACTCCTGATAGACTGGCCACCTACGCCCACATACACCTTCGTGATTTCTGTCTTGAGTTGAGTCTCCAGCTTCTTGATAATGCTGGTCAGGCATTGGGCGGTCTTGTCGATGTTATAGACCACACCCTTTCTGATGAAGGAGGATGAACTCTCCTTCACAACGGCCAGTACGTTGATGCTGCCGTCGAGATTCTTTTGTCCGGCGATGCCCGTCATCTTCGATGATCCGAGCTCGATCGCTACGATAAATTCCTTTGCTGCCACCATATATGTATTTACAATTTGACGATTTACAATTTACATTTTACTTTTAACCTTCTTACAGATGATTTGGTTGTCGAACTCGACGCTGATATAGCTGTACTTGTTCCAGCCCGCCTTGTTCAGACCGTAGAGATAGAATTTGCGCATGCGCTCCAGCTTTTTGTTGATGCCTGTGGGCATGCCGATATAGATGATATGATCGCCCACACGTGGCACCAGCTCCATCGTCCCGTCGTCCAGCACATTGACCTGTACGATCTGACTCTGCCAGAACTTGTCCTGTATGATGTCATTGACCACACGGCTGAGGTGCGTCTGGGCATACTTGCGACTGATCTGCCCTGTGGCCACGATGAGGTCGTTGACATAGCGGTTCTCGGGCATCACACTGCCATAGGAGTCGATATAATAGTTATCGCCACTGGCAGCCATCACCTTGACCACGGGGACACGCTGACGTACCTTGATACAGACGAGCCCGCTCTGCGTCTTGTGGCACTCTGCCGTCTCCACGAAGGGGTTCCTCCGAAGGGCATCCTCAATCTTGCGCGAACTGATTTCACTCATCGGCATGCCAAGCGGATAGACCTTCTCCTGGCGAAGCATCTTATTGATCTCATCAGCCGTCAGGAAGCCGTCCACGATGTTCGCCTCGATATCGGTCTTCACCTCCGTACAACGGGTGACGGCCTGATCTGGCTTGTTGAAGGCCGTGACGGCCATCACCAGATAGGCAGCGATGACGATATCGCAGACAACGAGCAGGGACTTCTTCCAGTTGATATTCATCTTGGGCTTTACGCTTTATTCTTGAGAATCTTGGTTATCTGAGGAACGAGATTGTCGAGGTCACCAGCTCCTAAGATGACGAGCACCTCGAAGTCGTGGCCCTTGACATAATCAAGTACCTGGTCCTTACGGATCATCTCTTTCTTGACACCCTCCTTGAGGTTGTCGTAGATGAGTTGCGAAGTGACACCCTCAATAGGGAGCTCACGAGCCGGATAGATCTCCGTCAGCACCACCTCGTCGAGCTGGCTCAATGCCCCAGCGAAATCTTTGTAGAAATCACGGGTACGGGTATAGAGATGTGGCTGGAAAATGGCGGTGATACGCTTATCCTTATACAGCTCACGGATACTCTTCGCACTCTGGTAGATCTCCTTCGGGTGGTGGGCATAGTCGCTGAGGAACACCAGACGCTCACTCTTGATCTTGAAGTCGAAACGACGATCTACACCACCATAGGTCTTCATGCCGTAGCGCAACTCCTCAGCGTTACAGCCGTTCAGCTGTGCCATCGCCATCGCGGCGATACCGTTCTCGATATTGATGGGGATGGGCTGTCCGAGTTCCACATCCTTCACGCACTCCACAGGTGAGATGAAGTCGAAGGTGATACCACCATTGACGATGCGGATATTCTCAGCATGGAAGTCGCCTTCGGAGAGACTATAGTCATAGCGACGGACACCCTCCTGCAGATGTTCCTCCATCTCCAGACCACGATGGATAATCAGGGCACCTCCAGGCTGAATCAGTTCCGTATAATGACGGAAACTCTCGAGATAAGCCTCTTTCGTGCCGTAGATGTCCAGATGATCAGGATCGGTGCTGGTGATAACGCTCATCCAGGGACGAAGCCAGTGGAACGAACGGTCGAACTCATCGGCCTCGATCACCACGAAGTCGGAGTCGGAGAGGATATAGTTGGTACCGTAGTTCTTCGAGATACCTCCGAGGAAGGCGTTACAGTCGAGCTGGCTCTGGTGCATGATATGGGCACACATCGTCGATGTCGTGGTCTTACCATGAGTACCAGCCACACAGAGACCCTTATGCGTCTGTGTCAAGGTGCCAAGCACCTGGGCTCGTTTCTGGATCTCAAAACCGTTCTCACGGAAATAGAGGAGTTCCTGATGTTCTGACGGAATGGCGGGGGTGTAGATGACAAGCGTGGTCTCCTTGCGCTTGCAGGAGAAAGGAATCTCGTCGACATTCTCCTCATAGTGGAGGAGCATACCCTCTTTCTCCAACTGACGCGTCAGGTCTGAAGGAGTCTTGTCATAGCCAGCCACCACCAGTCCCTTTTTCAGGAAATAGCGGGCGATGGCACTCATGCCGATGCCACCGGCTCCGATAAAATAGACTGCTTTAATATCTTGGATATTCATATTCAATGTGATACAAATCTTTCACTTTTTACTTAACTTGATGACCTCCTTGGCAATGATCTCCGCAGAATCAGGGAGGGCGAGCTTCAACACGTTCTCACTGAGCGACTTCAGACGCGCATCATCGCTGACGGTCTTGACGGCAAGTGACAGCAGGGTGTCAGGAGCCTCTGCGTCTTTCACATAGAGGGCGGCATCCTTATGGACCAGTGCCAAGGCGTTCTTCGTCTGATGATCCTCTGCCACATTGGGACTGGGCACGAGGATGACGGGTTTGCCGATGAGACAGAATTCCGAGATGCTGCTTGCCCCTGCACGACTGATGACGAGGTCTGCAGCCTGATAGGCGACACCCATATCAGTGATGAAATCGGTCACCTTCAGATTCGGAATATTCTCACCTTTCAGACGCTTGGCAATCTCTGCGCTATAGTATTTTCCTGTCTGCCAGTAGAACTGTACATCAGAAGATTTCACGAGATCGAGGTGACGGAGCACACTCTCGTTAATGGTACGGGCTCCGAGACTGCCACCTACGAGCAGGATGGTTTTCTTCTTCGGATCGAAACCTAACGACTTCACAGCCTCATCGTGGCTGATGGTGGTATCGAGCAGGTTCTGACGCACAGGATTACCCGTGAGGATGATCTTCTCGGCAGGGAAGAAGCGCTCCATGCCGTCGTAGGCCACACAGATTTTCGAAGCTTTCGCGGCCAACGTCTTATTGGCGAGTCCGGCATAGCTATTCTGTTCCTGGATCAGTGTCGGGATGCCCAAGCTGTTAGCTGCACCCAAGGCTGCACTGCTGGCATAGCCTCCCACACCCACAGCCACATCGGGCCGGAACTCGCGCAGAATCTTCTTGGCCATCCACTTGCTCTTCAGGTAGTCGATGGCCACACCGATATTGGCAGGTTTCCACAACGGACGGAAGAAACCGCGTATGGGCAGGCCCTTGATCTCATAGCCTGCGGCAGGTACACGCTGCATCTCCATGCGTCCCTCAGCACCCACGAACAAAATGGCGGCATCGGGCTCCAGAGCCTTGATGGCATTGGCGATCGACACAGCAGGGAAAATATGCCCTCCTGTACCGCCTCCACTGATGACGACTCTTAACGCTTTGCTCATACTTTATTCACCTTTTTACCTTTTCAACTTATCACCTTTGCTAATTGCGTGCAAAATTACAAATTATATTTCTTTTATCGGCATGTTCTGGCTTCTTTTTTTCGCAGAACGGCTAACACTTAATATAGCTCCGATATAGGCGCAGTTGATAATGGTCGATGTACCACCTCTGGAAATAAGGGGCAACGGCTGTCCTGTAACAGGGGCAATACCTACGGCCACCAGCATATTGAACGAGGCCTGGATGACAAGCATCAGGGCCAGACCCAGCACGAGGAAGGCTGGGAAATTGTTGTCACAGCGACTGGCGATACGCGCAGCACGGAACAAAAGGACGATATAGAGGAAGACGACAATCGTCGCTCCGATGATGCCCAACTCCTCGATGATGATGACAAAGATGAAGTCGCTGAAAGCCTGCGGCAGGAAATCACGCTCCACAGACTGACCAGGGCCCTTGCCGATAATATTGCTGTTGACGATAGCGATATTCGCATGAGCCACCTGAGCATCCTTGTCGAGGTCATAGTCCTGAGGTGCCACATACTTCGAGTTCAGTTTCTTGTCGATACGTCCTTTCCAGGTGGCAAAACGGTGAAGGAACGACGGACTTTTCTTCTTACTCTTCTCCGTCTGGCCGTTGGCGATACTCTCCGTCTGAGTCTCTGCCGTGTTGTCGTTCTCCATGCTGCCCACCATATAGATGGTTCCCACAAAGAGGACGATGAGCAATGCCCCTGCAGCCATCAACTTACCCAACTGCACCATGGGCACACGACCAATGAACATCATCAGGAAGATGACCAGCATGATCAGGGCAGCCGTCGACAGATTCTCGAGTCCTATCAAGATGACAAGGGGTACGACGACCATCAAGATAAACTTAAAAGCCCGCTTATCGGCACCATCCTCACGCTGCATGGCACTGAGGATCTGTGCCGTGACCAGCACCATTGTGCCTTTCGCGATCTCCGAGGGTTGGAACTTCAGGCCAAAAAGACTGATCCATCGTCCTGCGTCGTTGGTCTTCTCTCCGAAAAGCAATACCCACAGCAGCATCACGACTGAGACAAGCAACAGTGCGGGGGTCATCAACTTGAAAAAGCGACACGGTATGTTCAGGATGACGATAGCCACCACGACACCCATGAAGATTTTCCAGGAGTGTCCCAGGATGGGCCCCAGATAGTCCTGGCTCTTATACGTCAGCGAACTCGAAGCGGAGAACACCTCGACGATGCTGATGATGCAGAGGAACAGCAGCACCATCCAAATGACCTTATCGCCCTTAAACAGATTACCTATCTTGATGTTCATCTATCAACCGTAAACTATAAACTCCTCACCAATTCTTTGAACTGCTCACCACGATCCTCCATATTCTTGAAGAGGTCGAAAGAGGCACAGCAGGGGCTGAGCAGCACCGTTTCACCAGGACTGGCCAGCTCATAACAGGCAGCCACACAATCCTTCATGGAGTGGGTATCCCGAACAGGAATGCCCAAACCGTCGAAATTATCGTGCAGTTTCTTATTGTCAGCCCCAAGATAAACGATGCCAGAGCACTTCTCCTTCACCAACGGCTTGATAGGCTCGTAGTCGTTACCCTTATCCTTGCCGCCAACAATCAGCACCACCTTCGTCTTCATCGCCTCCAGGGCATACCAGCAGGCGTCGACATTGGTGGCCTTCGAATCGTTGATATACTGTACGCCACGCACCATGCACACTTTCTCCAGACGGTGTTCCACACCTGGGAAGTCGCTCAGGCTCTTGCGAATCTCCTCCTTCTTGATGCCTGCGATGTTCGAGGCGATACCTGCGGCGAGAGAATTATAAATATTATGACGACCCGTCAGACTCAGGCTTTCCTGCTCCATATTGAAAGGCTCAGGCCTCTCTATTTTGTACTGTCCTTCCTCGATGTAGCCTATGACGCCTTTCTTCTTCAGTTCCGAGAAGGGGTACTGGATAGACTTAATGTCATACTTCTCCAACTCCCGCTTGATGATGGGATCGTCGGCCCAGTAGATGAAGGCATCCTGAGGTGTCTGGTTCTGGATGATACGCATCTTCGCATCGACATAATTCTGCATCTTGAAGTCGTAACGGTCCAGATGGTCGGGTGTGATGTTCAGGAGGATGGCGATATTGGCACGGAAGTCATACATATTATCCAACTGGAAGGAGCTGAGCTCGATGATATAATACTCATGCGGATCTTCAGCCACCTGCAACGCCAGCGAATTACCGATATTGCCTGCGAGACCTGCATCGTAGCCTGCCTCCTTGAAGATATGGTAGATCAGACTCGTGGTCGTCGTCTTACCATTAGAACCCGTGATACAGATCATCTTCGAATTGGTATACCTGCCGGCAAACTCAATCTCACTGATGATGTGGATTCCCTTCTCCTTGACCTTCACGATCATCGGAGCCGTATCAGGGATGCCCGGACTCTTGATGATCTCGTCGGCATTCAAGATTTTTTCTTCCGTATGCTGACCCTCCTCCCACTCAATCTGGTGGTCGTCGAGCATCTTCTTATACTTATCGGCAATCTTCGACATATCCGACACAAACACATCGAATCCTTCTTTCTTCGCGAGGACGGCAGCACCCGCACCGCTCTCTCCTGCTCCTAAAATCACAATCCTCTTTATCATCTGTCTTATGTTCTTTTGTTCTTATGTCTTTTATTTGTTAATCTGTTACTATGTCTTTAAACCATTACTCTGTCTTACCTCATCTTCAATGTAATAATCGTCAATGCCGCCAGGATGATGGACACGATCCAGAAACGGATGGTGATCTTTGACTCATGGAAAGGACGGTGAGGCCAACCTTTCAGGATATAGCGGCTCGTCGCATCCAACTGGGAGTCGAGCTTACGGAAATTATCGTGTATCGGCGTCGCACGGAACACACGCACCCGCTTGCCCTTCCGCTTCTGAATCTTGAACCACTGCGTCTGAATGATCACGCTGATACTCTCCACGAAGAAGATGCCACAGAGGATGGGCAGCAACAATTCCTTATGGATGATGACGGCACACACGCCAATGATACCGCCGATGGTCAGCGACCCCGTATCGCCCATGAACACCTGGGCAGGGAAGGCGTTATACCAGAGGAAACCGATCATGGCCCCAATGAAGGCACAGAGGAAAACCACCAGTTCCTCGGAGTGGGGAATATACATGATGTCGAAATACGAGGCATAGCCAATGTGCGACGAGACATAGGCCAAGATGCCTAACGCCACGCCGACGATGGCGGAGTTGCCTGCGCACATGCCGTCCATACCGTCATTCAGGTTCGCACCATTAGAGACAGCCGTCACCACGAGGATAGTCATGAACACAAAGAGGATCCAGCCACCAGCCACCTTGTTATCGCCCAAGAATCCCATCACATCCGAATAGTTCAGGTTGTGGTTCTTGATGAAGGGGATGGTGGTATGCAGCGATTTTACCGCCTCTTTCTTATGTTTCACTACGATCTCCTGATTCTGCTGCTGGACATTGACATTCTCGCGCACCACGGCATCGGGACTCAGCCAGAGCGTCAGTCCGACGATGAAACCAATGCTCACCTGACCTACGATCTTGTATTTTCCTTTCAGGCCGTCCTTGTTACGACGGAAGATCTTGATATAGTCATCAAGGAAGCCGAGGAATCCCAGCCAAACCGTGGTGACAATCATCAAGATGATATAGATATTCCTCATGCGTGCCAACAGCAGCACAGGAACAAGGATGCTGACGATGATGATGATACCACCCATCGTGGGCACGCCTTTCTTCTCCACACCAAACGGATCGATGCTGGGGTCACGCTCTGTCTCGAAGATCTTCTTACGCTTCATCCATTTGATGAAACGCTCACCAAACCAGGCGGAGATCAACAAGGAGAGGATCATTGTCAACAAGGCACGAAAGGAGACATAACTCCACATGTGCGAGCCTGGAATATTGTATTGGTCGAGTAATCTGAAGAAATAGTAAAGCATGCTATCTACGATTAAATTCTCAAATTCTTGATAAAACTATTTCGTGATTCCAAAGATCTCACGGACCACCTCTTTGTCGTCGAAGTGGTGCTTCACGCCCTTGATTTCCTGATAGTCCTCATGGCCTTTGCCCGCAATAAGAATCACATCGCCCTTCTCAGCCATCATACAAGCTGTACGAATAGCCTCCCGACGATCAACGATGCTGATGACCTTCTTCATCTGTCGGGCATCAAGACCCTCCAACATATCGTTGATGATATCCTGCGGCTCTTCGAAACGGGGATTGTCGGAAGTAATAATCACACGGTCGCTCTGCTTCACAGCCTCCTGGGCCATCAGCGGACGCTTGCCCTTGTCACGGTTACCACCAGCACCACAGACGGTAATCACCTTGCCCTTGCCGTCGAGCACCTCGTGGATGGCATTCAGCACATTCTCCAGAGCATCGGGGGTGTGGGCGTAGTCGACGATGGCCGTATAACCTTCTGGAGAATGGATGGGCTCCAGACGACCGTTCACGCTCTTTAGCGTGCTCAGGATGACGAGGATATCCTCAGGCTTCTTACCCAGCATGACAGCTGCGCCGTAGACAGCCAACAGATTGCTGACATTGAACTTGCCGATGAACTGCACGCCAACCTCCCTGCCGTTGATGTCGAGATACATGCCCTCGAAGTGGCACTCGATGATCTTGGCCTTGAAATCGGCCATCGTGCGCGTGGAATAGGTTTTCACCTGAGCCTTCGTGTTCTGCACCATCACAGCACCGTTCTTATCGTCGGCATTGATGATGGCGAAGGCATCCTTCCCAAGTCCGTCGAAGAAGGCTTTCTTCGCGTCGCGGTAGTTTTCGAAGGTCTTATGATAGTCCAGATGGTCACGCGTCAGATTGGTGAACAGTCCACCTGCGAAGTGGAGGCCTCCGATACGCTTCTGGGCGATGGCATGGCTCGAGCACTCCATAAAGGCATACTCACAGCCGGCTTCCACCATCTGTGCCAGAAGTCTGTTCAGTTCGATGGGATCGGGGGTGGTATGGTCTGCGGGAATCGCCTCGTCCTCGATATAGTTGCAGACGGTGGAGAGCAGACCGCACTTATGGCCGAACTTCCGGAACATATTATATAATAATGTGGCGATGGTGGTCTTGCCGTTGGTGCCAGTGACACCAACCAGCTTCAGCTTCTCCGACGGCGTGCCGTAGAACTGTGTGGCCACCTCGCCCACCCAGTCTTCTGTCGACTCTACGGCGATATAGGTTACTCCCGGCTCTCGCCTGTTGGGGAAATACTCGCAGAGAACTGCGACAGCCCCCTGTTCGATCGCTTTCGGAATGAATTTGTGACCATCAGTCTGTGTACCAGGGATGGCCACGAAGAGATGTCCTGCCTCAATGCGACGGGAATCGATGTTCACACCAGTAATCTCCACCTCTGTATCACCGAGGATGTTGAGCACTTCTACATGCTTAAGCAGTTCGTTCAGTTTCATATCGCTTAACTTCTTTAACGTCTCTAACTCCTTTAAATTCTCATTCCATCACCAGCTCACACACCATTCCCTGTCTGACAGCCGTACCGGCAAAGACGCTCTGCGACTTCACCTTCCCACGGCCTCTCACCCTGGCCTTCACCCCACGGATCTCCAACTGATAGACGGCATCGCGGGCACCCATACCCATCAGGTTGGGCACAACGTCCCTGGACGTCTTCGGCTGTAGGGACTGCTGGTTCTTCAGACCCAGACTGGCCAACACATATTCTGCCGACTCCTCATCACCACCCTTCACCTCTGGGGTGAAGCTGGAATACTCATCGCGGGCATCCTCTACGCTCAACTTCAGGTTCTGGGCCATCACACCCTCAGAGATACGATGGAACACCACACCACTCATGCCGCCACCCGAAGCGGGCAATCCCGACTTCTTCAGACAGACGATACACGTATAGCGGGGATTGTCGGCAGGGAAATAACCTGCGAAACTCAACCAATAACGGGTGGTACCGGAGTGATAACCACCATACTGGTCTGCCACTTGGGCCGTACCTGTCTTACCAGCCACCTTAAAGGACTTCGAACCTGCCTTTCGTCCCAAACCCTGACTGACGACATGCTCCAGAATCGTCTGCATCGTCTTGATGGTCTGCGGCTTGGCAATGCGTTCCTTCAGCACCTCAGGTTCAAACTCACGGATCACCTGTCCGTCCTTGACAAGCTGTTTCACGAAGCGGGGCTTCATCATTACACCGTTGTTGGCGATGGCATTATAGAAAGCGACGGTATTGATAGGAGCAATCTGAGTTTCATAACCAATACTCATCCAAGGCAGAGTGGTCTTACTCCAGTACTTGGCCTTGTTGGTCGTCTTCGTGTCCGGCATACGGATATAGGGAGGCTGATAACCCACGAGGGGGATCTTCAGGTCCTCATGAATGCCGATGCGATAGAGTCCCTGCACATATTTCGTAGGATTGTTGCCATAATACTTGTCGATGAGATAGCTGACACCGATGTTCGAGCTGACCTCGAGAGCACGGGGCACGCTGATAGTGCCGTAACCCCCACGCCGCCAGTTATGGTCTTTCATCGATCGTCCGTGCATCTCCATCACACCGCAACCGGTAGGGATGGTCATCGTAGTGTCAATGACACCGTCGTCGAGGGCCACGAGGAACGAGGCGACCTTGAACACCGATCCAGGCTCACAGCGGAAACTGATAGCGCGGTTCACCATCTCGTAATACCGTCCGTCGGCTCCCCTTTCCATATTCACGATGGCTTTCACATCGCCCGTCTTCACCTCCATCAGGATGGCAACGCCCATTTCGCCGTTGATCTCCTTCAACTCGTCGATGACGGCCTGCTCTGCCAGATCCTGCATCCCTACGTCGATCGTGGTGACGACATCTGCGCCGTCCACAGGATTCAGCACGGGGATGTCCATGTATTTGTTGAGCACCTTCCTTCGGTGCATCAGGCCGTTGGTACCGCGGAGAATGGAGTCGTAGGAGAGTTCCAGGCCATACTTGGCGCTGTCCTTTGCACCAAACATATCGCCGATGGTGCGCTGGGCCAGCGATCCGAAGGGACGGCGACGCGCATTATACTCCTCCCAATGGAAACCGCCCCTGTATTTCGGCAGCGAGAGGAAAGGCAGGCTCTTCACCTCACAGAACGTATTGTAGTCGATACGTCTTGGCCAGATAGGGAAATGCAGGGCACCGACGGTACGGACTTCCCTACCGCCAATCTTACGCATAATCACCTTGTCGTGACCTTCCGTCAGTCGCATTTTGAACTCTGCCGCCGAACGGGCAGGGAATATCTGGTGCAGACCTTCGCAGAGGCTGTCGAGTTTCTCCACCCACAGCGAGTCTTTCTTTTTCACCCACGTCGTATCGTCGGATCCTGCCTGGAAGTCAAGATATATCTTATACTCAGGGATGCTGCTGGCCATGAGCTGTCCGTCGCAACTCAGGATATTGCCGCGACCTGGCTTCACGTCCACGCTATCGCGTTTCAGACGGGCAGCCACGTCAGTCCAGTACTGTTTCTTGGCAGTCATGATATACATGGCCTTGCCAATGACAGCCATACCCAATAATGTCATGACTAACGCAATGGCGAAGTAGCGGGGCATCACTTTATCGCTTCTGAACTTGCTCATATCACTCTCCTTCCTCTGGTATATTTATAATATAAGGTGGCTGGTTGGCCACATGCAGCAGACTGTCGCTGTTATGCTTCAGTGCTTCGAGCACATGGCTCTCACGGCATTTCTCCGTCAGCGTACTCGAACACGAGAGGGCCCTGTACTTGGCGTCGAGCACCTCTTTCTCCAACTTGTCGATGGCTATCAGATCCTGCTGGCACTGGTATCTGAAGGCGACATACACAACAGTGAAGACCACCATCAGCACGAAGAGCCATATCTGTCGGCGCACCATATCGGCCGTCAGGAAGTCACCACCCAGGATCGTACGGAGGGTGAGGGCGGGCGTCAGCTTGGGATCCTCCTCCCTGGCCTGCTCCTTGATCATCTGAATGGTCTTCTTGGCCTGCTCCTTCATCTCTGCGGCCTCATCCTTCAGCCTGGCCTCTTCATCCAGAAACGGCTCCTGTACGGCAGGCTCCTCCTCGATGGTCTCCTGCATCTCCAGTTCTATATCGTCCTTCTTACTCATCTTTCACCTTTTCTGCGATTCTCAATTTCGCACTCCTACTGCGGGGGTTTTGCTGCTGCTCCTCGTCGCTGGGCACAATCACCTTGCCACCTATCTGTCGGAAGGGAGACGCCGTACGTCCGAAGAAGTCCTGCACGACCTTTCCTTCCAAATTGCCTGCACGCATCATATTCTTCACCATCCGGTCTTCCAGCGAGTGATAGGTGATGACCGACAGGCGCCCACCGGCTTTCAATAGGTCACGGGCAGCGCTGAGCATCTCCTTCAGGGCGTCCATCTCGTGGTTCACCTCGATGCGCAGAGCCTGGAACAACTTCGCAGCGTCTTTTTTCCATTGACCATTGGCGTCGGAGATACCCAGCACCTGCAACAGGTCGTTGGTGGTCACGATGGGTTTCCCTACTCTTGACTTCACGATGGTGGCAGCGATCCTGCGGGCGTTCTTCAGCTCGCCATAGAGATAGAAGATATCAGCCAGTTGCTCCTCGCTATAGTCGTTGAGGATGCCGGCAGCCGTCATGCCCGAACGCTTGTTCATCCGCATATCCAGCGGGGCGTCGAAACGGAAGGAGAACCCACGGGTCTCGTCGTCGAAATGATGGCTCGATACACCGAGGTCTGCCAACAGCCCGTCAATCTGTTCCACACCATAATAGCGCATCCAGTTGCGAAGATAGCGGAAGTTACTCCTGACAAAGGTAAAACGCTCGTCGTCGACGATGTTCCGCTCTGCATCCTCATCCTGGTCGAAGCCGAAGAGACGGCCTTGAGGACCAAGATGCCTGAGGATCTCACGACTGTGTCCACCGCCACCGAAGGTCACGTCTACATAAATGCCGTCGGGCTTGATGTCAAGCCCGCCAACGCTCTCCTCAAGGAGTACTGGAACGTGATATGTCTCGGCTGTCGTTATCATAGGTCTGTCTCCGCATTCATGATATTTTCAAATTCACGGCTGAAGTCCTCATCAGTCCGCAACGTCTTCTGAAGGTCCTGTGGAGCCCAGAGCTCTATGGTGTCGTCCATCCCGATGAACTGGATGTTCTGCGTGATGCCTGCTGCCCGCTGCAGACGCTTGGAGATCAGGAAACGGCCGTTGCCGTCGAGCGTCACCACCTCAGCCTCTGACACAAACTGACGGAAGATCTGCTGATGGGCAGGCTTCCACGGACGGAGCTGCTGCTTCAACATATCGAGACGGGCATTCCACACGCTTTCAGGATAGAGCACCAGACAAGACTGGAACACATCCTTACGCAACACCAGAGTCTCCTCGCCCGATGCCTGTAACACCTTGCGGAAGACGGCTGGCAGAAAAGCTCTGCCCTTGGCGTCGGTCTTTGCTTCTATGTTGCCCAGAAAACGCATGAATACATCTTTAATTTTAATTCGGTCACAAAGATAGACATTTTTCCCCACTTCAAGCCACTTTTCCCCACTTTTATTGATTTTTAACTATATTTTATTGATTTGAAGATTTCGACAACATCTCTCCGAAAACCAGAAAACTGTCTGCCAAAAGTCACTAGAAAGACAGCATCAGACTGCAAAATGTAGGCCATTTTGAGGGAATTGTGTACAAAAAACACCTAAAAACGAAATTTTTCTGATATTTTTGCTCACTTTTAAAAGAAATGTGCTATTTTTGCAGTTCGTTAGCTTAAAACCAAAGGAATGGACCAAAAGACCATCGATATCGAGAAGATCCTGAAAGGCAAGCTGGGTTCGAAAGCCAAGTTTGTGCCCGGGTTCCTTGTCAATTGGCTCAAACGGATTGCCCATCAGGACGAAGTGAACGCCTTCCTATGGGAGAGCCGCGACAAGAAAGGCGTGGAATGGCTGGAAGAGTGCGTCAGATACCTCGACATGACCCTCGAGATCGAAGGCAAGGAGAACCTGCCCTCGCCTGACGACGGACGGTTCTACACCTTCGTGAGCAACCATCCCCTCGGTGGCGAAGACGGTGTGGCACTGGGAGCCATCATCGGGCGCCATTACGACGGACGCTTCCGCTATCTGGTCAACGACCTGCTGATGAACCTGCCTGGTCTGGCACCCGTCTGCATCCCCATCAACAAGACTGGCAGTCAGAGCCGCAACTTCCCTGCGATGGTCGAGGCAGGCTTCCAGAGCGAGAACCACATGCTCATGTTCCCCGCAGGTCTCTGTTCCCGCAAGAAGAAGGGCGTCGTCAGCGATATCCCTTGGACGAAGACCTTCGTCTCGAAGAGCGTGGAATACCAGCGCGACGTGGTGCCCATCCATTTCAGCGGCCACAACTCCAACTTCTTCTACCGCCTGGCCAACTTCAGCGACCGATTCCTACCCTTCAACCTCGCCATGCTCTTCCTGGTCGACGAGATGTACAAGAACGTGCACAAGACGTTCCGCGTCAGCATCGGCAAGCCCATCCCCTGGCAGACCTTCGACAAGAGCAAGAGTCCCAAGGAGTGGGCCCAATACGTCAGAGCAGAAGTCTATAAACTGTAAACCGTAAACTGTAAACAAAACTAGATATGGAACAAGAGATTATCCAGCCCATCGACAAGGAAGTGCTCAAGAGTGAGCTGACTCCGGACAAGCAGCTCCGGATGACCAACAAGAGCCACAACGAGATCTACATCATCACGGCCCACAACGCGCCCAACGTGATGAAGGAGATCGGCCGTCTGCGCGAGATAGCCTTCCGCGAGGCGGGTGGCGGCACAGGCAAGCCGATGGATATCGATGAGTTCGACATCTGCGACAACTGCTACAAGCAGCTGATTGTCTGGAATCCTGAAGACGAGGAGATCATCGGCGGCTACCGCTACCTGGAGGGCACCGACTGGGAGATGGACGAGAAAGGGCAACCAAAGTTGGCCACGAGTCACATGTTCCACTTCTCGGAGAAGTTCCTCAAGGAATATATGCCCTACACCATCGAGCTGGGCCGCTCGTTCGTGTCGCTGCCCTACCAGAGTTCCAAGATGGGTGCCAAGAGTCTCTTCGCCCTCGACAACCTCTGGGACGGTCTGGGAGCGCTGACGGTCATCAAGCCTAACGTGCGCTACTTCTTCGGCAAGTTCACGATGTATCCCTCCTATATCCGTCGCGGCCGCGACATGATCCTCTACTTCCTCCACAAGCACTTTGCCGACAAGGAGAACCTGATTGTGCCGATGAAACCGCTGGAAATCGAGGCCGACCCCAAGGAACTCGAGCAGCTGTTCTGCGAGAAGGAGTTCAAAGACGACTATCGCATCCTGAATACCGAGATCCGCAAGCTGGGCTACAACATTCCACCCCTGGTGAATGCCTACATGAGCCTCTCGCCCACGATGAAGCTCTTCGGCACCGCCATCAACTACGGCTTCGGCGACGTCGAGGAGACCGGCATCCTCATCGCCATCGAGGAGATCTTCGAGCAGAAGCGTGTGCGCCACATCGATTCCTTCATCAAGGACCATCCCGAGGCCCTGAAGATCACCAGCGGCGCCAACAAGCTGATCTATAAAGAGAAGAAAGACTGAACAATAACGCCAGAATACTAATTCTTCGTTCTTGCGCTGATTTTCTTCCCCTCTTTACTCCATGTGAAGATCCAGCTGCCTTTACGGCTGGTGATGGTGCTGTTGGTGACAGCGACGATCTCACCAACATCTGAGACATTCATCGTCTTCAGCGTCCTCCCTTTGGCATCGCAGATGTGGTAGTAGGAATAGCGTTTCGCCACGAAGAAATCGCTGCCCCACCCTTTGAGTTCTCCCACGCTGCTTCGTGAGAGCCCGCCGATCTTCTTGCCTTTCTCGTCATAGACATAATACCAGTTCTTCGTCTCTTCGATATACGATATCTGCTGGCGTTGCGCCTGGGCCACCAGCGTTATCATGAGGAATAGGATGGTAAGCAGTTTTCTCATTGTTTATTTTCTTTGAAGAATCTCATATTTGTCCTTTCTTATTATATGCCCCAGTACGTTGTTTCTTTTCCATAATCGTAGTGCAAAGATACGAATAACCCCCGAAACATGCAAGCATTTCGGGAATAAATTTGGATATGTGCTGAATAATGCCTAACTTTGTGGCAAAAATCAGACGATGATGAAAAGAGTAATGGTAATGATGATGGTGCTGTTGGGCTGGATGGGCGCGATGGCACAGAATACAGCGATAAATCCTTGTGGGCCTCTGCCTAACGACAATCAGTTGCGGTGGCAGGATATGGAGATGTATGCGTTTATCCATTATTCGCTGAACACGTATACCGATCAGGAGTGGGGTTTCGGCAATGAGGATCCGAAGCTGTTCAATCCCTCGGACCTCGACTGTCGGCAGTGGGCTCGCGTCTGTAAACAGGCTGGGATGAAGGGGATTATCTTCACGGCCAAGCACCATTGCGGTTTCTGCATGTGGCCCTCGGCCTATACGGAGTACTCAGTGAAGAATGCGCCTTGGAAGGACGGCAAGGGCGATGTGGTGCGCGAACTGGCTGATGCCTGTCGTGAGGAGGGGTTGGCATTTGCCGTCTATCTCTCACCTTGGGACAGGAACCATCCTGAGTACGGGCGTCCGGCGTATGTCACCTATTTCCGCAACCAGCTGCGCGAACTACTGACGAACTACGGCGACATCTTCGAGGTGTGGTTCGACGGAGCCAATGGTGGCGACGGCTGGTATGGTGGTGCCAACGAGACGCGTAAGATAGACCGCACCACTTATTATGAGTGGCCTGAGACCTACAAGATGATCCGAGAGTTGCAACCCAAATGCCTGATTTGGAACGACGGCAGCGACCGCGGTGACCTGCGCTGGGTAGGTACGGAGGCTGGCAACGTAGGCGAGACGAACTGGAGCCTGCTCTACCACGATGGCGACGTGCCCTACCAGATGCTGCACTATGGTGTGGAAGACGGCGATGTGTGGTGTCCTGGCGAGACGAACACAAGCATCCGTCCGGGCTGGTTCTACCACGATACAGAGAACGAACACGTGAAGAGTCTGTCGAAACTGATGGACACCTATTATAAATCGGTAGGCCGCAACTCGACGCTGTTGCTGAACTTCCCCATTGCTCCCAATGGCCGCATCCATCCCAACGACAGCCTGCGAGGCATCGCCTTCAAGAAGATGATCGACGAGGTGTTTGTTAAAGGGAGTGTAGAGTTTAGCGTTGCACAAGCAAACGCCAAACTCTACACTCTCAATTTTTCAACCCCTACTGCCTTCAACCGCTTTCTGGTTGAGGAAGACATCGCTCAAGGACAAAGGGTGAAGAAGTTCTCGTTAGAGGCTGAGATCGACGGGCAATGGCAACCGCTCAAGGATGCCCTCGTGGAGGAAGGCGACGGACTGACCACCATCGGCCATCGCCGCATCATCTGCTTCCCCACCGTTACGGCAACTCGTCTGCGCTTCACGGTGACGGATGCCAAGTGCGACCCTGTCATCAAGCGTCTGGGTGTCTATCTCGCCCCAGAACTGACGGCCGACATTCCCGACTCCGGCGAGAAGAAATCATCGGCCCTCCACATCTTCTTTAGTTCACCCACACAGATGCTCATCGACTGGGACACGGAGCAGACAATTTCATCTTTCCGCTATCTGCCGCCTCAGGACACCAAGGACGGCATCATTACCCACTACACCCTCTGGGGCTCCACCGACTGGAGCAACTGGACGAAACTCGCCTCTGGTGAGTTCTCGAACATCGTGAACAATCCCATCTGGCAGACCATCAAGTTTTCTCCCACCAAAGTCCGCATGCTACGCTTTGAGGCCGATCGTCTGGCCTCCGGCAACCGCATGGGGTATGGAGATATAGACATCAAATAAGAGTTATGAAAAGAATCTTTGTCCTATTAGTATCCGTGCTGGCGATAGAGGCTCAGGCACAAGTCCATGACTGGGAGAACCCGTCAGTATTAGGCATCAACAAACTGCCATATCATGCAACACTACAACTGCCGTCGCGAGAGAAGGAGTGCAAGGAGATTGTGAGCCTCGACGGCGAGTGGCTGTTCCACTGGAGCCCAAAACCAGAAGACCGTCCCGTGGATTTCAATCTCGAGGACTATGACGTAAGCGACTGGGGAAAAATCACCGTTCCTGGGAATTGGCAGACGCAGGGCTATGGGACTCCTATTTATATCAATATCAACTACCCCTTTGTGAAGAATCGCCCCAGCGTTACCTCCGAGCCGCCGAAGGAATGGACGGCCTATGAAAACCGCAACCCTGTGGGACAGTATGTCACCTTCGTAGAGGTAACCAAAGAGATGCTTGCCAAGAACCTCATCCTACACTTCGGAGGAGTCCACTCTGCGATGTATCTCTGGATCAACGGACAGAAGGTGGGTTATAGCCAGAACTCCATGTCACCCGCAGAGTTTGATGTGACGAAATATCTAAGGGCGGGCAGGAACAAGATTGCCGTAGAGGTATATCGCTGGAGCGACGGCAGCTATCTCGAGGATCAGGACATGTGGCGGCTGAGCGGCATCTTCAGACCTGTACAGCTGTGGGTAAGACCTCTGGCACACATCAGCGACTATCAGGTGACGGCCGTTCCCAATGACGACTATTCGCAAGCAGAGATCGAGGCAAAGATCAGCCTCTGTAATGTGGGAAAGCAGGCCGTAAAGAATCTGAAGGCTGTGCTGCTATTTCATTCTGCATCGGACTCTCTCGGACATTCTCGGACAGTCCGTGTTAGTCTGTTAAGTCCGTTGCAAAAAACACTACCGTTGCTGGCTCCTGGTGATACGACAACCGTTGAACTCGCCTGCACCATCGACAAGCCCTTGCTTTGGTCGGCAGAGAAGCCAAACCTCTATCCTTTCAGCATCGAACTGCAGGATAAGAAGGGCAACGTCATCGAGCATTTCGACTATCACTTCGGCGTAAAGAGGGTGGAGGTCGTCGGCGAGGTCTTCAAGATCAATGGCCAGAACGTGAAACTGCGAGGCGTGAACCGTCACGACCATCATCCCATCACGGGCCGCTACGTCGATGATGCCACCTACGAAGATGATATCCGGCTGATGAAACAGGCGAACATCAACTTCCTTCGCACCTCGCATTATCCCGACCGCGAGTATCTCTACGAACTCTGCGACCGCTGGGGCATCTATGTGATGGACGAGGCCAACCACGAGACTCACGGCTACGGCTATGCCAATCGGGAGATGGGCGAAGACCTCGCATGGCAGAAGGCACATGTAGACAGGGCGGAGTCATTGGTAAAGCGTGATTTCAACCATCCCAGCGTCATCCTCTGGAGCCTCGGCAACGAGGGGGGCGTAGGGCCGAACATCGAGGCCATGTATAACAAGGTGAAAGAACTCGATTCTACCCGTCCGCCGTTTTACGACAGCGACCGCAGATATTCTGCCATCTGGGACGACAGCTATCTCTACCCCGAAGACCTGAAGAAGAATGCCCAGGAAGTGAAGGACAAACCGTTCATGATGCGCGAGTATGCCCATGCGATGGGTAATTCCTGCGGCAACCTACAGGAATACTGGGATGTCATCTATAACGATTCCAGCATCTGTGGCGCTGCTATCTGGGACTGGGTGGACCAAGGCCTGTTGAAGGATGGCTATTATGCATACGGTGGTGACTTTGGCGACCAGCCCAACGACGGACCGTTCAACATCAACGGACTTGTGGCACCCGACCGCAAGCCCCATCCCCATTACTACGAGGTGAAGTACGTCTACCAGCCATTACAGTTCGTACGGGAGTCCAACGGCAACATCCGTATCGTCAACCACGACTGCTTCACGGCTCCCGATGAGTACGACATCACATACGACACCCTGCGATACGACGGCGAAGTGGTGCTCAACATTGCCGCCAGCCTGAAGGAACCTAAGCCATGGGCTCCAAAGGGGTTCGTCGTAGCACGCGAACAGTTCGTACTACAGCCCTATGTATTCCCGGATGTCAGCGTAAAAGGCGAAGTCTCCGCCAATGGCATCACCATCGACGGCAACACACTCACCTCATGGATTGTTGATGGCAAGGAGGTGCTGCAGGCGCCTCTGGAGCCCTATTTCTGGAAGCCGGAGAACGACAACCAGCACGCAGCCCATTTCGCTGAGCGCACAGCCATGTGGAAAGAGGTAAGGGATGTAACGGTGAAATATACCGTCATCAACGACCACAGCATACGGGTAGACGTAGACTATCAACCCTCAGGTAACAACCGGCCTGTGATGCCAAAGTTCGGCATGCGCATGCGACTGCCTGCCGACTATACGCAGATACGCTACTACGGTCGTGGCCCGTGGGAGAACTATCCCGACCGCAAGCACTCTGCCTTCCTGGGGGTCTACGAGATGCCTCTTAGCGATTATGAAACCGAGTATATCCACCCTCAGGACAACGGCAACCGTTGCGATATCCGATGGTTCGAGATCGCCACTCAGACATCAGCCCTCGGCCCTCGCCTGTGCATCACGGGCCTCCAGCCACTCTGCATCCGTGCCTGGGACTACGGCGAAGAGGATCTGGAGGACGCGCGGCATCCGAACGAAATACCCCATGGACGCTTTGTCAATCTAAACATCGACCTGAACGTTCACGGGGTTGGCGGTGCCGACACCTGGGGGAAGCGCACGCTGCCGCAATATACCATCGACGGCAACCAGCCGCACAGCTATTCGTTCATACTCTCTTACCAGCGCTGACGCAGACAAAGACAGCGCGACCGATGACAGTGATGACAGTTGACAGCTGTCATCTCCGCGACCATCACATTGTTCTGTTAACTCTGTTTTAGTCAATTTATATATATAATATATATATTATATATATAAATTGAAATATTTCAAAGCTATTCTCGATTCCAACCGTACCCCCCGATGACACTGTCATCTGTCATCATTGTCATCGTTTTCCAGCCTTCGCTGCCACCTAGCATCTATGCTGTATCGTGAAAAACATTTTACATATCCATCATTATTGTTCCCTGTCTGAGTCCTGAGCCTTGTTTCTCCGACTTTCCTGCCATGAAACTCTGACTTTCCTGCCACGAAACTCCCACTTTCCTTAGCCTAAACTCCCAGCCGCCTAACTCCCTGATTATCAGACGCATCGTCTTTTGTCTCTTATTTGCGAAATATCCTTACACTTCCTTACGGCAAAGAATAGTCAGACCTCTGCCATATCTGTGTGTCCAAGCCTTAAAGATTCTTAAAAAACCACCACCTTATACAGATTTTCCATACCTTTGCGGTTATATAAGCAGATAACTGTTAAGGTATTGACTTGTATGGTATAAATATATGATGATTATGAGAAAAGGTTTGTTTTATCTTGCGACTTACGTTCTGGCTGTTGTCATGTTTTCAGGCTGCAGCAGCGATAATCATGAGGGTGACATTGTGATAGACATGTTGCCGAAAACAAGGTCTGTTGAATTGACTCAAGAGCAAAGGGAGTATGTAAAAAGGAGCAACGAGTTTGCGCTTAACCTGTATAAGGCAGTCATTCAAGGTCAGAATGACAATAAGAGCACCATTGTCTCGCCCTTCAGTGCCGTTTACATGCTGGGAATGCTCAATGACGGTTCTGCTGGTAAGACTGCAGAGGAAATCTCCACTGTACTAGGCTTCGGAAAGGACGGGAAACAGGCCATCAACGAATTCTGCAAAGCCATGATAGAGCAAACACCCAAGGCGGATCCCTCTGTCTGGTTGCAGACTGCCAATTGTGTGGTGGTTAACGACAAGCGACATGTAGAACTTCAGGATCAGTTTGTTAATGACATTAGCAAATACTACAAAGGCGAGGTGATGACGTTAAACTTTGCTTCAGCCAATTCTCTGAATACGATCAACAACTGGAGCAATGCGCATACTGACGGTATGATTCCAACCTTGATGAACCAACTGAGCGAGGATGCTGCCATGCTTCTGCTGAATGCCATCAGCTTTAAGGCCACATGGACAGAGAAGTTTGATGAAAAAGATACGCAGATAGAAACCTTTACCAAGGAAGATGGCACCACAGAGTCGGTCAAGATGATGCATCGTCATGCCATTGCGGGTGTTGGCGAGGGCTCTGATTTCTACACACTCCTTTTACCCTATGGATCGGGCGATAAATGGAGTATGACCATCTTTCTTCCCAAAGAAGGGAAAACTGTCAGCGATGTTGTGAACTCACTTGATATGAGTAAATGGAGCACTTATGCCTATGAATATCCTTCAACAAGGGATGTTGACATCAAACTTCCAAAATTTGAAGGCTCTTACAAGGCCGATGTAAAGAGCGCTTTGCAGAAAATGGGCGTCGAGTCGGTGTTCGACGAGGATAAGGCAGATTTATCATTGATCAGCAAAAACAAGAACCTTTATGTGTCTAAGATGGAACAAACTGCTGCTATCGAAGTAAACGAAGAAGGAACCAAGACTTCTGCTGTCACTGTAGCAGAGTTAGGAGACACAGATTTTATGGTTTCAGGAGACAAAGTGTTCTTCTATGCTAATCAGCCTTTTGTATATATCATACGTGAGGCCAGTAGTGGAGCTGTCTTCTTTATAGGAACTTATCAAGGAAACTCATGATGATGAGACATGGTAGCATATTACTCTTGGGGTTGGTGCTGATGGCTTCGTGCTCAAAAGACACCAACGATGACGCTATCTCTTACGAAGTAGCCGACACACCTGACGAGCAACACTTGATGGGCGTTTTTGAGGGAGAATGGTTTTACGAAGACTACGCCAGCGCGAAAGGAACCATCGAAGTAGACAGAAACAACATCCAAATGGATTTTCCATGTGAATTGGTCTTCGGTAATATCCTTAATATACACGCCTTTGCAGAGACGACCTATTCGTATAGTGATCCTGAGCAGACCATCACGTACAGGATGAGCGGTGCTTCTTCGGAAGCCATCTACGCCTCGGCCACCCTCGTGGACAATCACTTCACGAATGTCAAGACCCAACTTGATTTTTCATTTGGAGTCATCGCAGACGACGGACACAAATACCAAATCGACTTGATCAACAGTACGAATGAAATCAATGCCGTATTTGACTTAACGACAAAATTGTGGACGCTGGTTTACAGGTTTAAGACCGTCCGCATCACTGATCTGGATAACGGCAGGACATTCGACATCACCAGCGAACAACTGGGGCCTGATGGGGGAGACCGAGATTCACAGACGATCATCTTTAAAGCCAAAGAGAGGAAAGGCCTAAATGGTACCAAATCATTCCAATAACTGAGGAAAAGTCGTGCAGGAGACAGAACGACAGCTGATTGACGCGATACAGGGCGGAGACCGTGAGGCGTTGCGTCGCCTCTACGACCGCTTCTCACGATATGCTATGGCCATCACGCGACGGTATGTCGTTGAGCGCGAGGATGCGCTCGACGTGGTACAGGACAGCTTCGTGAACATACTATCCTGCATCGGCTCCTTCGATTATCGGGGCGAGGGTTCACTGAAAGCCTGGGTGTCGAGAATCGTCACCAACGAGGCCATCGACTGGGTAAAGAGCCATGAGGGTATCGTATTGACGAATGAAATGCCCGATGAAACCGACGAAAATGTGCCCGATGTGGAAGAGGCACCACCAGAAATCATGAGCAGGCTGATCAGACAGTTGCCTGTGGGATGCAGGACAGTCCTGAACCTCCACATCTTCGGAGAACTCACCCACAAAGACATCGCCCACAAACTCGGCATCAGCGAAAAGACCTCTGCCTCGCAATTCGCCTACGCCAAAAAACTGCTGGCAGACATGATTAAAGAATACTTAAACTCACAAAGGAAATGAAAGACGAGTGGATCAAAAAGCTTCGCGACCAGCTGGCAGACTACGAAGAGCCTGTCCCCGATGGTCTGTGGGCAGAGATTGAGGCCCGTCTTCCCAAACCCACGGAAGCGCCGAAGCGTGCTGTCCGAACCATTCCCTTGTGGGCGAAATGGGCAGCTGCAGCCTCCTTCATAGGCCTCATCACGGGTATCGGCATTCTGAACTGGGATCAAGAGGAAAAGCCCTCAACCCCCTTCACGGCAGAAGTCAAGAAAGGCTCAAAAACACCGATGAAATCGGAAGAAAATGCGAAAGACGAGACGCTTTCTGAGGCAATAGTGCCTCAGACTTGCAAGCCCATGAAGACAGTCAGGAGCATCGATGAAATCGAGACTTTCGATGAAATCAAGGCTGGAGAGGAAAACATGACTGTAGCGGAGAACAAGACCATCGAGGAAGATCGAGCCGTCGAGGAGAAAAAATCAATCGAGGAAAGTAAGACCATCGAGGCCGTTCTGAAAGAGCAGAGCAAGGAGGTTGCCACAATCAGGAATACGCGTCATTCAGAGGTCAGCTTTAACCTCTATGCCTCTAATGGCTTCGGCCATCAGACCAATAAGAACGGCGTACTGATGAGTCAGCAGATGCTGGACAACTACAGAATTGACAGGAACCTGACAACGGCAGGCACACGTGCGGACAGTCCCGTCTACCTCTACAACTACGAAGAGAAGCAGGAGCACTACCAGCCCATTTCCTTCGGACTGACAGCAAACATCCCCATTTCATCGGCATTTTCCTTGTCTTCAGGAGTCGTCTACACACGTCTGCACTCTGACTTCACAAACGTGGCAGACTATCTTGTCTACCAAAAGCAGATGACGCTCCACTACATCGGTATTCCGCTGAACGTGCAGTATCACGCCTGGCAATGGCGTGGTCTGAACATCTATGCAACGGCAGGTGCACAGGCCGATTTCAACGTCAAAGTACGGGTAGTGACAGACGGAACGGAAGTGAAGATGGAGAAAGACCGTACACAGTGGTCTGTAGGTGGAGCCGTTGGCATACAATACGACATCATCCCACAACTGGGTGTCTATGCCGAACCAGGCATCAAGTACTACTTCGACAATGGCAGCCACGTACACAACTACTTCAAGTATAAACCCACGAATTTCAACCTTCAGGTTGGTCTTCGCCTAAACATAAAACCATAGCAAGATGTCTATTCCACCAAGAGCTGGAGGCCGATGCCACGGACGGTCTTCAGGTTGATACGGGGCTCGTCGGCAAGGAGTTTGCGGAGCTTATTGACGAAGACATCGAGGGAACGGGAGGCGAAATAGTCATCCTCCGTGTTCCAGAAACGGCTGAGGATGGCCTCGCGGCGCACCACATTATTTTTGTTCTCTGCCAGCAGCTGCAGGATCTGGGCCTCGCGCTGGGTGATGGTTTGCGAGAGGTTGGTCTCGTCGTTACGCAGCGTAGCGTGGTCTGCGTCGAGGGTATATTTGCCGAGTCGATAGTGACTGGTCTCTTTCTGGGTCTTCGCCCCACCCCGCATCTTCATCAGAGCCTGGATATGGGCGTCGAGCTCCTCGGGCACGAAGGGCTTCTTCACGTAGTTGTTGATGCCCAGACGGTAGCCGGCCTTCACATCGTTGGGCGAGGTAAGGGCGGAGGTGAAGATGATGATGACATCCTGATCGGTCTCACGGATGCGCTCCACCATCTCGAAGCCGTTCATCACGGGCATGTCGATATCGGAAATGATGACATCGGGCTTCGACTCCTCCCAAGCCTTCAGGCCTTCCTTGCCGTTCGTAGCGGTGGTCACTTCATAACCGCCGATGATGTCTTCGAGACCGGTCTTCTCGATATACGCTAACGATGCATCGTCTTCAACCAAGAGTAGTTTGATCATAAAAAATTATTGTTTAGGGATGTAGAGTGTGAACTCTGAGTATTTGTCTTTCTCGCTGGCGACGGTGACCTTGCCGCCGTGGGCCTGCATCACCTGATCGACGTAATTGAGTCCGAGGCCGAAGCCTGAGACGCCGCCCTTGCGGTTCTGCTCGTGGACGGCAGCACGGCCGAACTTGTCGAAGATAATGCGCTGGTCTTCGCGGGAGATGCCAATACCGTTGTCGCGTACCTTTATTAATACGTACTTGTCGTTGCTCTGCGAGGTGATCGTGATGCGGATCTCATCCTTGGAGTACTTGATGGCATTGTCGACGAGGTTCGAGATGGCCTCCGCGAGATACTGCTCGTCGGCCAGCACGTGTTTCGTCAGCAGATCGACGGTGAAATCGATGGGTTTGTCAGTCTTGTTGTGGGCTTTCTCCACGATATCGTCGATGACGGGCTCCAGGTTGACGGTCTGCTTGTTCAGGATGAGTTTCTTGTTCTCGAGCTTCGAGATGGTGAGCAGCTTGTTCACCAAAGCCAGCAGGTGCTCGGCCTCGCTCTCGATGATGGAGTAGTACTTCTCCTTGATCTGCGGCTTGTCGTCGACCTTGCCGCTATGGAGGAAGCGGGCACCCATGATGATGCTCGAGAGGGGCGACTTCATATCGTGGACCATCGCATAGCTGAAGTCGTTGCGCAGCTCTGCCATCAGCCGCTGCTCGTCGAGGTAGCGCAACAGTCTCAGGAGGATGGCTCCGAAGAGGATGAGGATGATGGCACTGGCGAGGAACAGCGGGCTCAGACGACGCAACAGTTCGGGATAGGGATTGTTGAGTGCCAGCCGGATGCCCTTCGACTGGTCGCGACGGATGCTGAAGACACGGGTCTTGAGCGACGTGGCCGTCATCAGACTGTTGTTCTGACGCAGCACACGACCCTTCTTGTCGACTTCCATCACGGTGAAGTTACGGTCGAGGCTCACCACGCTGAGGAGGGAGTCGACATAGAGGGCCAGCGTGTCGAGCGACACCTCGGAGTGATACCTACGGCTCAGCACATCGTTCATGCCTTCTACCGACGACACGAGCGAGAGGTCGCCACGCAATTCGGGCAGGCTGAGCGTATCGCCCTGCGACAGGATTTCCGCACGCTGGTAGCTCTCATAGAACATCGCCCACGGCAGCTGGTTACCAGCCCGCTCGCTGATATCCCTCACAGCCGAGCGCCACGTCATCCACATGTAGAGGCCCAACAGCAGCATCACTGCCACCATCGCCGCCACAGACACATATTTATATTTGTTCTTCATTCTTCACTCAGGAAAATCATAGACCAGATACTGGGTGTTGGGCTCGGTGGGGAAGTTCGTGAGCCGTCCAGAGCGCGTCACAAACGACAGGATACCATTATAGATGTCATGACCGAATGTGTATTGGTCTGCGTAGATGTTGATATAGTGAATACGGCGGGCATCATAGTTCAGCAGCCGTTCGATGTCGAAGACCGGCATGCCGTCGATCAGTACTAATGTTGGCAAAGAACTATTGAAGACATCCTGCTCCTTACGGACAATCAGCTGAGATACACCATTGATTTTCCGATTGCTGACACAACTCACATATTCAAGGAGCACTTCCCTCACGGTGAAAAACTGACGGTACTCGTCGAGGTTATACGAGAGATCCGGCTTCGTGCCAAATACCATTTCGTCATAGTCTAAGGGTACGCCATCCTCTGCCGAATCATCAGACAAATCACCCATCTTCAACTCCCGCTTGGCAGGCGCAATGGCCTTCTGGTGGCGCTGCATGTCGAGAGAACGGGCCTCCACCTCACTGCGCTGGTAATGGAACACGAGATGTGGGAGCTCTTTGGGGAGCAGGGTGGCAAACGGACTGATCATCTCAATAGGCAGACTCACGCCTGTGGTTGTTCTGGCAGAGAGCACTAACGGCTGCTTGCCATGAATGCCAAAGGTATAGAAGATAGCGGTGGAGTCGTTGATCATCTGCCCCTCAAAATAATGGATCTGCATTCCCACGATCGCTAAGGATGGGCAAATCTGACTGCCCTTGAATGTCTGGCCATCATAGACGTTCTTGATACGCGCCTGGATGATATGGCCTTCTGTCTCACGGACAGACCCAATGAGGGGATCTTTTTGAAAAGAGGTGAGAGGTGAGAGGTGAGAAGTGAGAGAATAGCTCAATGAGTCGGAATCCGTGATACGGACCCATTCGATATCGTCGTTATAACTCTTGCGCAGCGGATTGATGACGGCGACAAGCTGTTGAGACACCTCTGCATCGTGGCGAGTATAGACAGACAGTACATAGTACCCGCTATGGAGGTTGGCTGGCAGTTCGAGAATACCAGTCCCCTCTCCCCCTTTCAGACTTAGCACGACACCAGCCGCCAGACCAGAGGCATCGCACAGTTCTGCGTAGGCTATCATGGCATCATCAGCAGTTACGCGGACTTTCATCGCCTCACCAGCCAGATACCATGTACGATCGGTCTCCACTCGAATCCCGCTTGCCTGTAAGGCAAGATGATTTGCAACACAGGTGCTCAGGACAAGCACCATCGCAGCTATCAGTGATAATAATCTATTCTTCATGTTCTATCTTTAATGTTCAATCTTCAATAGCTAAAATTCTCTTCCAATGACCAGTATTCAGGCTCTTCAGCAGACGCACCCCGTAATCTGACATCGAGCTGATAGTCGTAGGCCCATGCCGTTTGCAACACACCGCCTGGCATATACCTTTCGTCTTTCCATTCACACAGGTACATGCCTTCTTTTACCACCATGAGGTAGCAATCCCATTCAGTACAGTCGTCGAGCCATCTGCGGGCGTCTTTGGGGTAGGTATATTTGATAGAGAAATCCTTTGGGATTAGGAAGAACCTGTATTCACTCGTATTCAATGAGCATCCCACGAAGCCTATCACGTGCTTTTTTGACGTGAGGCAATGGATATTGGAAGGTAAGGCTGACGGCAACGGCGTAAACAAGCCACCCATCTCTGAACTCGCCTGACGCCTGGCAAGGTCATACTCATACTCAGCCTTGGAGATGGTGCGCTGATGAATCAGACCGCTATACTTATAATACACACGCTCATCGGCACGGTCAACATCATAGAGTTTGAGCTTTCGAATGTGCTGTCCTTCGTAATTCCGGCTATTCCCAACCAGGATCGTCGAGCTTGACATATTCTTCCAGCCACGCGAAGGAAACTGATAAGGGTCAAAGACTGGCGAACTTGTCTTGATATCAAAATAGATGGTGGTCGTGTAGTCAGGATGCACCTCCCATGTCTCGTCGTATGTCCACGAATAGTAGGTTGCCTTCCCTGGATCAACAGGAGCCTCAGGCGTGACGAGCACATCGATATTGCTCTCAGGCGTCTCCTGCGCCAAACTGACCTCTTCAATCTTCTCGGTAGGAAGCGGTTTCTGGGGTTCAGATTCATAGACCTCACCATCAGTCTCGATCCGCAGATAGTAGGTCGCGTCAGGATTGAGGACATCAATACTGCAGGCATAATAGCCATTGGCTTCCTGCATCAGATATTCAGAGCCGTCACTCCCATGTACAGAGACGCTGGCTCCCGTTACCATCCGAGGCATATAGGAAGAATTGATGGGCAGAGTACGCGTCAAGACGAACTTATTCAATCCGGGACATATCGCACCTTCGACCACGAGCAAGCCGGAATCATCTGACGAAATATCAGCTTCGTATTCTTCAACACAACCCGACAGAATAAAAAGTAAAAAAGTGAAAAGGTGAAAAGGAAAAACCCTCACACCTGACACCCTTGAACTTCCAAATCCTATATATTTCATATCTTCTTCTTTTACTTTTTCACCTTTAATTGAACCGCATATTCAGTGAGACATAAGGAATGGCAGAGCCAAACACAGACAACTTATACCCTTTCACCCTGCCCCCTTCGGTGACATAATAGATCGAATAGGCATTTTTGCGAGCAAGAGTATTATACACACCTATGGAGAACGACGTGTGAAGGAAACTGGTCAGTTTATGAGTCGGCTCGATATTAAACGCCAGATCCAGACGCATATAGTCTGGAATACGATAGGTATTGCGGTCTGTATAGTATGGCATGTATTTCTGATTATGCGAATCGTAATACTGGCCAGCTGGCAAGGTCGTCGGACGACCAGTGGCGTAGTTAAAGTTACTGGAGAAGCTGTATCTCTCAGTAAACTTGTAGTTGAGCACGGCCTTCACCTCATGGGGTCTGTCATATTCTGAAGAATACCAGTCGCCATCGTTCAGAAGCATGGTCGCCCGATCATCCTCCTGACGGACCTGAGAACGTGAGAATGTATAGCTCACCCATCCATTCAGCTTACCTATTGGTTTCTTCACCTGGAGTTCCACACCATAGGCACGACCCTTGGTGGAGATCACATCGGTCTCCAGATGGGGATTCATCAGCAGAACAGCCGAACTGCGATAATTGAGGTAATCGCTGATATGCTTATAGTAGACCTCTGCAGAGAACTCGTATTTCTTGCTGGCTGTCTCATGATAGATACCAGCAGCCAACTGCCAGCCCTTCTGGGGCTTGATATTCAGGTCGGAGAGTTTCCAGATATCTGTAGGAGACATGATGGACGTGTTCGACACCTTATGGATATACTGGTGCATCGTGTTAAAGCCCGCCTTCAGGGAAAGGTTCTCCTGGAGGGAGTAGCGGGTAGACAGTCGTATCTCAGGGGCGTGATAGGTCTTGATAATGCCCGTTTCGTGGCGTGTCTCCAACAAGTTCTCCTCTGATGGCAACTCATCCCCATCATAATAATTCACGTCGCGAGGACCGAGTGCATTGAACATGGAATAGCGCAAGCCAGCAGAGACAGACAGTTTGTCTGTGAGCGAACGCTCATAGTCTACGTAGATCGCACTCTCCAACGCCTTTTCGCTCTGTAACTGATCTGTCGTGATGCAAGATTTCTCACCCACAGGCTCATACTTTCCTGCCTGAACATCGTAGTGCTGCACAGAGAGACCGTATGAGAAGACCTGCTTTTCCGTCAGGCGATGGCGGATATGCAGCTTACCCCACAGCTGGTCGATGCCAAAACTCAAACGGGCAGCCATCGTAGGAGTGTTCCTGTCCTCATTGAAATAGTCGTAGTGGTCAAGTCCGGCAGAGAAGGTCGCTGTCACTTTTTCATTCAGGATAGAGCGCCACTCCATAGAGACATTACGGTTCTGATAACCATAGTTATCCTCTGAACTGAACGAGAACCTGTCATTACTCCAGTAGCCATACAGTTTCAAGCGATGCTTATCATTGAGCTTCCACGTCAGTACGCCTCCAAAATCATAGAAGTTGGCAGTACCGTTTTTGTAGCCGCTCTTCTCTGGCAACTGCTTGAGGATCCAGTCGCTATAAGTGGTACGGCCATTCAACAATAGCGACACATGATCCTTCACGATCGGTATCTCAATATTGGCCTTGCTGGTCAGTGCGCCAATACTGGCCGAACCTGTAAACTTCCGCATATTAGCCTCTTTCGAGACCACTTTCAGCACACTGCTGATCCTGCCGCCGTATTCTACGGGAATACTCGATTTAAAGAGCTCCACATCCTCAACTGCATCAGAATTGAACGACGTGAACAGTCCGAAGAGGTGTGAGGGATTATACACAGTACCTCCATTAAACAATATGAGGTTCTGGTCTGTCGCACCGCCTCGCACATTATAACCACTTGAAGCCTCTCCAACGGTGGTAACACCTGGCAACGTGAGCACAATCTTCATGATATCCGACTCACCAAAGGCTGACGGGATGTTCTTCAGAATCTGGGGCTTGAACTTCTCAGCACCTATCATCATGTTATCCACAGTCGACTGGCGCCCACCCACAACAACAATCTCAGCCAATTCCTGGTCGTCGGCAATACTGGCCCTTGCCTTCTTCACACCTGGCACGATATAGACCTTGGCATCGGACAATGCAATCGTATCACTGTCAAGAACGGGAATGCCGGTAATCAGCGAGTCCTCAGGATAGTTGACAGTTCTTGCGTCCCGTTGGTAGCAAGCGGCCTTTGGCCGAGCGGACAGTTGACAGTTGACAGTTGAAAGTTGACAATTGACAGTTGATTTGCTGGCAAGTCCGGATTCTGCAGCAGAGTTATCATCTGTAAACCGTAAACTGTCAACTGTAAACAACTTTGCTCCGGAAATACTCTCCACCACCTTCACAAGACTCTGCTCACGCTTTCTCTTTGAGAAGGAAAGATGATTCTTCCTGGCAAACTGTTTGATCTGCTTTTTCTGCTCAGGAAAGAGCTTCGCCACATCCGAGGCACGTTTTACGTGATGCATCTCTCCGTCAGGAGTCATAAGTGTATATTGCTCTTCGGTACTCAGCGTCTTCAGATACTTCTTTCCTCCAAAATTCTTTTCGCCGCTATAAACCTTCCACACTCTATGATAAAGGCGAAGGCCGTTCGCGCTTCCATCACTGAGCTGAGACGCAAATTGTAAGCTGTCCTCTGGATCATGCACATATCTGTGGCCATCCATCTCAAACCAGTCAACAAAATCCTGATCTGGCAGACAAACCACACTTTCCCCTGGAGGAAGAACCACAACACATTGCTTCAACTGGTCGAAACGCAGTTGTACATTTTCATACACGACACCATGATAGCAAATACGGCCTTTATACATATTCATAGTGCCATTATAATAGGGAATGTCGTGCCACAACGATTTTTGGTACTGAGGTTCTACCACCCCCACATACAGGCGAGCAAAATCAGAAGCAGAGGAAAAATACTCCTGAGCCCTGACTCCCTGCACAACTATCATCATGCCGACGAATACCAATATCAACTTCTTCACATCTAAATAATTACCGCAATTCTATTTTACATCTAGTTTGATTGCAAAATTAATCCTCTCTGTTCATACTTACCAAAAGTCTGGTTTTTCGAGATATGCGCCTTTATACCTGACATCAAGTTGATACTCGTATGCCCACGCTGTTCGCAGTTTACCGCCAGGCGTGTCTCTTTCGTCAATCCATTCACACAGGTACATGGAGTATGCCAATTGACGGCATTTCTCAAGGAATTTCTTATATCTTGTTTCGTTCCTACCTTCAAACTCAAGCCATAGGAACTCGATCCCATGTGGGTTGGTGACTTGGAAATCCGTGGAATTGAGGAAAAACCTGTAATCACTCGTATTCAACGAACATCCCACGAACCCAATGGCATGGTTGCCTGACGTGAGACAACGGATATTTGTAGGCAGGGATGACGGTTGTGGAGAGAATAAGCCTCCCATCTCTGAGTCTGCCTGTCGCCGTGCAAGTTCATACTCGTACTCTGCCTTTGAGATGGCACGTTGATGTATCAGACCACTGTATCTATGATATATACGCTCGGCGCTCTGAGATATGTCATACAATTTGAGTCTTTGAATGTGCTGTCCCTCGTAATTGACGCTTGACCCAATGATTGCCTCCGAGCTTGCGCCATCCTTCCAGCCATGGTCAGGAAACAGGCTGACACCTTCTTCCAAAGGGAAAGGTGCCAATCTATCTGTATCGAAATATATATGGGTAGTGAAGTCAGCATATACTTCCCATGTCTCTTCGTATGTCCACGAATAGTAGTTCACCTCTGCGGAGTCAAAGGGGACATCAGTCGTAATGACCACATCGATACTGCTTTTCGGCGTACTCTGCACTCCACTCACATCTGCGATCTTCTCAGTACGAAGCGGTTTTTGTGGCTCAGACTCATAAACCTCGCCACCAGTCTCTATATGAAGATAATATTCCACGTCGGGAGAAAGATTGCCAACCTCGCAGGAGTAACAATCATCAGCCTCCCGCGCCCTATACTCGGAGCCGTCACTCCCTCGTACAGAGACGACAGCTCCCGTTACCCACTGAGGTGGTGCATAGGAAACATTAAGAGGCTGTGTGCGTGACAGGGAGAACGTACTCAATTTGCCGGAACATATCGTACCTTCGACAACGAGCAAGTTGGATTCGTCTACAGGGATGTCTGCCTCAAATTCCTCGATACAACCCGACAGCGTACACGCCATGAAAAGTAAAAAGGTGAAAAGGTGAAAAGTTAAAGCCCTCACACCAAACACCTTTGAACTTCCAAATCCTATATATTTCATAACTTTTTCTTTCACCTTTAATTGAATCGTATATTAAGTGAGACATAAGGAATGGCAGAACCAAACACAGACAACTTATATCCCTTTATCTGGTTCCCTTCGCTGACATAATAGACATTATAGGCATTTTTGCGAGCAAGGGCATTATACACACCAATGGAGAACGACGTGTGAAGGAAACTGGTCAGTTTATGAGTCGGCTCTATATTAAACGCCAGATCCAGACGCATATAGTCCGGAATACGATATGTATTGCGGTCTCTATAATATGGCATGTATCTATGATTATATGAATTGTAATACTGGCCTGCAGGCAAAGTCGTGGGGCGGCCTGTGGCATAGTTGAAGTTGCTCGAAAAACTATATCTCTCCGTAAACTTGTAGTTGAGCACAGCCTTTACCTCATGGGGCCTGTCATATTCTGAAGGATACCAGTCACCATCGTTCAGAGGCACAGCCACTCTCTCGTCATCCTGACAGAGCAAAGAACGTGAGAATGTATAGCTCACCCATCCATTCACTTTTCCTATTGGTTTCTTCACCTGAAGCTCCACACCGTAGGCCTTTCCCTTGGTAGAGATCACATCCGTCTCAAGGTGGTGGTTCATCAGCAGGACAGCCGAACTGCGATAGTTGAGGTAATCGCCGATATGCTTGTAATAGACCTCTGCCGAGAGCTCATACTCCTTTTTGGCTGTCTCATAATAGATACCAGCTGCCAATTGCCAGCCATTTTGGGGTTTGATATTCAAGTCGGAGAGCTTCCAGATATCTGTAGGCGACATGATGGACGTATTCGACACCTTATGGATATACTGGTGCATCGTGTTAAAGCCCGCCTTCAGGGAAAGGTTTTCTTGGAGGGCATAACGGGTCGACAGGCGTATCTCAGGAGCGTGATAGGTCTTGATGATGCCTGTTTCATGACGTGTTTCCAACAAAGTTTTCTCCGATGGGAGTTCATGGCTTGAATAAATATTCACATCACGAGGACCAAGCGCATTGAACATGGAATAGCGCAAGCCCGCAGAAACCGTCAGTTTGTCTGTGAGCGAACGCTCATAGTCTACGTAGATCGCACTCTCCAACGCCTTTTCGCTCTGTAACTGATCGGTCTTGATCAATGACTCCTCACCCAAAGGCTCATATTTACCTGCCTGGACATCGTAGTGCTGTACAGAGAGACCGTATGAGAAGACCTGCTTTTCCGTCAGACGATGGCGGATATGCAGCTTACCCCACAGCTGGTCGATGCCAAAACTCAAACGGGCAGCCATATAAGGTATAGCCTCGTCATCATTGAAATAATCGTAGTGGTCAAGTCCTGCTGAAAGCGTCGCTGTCACTTTTTCATTCAGGATAGAGCGCCACTCAGCAGACAGATTGCGGTTCTGGTAGCCATATTTATCATCTGAACTGAACGAGAACCTGTCGTTACTCCAGTAGCCATACAGTTTCAAGCGATGCTTATCATTGAGCTTCCACGTCAGTACGCCTCCAAAATCATAGAAGTTGGCAGTACCGTTTTTGTAGCCGCTCTTCTCTGGCAGATGCTTGAGAATCCAGTCGCTATAAGTGGTTCGGCCATTTAAGAGCAGCGACACATGATCCTTCACGATCGGTATCTCGATATTGGCCTTGCTGGTCAGCACACCAATACTGGCCGAACCAGTAAACTTACGCATATTGGCCTCTTTCGAGACTACTTTCAACACACTGCTGATCCTGCCGCCGTATTCTACGGGAATACTCGATTTAAAGAGCTCCACATCCTCAACTGCATCAGAGTTGAACGACGTGAACAGTCCAAACAGGTGTGAGGGATTATACACAGTACCACCATTGAAAAGGATGAGGTTCTGGTCTGTTGCACCGCCTCGCACATTATAACCGCTTGAAGCCTCTCCAACGGTGGTGACGCCTGGTAGCGTGAGCACGATCTTCATAATATCCGCCTCGCCAAAAACTGACGGGATGTTCTTCAGAATCTGGGGTTTGAACTTCTCAGCACCTATCATCACGTTATTCACAGTCGACTGGCGCCCACCCACAACGACGATCTCAGCCAATTCCTGGTCGTCGGCAATACTGGCCCTTGCCTTTTTCACACCTGGCACGATATAGACCTTGGCATTGGACAATGCAATCGTATCGCTGTCAAGAACGGGAATGCCAGTGATCAGCGGGAGATCGGTATTTTCGGGGAGGGAGGAGTGTGGAGGGAGGAGCGAGATATGATCAGAGGCAGATTCTGCAGCAAGAGTATTCTCACTCCTCACTCCACACTCCTCACTCCTCGATATCGGAGAGCCAGAAACACTCTCCACCACCTTCACAAGGCTCTGCTCGCGCTTGCTCTTTGAGAAGGAAAGATGATTCTTCCTGGCAAACTGCTTAATCTGCTTTTTCTGCTCAGGAAAGAGGTTGGCTACATCTGATGCACGTTCTACATGATAGTTTTCTCCGTCTGGAGTAATAAGGGTATAATGTTCTAGGGTGCGAAGAGTACTCAGAGTGTACTTTTCTCCAACAACTCCTCTTTGACCATTATAAAATTTCCACATACTATGATAAAGACGAACGCCATTAGACTTTCCATCACAGAGCAGAGACGCATATCGCAAGCTGTCCTCCGGATCATGCACAAACCTATGACCATCCATCTCAAACCAGTCAACATATTCCTGATCAGGCACACAAAACACATTTAACGCAGGTGAAAGGATAACAACACGCTGTTTATATTGGTCATAACGGAGTTGTACATCATCATAAACCACACCATGATAACTGATACGGCCTTTATATGTGCTGGTATTTTCTTTGTAATATGGGTTGTCATGCCAGACTGATGTCTGGTACTGTGCTTCTACCGCCCCCACATACAGGCGCGCAAAATTAGAGGCAGAGGAGAAATACTCCTGAGCCCTGACTCCCTGCACGACTGCCATCATGCCGACGAATACCAATAAATACTTTTTCACGTCTAAATGATTACTCGCAATTCCTTTTTACTTCTTATTTGATGACAAATTTAATTCTATTTATTTATATAAGGTATAAAGGAAGCAAAATACTGCATGAGATCTTGATTATTTATGATTTATTAACGTAAAATCCCTTCATTCAGGGAAATCTATGGTTTTTCTATGTTCAGTCTGAGGCCTATCTGGAGGTTGAAATTCGTATGACGGTACTTGAAGTAGTTACGAACATGACTGCCGTTATCAAAGTAATACTTAATGCCTGGCTCGGCATAGAGGCCTAACTGGGGGATGAGATTGTACTGCACGCCCATCGCTCCGTTCACCGACCATTGTATCCGGTCTTTTTTCATATCCTGCTCTAGTCCATCCGACTCCAAATGCGCCTTCACATTCATATCCGCTTGCCCACCAGCCGTTGCATAAACATTCAGACTGTGCCATTTCCAAACGTGATACTGAACATTTAGCGGGATGCCGACGTAGTGGAGCGTCTGGTGTTTCTGATATTCCAGACTATTCGTCCTATTCGTAAAGTCGGAGCTCAATCGAGTATAGACCACACCCGATGACAGGGAAAACCTCGATGAAATGGGGAAGTTTAGCGTCAGACCAAAGGATACGGGCTGGTAATATTTCTGCCGTTCCTCATAGTTTGCAAGATAGACAGGATGAGCACTACGGGTCGACGATACTCCAATGCGGTTGTCGTAGTCGTAGTTGGCCTGCATCTGTGGGCTCATCAGCACACCGTTTCTATTCGACAAGTCACCAAAGCCGTTGGAGGCATAGAGGCTGAACGTCGTTCCTCGGCCACGATGTTCCTTGCATTTTGCTATCTTCTGGCCGAGTTCTCTTATCTGCGTCTGTCGTGGGGACACGATCTTAGACTGTTCTTCAGTAGGTGTTGGTTCTGTGGAAAGCTGTTGGGGCTGTGATTCAGCATTCTCTGGTTCCACTTCATTATTATATATAGGAATCGTATCGTTCAGAGCTTGAGGAGCCGTCTCCACTTCAACCGCTTCTGCGAGAACATGTGATACCATCTTAACTTGAGTTTCCTTTGCGCCCTTATCCATCTCCTTTGCAGCAGAGACCATCGGAGTTGTCTTCGTCTCTTCGTGATTGGGCCATAACAAGGCTGTCGTACCAATGAGGACTCCCACGATGGCAGCTGCTGCTGTCCATCTTACCCACAGGGGAATCGTATGGGATTCTGTATCCTCAGCGACGAGTTCATTGGGAAGATGAGCCTCAATCTTCTCCCACAAATCATCAGGGACAGGCGCTTCGAAGTCTGCCAGATGGTCTCGTAGTCGTTGTGTCCATTCGTCCTGTTTCATATCCTTTGTGAGTTTAAGTATTCTTTCATCATCTTTTCTAACTTGCGCTTGGCTCTTGAGAAGAGAGTGACTGATGTATTTTCGCTGATGCCGAGTCTGAGGGCGATATCCTTATAAGAGAGTTCCTCGAAGGCTCGAAGGTTGATGACAACCCTGTATCTCAGGGGGAGTCGGCCAATCATCTCGTTCAGCAGATTTTTAGGTATATCCTCGATTACGGCCTCTTCATCTTCCTCGATTTCATCGGGCATTTGGTCAGAGAACGACAGTTGTTCGTGCTTCTTAATCCAGTCGATAGCGTGATGGCTGACGATCTTCGACACCCAGTTTCTCAGAGATCCCTCGCCACGATACTCAAAGCTGTTGATGCTGGTGAGGATGACGACAAAACTGTCATGCACGACGTCGAGCGCATCTTCCCGCTCTGGCACATACCTCAGCGCCACACCCATCGCAAATCTAGAGAATCGCTCATAGAGACGTCGCAACGCCTCCCTGTCGCCAGACTGTATACCCTCTATCAACTGTCGTTCCGACTCCTGCACGACTATTTGATCTTTTTCTTTGTCCTGAACACGAATAGCCAAGCAGAATTGCCTGGCTTATCTTCATCAAGCATGGCTATGGATATCTTCACACCCGTTTTCCGATTATAGACGGAAACCTTGTCGATAGGTATGGCCACTCTCCACAGACCAGAACTGAAGTCATATACTGCTGAAGGCTGTTCCTTGACTCCAACCATGCTCAATCTGTAATCCACATCATCGGCCTTCACGCCAAACGACAACCCATCATCTCCTTGGTCATTCTTCATATAAATAGCGTCTGTCGAATATCCCAGCATGGAATAGAGCATCGTTTGGCTGGTATTAAAGTAGGTATAATCTGATGCTGTTGTAAAGAATGGCTCATCAGGGTGGTCGGCCTTTGACTTTTCGCTTACCAACCCTAATTTGGGTAACAGATAGTCGGCTGGCAGATCGAAGACAATCTCATTAGCTTTCACTTCTATCTCCCCTGAACAGGTCTTAGCGTATTTGCTCAGTTGCCATTCTCCCTCAAAGGTACCATAGTAGGTAGATAAATCTTCCATGATATCCTCATAAGGTCTATTTATCACTTCATCTTCTGCCTTTGAACACGACACGACAATGACCATCACGAGGACAAATAGAATCATTCCAATTTGTTTCATAACCCAAATGTTCGTTTATAGATATAACTGCAAAAATACAAAAGGTTACACTTTGTTGGTCTATATTTAAGATACTTTAAGATTTTGTGCCCGTCTCTTTGCCTTCAGATGACAAATTTCAAAAATCAAAGTTATTGCACATAAATTTGCAAAATGCCTACATGCCTACACAAAATCGCTCAAAAGACCTTATTTTAAAGGTGTTTTTAGAAACTCAAGCATACATGGAGCCTACATAAAGCCTACACTAAGCCTACACTGAGCCTACACAAAATGGGGTAAAATTAGACAAAAGTGTGACGATGACGTCGTAGATATGTCGCAGAAATAACGCAGATAGTTTGCAGATGACGGGGATTTACCAGTCAGTAAAGTCCCATGAAAATGTATTGACAGAGGCAGACACCCTAAGGGTGCGAGTAAAATTCTCTCGAGAATTTTGAGGTTTAGTTAGGGTAAACTCCCAGTCACCCCTATCCTTTCTCTAACCTGAATTATTCATAGATTGGTTTTTATCCTCACCCTAGGGATGAAATGTTCCCTTACTTGGAGACAAAACATTCCCACACTTGGTGAAAACGCCATAATAAGCCAATTCGTGTTATCCAAA
>Ga0247611_10000509_pt1 | contig 79347 bp, 88 predicted proteins | sample 177DNAGHGhighgp2_FD_192422 | JGI IMG/M metagenome (GOLD analysis project Ga0247611, IMG submission 192422) | Sheep rumen microbial communities from Palmerston North, Manawatu-Wanganui, New Zealand - 1770 DNA GHGhigh gp2 | ecosystem: Host-associated > Mammals > Digestive system > Stomach > Rumen... | reverse complement strand
CATACTTTGTAGACTTTAAAAGCAGATTTGAACAGGAAATAAGCAATTATGATTGTCAAGAAAAAGACCCATATAGATATGGTTAAAGAAAAGTGAGGAATACATTATGAAAATAGATGAAAGATTTGAAACTATGACCGCTAAAGAAGCTATCAGTAGAATGAATGAACCGACAGAATGTATGGAAGGAACTATCTTCTCCTGTCAGATTAATTTCTACAATAACGAAAATAAAGAACAGGAAGATGAAACGTCTTTCGATATTGACTGTGCTCAGTCTAACTGGCGTGACGAACTACTTGCTTGTTGGGAGGAATTCCGCAAGGAAAATAACCTTCCTGAAAATTGCGTTACAGATGCCTGGGCGACTGTTGTCGATTCGGGCTACTACTTGGCGACTGTCATCTAGATTCAACAAATAAAAAAATAATAATTGCCTATAAAGGGCTACCGTAAAGGTAGTCCTTTTTCTTATATATTTCTTATGTAAACAAAATTTAAAAGTTAAAAGGAGATACAAATATGGCAAAAGATATTGTTTTACGTTTAAGCTGCGATTTAGAGCAGACTAAGTTCGATTTTCAGGATTGTGAAACTGAAGAGGACGTAATGGATACGCTTATTTATGAGCTTTATAACATTAACCAACAGACAGGTAACGGTCTTAAGGTAATCGAATCAAAGGTTATCGAGTCAGGTAATTTGGTCACACCAAGAAAAAATCATGATTTAGCCACAGCTATTACTGATCCAGATGAACTGGTTAAGATGATTGTTAATGATTATCATAATGATTGTGTGGAATTCAACACATCATTCTTTGAGCCATATGCAATATGCATGACAGCTCAGCAACTACTTACTGCATATGAAGAGCTTCAGCATGAGCTTAATGGCGATTATGTTGTGTGTTTAAAGAAAGCAACAATCACTTTTGAACAGGGAAAAATGGTTCATATTACTGGATTATCGACTAATATTGATGACAATTATAGCATGTTCAAAGATATTCGTATCGAAGGAAATGCGCAGGATGAATTGGAGCGATTGTTAGATGCTAACAAATATCTGATTTTCCGTTTCGATGATTATTCCGATGATGGTGACATTATTATTGCAAATGGAGATGAAATCCTCTGTAATTATTTATAATGAAAGACAGTCTTATGCTGCTAAAAATGAAATACAAGATGGAAAGGAATAAACATATGGATAAATTAAAGATCACATTGTTTTGGGAAGATAAAAATTGGCATGATAGAGGCTATGCAAACAATTTGTGGCTTCACATATATCCTGAGAAGAAATCCTACAAAACTTATGAATCCTATTGCTGTGATACAGGTAGTTTAGAAGTTGTAACGGTTAAGAAAAAATCTGATATCGAGGATATGATTAAATATCTTAATTCTCATGGTTATATAAAAGAGAGCAACCAATAAAATCTGATTTATGTAAAGGAGTAAATTAAATGGATAAATTAGAAGAAATATTTGGAGTGAAAGAAGCTGCCGCTATTAGGCGAGAAATCCCAAATGCGAAGATAATCGAAATATATACTAATGCCGTAGATATAGAAATTTCCACAGAATATGGAAGATATATCTTTGGTGTTTACTGTTATTATGAAGAAGGGGATAATTTCCACCCAATAGCAGGAGCAATCGACTATGATAGCGATGAACAGTGTTATGAGTTTCCTGACAACACTTTTACACAAACAGAAAGAGCAAGTTTGCAGAAGATTCTCGATTCGCATGAATTTGAAATAGGTCTTTTCAATTAGTAAATTTAAACGAATAAAAAAACAATAATTGTCTAAAGGACTACCATAAAAAGGTAGTCCTTTTTCTTATATATTTATTTTATAAATAAAAATTCGAAAGGAGAAATACACATAATGCAAATTACAAATACAAGTGATGTTATTAATTTTTTACAAAATAATGAATTATCAGGAAAGGAAATTAATCAAATTCGTGAGGAATTGGCAAAGCAAAAAGCTGTGTTAGATATTTCTATTCGTTCAGCAAAAGACATAGAAAACACTATATACGATTTTATAGATGCTAAGCAACAAGGAATTAAACTAACTCCAGCTCAAATCGAAAAGGTAATTGAAAATATAGATTTTAATGATCCTAAATTTTCTTGGCCAGATGGAAAGTTTGACGTTTATGAAGACGCTGTTGAAGATGCAGGTATTTATATTAAATTAAAAAATATAAAGTGGAAGAATTATAAACGATATGGTTCTGACAAATTTGAAAAACTAGTACCTGGAGATAAAATAATTGTTCCAAATAAAGGAAACTGTGAAGAACAAATTGTTTTAGAAAGAAAAAACAGATGGGAAGTTTTAACAGATAAGTACAGAGTAGCAGTAGCAAATCGTATATATTATGAAGAAAAACCTTCAAAAGAATTGCCAAGCGAATTAGAAATGCCTGTTTGTCATTTATTCTATGGAGATATTTATGATTACTTAGAAAGAGAAGAAAGATTCTTAGTTACTTCATTTGATATTAACGAAGAAAATAGAGCGTAGAAAGGAATTTGTTATGATATATTCATTAGAAGAAATAAAAGAAGGTATCAATGATTTAAAGGATACTTTGTTAGATGCTAAGTCAAAAAATAATTTAGAGTGCCTTAGAAGATATGGATTAAATGAAAAGGAAATTCGATATCAAAGAAATTCTTGTGGCCAAATCAATAAAATTAGCATTTTAGAATACACTGCAGATAATGGCGTTAGATTAGAAAACATAGAATATTTTCCATTAGTGGATAATAACAAATATTTTTCTAACGAAATAACACTTATGTTTGATGTATATAACGAATGTGAAGATTTGTATTTGACAGAAACTTCAGAAGATGAAGTAGAAGAATATTATAAGGAAGCATTATTAGGGTATATTTATTACTTGTACATAATAAATGTAGAATATATGGATGGTTGTGTGTTTGTACAGGAAATTTATAATAACAAAAATATTATAAAAGATTTTCTGATGGAATATGAACTAAAAAATCTATATGAAGCTTATTTAGAGTGTATGAGTTAAATATTAAAATCCGTCTTTATCTATTGATAAGGATGGATTTTTTTTGCCTACAAAAATCATATATATTTGTAATGAAACAATTAATCTCGATAGAAAGGAATTATTTATGGACGAGATACAGTATTATGAAAATATGGCAAAAGAAGAAGCAACTCTTAAGAGAGAGGAACTTAATTTAGACCTCGCACCAGAATCTATTGATAGAGATGTAAATATTCTAGGGGCAGATATAGAAAAGGCCTTAAAGCAAAAAAATGGCGAAGCCCTAGATAATCTACATAATGAGCTGGTAAATAAGGCAATTGAAAATGCTAATGTAGATGAACAAACAAAAGAAGACGCAAAAAAATTTGCAAATGAGGAAATATCTGAAGAAGACAAGAAAAAGACATTAGAAGAATTGAAATCTGAATATAGGAAGTCTCTTTACAACGAAGCTGATTTGGAAAAACAAACCAGACAGGCGGGATGCCCTCCAGAAGTTTTTGATCAGTTAAAAGTAGCCAGAGAACATTCAAAAGAATTACAAAAAGAAATCAAAAAAACAAGAGGTTCAGTAATAGAGAGAGCCACAAAGCAAGTTAAAGTAGCTTTTAATTATGTTGAAAGAAGAGCTAGAATAAATCTTATAAGAGGAAGAAAATTCTTTGAAGATATAAGTCGTAAGATAACACGTTCTTTAGAAGCAGCAAAAATAAGAGGCAAGCAAGCTTTTACTGAACTAGGCTATTCAATCAATAGAGCTGCGAAATCATACTATTTAGTTTCGGCTGCTGAAGCAAGAGTATCCGCTGTTATAGATAGAGGACTAGGAAATACTTTTGAAAAAGCTGAAAGATACACTTCTAATGTGAAGAATGGATTCAAAAATTTAGGCAGAACATTGATTGGTAAGCAGCAAAAAATTGAGCCTGTTAAACCTGGCAAAATATCAGCATATTTTAAGTCTTCAGTAGATAGAAATATTGAATATGCAAATAAATTTACAAACGCATACAACAATGCGCACAAAGCCTATATAAAATCGCAAGAATTAAATAAAAAAGCACTTAATGATTTAGGCAGAAACACTTCAGTTCTTGATAAGAGAATAGAAAAAGCAAAGGCAAAATCCCAAAAGCTCAATAATAGGATAATTGATAATCCTACAAAAACAAAAGAAAACACAAGATAAAGCCTTAATAATCAATTTGTTACCCAATCACATATATTCAATGTGATTGGGTTTTTAATTAATTATCACAACCTGGGAATAAAAATATTAGATATTTTTCAAAAACGACTAAAAATTCATATATATTTGTTATGTAAAAATAAATAAACAAAACTAAGGAGATTTTTATGATGATAGAAAGACAAGAAAAATTAGTAAATGCAATGAAAGATAATGCAAATAAGATAAATGAATTAAATAAGAAAATGGGGGCACGCACAGCTAAGGATCGAAAGGAATCTGAAAAAGTAATTAAAAAATGTAGAAAAAATTTCAAAAATTACAAGAAGGCTGTAAATGTAGATGGTTTCGAATATTGCGATAAAAAAGTTGCATTAGACGTTTCAGAAGATGATTCAGGTTTTCTTTTGTATATGAGCCATTCAAGTTATGATAGGGCATTATATTTTTATAAAATTACAAAGAAAGAAAAAGATAAGATTAAATTAAAAGAAGCAAAAAAGAAATTTTATAATGCAATTATAGACCATATTATATACTCAGTTATATCTTTAGAAATAGCATCAACATCACGAATTGTAACCGAATTAGATGAATGTGACTTTTCAGTTCCCCTTCTTAGAAATATGAAGGGCTATTCATTTAATTATGATAACTTAAATGAAGAAGATTTTATTTGGGATTATGAACATAATATGACTAGTGAAACATGTATGATACCTCATCTTGGTAATTTTTATTACCCAGCAACAGACACAGATTATAGATATTTAAAATATATCTATTTTGGATTTAATGATAATAATATTAATCTTCAAAACGGTACATGGGGAAGTAATCATCATGAAGATCTAGTGTTGAACTGGATTGAAAATGTTTCATATGCTTCTTTTCTATGCGCTGGACATAACATAAAAAGATGCATTGATCTTTTAAATAAGTATTTTAATACAAATTTTGATATGTCGCATGAAGGTTTAGTAGAATTAACAAATTACTTATATGAAAATCATGAAGATCGTTTTAGTGAATTGACTGATATGGAAATGAAAAAACTTAAAGAAGACGCAACTATAGAAATACATTATAATATGGATTCTATGTTTGCTCATTACATTGTTAAAAATCGTTATGCATTCACAAGAATTTTAGATCTTTATAAGGTATTAATGGAAGACTGCAAAAAGGTTTATGACATTGATTATATAGATATTATGTTAAATCAAAGAAAATATTTTGTGGATGAACAAATTGATAGACATTGTCTACCTCATTGGCATGATGAACATGATTGCTTTGTAGATGATGACGGCAGATTATTCCATTTCACAGTACTCGATCTATTACCTAGAAATAGAAGAAATGACATGTATAATTTACTAGGACTTAAAAGAGATGAAAAATTAGTTCTATTTAGCGACCAAACATGGGAAAATTTTGAAAAGAGATATAATACTATGTACAAGTCACTATATGAAAGTGCTATTAATAAAAAAATAGCTAGTAAAGTATATGATGAAAAAAGACTTAAATTTGCTAAAGACGTATTAGATACATATGATGAAATGATGGCAGATGAATCAGATTGGAGTAAATATAAAGATATTTACAAAGATTATATTTATACAAATTATCTAATACTTTACACACTCATTGATGGATGTGATAAAAATTATATTTTAGAAAACTAGTTATAAAAAAATCTAATACATATATATCAAAGGGCGAAGGAAAAAACTTCGCTCTTTTTTTGATGAAAAATGCTCTTATATATTTGTTATGGAAACATATATACGTTAATAAGAAAGGATAAGGTAATATAAATGTCAAATAATAATAGTGTAGAGAGAATTTACAAGGGATTAATGAATTTTTATACAAGAGATTCTGGTGATTTATTAATGAGATTAAAAAAAGAAGGTCACGCAGGCGTAGAGAAATTTAAAACAGATGCATTAAAAAGTGCAAGAGAGTTATTCTCAGCTGATGATATATCTGATATTAATGTTGCCGTAAGTAAATTAACAGAAAATCTATTTGGATATTCTGTACTAACATCGGCTATTAAAGATAAAACAGTAAGTGATATTAAGGTACATGATTGGAATAAAATAGTAATCAAAAGAAAGGGCAAAAAGTTCTTAAGCGACATTTCGTTTAATTCGCCAGAAGAATATAAGCGTTTTATTGAATCGGTTACAACAAGAAATAAGGTTAATATATCTAATGTAAATGCGATTAGAAGATTTACAGATAATGATACAGATGGCGATTCCATTTTACGATTTACACTTGTAACTCCTTATTTAACAACTAATGAGAATTATGAACTAATTATTAGAAAAGTACCTAAGAATTTCCCAGAATTAGAGGATTTATCAGAAGATGATCCAGGAATGTTATCTCCTCAGATAGCTAATTATCTAAAAGAAAGATTAAGAAATGGTTCAATGCTAATATGTGGTGCTAATTCAAGTGGAAAAACAACTATTTTGAATGCATTAAAAGAAAAAATACCTACAGATAAATCTGTATTAGTTTTGCAGCAAGCAGAGGAATTAACAACAAAGAATCACCCAGATATGATTTTCCTCCATTCAGTTGAAGGCAATGGCGAATCAGATACTAGATATGATTTAAAGGACTTATCTATTGCTGGTCTTACAATGGATATCGATTATTTTATTATCGGTGAAACAAAGGGAGCTGAAGCAGCATATTTATTAAATGCGAGTTATACAGGTCATATATGCGCAACAACTATTCATGCATATTCTTCACAATCTGCTCTTGATAAATTAGTCGATTATGCAAAATATACTTCAGATTATTCTAAGAAAGAGTTAATGGCCATGCTATCTAATTTTAAAACTGTAATCTTTATGAAGGATTATAAAGTAGAAGAAATTTCGGAAGTAAATGGATTTAATGAAGAAATCTCAAAAATGGATTATACAAAAGTTTTTTCAAGAAGCGAAGGAATAAATGATATTGACATGTAATCGTTAATTTAGCGAATAATTATGGGACTCTATAGATTGTTATCAATACTAATAAGTTAAGCAAATAAAGTACAAAAATAAGCACCATCCAATCTTCTTTATAGAAAAAGGGTGGTGCTTTTTTCTTAACTGATGTTGAATTTTATTTGTTGTACTTTTTTCTTTCGTTATAAATTATTCTTGAAATCATATACACAACATATTCTGGTGGTTTACGTATTTCTTGTTCCCAATGAGCTAATGTACCAACAGGAATATGAAATTTCTTTGCAAATTCTGCTTGTGTCAATCCAGTGATTTTTCGCAATTCTTTAATTAACACTAGAATCGCCTCCTTTTAAAAGATTGGGATTAATGTTTTTCAATTTATCTGACGTGTGGGTTTTAAGCAATACACGCATTTGTTGTTGTACCATCTCACGCAACCTTTGATATCTTTCTTCACGAGATAACCCTTGTTTTATTAATTCTGCATTTTGGCTTTCAAGATTTATAAGAATAACAAGTTCTTCTGCAGAAGCATAATCTCTAATATTTTCTCCCCTTTTATGTTCGTTAGGATGTTCCTCTCTCCATTGCCATGCTTTCTTACCAAACAATGCCACATTTAGCATGTCCGCTTCAGAGGCAAATGTGTAGCTCTTTTTCTCTGATGATAAATCATCGTCAATTAAATACTGTTGTATTGCATCGGTATGAATGTGGTAATTAATCTTACTCAACACCCGTTTTTCATCCCAACCTATTGAAAAACGTTCAGCTTCCTCTTTCTTTAAACGTTGATAATCTTTAATTATATAAAGTTTGAACTCTGGAGAAATCCACGATGCAAACTCAAAGGCTATATCTGAATGAGCGTATGTCCCACCATATCTACCTGATTTAGAAATGATACCTATTGCATTTGTAGATGTAATCCATTTTTGAGGTGACATAGTAAAAGCATTATCACCAGCTTCATTTTTAAAGGCATCGAATTCGAGTCCTTTAAAATTTTCATTATGAAACTGCTCCCAAAGTCCAAGAAATTCAATAGTGTTCCTAAGTCTCATCCAATTAGCAACAACAGCTTTTGGCTCATCTGGATTTTTATAACGAGCTATATCTGTGAGGCATAAGTAAGTATCATCTTCTTTGTTTTCGACTATGCTTATTTCTACTCCATTAGCATTGATTTTAGATGTTGGTGCCATATTATTCTCCCTTCTGTATCAATGATATAATCATTATATATCAATGATATATTAATGTAAACTGAAAAGTAGGTAATATATTATGATTTAAAAAAAACGAGAATAAAAAATACTCTTATATATTTATTATGGAGAAAGGAAAATATATTTCTTTTTATTATATTTAAGGAGAAAAAAATGAGTAAGATTTGTCCAGAAACAAAAGAAATAGTTCTCTATACAGAATGTTTAGAATGTGAAGAAAAAACTTGTAAGAAAGGTGGAAATAACTAATGACTTGTACATTTGGTAATTATTGTAATCAGGAGAAAGAGCATATTAAAGCTGCATTAAATGGAAAAGTAATTATTTATGGTAAGAATGGAGAAAAATTACTAGTTCCAGCTACAAAGGAAATGTGTGATGATGTAATTTTACAAACATATGATAGAGCTGTCTTCCAGGCATTAGATAGTATGACACATGGTAGAGTACTGAATCAAATATTAGAAAAGCATGGAATTAAAAGTAGCGAAATTTTATTAGAATATATGACTGAGTTATTTAAAGAAAATAAGAAATATAATGATTATATTCCAGAATTTATAGACGATTTAGATGAAGAGGATGCAAAAACGGATTTAGGTGATAGGTGTGGTATTAAGGGATAATCCCTGATATATTTATTCTGTAATGAATATGTGCCAAATTATGGCACAAGCATTGGTTCATAGGTTAGAAGCTGATTAAATGACGTACTTTAAAGATTCTCCGTCAGCCAATATTTGTATAAAGGATATAAGAAAGTAGGTTTAAAATATATGACAGAAACTTATCACATAAATAATCATGAAGCTAAACTCATAAATTACGATTGTTTGTTCGCTATGAATGATATCCCTGCAAATAGCATTGATATGATATTTACCGATCTTCCATATGGAACAACCCAAGATGAAAAAGATAAACCGCTTGATTTAGAGATTTTGTGGAAACAGTATACACGTATTATTAAAGACAATGGAGTAATTGCTCTATGGGCGCAATCGCCATTTGATAAAATACTTGCCTGTTCGAATTTAAACTTATACAGATATGAGTGGATTATTGAGAAGACAAAAGGAACAGGACACCTTAACGCCAAAAAGATGCCCTTAAAATGCCATGAAAATGTATTAGTATTTTATAAAAAACTACCAAACTATCACCCTCAAAAAACCAAAGGACATAAACCTGTTAATGCATTTACTAAACATACGGACAATGGGGTGAATTATGGTTCGTCAGTTATTGGAATATCTGGTGGAGGAAATACTGATCGTTATCCTAGAGATGTCTTAAGTTTTAAGTGGGATACACAAAAATCTTCACTGCACCCACAACAAAAACCTGTAGCAGCTTGTGAGTATTTCATCAAGACATATACTAATGAAAATGATACAATCCTTGATTCTACAATGGGGAGCGGCACTACAGGGGTTGCTGCACTAAAATTAAACAGAAATTTTATTGGCATAGAAAAAGATAGCGAAAGATTTATTATTGCAAAAAACAGAATTATAAATGAGGGAATAAATATATGCTAAAAAACAAGAGGTAACCGCAAAAGTGGTTAAAAATCGAGATTGTTAATTAGTAATGAGGTAGAAAAATGATACAAACAGTTAAAGAATATGTCCAAATATATCCATTAGAGCAATTTCCTTTGCTTAAAGAGTTTTATACGAACTTACATTTGTATTCTTGTGAGAAAGGCATGATGTGGAAACTTTTCGTAAAAGATAGTTTAAAACACGGATTAAGGGTAATTTGCCGTATATTAGATAAGCATGATAGCGGTGAACAAACTTATAATGCCTATGTGTCGATGATTGGCGGTCCTGAATATGATTTATTCTATCTTGGATTTTCTTATAAAAAGTCAGAAGAAGATATCATAAAAATGCTTGAAGAATATTCGGATAGCATCTTCAGTATAGAAGGTTGGGATAAAGAAGGTGTGCAAAAGTTTTTTATTCAAGAATTACTAAAAGGAGATTTTGAAGAATTAAAATGAGATTTTAAAGACGAATGATAAGTACCTTCTAATTGCAAATTCCCTGCATATTATCAATCCATTGTTTAGGTGTCATAATAAATCGTCCACGTTCACTTCTAACCGATTGGAATTCCAATCGGTTAAAATTTTGATTATGAAAGAGTTAAGCCAATAGGTGAAGAAAAACCACTTCGTATTCCGCAAAAGGATATGTCGAAGTGGTTTTTTATTTCTCTTAAAAATTGATTTCTATATTTTTTATGTAGCCGCAAGGACAACTAACGATAGTACGTTCACCGTTCGAAGTCATCGTAATCTCTGGTGTGCCGTTGCATTTTGGGCACTTCACGCTCACATATCCGTTTTTCTGTTGTTCCAATCTGGCTTGCTTCGCTAACATAATTGATTGGTGTGATATTGTAGGTAATGTTTTTTCTCCATTTGAGTAGCCATATACTACCTTCTTCATAAAATCATCCATTTCTATTAAGTGACCAAATTCTTTTGCTCTATAAATTGCGTCCATCACAAGATTGCTTTTATCTCTATCGGTGAGATTATGGGCTGTTTTTGCAGCGTTAATACTTGCTCACTTTGTGATCTGAATTTCTTATATATTTCTAATATAACAAATTATAAAGGAGAAATATATAAGATGATTAATGAAATTATGAATTCACACAAAATTTACGAGGCTAATTTACTAGAAAAACTAAAGGAATACCAAAGAATCTCTAGATACCATAACTCTTGGTTAAGCAGAAAGCTAAAGGGGTTTAAATTTCTAGGATTAAAAAATCTAATGAAAAAGAATGATATTTTAACTGAAATAAAAACTGAATTAAGATACGCTTGTATGTTAGAGTATGCTTTCGCAGGCCAGGAGGAATAAAGTATGATAGTTGAAAATTTAATTGAGTGTTTCAAAAATGCAAGGTTCACTTTAAAAGAAGCTTATATGGCAAATCCTGATGTAAATAAGGAGTCAGTTAGAGCACGTATATATGAAAATCTAGGCATTGCTTTTGAAAGAGTTGGCAGAGGTATTTATACTACTTTAGACAATAGCTGCTTATTAATAGAAGGCAATGGAAGAAATTTAAGTGCATTAGCAGACGAAAGTATTGATTGTGCTATAAATGACCACCCATGGAAAGACGAAAAGTCTACAAAGGGAGGAAATAGAAATTTCGCAAATTATGATACTTTCCAATATGTGCAAGAGGATTTTAACGAAAAAGCAAGAGTCTTAAAGAATGGTTCTTTCCTTTGTGAGATAATTCCAGCGGAAACAGCAACGAATTATGAGTATTTATACAAAATAAAAGAGATGGCTAAAAAGGCTGGTTTTGAATATTATGCAAAGGTTTCGTGGAAGAAAGGAACTTTCGTGTCTAATACGGGCAGAAAGGCAAAGAACACAGAAGACATTCTCTTCTTTACAAAGGGAAAAGCTAGAGCATTACGACCTGACAAGCAAAGAGGATTGGATGAAAATGGTAATCCTACAAGATTTATGTCAGGAGCGAATGGAATGTTACCAACATGTTTTGATGTACAGGCTGTTCCTAAAAAAGACATAATAGCACAATCCGAAAAACCAGTAGCTTTATACGAACAGATTCTTGATTATATTTCAAAACCAAATGAAATAGTTTTAGATCAGTTTGCTGGTTCTGGAGCACTAGGAGAAGCAGCGCTTAATAAAGGACGAAGAGCTATCTTAATAGAACTTGCAAAAGAAAAGGTAGAAAAAATAGCTTGCAGACTCAAAATGAATAAAATTAAGGAGGCATACATATGTTAGTTTTGGATAATTTATTAGATACGACTTATAATGGTCAAGATGTGAAGCTTGAATACGATAAATATGTTCTTTTTATTAAAGAAGGCTCAGGCGACAATCTTTCATACGAAGATATTGAAGATGGTTATGTCGATTATATTTATACCGAAGTTTATTTAAAAGATGATCTAGTAAAAGAAGAATATCCATCAGAAATTGATGGTGGATTTATAATGTTGAAAGATACTATTGATAATTTATTTTACGATAAACCCATAAAGGAATTGATTGATTATATATTCGATGAAAATACTGAAGATACTGAAGAGGATTATCAGAATTACATATTACATCATTTCCTTCAAATGCGATTTTAACAATAAATTATTGTGTTCAGTAAAAATGTCACATATTTATTTAAATCAAAATTATAGGAGATTTTAGTATGGATAAATGGATTAAAGTATCAGATAAAATGCCAAATGACGGAGAGTTGGTTTTGGCATATCATACCTATGATGACAAATTCCATAATGACCAACATATCATTATTTCCCGCTTTGAATATCAAGATTACTGGATGGATGGGACAATCACACACTGGATGCCATGTCCTGCGCCTCCAGAGGATAGGTGAAGTATCATCAGCCATACAAACGAAAGGATTTTAATTATGAATAAAGTATTAGGAACAATTGGAAATTGTACAATAATTCAGCGTAGCACAAAATTCGAACCATTTATTTGTGTTAGCGGTTATGACGAGAAAACAGGCACATGGGATGGAGCAAACTATTGTGATACATTTCAAGACGCTTGTATTTCAGCTCTTGTAAGGCTCAAAGAAGAAACACCTGTAAACATAAACATGCAAAATTTGGCACGAAACTATGAAATTGCGGCAACTGCTGAATTTTTGCGTGAGAATTATGAAGTTTCAGATGAAGACGCTTGGTATTGGGCGAGTGAAGTTCGAGAAAGAATGAACGATGATGAAGATTATAATTCATTCGAGGGCCAGTATATTAATGAACTGGAAGACGAATATCTTTCATAAACAATTAAATTTAATAATTATCTTAAAGCTGATCCTTCGGGATCAGTTTTTTTTATTTACTCTTACATATTTATTATAGAACCAATAATTATTATTTAGGAGGAAACATAATGAATAAGTTTTTAATTAAGGGAAAGATTATTTCTGTAAGAAGACTCAATGACGGCAGAGGTTTTGTAACAATATTTTCTAAAAATGGTGTAAATATTTATCCCCAAGTATTTTGCTCATTAGAGATTTTAGAAAAAATAGAAAATTTACCTTATAGAGCGCATGTTTGCATTGAAGGATATGTAAATTCAAGAAAGATTAATGGAAAAAGGGTACAACAGTTTGTTGCAACTGCTGTTGACAAGGATGTTACATATACAGAAGAGGTATTTGGAGTAAAAGGAAAGTTCTTTAAGCCTAGCGAAACATATGTATATCTAAGTGGCGAAATCGTTAAGATGTTTGATAACGATAAATATCTAAATCTTGTTGTAAAAACAAGAACAGAAGATGGCATTAATTCTTCAATACTAACAAGCTTAAAAAAGCCTGATAGAATGCCTAATATAGAAATTGGTAATTCTATTAATTTAGTTTGTAGCGTTAGTACTCCAATTAAAAAGGATGAAGCTAACGGTACAGAACAACATTTTGAAGACATTGTAGTCCTTGATTTTGCTATGAATTAAAAAATTTATTAGATATTTTTCAAAAACTATAAATGATTCTTATATATTTAGGATGACGAAAGGTGGATATATGCTTATTAATATCTGGAATAAAATAACTGTTTATTGCTTAAATCATGAAGAACCTGTTCCTATGGTTATTATGAGTAATACAAAATTAATTAAAACCCCGTTTTACACATGTTCAACGACAATAGAAGGCGAAGGTGTTGATGCCAAGTTTGACGGAAATGCTGGACTTAATTGTGCTAATCGTATGAATTTGGATGATTACCAAAACATGATTCTAAAATTTATAAATATGATAGAAAAAGAACCTCCAACAACTAATTTCGAAAATTTTTCCTTTTATTATAAAGGAGCTAGACAGAAGTTATATGTTCAAGTATTAAAATTTAATGATAAGGAAATTAGATTAGGAGTAAAAAATATCACGATTTTAGGGAAGTAATAAGTAATATGACAGATAAATTAAAGAGAATATTATTAGTAATTATAACAGTAGTGATTACAGCTGTTATATATATGAATATACCTTTCACATTATCATTTGTAAGTGGAAAATCAATGTATCCTCAATTTGATGATAATGACGTAGTTTTGTGCAAACGTTTATATACGAAAGAACAGGTAAGAGGAAATATTACATATGGGGATGTTGTCGTTGCCAAAATCAGTGGCAGCTATGGCCCATATTTAATAAAAAGGGTAGTTGGATTGCCAGGCGATAGAATTCGTATCATTGACGGACAATTATATGTTAATGATAGTCTATTAGACTTAGGTATTGTTTTTGATGATATGGTTCAAACTGGCGATGCCCTATCCAATCAAAAAGAAATAGTAGTACCTGACGATAGTTATTTTTTATTAGGTGATAATAGAAATAATTCTAGCGATTCTCGTGAATATGGAACGTTTGACGAAATTAAATTTAAAGTTTTAAAAAAATTATTTTGAGCGAAAGGAATACAAAATGTTCGACAAGTACAAGGCTAATCGGAAAAACAAAAAATGGGAAAAAGAACGCAAACGAGAAGAACGGGCAAAAAAGGATTGTGAATATAGAATTGATTCTTTTTTAAACAAAAATAAAGATGTAAAAGAATATATGGATAAAGCAAAGAAAATCAATGATCAAATAAAGGGTGATGATTATAGCTTATATTTACAAGGCATAATATTAATAGAAAAAGTATTTAATTACAAATACAGTGGGGAACAAAGAAGAGATTTCTATGAGTGTGACCGTATTAAAGAAGATGAAAAAAGAAATTATAAGATTTATAAGGATAGAGATGATTTAGTCAGCGATCTGGTAAGAGATTTTAAAAAGAAGCTAAATTATAGTGATTATGAATTTTCTCGTGTATTTTGTGAAGCAGAAAAAATTATAGAAAAATATGGAAAGTGTGAAGAAAATGAAGATAATACTATAAAAAATCTATTTGATTTAAGAGATAGATTCAATTACTCAATAGATTTATTTAACCAAGTTTTTGATTATAGAATGAAACTAATAATGGAAAAACCAGAGATATTATATGTTTCAGAAGAAGATATTGATTATCATGTATCACGCAGAATTGGGGCAACAAAAGAACAATATTTTTTAAAAAAAGTAGAAGAAAAAATGTAAAAGGAAGGAAATCGACTTATGAATACAAAAAAATTTAAAACTAGAACAGAATTTATAAAGAGAAAAAACATATCTAGGGAAGATACATGGGAAGTCGCTATTGATCTAGGCTATTCGAGTGTAAAACTCTTTAGTCCTAACATTGTAGCAGCTTTTCCCTCATTTGCTATAAAGGCGCATGAAGATGAAATTCAATTTATCACTAAAGCTCCTGATGAAGCAATCATATATAAAGACCTCGAAACTGACGAAACATGGTTGGTCGGTGAGTTAGCACAGTCATCATTAAGCATTAATGATACAAGCAATTCTGCTAATGTATTATATTCAAGAGATAGATATTCAGATCCAATGTTTAAGGTTATTACTAGAGTTGGATTAGGTATTGCATGTACAGATAACGAATATGGGGAAGTCGGTGGTAAAAAAGTAGTAATTCAGACTGGATTACCAGAAAAATATCTAGGAATTGATGATACATTATTAAAGGAATTCCTATCAGGTACACATAGATTTGCTTTAAAAATAGGAGCTTCTAACTGGAAGATATTCAGTATTCAGGTAGATCCAAATGACATTTTTATTATGTCGCAGCCAAAGGGTACACTTTTCTCTGTTTGCGTAGATAATAATGGAAATCTTACAGAAACAAAAGATGTATTAGCAAGTTCATGTGTAGTATTTGATCCAGGATTCGGTACATTTGATATGTTTATGATTCAAAATGGTAGAACAGTCGGTGGAGAGACTTTCCCAGATTTAGGAATGCGAAGAGTATTAGAAGAGACTAGCTCTTTAATTCAGGAAAATTTTGGAGTGGCTATTCCCGTCCCTGCAATGCAGCCATTTTTATCATCAGGAATTATTAAGAAAGCAGATAGAAGAACATTTAAGTCAGTAGAATATCCATTCGATAGACTTTTAGCCAAAGCAAACAATGATGTCTGCAATGAAGCTATTGAGCGAATGATTAATTCTATTGGATTCGATAATTTAGTTCAGTTTTACAAATATATTATTATTACAGGCGGTACAAGTGCTGCATGGGAACACAATATTAAAGAAAGATTTAGTGCATTAAATAGCCTTAAGATTATTAATGGAAATCAAAATGATAATTTATCATTTATATATTCGAATGTAAGAGGATATTACCTATACAGGCACATGATGCTTTCAAAGAATAGATAGAAAGAAGTGTAATTTTATGGTGATTGAAATACGATTATATAAACGATATGACATGGATTTAGTAGCTTTAGTAGATGCAGGTTATCCTGTATCTACTATGATAAAAGAATCATTAATAGCATATGCAAATGGAAATCCAATTTCATATCTAATAGACGAAAATATTGCATTTGATTTAAATGGGAAGGAATCCGTCAGAACGAGAATAGTTATTCCTGAGAGTGAAACAAACTTAATATATCTTTTAAAGCATATTAAACATAGAACACGAAATAACTTTTGTAAGATGGTACTACGAAATGCTTTAATCAATCAAAATTTAGGAGCTTTCTTTGCCGTGGATAATCTTTTTCAGCTGCAAAAGAGAGACATTGATAACAATATATTAAAATATCAGAATGCAATAAAATTAAGTACTATAAAAAAAGAAAGAAAAATAAAATTTGCAGGAAAGGTAGTAACAAAGAAGCAAAATAAAGTAAATTTAGATCCAATTATTTTTGATAAACCTACAGAGGAATTTGATAAACCTATAGAAGAAAAAGAAAAAAATGTTGATAATATAGTAAATAATATAGCAAAGAAAAATAGGCCAGATAGTAATATAACTAATTATATGCCTGGCACAGATATAAGAAACTCAGAGACTAACAACACGCAGTATCTTAAAGACTACGATACTAATATAAACGTTAAAGATAATGTTAGAGTAACAAATGAAGAGCACACAACAAAAGATAAGCAAGAGAGTAAAGATGTGGTTGATATGGATGATTTTTTAAATGCATTTGATATGTTGTAATGACAATTTGCTTTGCATATTTCCCAAAAACGATAAATTATTCTTATATAATTACTATACAGAAACCTATTAATTATTATCCAGAGAGGAGGAGTTGTAGTTAAATAATAACTACACCTAAAAGACATATGACATTTGATTATGAAGATAAGTTAAAAGAAAAGGAATTTAAAGACGCAATAAATACAGTATCTAACTTTTGTATTAGAAATGGTATTCCATATTTTTTATCAATGGCAGTAAAGAATACTGAAGAAAAGACAGAGTATAAAAACTATTATAATTTCCCTCAGACTATTAATGGTGGACTAGATCTCGCAGATAATAAGTTTAATGATTACATATTAGTTTATAGAGGAGCTAAGGCAAATACTTTAGACTCTTTACAGGAATTTACAGACGAAGAACAAAAGTACATTCAAGATATGGATGCATTTTCAAAAAAAGTTACAGACTCACTTGCTGTTGAGTATATTTAAATTTGGTAGAGCTTGTTATTTGTGTTGAAAAATCAACACAAACGTATTTAAAAATCAATACAAACAATCTCCACATGAAAAAGAATACTAAAACTCTTTATAAGGGCAGCATCGTAAAAATATGATGTCTGCCCTGATTTTTTTTAAAAGATATATAAAATGTACGTTTTGTATGTTCCGAGGTCGTATAAAACGGCATAGGAACGAATTGGAAATGATTGTATCAAGGTAGTTCGATTCCGCCACGTTCCTTTATTTATCGCAACAACAAAGAATATAAAAAAATAGAAAGCGAGGGCAAAACATGGACGCAAGAAAACTTTATAACAGTATGCCTTATACAGGCATGAAGAAATGTGCAAGAATGATTTTAGATAGTGATAAAAAATGCACTGATAAAGAATTGGCAACAATGACAGATTATGAAGTCTGTGAGAAACTTTTAGAAAATAACTTATACATATAGAACGATTTGGATTAAAATTCTATCATCTAAAAATCAAATATATAAGGAGAAAAAGAAATGATGAAAATTATCGCAATTATTTCAGTAATAGTCTTATGTGCATCTATCTTATATTTAGTTAAATGGGTAAATGATGTAGAAAATCGTTTTGCAGAATCGATTAAGGAAGATTTTGTGCTTACAAAACTACTGTACCTAAATATAGAACATCATTGTGTTACGTCTTATTATAAATTAACTCCTTCTGATTATGATAATATAATAGCCGCAACTAGAGATAGAGGGTTTTATCTTACTAAAGAAGAAATTGATTTATTTTATGAACGATACAAAAGAATTTAATAAGTTATAAAAAAAGGAGGATATTTGATGAATCAGTACAAGAAGAAAATGGGCTTTTTACGAGCATTGTTTGAATTTAGGTGGGCGATATGTGCAACCATCATTCTAACGTTATTTGTGGCACCATTTTTCGTTGGGGCACTTATAATGAAAATACCATGTATATCAGTTACCAAACCTTCCCTTATTACGTCTTGGTTTTTAGGATTGTGTGGTGTCGGTGTATGTGTTGCCATTGTTGGTATTGCTATTATATTTAAAAAAGTAATATTAAATATAATACCGAAAGTGACACGAGATTTACATGCGGCAAAAATCATGCAGTATCTTCCACGTACAAAAGAAGACTGGAAACAATTCGATGCCAAAACAGACGAAGATGCGGTGCGTGTATTAAGGAACTTGGTAAAAACAATTGGACTTAATGACAACTTTATTGGTTGTTACGAATTACGTAACCGAATTGTAGGCTCATATTATACGTTTTTAGATTTTAAATATGGAAATCGAAATCTTGCACATGATGTTCTTATCGAAATAGACGACCTTGTATTATGTTCAGACGCAGATTTTGAGACAGGCTTAGAGATTGAACGAGCAAGGTCAAGAAAAAACTAAAAATTCAATATATGAGGAGAAAGGATATGAATGATAATAGAAAGTTTGCAGATAACGAAATTGTCTATGTAAATAGTACATATAATATTGCTGAAAAATGCAAGATTACTAAGTTTGTACAGAAAGAATCGAGAGTAAACAAATCAGTATACGCTTTACATTCTCTTGATAATCTTGGTTCTTTTGCAGCTACTGAAGAATGTATTTTTAAAACAAAAGAAGACGCATTAAAAGCTTATAAAGAGTCTTCTAATAAGCTTATTGAAAAATACAAGAATGAGATAAAAACATTAGAGGATCTGATTAAATTTCCGCTCTCTCATTGTATCGCTTGCGGAGAAGAATACACGGAAGAAGAAGCAAGGGAGGCTTATAAAATTAGAGCAAAAGAGATTACTGGGATAGATATTGATTAGAATATGGACAGATGCTATTGTTGTAGAAAGAATAAATAAGCTGGTTGAAGAAAACGAGGAATAATGAATGAGTGAAGATGAATACGAATTGTGGTCTGATAAAGATTTAAAAAGAGACGATTTTCTTGATATAGAAAGCGAGGAAAAGTAAATGACAGAGTATATAGAATTAGCAGATGTGCTTAATGAAATCCAAAATGTTGTTAATAAGTACGGATTAGTAGTAGCAGGATATGAAACTAATGTATATGATGAAGATAATACTGAAATCGGAACTACTTGTATACATTTAATGGAGCAAGATTGTGGAATGGTTAAGTTAACTGATATTGAATAAGGAGGGTATAATTTTGAAAAATCCATTTGAACTAATAAATATAAAATTACCACATCCCCTTTGTATTGTTGAAGATAGATATGGTGGGGCGTATTCTGGAACTCGTTTCCTTGTATTTAATATGAGTCCATATTCTGTGCAGGAACTTCCTATTGATGCAAGTGATATAGATTGCGAGAATTTTTGGAACGGTAAGGATAAGGATTATGATGTAAATGATTATATCATCGGCAAAGGAGAAACTCCTGAAGAAGCTGTATGGAATTTGATTTTGCTTTTACAGGATAAGGTCGAAAAAAACAGTAATATCAGTAATTATCGTAAGGTTCAAGGAAGTGAGGTAGAGAAACTTGACGAAGCAATTAAACACGCAGAGGAAGTAGCAGAAGAGCAGATTAAACTGTGCAAAAGATATGATGATGCAAGCGGTTATTCCAGAAGTCATGACGAAACTATAAGAACTGCTGATGCAAAAAGGTGCAAGAAATGTGCCAAAGAGCATAGACAACTTGCAGAATGGCTCAAAGATTACAAACGGTTAATTCTGACTTAAAAGAAGAAGTAGAAAGGTGTTTTTTGAAAAGATAAGGTGATGGATATGTATAAAAAACATAGTGTAATTCTGGCATTAGTAATGCTTATATTATTTGTAATATCGTAAATAATGTTACAGTTGAGAAAACACCGACAGGAAAATACTTTGCAGTTCTTAACGTAGATTTTGAGCCAGAGTTCAAACAGAGCAATGATAAGAAAATCGGCATAGATGTAGGGCTTAAAGAGTTCTATACGGATAGTAATAATAATAAAATAGATAATCCTAAATATCTTGAAAAGTCGGAGAAGAAATTAAAGCGTGAACAACGCAAACTTTCAAGAAAACAAAAAGGCTCGAAAAACAGAAATAAGCAAAGAATAAAAGTTGCAAAAGCCCATGAAAAGGTAACTAATCAGCGTAATGATTTTTTACAGAAAGAATCCACTAAGCTAGTGCGTGAAAACCAAACAATCTGCATAGAGGATTTAAACATAAAAGGAATGTTACATAATCACAGGTTGGCTAAAGCAATATCAAGTGTTTCATGGAGCAAATTTTTTGCAATGCTTGAATACAAGGCTATATGGTATGGCAACACGATAATACGAGTACCTACGTTCTATCCGAGTAGCCAAACATGTAGTAAATGCGGGCAAGGTAATCCAATGGTAAAGCATTTGTGGATAAGAGAATGGGAGTGTCCCTTCTGTCATACAAAGCATAATAGGGATTACAACGCAAGTATAAACATTTTAAATAAAGGGCTGTCACTATCCTAAGAAAGTGGCAAATAGGGTAGGGCATATCCGAATATACGCTTGTGGACACAATGTAAGACGTTGAACCTTTTAGGTCAATGCAGTAGTGGATGAAGCAAGAATCCCCTGCCTTTAGGCATGGGGAGTGTCAAATCACTAAAAATGGATATGGTGATATGGTTCTTATGAGTATAGAACTATTCGAGGCAACACAGAAGAAATGGAATATGTATAGCGATATAGAACTTTCTGAAAAACAGATAAAAGAGGGAAAAACGAAGGATGCTAGAAAGGCATTATCAGCGGTAAGGGAGAAGTATGGCTTATGAAATTATAAGCCAGATAAAAAAAACGCATTGCAATTAAGCAATGCGTTTTTCTTTGTAGTCTATCAATCGGTCAGGAATAAAATGTCCCACATCGTAATAAAGATCCCTTACGTCTGCATTACAATTTAATCCCATACCAAGCAACTAAGTAACTCCATTTCTAGATGTTTCTATAATAAATATAACAGATTTTTGTTTTCGAGTTTAAAAATTAGTCCAGTATTTCTTTTAACTTCCATTTTGGAGCTAATACATACGTTTAAAGCATTGTTAATTTTATCTCCTTGGGTGATAATTATAACGTTCTTTTTTGCTCTTGTAATTTCAACGTATAGTAATTGTCTTTTAAGCATAGACATTGGCTTCTTGGGAACTAAAATTACGCATGTTTCACATTCATTACCTTGTGATTTATGAGCAGTTTGAGCATAATTTAAAGACATGTTGCGTAAGTCTTTATCAGTAATGTTAATAGTGTCATCAGATGTTTCTATGGTAATATGTCTTTTATTGCGAATAATCTGTATGTCAATAATAGTCCCTTCTAAGCCATTGTAGTATTTATCAGTATTAACATTAAATATTACCTTATCTCCAATGTCAAAAGTGTTAGATCCGTATTTTATAGCATTTGAATCATTTATAAATTTAGATTTAAAATATACATTATGCAAAAGATTATTCATATTGTTAGTTCCTGTTTTGTAAACATTTTTTTTGACTGGTGAAAAAAGCTTAAAGTCTTCGTCCTTAAGATATCGTTCTCTAGCTATATTAGTTGCCATATTAACCATTTCGTCTTCAGTTTTAGCATAAAATATCTTAAAATTATCATCTTCTTTTAAATTATTAATGCCATTAATAACCATTTTTGAATTAGTAATAATAGAACTTTCACCACTTTGTCTGAAAATAGTGTCTAAATGGTAATGCTCAAATGATTTACTTTGAATCAAATCACCAAGTATATTACCATTGCCGACAGATGGTAACTGATTATTATCACCTATCAATAATAGTGTTGTCCCGTTTTTTAAGGACTTTAATAGACATGAAAATATAAAAGAATCGACCATAGAGCTTTCATCTACGATAACAAAGTCATAATCTAATTTTTTTATATTTAATGTAATTTCTTCTAAAGTTTGATATGGAGTAATGCCTAACGCAGAATGAATAGTATATGCCTTAATTCCAGTTGAATCATACATTCGTTTTGCTGCATTGCCTGTAGGTGCAGCCAAAATTAAATTACCATTTGGATTAATCATTTTGAAAGCTTGTATTATGCCTTTAATAACTGTAGTCTTGCCAGTACCAGGGCCGCCAGTTAATATTTTAATTCCAGATGAAGATAATAATTTAAAGCACTCTTTTTGTGATCTAGAATACGAGCATTTTAATAAATTCTCTACTGCATCTATATACTTGCAATTAAAATCAAATGTACTTTTGTTAGTTTGCAATCGGTTTATATGCTGAACAATATTCTTTTCATTAATGTAATCGAATTTAGTATATATAAATGATAGATTGTTTTCTTCCTCGACTATAGTGTAGTTTTGAACGATATAATTCATTAATAAAAACTGATTAACATGGAAATTCTGGCTCATTTTCTTTTCACTTTCGTTATATAAGGAAATGAAATCTTCAAGTAATATCCTAGTATGTCCGTTATTTTGATTTGTTTGAATTATTTTTTTAACAAGAGCTTCCATCCTTTTTGTGTTAAGTTTTAAAGTCTTTAAATCAGTTGCTATCAAATTACATACATATATATCTATTCCATAATCCATTAACACAAATGGGTTCTCTTTAAGCTTATCCATAGAGTCAAAAAGATAATCATTATATAAGTATTTGACGTAATTATAAGAAACATTAAATTTAGAAAGATACATATATAAATCTTCAAAGAATGTATAATAATTTGTAACTTTTATAATACTTTTTAAAGTTTCATTGTCATCAAGAATATTGGCTCTGCGATAGTTATATATATCATATCCATATTTATTTAATATTTCTGTAGCCTTTTTTGGACCAATTCCTTGATAAGATTTCGATTTAAGAATTTTCATTGATATTTCATAAGAAAAAGAGGATGCCTTAACCGAAGATACTTTAAAGATTTCTTTTTCAAATTGTCCCTCTAATAAAAGAGGAGTTCCGTTTGTATAATCGAAAAATATTCCATCACATAGAATTGTTTTATTTAAACTTGGGATCTGCACACAGGCAATTGAAATTCCAGTCTGCAAATTGTGTTCCTTAAAATTTATAAGTAATCCTTTTAATATCATCAAAAAACCACCTTCCTTGTAGTGTAAATATATAAGAATGAACGCCCATTTTTGGAAAATATATAAGCCGAATTTTCTCACCACTTGGCCGAATTTTCTCACTGCTTAGCCGAATTTTTTCATCACTTAGCCGTTTTTTCTCACTACTTAGCCGAATTTTTTCACCACTAAAGCCCTACAAGGCGCACCATTACTGATCTTGAAGAGTACCTACAAAGGAAACAAATATTTATAACAAATATATAACAACAAATAGGTTGTTATAGCAGCTGCAGAAATAAAAATTGCTCTTATATATTTACAGTACCAAGACAATAAAACGTGAAAGGAAGATTGTGCTATGAATAAAAAAGAATTATCATTTAGACCTAATAAGCTAGTTGAAGAGGGAATAGAGTTATCAAATATTGAAAATACTTGTATAGATATTATTTTTAACTATCTTAATCAAGATGGCCCTGATGATTTATATAAGTATTCGTATACTGTGGATCTGACAAAATATGCAAAGTATCTTCCTACGACACAAGTAAAACATGCTTATGAGTCCTTGCGAAAAGGCTTTAAAAATATTTATAACCGTGATTATAAATGGGGAGACATCGATTTGGGTGGAGTAAATAGAATGTTGATGGGATTATCCTGGAACTCTAACGATTTATCTGTTACCTTTGTTATGAATCCAGTTGCAAAAGAGATAATAATGGAAGACAGAGCAAATGGTTATACCTTATATCCTTGGAAATACGCTGTAAGTTTAACTTCTAAGTACTCAAAACGAGTATATTATTGTTTAAAAAGGTGGGCTGATAAAGGTCATCGAATTGACGATAGTGTTGTATTAAGAGAGTCATTAATGATTCCTCAAAGTTATAATTATGGGAATTTTAAAAAGATATTATTGGAATCTATTGCTGAAATTAATGAAAAAACAGATCTTTCCGTTAATTTAGTTGAAAAGAAGAAGAATGTAAAAGGCGGCAGCAAGGTAATTGGATTTATTTGGAATATCAATGGCAAAGATAATAAAGATATTAAAGAGATAAGTAAAAAAAACAAGTCAGAAAACCTATTAAGAAGGGAATTCAAGAAGAAAAACATTGAAAGCCTTTCACATGTTGATTATCATTTGACAGAAAATGGCTTAGAAAAAGCTGATGATAATATTATAGATAATTGCGAATATAATGAAGTCTCTTTAGACAATGCAAAAGACAATGAAAAAAAGCCAAAAACAGAAATTAACTCAACAGGTGCAATCGTGGAAGAAGTTTTACAAAGAAATGGATATAAATTATCGGAAAAAGATATATTAGCAATTCAAAAAAGTGCAGATAAGTCAAATTTAAGTATTAATGAAGTAAAACAACGATTAGGTATAGAAGTTCCCCGATTAAATGAGAAGAAAAATATTGTTGGAAGCTTAATTTTTACAATGAGTGATAAATATGAAAGACCTACACGAGTCAGTATGTCGCAAAATTTATATAGAGGACAAGAAAGACATTATACAGAAGAAGAAATGAATAATATTGTAACTATGATGTATAGAGAGTCAGGGTTAATAGAATAATATATATATAACAAAAGGGAACATAAATTCTTATATATTTTAAATGTAATAAATTATAAAAGGAGAAAAACATGGAAAAAATCAATGGAAAAATTATAAGAATTTTAACTCAAAAAGAAAATGACTGGGGAAGATATATATTAAATACAGATAACGATGAAAAATTAGTAGTCGGTGTTATTCCCAATGCAAGTATGGGTATGCAAATAACCCTTACTGGTGAAGAGCAAAAAAATGTATATGGAACTCAATTTGTCATAAAAAATGTGTTATATCAAAAAGAAGATGATTGTGCAGGACTTCGTCAATTCTTCGCATTAAGATTTGTTAAAGGTATTGGCCCAGTGCTAGGAGAAAGAATAATTAATGCATTTGGCAATGAATTCTTTAATATAATCGAAAATGAAGAAAAAAGAGATATGTTAATCACAATAAAAGGAATCACAAAAACTAAAGTTAAAACTATAGCGAAAAACTATGAAAAAGTAATTCCGTATAAAGATATAACATTGTTTCTTAATGGAGCAGGCACAAAAGATCAGATTATGAAGATATATAATAAATATGGCGATAGTTCCATTAATAAACTAAAGAAAAATCCATATGTATTAATTGATGAAATTGATGGATTTGGATTTGCTAAAGCTGATAAGATTGCATTATCCGCAGGGATGAAGCCTGATTCTATTGAAAGAATAAGCTATGCTATTAATTATATTATCCAACAAGGTCAATTAACTAACGGACACTGTTATTTGACTATAGAAGAAATTAAAGAAAGCTTAGATAAGCTTTTAGCCCCAACGCATAATTTTGAAGATATCTCAGAAATTGTAGCTGAAAATTCTTTAAAAGCTGGATATGAAAATTGGATTGAATCAAGAGAAAAATTAATTAAGGCACATAATCCATCACAAGAAACATTAGATGAACTTACAAATATTATTACCGTTAGAAAAGACATTAACAATTCTTTATATGAAGCACTTGATTATGCTATAAATAATGGAGTAATTGTTAATGACGATGGTAGAATATATACAAAAAAAATGTATAATGTTGAAAAGGAAACAGCCGAATTAATCGTTAAACTCGTGAATTCAAATTCTACTAGATTTGTTAAACCAGAAATAATTGAGTCTTGTATTAAAGATGTTGAAAAAAGAAAAACAGAAGAACTCAAAGAAAAAGGATTTTTCGGTAATTTTGAAGTCACATCAGAGCAAAGAAAGGCTGTTTATACTGGAGTCATGAATCGAATATCTATTATTTCAGGCGGGCCTGGCCGAGGAAAAACAGCAATATCAGAAATTATAGCTGAAACCTTTTTAAGTTCAGGACGTAGATATGATAAAAGAGATGTTATTATGGTTGCTCCTACAGGAAAAGCAGCTAAAAGAATTACAGAATCTACAGGCTATGAAGCATCAACTATTCATAGACTATTATCAAAATATGAAGATGATAGACCTGAAAATAAATTAGTTTTGGTTGATGAAAGCTCTATGGTTGATATACTTCTTGCTCATAAATTAATTAAGTGTGTGAAGGATTGCAATATTGTATTTGTCGGAGATGTGGACCAGATCCCATCAGTCGGACCAGGAATGTTTTTAAGAGATTTAATAGAAAGTGGCGTAATACCTTGTATTCTGCTTAAAGAAGGCCATAGAAATTCAGGTTCAATAGCAAATAATTCAGCACTGATTAATCAAGGGTTAAAACTAGATAAATATACTTACGATAATAATTTCCATTATATTCCAAGTGGTTCTGAAGACATTGCTGTTAATGTGATAAATAAATATTTTACTAAAGTTTCAGAATATGGAATTGAAAATGTTATGTTAGCTGTTCCAATGAGAGAACGTGGTATTACCAGCGTAAATTCATTAAATAAAAGAATTCAGCAATTGCGTACTGCTGGTGCAGATGAAGCTGTTGTAGGAAATAATCTATATCGAGTTGGCGACAGGGTTATGCAGACTGTTAATAATTATAATTTTGTTTCACTTAAAGATAACAACATTAAAACAGGCGTATTCAATGGAGATACTGGCACAATAGTATGTATCACCAAAACGACAAATGAAGATGGCGAGCAAGATTATAAAGTAGTGGTAAAATTTGATGATGGCTCAATTGGAGGCTACACAAGAGCCACACTTAAAGAGTTAACTCTTGCATATGCCATTACACAGCATAAATGCCAAGGTTCTGAAGCTAAATGTGTAATCATAGCATACACATATGCTGATTATATGTTACTTAATAGAGCATTGTTCTATACTGCGGTAACTAGAGCTAAAAAAGAAATATATCTATTTGCCGAAGAAAAATACAAATATGGCAAATTATTGTCAGCTATAGATATAGCCGTTAGCAATGTGCAGGTTAAACATCGAAATACTCTTTTAAAGCAAAGAATTAAAGAACTAAACGACAATGTATAAGGAATAAAGCACTCTTCTTGAAAATAGGAGGGTGCTTTTTTACGATACCAAATTTCTTATATATTTCTAATATAATAAATTATAAAAGGAGAAATATATATGAGAATTAATAAGTTAGTAATCGAAAATTTTAAAGGCTATGAAGGTATAAAGGAATTAGATTTACCTCAAATTATATGCTTATTGGGTGCAAATGGTGCAGGTAAGACATCTATAATTGATGCAATTAATTATGGATTAACAGGTAATGAACCAGCTGGTGAAATTATTAATACAAACGCATCATACGCAAAGGTTTATCTAGAAATTGAAAATACAACTTCCAAAGAAGTATTGCATTTTTCAAGAGAAGTAAAGAATACTACTCCTAGAAAAACAACAATTAAAATTGAAGGCAAAACTAATACAGCTAAGGTTCTTACACAAATGATTGAAAATATCTCTGGAATTCCAATGGATAAATTGAAAATCACAACTTCAAGTGAAGTAATTTCAAATTTATCACCACAGGAATTTTCATCATTGATTTTATCTTATATCCCAGAAAAGCTTAAAAGGAATGATGTTATTTCGTTAGTTCCTGCGCTTACTCCTGGAATGAAAGATACAATAGAAAGCTTTTTACCTGAATCAGATATTGATTTAGATACTATTGAATCATTTTATAAAAAGGTTTTTGAAGATAGAGCAATGATCAGAAAAAAGGTCGATGCTTTAAAACTCATTATTGATGAATTACCAAGTAGTGCCCCTTTTGATAGCAATGAATTACTATTAAAAAGGGATGAATTAAAAAAAGCTATTTTATTAGGTGAAGAATATGAGAAGAACATTAATGCTTATCAAAAATCATTAATTCAGGCACAAAAGTACAATGAACAGGTTAGTGCTCTTGAAAGAGAAATTGAAAGCATCAAAGCTGTACGTCCAAATGGAGCTGATAAGGATTTAAAGAACAAGATAAATGAGCTAAATAATCTAATTAACAATAATAGTGTTATTATTTCTACACAAATGAACTCTATATCTGAATTTAAAAATACATTAGATTTGTTAAGTAAGCCAGTTTGTCCTATTTCACCATTGATTGTATGCCATGAAGACAAAACTTCTGCAAAAAACGAGATAGAAGAAAGCATTAAGGCTTTAGAAAACAGCATACAGTTAATTGAAAAGAACACTTTAAAGCTTAGATCAGATTTAGAAAATGCAACAAAGACATTAGATGAATATAATGCTAATGCAATTGAATATCAAAGAAAATTAGATAAAATGTCTATCTTAAAGCAATTAAAGAATAACCAGCCTGTTATTCTTGAAAAGCCTGCAGAGCTAACATACAAGAAAGAAGAGCTTAAGATTAAGATTGAAGATATTGAGTCTAAATTAAAGATGATTAAGGATTGCGAACAGCGAAGCACAAAAGAAAAGCAGCTCAAAATCTATTCAGAGATGTACAACGATTATAACAACCTTGTCAAAGTTTTTGATAAGAAGGGCGAAGTAAGAAATGCTATCGTTAGCAAATACTTAGGTTTCTTTGAAGATATCTGCAACAAGCGTTCAGGCAAATATAGACCAAATAATAAATTTATATTTGAAACTAACAAGGGTGTTGTAGTTAAAATGTCAAATGATAAGGGATTATATTTACCTTATCAGTCACTATCAAATGGTGAAAAGGCCTATTTCTTATTTATAATTATGGATATGATTAACCAGTTAGTAGGAACTAAAATTATGGTATTAGACGAATTATCTGTAATGGATAAAGAAGCGTTAATGAGTCTTGCTAAGACTATTAATGATTTCAAGAATGATTACGATAATGTCATACTTGCCGCAGTCGATTATAGCGAAATTAAAGATACAATTTTATCTACTGGTATTCCAAACTTATACTTTGGAAAATAGATAATATAAATTTCTTAGACTTATTGTATATCATACAAAGTACCCTCAACTTCGGTTGGGGGTATTTTATTATTATCTTCCCCCGCAAATTGCTTATTTCATAAAAAATAGTACTTTTATACTAAAAAATCATTGACTTTATATATCATTAGTATTACAATCATCTTGTTTGTAAAAAAATGTGTAATTATTGTGATAACAAGGTGAAATAAAAAATTTTTATTTTATGTCACAAAAATTAATGCGTGGCACGTATTAATTTTGATTGTGAATATTAATAAGTACTAATCCAAAATTCTTATATATTTCTAATGAATAACAAATATCAGAAAGGAGAAATATATATGAATGGTACGAAGGAATATACTCCCCCAAATACTATTGACGTGTTTAATTCGCTTAATATACAAACAGCATCGCTAGATGACGTTGTTAGTACTTTGGAGTCAATCACGAATTTGAAAAGTAACATTACATTATTCAAAAAAATAGTAAGTAAGGAGAGTAAAAGAAAATGAAAATTGAACTTTGTTTTTCCGAAAATAAGAAAAATTGGCTTAAGGAACAAACGAATGAAAGAGTAGAAATGTATTACGAAGCTTGGAAAGCAGGCGAAATAAGCGATACAGACTGGTCTACATATCTATGGCAAATCACAGAAAATTATGCTAAAACTTTAATAGTAAAGAAGTATTTAGGCAAGGGTGAATTTGATGATTTGATGCAAAATGCAGCATTAGTATTAATGGAAAAATATAAGAATTTTAATCCATATAAGGCTAAGGCAATCACATATTTTGGTAATATGTGGGTTAATATAGCTTCAGATTACAAGAGTGAAATTTCTGCACATTATAAGCAAATGCAGGGAATCATTTATAACACATTAATACAATGTGGTTATCAGGGGCTAGACGATAAGAGACTGGATGCAGCTAAAATTTCAACGCTTTCAAATATACCAATAAAAACAGTCAATGAAGTCTTAACGCAGTTCTCTTATACTGAGAGTAGTTATGAAGAACTAACGGAACAAAACAAAATTGAACATGGTAGTTTCTTATCACCAGAAGAAAACTATTTAAAAGAAGAAAGGATCAAAGAAATCGGACATGCATTAGATACATTAACACCTTTAGAAAGATGGTTAGTAGAAATCATGTTACTTGAACCAACTGATCCTGTACTAGGTGGCGATAAAATACCATCATATAAAAATATAGCTACATATTTAAATAATACACCTGAAAAGATTCCAGAATATTTCTTTATTAAGGCAGAACTTCCTAAGACAGTAAAAGCAGTATTTTTACAAATGAAATATAATTCAGGTATTACTAAGCTTAGAAATGAACTTCAAAAGAAAAATGATATTGAGGCATTTGCCGCAAAATCATTTGTTCCACAAGCATCGGATGATGATATTATGGACGCTCTAAGCTGCAGTTATATTTAAAAAAATCCTATACATCTAATAAAAAGCATTGTCAGTCTTATAGATTGGCAATGTTTTTTTGTAATATAATATTAGATATTTTCCAAAAATAACCAAAAAATCATATATATTTATAAAAACAATAATTACAGGAGGAACTTTTTTATGTATATCAGCGTAATTGCTGCGGGAGCAACGTTACTTGCATCTGCTATTCTGCAGCACAAAAGTGATAAAAAAAGAGAAGAAAAGAAAAACAGAAAAGAAACAGAACGATTCATTAAGGAAACTTATGATAAATATAGTCCGTATAGTGAGACACATATACACAAATCTAATATGGATAATCTTCAAGATAAAATTGATAATGAAAAGAGTTTAGAAGAGCTTAATAGAGAAAGAGGTCAGTCTTTTGAAGATTTAGTTGCTAAGAAAACAGAAGATGAATTAAATTCATTAGAAAAACAAAAAGAAAAAAATCATGATGAATTGCTAGGTGACTAATATGGCTAATAAGACTTTTTTAAGAAATGTAATACTTACCAAAAAAGATGGTAATACAACAGAAATAGATGCGATTTTAGTTCATAATAAGGGAATATTTGTAATTGAACAAAAATCATCCGTATTCAAAACATTTGTTGGAGATATAGATGATGATGAATGGTTTTGGGGGAATTATGATAACCTAGATATTTGCAATGATTACGAATATCATAAACACAAAATGAAAAATCCAATTAAACAAAACTACGGGCATATAAGAGCATTGGAAAATACTATAGGAAAATATAAGTATTGGAATTTAGCTATCACTCAATTTAAGCCTTATATAACAAATAAAAAAGATGGCGTTTATTGGAATATATTAAATAATATGCCAGCTTATATTAGGACACATAAGGGCGACAATCGAATAATTATGCCTGTTCAGTTGTATTCAATAAGCAATTTGGTGGAATTTTTGAATATCCAAGGGGTACAGGACATTTATACAGATGATGATGTTTTGAAAATATCTAATAAAATAGCTTTATATGAAGCATCAGATGAAGAAAGAAAAGCCCATGCAGATTCCATTTCACAACGATTTGGTCAAAATTAAAAGAATTCTGGATTTCTTAATTTGTTGACAATATGTATATAATAATATACTATAATGATATACAATGTATATTATAAAGGAGTGATGAATATGCAAATTTCAGTTTCTAAATGGGGTAACTCTTTAGGAATAAGAGTCCCTATAAATGTTGTAAATACATTATCAATAAAAAGTGGGGATATGCTTAATTATGAAATAAAAGATAACCAATTAATTCTAAGCAAAAAAATCTCTACTAAAGAAATGTTTGAAAAATTTTACAATAAACCTATGGAAGAAATAACAATTGATGATATAGGTAAAGCTGAGACAATTGATTGGGGAGAAGACATTGGAGGTGAAATTTTTTAAATGTATAAACGTGGTGACATAATCATGGTAAATTTCAATCCTACAAAAGGGCATGAACAAGGAAATTTTAGACCAGCCTTAATCTTAAATGATTTGTTATTGCCAAGTGATATGAATGTTGTCGTTCCTATTACCACAAAAAAGAAATCATATCCATTAGAAGTTGAATTAGATGATAGGACAAAAACCCAAGGCGTTATTTTATGTTTCCAAATACGAACTATAGACTTACATGCTAGAGCTTCACATTTTGTAGAAAGATTACCAGATGATTTATTAGAAGTTTGTGTTGATTATATAAAAAGAATTTTAGAATAATTATCAAGAAAAGAAAACGGTGTCAAATCTTTCTGTGGTTTCCCATAGGGGCATTTGACACCACAGGTAAAATTATGAGAATACCAATTGCAAAAGAAATTCAGGAAAAAGTTAATAATGGAGATGTGCTTGTTGCAATAGAGTGGTTTAAATGGACTTTGTTTGGCCTTAGATTCACATATCATACCGCTGCAAGAACAGAATGGTCATGCAGTAATCTTCATGCAATCGAAAGAAGCGATTTCAGTGAAGAAGAATATTTGGCAGGCTATGAAATAGATGATAAATTTCTAAGGATTACTCCATTTAAGATGTTCGGAATTCCTCTAAAGGGCCAAGGATATGTGTGTGGACTAGAATTTAGATCAGATGGACTTTACTATGATTTCATTTATGAAACAGAATATCTAGCTCATGTTCAAGTCAAAATGGCTTCAGAGGGTAAATTCGATAATAAAATTATTGTACCGCCAACATGGGATTTGGCAAAAAGAGAAAAGATATTATTGTCAAAAGCAGAAGATGTTAAAGTAGAATGTACAAATATCTTAGAAATTCCAGCCTCTTAAGTTAATCATAGGTTAGAAAAATTCAAATTTATTTTTCTTATATATTTACATTGTAAATATATATAATAAAAGGAGAATAAATTTATGACAAATGTATCAAGAATTAATGAAATTATGGATGTATTAAGAAGCTGCGGCCTAGATTGCAAATATCGTGAGGTAGAAAAAAACAATTCCATTTTACCAGCAATTGAAGTAAAAGTTAATGGAAATTTAGGATGTTGTTTTTATGTAGGTGAGTATATTAAGCAGGGTATGTCAAATTCTGATATTATAAAGGAAATATTGGAAAAACATCATAACACACCTAATATCCCAAATTTTAAAGCAATATTAACTAACAAAGATTTATTATTAAAGAATGTCTTTATTAGATTAGTTAAGGGTGAAAGTAACACATTCATAACATGTCCAAGTGAATTCCCTGGAATCTGGGAACAGTATTATATCAAGTTCGACAATAATAGCACAGATGAATCTATGTCTATCACACTTAGAAAAGATATGCTATTAAAAATGGGATTAGATTTTGGTACGCTTAGAAGAGCTGCATACGCAAACATATTAAGCGATATCAAAACAAACGATCTTGGTGATATTACAGGTATGAGTTTTGCAAGGAGAAGTTCAGCACCAATAGTAGTAAGTAATAAAAGTAGAAGACTTGGCGCAGCTGCTATTTTAGATTACAAAAATATTTTGTGGAATTTAAACTTGGAATGTGCAATTATGTGTCCAAGCAGTATACATGAATGTATACTAATGCCTATGCCAAATAAGTCTGAAGCTGTAAGACAATTACCTGATTTTACAGATATGGTAAAACAGATTAACCGTATAGAACTTAGGGAAGAGGAATGGCTAGCAGACAATGCATTTGTTTTAACACTTGACGGAGTGTTGGCATAATAACATATTGATACAATAATCCAATAAATTAAAAAGGCTCTCTATCATTAATATGATGGAGAGTTTTTTTACACTATAAAATTGGTTTTTTCTTATATATTTACATTAGATAAACTATTTGTAATGGAGGATATAATATGCAGGAAATAAATATTGATTTAGTAGCAAATATTTTAGGAATCGTTCCATTTAAGGAATCTAATGGAGAATATTATGCTAAATGTCCTTTTTGTGGGGATAGCAGAGGTAAATTTTCTTATACAGTTATCAAAAAAAATAAATACCATTGTTGGAAATGCGGCAATTCAGGAAACCAATTTAAACTTTACAGTGAGTTAAAAAATCTAGATTTAAATTTAGAAGATTCACGAGAGTTTAAAAAGTGTGTTAACTTAATTCATCAAGAATTAAATGGAAAAACCCAGCCTTTTAAATATGAAACATCTTTTATTAGCAATTCTGTTAAACAATCTAATAGAGCTTGCGATGAAAAATTAAACATAGCATATAAGGCATTATTATCACAATTGCAGCTTAACAAATATCATAAAGATAATTTGTTAAAAAGAGGACTCTCTGAACAGCATATTGCAGAGATCGGATTTAAAACAATTCAAGGAAATGGTAATTTATTAACTAAACAATTGTTATTGAAAAAAATCGATCTAAATGGTGTCCCAGGATTTTTTAAAGAAAACAATTCATGGAAATTAAAATATTCAAAAGGTTATCTTTGTCCAGTATATAGAGATCATATGATAATTGGCTTTCAAATTAGAGTTGACGAACCTAAAAATGGATGCAAATATTTATGGCTTTCTTCAGCTGGAAAAGAAAATGGTTGTTCATCAGGTGGAAGATTTACTTATCTAAAAGGTAAAAAGAATATCACCCTTATTACAGAAGGAATTCTAAAGGCAACTATTTGCTACGAATTGTTAGATAAACAGTTTTCAGTTATTGGTGTACCTGGAGTTGATGTTTTAAATGACTTTAAAGAAAACGGTATCAGCCTTATAAAAAACGATTTTGTGTTCGAATGTTATGACATGGATAAAAAGCCACATAGCGATTATAATAAGAAAACACTAGAAAAAATCCAGTCTGCCCAACATAAGTTACATAATATATTAGAGAAATCTAATATAAAATACACATCTTTAGTTTGGGATTTTAGTAACGGTATTTGGAAAGGTAATTATAAGGGCCTTGATGATTATTTGTCAGAAAAAAATAATATCCAGACAGTAATAGACTACATTAATAATTACACAAAAAATGTTTCAAACAACAAATAAATATTTCCTTTCGAAAAAAAGTCAAATTAAGAGTCTTCTTAGTTTGGCTTTTTTGTTTTAGTATTGCAATGTGTTTAGTATTACTAAATAGATAAAGTATTAAAACTACCGTTACGAATAAAAAGTATCAAAACTTAATATATACATTGAAAAATAGACAAAATAACGATAAAATAAAAGTACAAATCTGACGCTCGTCAGAATGAATACAAAAAATGGGAGATTTTTTTAAAATGAGCAAAATATATGGCTATTGTCGAATATCAACTGATAAACAAAACATAGAAAGACAAGAAAGAAATATACGTTCGAAATATCCAAATGCAATTATTGTAAAAGAAATTTACACAGGTACAAAATTTCAAGGTAGATTAGAACTTGAAAAAATTCTTAATGCAATTAATCCAGGGGATACAATTGTTTTTGATTCCGTATCGAGAATGAGTAGAGATGCAGACCAAGGATTTGAACTCTATGAAAAACTATATAATCAAAACATAAACCTAATATTTTTAAAAGAAAGTTATATTAACACGGACGTATATAAAAAAGCATTAACTAACAAAGTTGTTCTGGTAGGAGATAAGGTTGATTTAATTTTAGATGGTATTAATAAATATTTATTAGAAGTTGCTAAAGAGCAAATTAAGTACGCATTTGAACAATCTGAAAAAGAAGTATCTGATTTACGTCAGAGAACAAAAGAGGGTATAGAAACAGCAAGACTTAATGGAAAGCAAATAGGGCAAAAGAAAGGCGCAAAACTAAATATAAAAAAGAAAGAACCCACTAAACAAAAAATTATCAAATATTCAAAACATTTTAATGGCAGTTTAAATGATAAAGAATGCATTCAATTAATTGGAATTGCTAGAAATACATTTTATAAATATAAAAAAGAATTATTAAGCGAATAATTTCTTATTTTTTATGTCACAAAAAATAATTCGTGGCACGTATTAATTATGAAGTTGAATTAATAGTTTTCATTTGTAAAAGTACCCTCCTTACTGGATAATGAAAAATTCAGTAGGAGGGTATTTTGTATTTTATATTGTGTCGTCTAAGCTATCTAGACTAATTCTAATTTGAAAGCGATAAGAATCAATAATACTATCAACTGACATACCAGTGAGATCTGAGAGCATTTGATAAGTAATTTCTTCTTCTTTATAACCTTCTTTCATTAATTCTATTTTGGCTCGCTCGATTTTAATAATGTTTCTATTTTGTTGAAGTGTTCTATTAGTTCGATAACATATTTCTTTTGTTACGCCAGCTAGTATATATGGATTAAGATATGTGGATAATGAAGCAGTACCGTTATATTTAGGCAAGGCTTTTAAAATTTCAGCAATAACTTCATTTTTTATGTCATTATAATCTTGATTCGCATATGAAGGAAATTTTTTCCTAATAACAAAATCTACATAATTATCAATTTCCCCAATCAACTCGGCATTTACTGACTCTTTATACTTATTTACTAAATGATTATTGCTATCATTAACAGTATAACAGTCAATAAAATTTCTTAAACTTGCTAAAAATACTAACTCGTCCTTAGAATAATTATTCATATATTCCTCCTGACTGATTTAGCAATATGCAAATTAATTCAAAATTTTAATTACATTAAGCAATAATTCAAGTTCCATCTTAGAAAAGTGATAATCTGTACATCCACCTTTATATTTGAGTTTTCTATCCATTCCGATTATATCACGCTTTTTATAATAAAGAGCCGATAGTGATAGTGCAACCGCCCAATCTTCTTTTCGTAAAAATATTGGAAAGCTGATTGCATGTATAAAATCTCTTAGAGTATATTCGTTACCAATGCTTTTATATTCCAAAAATAAAGACTCTAAAGATATATATTGTCTATCAAGTTCTTCGGTGTCTTGGTGCAAAAAACAATCAAAATCAATGTTATTTTTATCAATAGCCCATTTTTTTATAATTGTGTCGTCATATGCTTTATATTCATTGATAATTTCTAAAATATTTATCAATTGAATTTGATATTTGGGTTCTACTTCTAAAAAATTTTTTGCATTAAAATAAAAATAATCTAGCAACTGTGATATTCTTTTCTTTTTAACCTCAATATTGCTAATATTTGTACCAATATAAGAACAACATAATAAAGCAGCCTTAACTACATCAGGTAGTGCTAAATATGTATTAAGATTTGTATTCCACCAATGTCTTATTTCTGGACTCGCAAAACAATACATTTTCCTTAACAACTCTAAATCAAGATCATTGCCTCCCGAATTTGGCAATGAAACTATATCAGAAATTCTTGGCAAAATTCGAAATCTTTCATTAGTCGGACTGCCTTTTAATAAAGAATCTTCAGCAATCCTTTTAGAATTAAAAGATTCTATTGTTGCTTCTAATAATGCACTTTCTGTATCACTAATAATTTTAGTTATAGCTTTAAATAATATCTGTTTTTCTCTTTGAGAAAAATTGTCAATGCCTTCTTCTGTTAAATCTATAACTTTTCGTTGTAAGGAAGATTTACTTAATCCTGTTCCTATAAAAAAATCAGGATTCTCTTCTTTAGCCATTTGTATGCTAATCTGTTCTTCGATTTGTGAATAACTTATCTTTTTATTTGTTCTTATAAAGTCGCATATTGCCAAAGTCTGCAATAAAGTAAATTCCGCCATTTTGTAACCTTTCCTCCCGCTTAATTTAAGTATACACAAATCATTTTCATTTGTTGTCCCACGAATATCCCATGTTAAAGTTATTTATCTTTTTTCTCTAATTCATAAATTTTATTAATCATATAATATATAGATTCAGGTACTTTTGTTTTTCCTTGTTCCCATCTTTGTAACGTTTTAACCGATAAATGAAATTTATTAGCAAATTGAGATTGTGACATGTTCAATTCTTCCCTAATTGTTCTTATATCCATAATACAACCTCCCTTATTATACTCAATATGAGTACACTTATCAAATCATAAATCATATATATTTAAATTATAACAAATGTAAATAGAGCTGTACAATTAAGGAGGAATATATATGTTTACAACAAGCATTCATACACATGTAAGATCAATTTTTGATGCACAAATAGATGCACGTAGATTAGCAGAAAGAATTATCGAATTAGAAGGAAAAGGAATCGTTATTACAGATCACGGTGTACTTTCTTCAATCGAAGATTATAAAGCAGTATTTAATGAATATAATCTAAAATTAATACCAGGTGTGGAATTATATGTTAATAGCGGAGTATTAGGTCGAACTCATTTAATCGCTATTGCAAAAAACGATAATGGTTATAGAGCTATCAGCAAAATGGTAACAATATCTAATAAGACTATCATTAAAGGTTTTCCTGTAATAAACAAGGAAGATATTTTGAAAATAGCAAAAGAATATAAAGATGATGTTATTATAACTTCAGCTTGCGTTTATGGTGTGTTATCAGCTATTTTTCTTAAAAACAAGAAAATTGATGACAATATTAATAAACTCAGAGCAAAACAAGAAAAGTATATGTCACCATCAGATAGTAAATATCTAGCTATTACTAATAATGTCAATAATGCTCAAAATAAAGTTGACGAATTAATGATAAAAAGAGATGACCTAAAAAAACTTAGCGAAAAAAAATTTGTGGCCATTGAAAAGAAATTATTAAAAAGAAACGACAAAGGTGAGGATGTTTCTTTAGAATTGGCAAAACTTAATGAGGACAAAATCCTATCTTTAAAAGCAAAAGAAAAATTAGAAGAGGTTAAAACTGAATTAGAGTTAGCAAGAAAAGAACTTTCTAAACAAAAAAAGGACTTAAAAAGCTGCGAAGATGATATATCTAAATATTTGGATCTTGAAATAGAAATTTCAAATTTAAAAGATAATGCAAAATCTTTTGATGAACTAAGAGCTGAAGCTTTAAAAGAAGCTACTATATATAAGGAAGCTTTTGGTGATAATTTTTATATAGAGGTTCAAAATCATGGAATTGATATTGAAAAGATAGTATTCCCTGAACTTGTTAAAATTGCTAGAAAGTTAAATATAAAACTTGTAGCTTCTAATGATGTGCATATTTTAACTAATTCTAAGGAAGACAGGCTTCAACGTCAAATCTTAAGAAGTCTTCGATACAAGGAGGATTTTTTAGAAGAACAGCCTGGTGATGAAGAATTATACTTAAAAACAGATGAAGAATTAGCAGAAAAATTACTAGAAATATTAGATAAGGACGCTGTTGAGGAAGCCATAGCAAATATCAAATACATTTTCGATTCTTGCAATGTTGAATTTAAAACTCAAAATCATTATCCAAAATTTTCAGATAAATCCGAAGAGATATTCGATATGGAAATTGCAAAAGGTATAACATGGAGATTTCCAAATGGACTAGATAAAGAACATAGCGAAAGACTTAAATATGAAATTGGAATTATTAAGTCTATGGGCTATGTAGACTATCATTTAGTTGTAAAAGATTTCTTAGAGTACGGAAGATTACTTGGATATGTAGATGAAGACAAAATTAACGATGCACCATTAACAATTCCAGAACTAAAAAATTGGATTAAAGAAAACAATTGGAAAAATCCTGGAATGAGAATCGGAAACGGTAGAGGTTCTGCTGTTGGCTCGTTAGTATGCTATTTACTGGGAATTACAAGTCTTGATCCAATAAAGTACGGATTATTATTTGAAAGATTCTTAAACCCAGAAAGAGTATCTATGCCAGATATTGATAGTGATATATCTAATCTAACACGTTCAAAAGTAATTGAATATGTTCAGAATAAGTATGGAGCTGATTCGGTTTGTGGCATCATGACAATTAATGCACAAGCTCCAAAGGGTGCTGTAAGAATTGCTGCTAAATATTACGGTCTAAAAGAGTATAATGAAGCTTTAATTCATTTAGGCGATAAAATTGCTAAAATGATAACTGATGAAGTCGGTGTCAGCTTCGCTAAGAAAGTATCTTCTAATGGTAAGTTAGATGACACAAGCAAAACATCACTTTTTGATTATTTGAAAGAAGAGATAAAGAATAACTTTTCGAATGCAGAACAAAAAGATGCAAATGAAATACTTGCTTGGGCTAAAGTGGTTGAAGGTTCTTTTACAGCTTACGGTGCGCATGCTGCTGGTATAGTTATATCTGATGGAAATCCTGTAAGCGATTATTTACCGCTTAGATGGAACAATAATCTCAATATGATGACTACACAATGCGATATGGTCCAAACTGAAGAAAACGGATTACTTAAATTTGATTTTTTAGGTCTAAAAACCTTAGATATTATTACTAAATGTCTTAAAATGATTGAAAATAATACAGGCAAAATTATTGATCCTTATAAGATTAATTTAGAGGATAAAGAAGTACTATTTTCAATATTTGCTGAAGCTAAAACTAATGCAGTTTTTCAGTTTTCATCAAATGGTATGAAGCAAATGTTAAAGCGATTTAAACCATCTAATTTTGAAGATTTAATTATACTTGTATCAATGTTTAGACCAGGCCCACTACAATACTTAGATGGTGTTATTGATGTAAAAAATGGACTAAAACCTATTGAATATACTACACCTGAATTAGAACACATATTGAATTCGACATATGGTGCAATAGTATATCAGGAACAAGTTATGCAAATTTGCCAAGATTTAGCTGGCTATACATTAGGCGGTGCGGATCAAGTAAGACGTTATATGTCTAAGAAGAAGGCAGATAAATTAGCACACGAAAGAAAAATTTTCGTACAGGGTTGTTTAAAAAAGCATATTCCTGAATCAATATCTAATAACATTTTTGATCAGATGATGGATTTTGCAAAGTATGCCTTTAACAAATCTCATGCTGCAGCATATGCTTTCAATGCTTATATTACTGGATGGTTAAAATACTATTATCCAGCAGAATTTTTCGCAGCTGCATTAAATTGGGCTGCTGATTCAGATGAAATATCTGGATTAATTGCTGAAGCTAATGAATTTGGAATAAACATATTACCACCAGATGTAAATAAGTCTGGAGTTAAATTTGAAGTAGTTAATGGAGACATTATATTTGCTTTAAGTTCAATTAAAGGAGTTGCATCTAATTCCGAGGTTATTATTAACGAAAGAAAAAATAATGGCGTATATAATTCTTTAAATGATTTTGTCATAAGAACAAAATTAGGTGAAGGACTATTAAATAAGTTAATTGACGCAGGAGCTTTTGATAGTTTTGCTAAAAATAGAAAAGCAATGAAAAAATATATAGAAAGTTCAATGCCAATTATAGACACTATTATAAAGAAGAAAAGTTTTATTGATAGTTCTAATCTAGTATTACCTTATGTAGAAAATAAAACTGGAGAAGAACTTATTGCTATGCAACAAAAAGCAAATTTAAAGGCAGAAATAAAAGAACCTACTAGTATAACTAAATTACAAAAGAGAATAAATAATGCTAATGTTTCTAAAGTTAATGCTGAAGCTGAACTTAAAAGCATTAAATTTATTAATTTACCTGAAAATATAAAGGAACGTATGAATCTTGAAAAAGAAGCTCTTGGTAGATATATTACTATGCATCCAATGGATATATATCCAACAGCAGAATCATTAAATCTAGCAAACATTTCTGATTCAATATTAGAAAATACAACTAAAATTTATGGCGTTGTAACTGATTTAAGGATTACTGCAAGAAAAAAGGATGGAGCTAAAATGTGTTTCTTTAAACTTACAGATAAGACTTCAAGCGTTGATGTATGTGTATTTGCAAAAAAATATGCATTGTTTGGCGATAAAATTGAGGAAGGCGCAGCTTATATTATAGAAGGAGAATTCCATGATGAAATATCAGAAGTAGATGATAAATTAAGCTTTTATGCAGATTCTATATCTATTGTAGAAGAAAAGAAAAAAGCTATCATAATGGAAGTCCCATCATATGCGTCTTTCCATATTGATACAGAAAATGAATTCATTAACAAGTATCAAGAAAAAAATGGCCGAACATTTTACATATATGACAAGGCTTTAAACGAAATCAGAATTGCAAAATACCTAGTCAGTGAGAATGTTTTGAATTTGGAATACACACGAGAAATTGAAATTATATAATAATTGTTAAAAAGAAGGGGATTTAATTACCCTTCTTTTTTTTAAAACCAAAAATCTTAAATATTTATTATGTAAACGAAAAATGTTATTATTAAAAAAGGAGAAATATATGAATAAGAGAAGATTAAAAGTATTAGAAATGACAAGAATTTTTCAATTTTTTACACAGACAAGATTTTTGTCGCCATCAGAGGTTTCGTATTTTATTAATGAATACGTTTCTGGAAATGACGCACCTATTAATGCGCTTGTTTCAAGATGCGATATCCCAATGATTTATTGTCAATCAATTGAAAGACTAAAAGAAATTATAAACGAAGATTAAATAACAAATATTAGATATGATAATGGAGGAATATACTATGATAACTTTAAATGATGATTTTAAGATAAGCGGAACAACATACGAATCTTTTGCAGAAGCAATAAAGAATATGACAGATGTAACTCATGTTAAAAAGGTCAGAAACTTTAATATAGAAATGCTTTCTGCAATTAACGGAGATTCTAAAGACAATATTCAATTCTTTTTTGGACTTGGTCAGGACAGTATAGAATTTTTTGAAAAAAATTATATGTTGAATAAGAAATATGGCGTTGATGTTAAAAACTTCGGAAACGATTTAGTTAATGAACTTATTAACACTACACAGTTAATGTTCTATTTACCAAATGAAAGAGAGAAATTTATTGTTTCAAACTGGTCAATGCCTAGTCTAACAGCCAGAGCTTCGATTACTGGTACAAATAGTGTAGGTATGCATGGCATTATAAGAAACATGCATTTGGCAAAAGGATTACTTGTAGATAAGGCTGAAGAATATAGTAATATAGTCTACAGAGAAGTTGACGGAGTTAAAAAAATCTTTGCAGTAATGTCTCATTATTATCAGCATATACCACAAACTTTATTATGTGAAATAATCGAAAAGATTATATCACAAAATAAAATGGGTAGAATGGAAGTGAGAGAATGGAATATGTCGCATGATTTTACTAATGTTTACTTAGAATTTCCAGATTTAACTGTAGATTTCCCTAATTCTAAAATGAACAGCAAGGAATTAGTTCCTGGAATATTACTCGCCACAAGCGATATCGGTGTTTCTTCGATCATTGTTAAAACAACATATAGAAAAGGACGCTCAATACTAATAGATAAGGAAATTAATTTTGTTCATAAGACAAAAAATGATGCAGCAACTATTTTAGAAAGAATAGATGACGAAATTTTTGCAGAAATTAGGAAGCTACCTGAAACGCTAATTTCTTTAATCGGAAAGCATATCCTTGACTATACTAAAATGGATTTGACAACTGAAAAAGATAGATTTATCAACCGTGAAAAGATTGAAGCAATAATTAACAAGCTTTATACTAGTGATTTTAAGAAGGTCTTAAAAAAGTCTAATTATGACGCATTAAAGGAATATATAGAGAATGAAATCCATTCTGATTTAGAATATACTGCATTTGATATTGCTGATATTTTTATGAGTATTCCTGAACGTATTAGTGGTGTAAACAGATATGTATTAGCAGATTTACAAACACTTTGTGGCAAGATCCCATACAGGGTAATGCCAGTTATTCAATCACTAAATAAGCCTGCTGAAAAAATCACACTTATTTAATCTCTTATTGATTTTAAAAAAAATGTCCTTAGCTGTTTATTAATAGCTAAGGACTTTTTTCTTATATATTTATAATAAGCGATAAACCCCATGCCTTTTTGGCCGTGGGACAAATTGCATTAAATTAACAAAAGGAAAGGATGATGTAAAGATTATGATAACTAATTGGGTAGTAATAGATATATACACCATTATAATACTGATATGTTTATTATGGTTTTCTCATAAAAAAGAAGTAATGTCATCAATGAGAGGAAAATTCTTAAATATATTACTTGAAATGACGTTGTTTATGCTATTTAGTGATATTCTATTTAGATATTCAGGCTCAGGCTCATTTTTAAACTCGATTTTAATTAAAATAGGAAATACATTTTTAAATATAGGTGGACCTTTTTTACTTATATTATTATATAGATATATAGACGGATGGTTAACTTTAGATGCTGCTAGAACAAGAGTATGGTCATCATTAATTTTAACAATCGTTTTAATAAACATAACACTTGTGTTTACTTTAGATGCTGCTAACATTTTATACTACTCTGAAATTATGATAATAATAAAGGCTATCTTTTATGGTCTTTTTATTCTATATTTAATTAAATACAGAAATGAAATTAAAAAATCATATAAAAACACACTTATTAGCTCAATGTTTTTTCCGTTTATATTCACACTAATTCAGCTTGGAGTTAATAATATACAAACTGAATATATAGGATTAACCTTAGCTTATTTAATATTAATTATAAATATCCAAAGAAAAGATATGTCCGAAGATGCTTTAACTGGAGCAACAAATCGAAGAATGTTGAATATAGAACTAGAAGATAGAATTGAATTAGCTAAAACTGGTAGACCATTTAGTGCATTTATGATTGATATAGATTATTTTAAAAAAATTAATGACACATATGGCCATGACGTAGGAGATAAAGTATTAAGAGATGTATCAAATATATTACAGTCTTCATTTAGAAAAGAAGATGTCGTTGCAAGATACGGTGGAGATGAATTCTGTGTATTGACTGATATATCCGATGAAGAAATATTAAATAAAATAAAAGATAGAATCAATGAAAGGGTATTACATTATAACCAAACAAATCCAAAATCTCCACAAATAAATTTATCCATTGGTTTTAAGATATATGATAATAAATATTTGACATCTACTAATTTTATTCATGCAATTGACGAAACCATGTATAAACAAAAGGAAAAAAATCACTCTTTTTTAAAGGAAAACGCAAGCACAATACTGGCTTAAGAAAATCCACGGAATAATCCGTGGATTTTTTTCATCTTATATATTTATTATGAATAATAATTATGGAAGGTCAATGACAATTAAATAAAACTTATAAAAAACTATAAAATACTGTTGAATTTTATAGGCTAATAGTATGGAATAATATTGAAAGGAAGTGATATATTGAACAAATATTATTCTATACATGAATTTTCAAAAATCATAGGTGTATCAGCGCAGACATTACGGAATTGGGATTCCAATGGGGAAAGCCAAGAAACTTGTCCAAGAATTGATACAGGAGGAAGCGAGTAATGATAAAGGCAGTAAAAGTAATGTTGATACCTAATAACGTGCAACAAACGAAAATGTTTCAGTACGCAGGTGCAGCAAGATTAGCCTATAATTGGGCTTTAGCTAAGGAAAAAGAAAACTACGAAAAAGGCGGTAAATTCATTCCAGATACAGAGCTTAGAAAAGAATTTACAAGGCTTAGAAATTCTGATGAATATGCATGGCTACTAAATGTTTCTAATAACGTAACAAAACAGGCTATTAAAGATGCTTGTACGGCCTATAAGAACTTTTTCAAAGGTATACAAAGATATCCCAAGTTCAAGTCTAAAAAGAAATCAATACCTAAATTTTATCAAGATAATATTAAGATACAGTTTAGTGAAACACATGTTAAGCTTGAAAGATTTTCTTCTAGTAGAAAAGCCAATAAGCAAAAATTAAACTGGGTGAGACTTGCAGAGCATGGGCGTATTCCTACGGATGCTAAATACATGAATCCAAGAATATCTTTTGATGGATTAAATTGGTGGATTAGCGTATGTGTAGAATTTCCAGACTGTAAGGAAAAGCTTAAAGACGATGGTATAGGAATTGACCTTGGAATAAAAAATTTGGCTATATGTTCTGATACTAATAAGTATAAGAACATTAACAAAAGCCAAACAGCAAAGAACCTAGAGGAACGTAAGCGTAGATTGCAACGCAGCGTATCTCGTAAATATGAACAAAATAAAAAGAAAGGAAAATACTGCAAAACTAATAATATAGTTAAAATTGAAAAACTTTTACTTAAAGTGAATCACAGATTAACAAATATCCGTAAAAACTATTTGAATCAGACCACATCTGAGATAGTAAATCGAAAACCAAGATTTATTTGTATTGAAGATTTGAATGTTCGTGGAATGATGAAGAATAAACACCTATCAAAAGCAGTTCAAAATCAGGGATTTTTTGAATTTAGAAAACAACTAGAATACAAATGCAATGATCGTGGTATTCAACTTATTATAGCTGATAGATTTTATCCATCATCAAAACTTTGTAGTTGCTGTGGGAAAATTAAAAAGGATCTAAAATTATCTGATAGAACTTATAGATGTAAGTGTGGAAATGTTATAGATAGAGATTTTCAAGCATCACTCAATTTAAAAGCTTATGGAGAAAAATTTGCAAGCTAACATTTAAACGTTAATGCAAATATGTACGGATACGTTAGTTCGGAATTTACGCCTATGGAGAGTACAAGAACTTGTGAGTAGATAGGTATTTATACCATCAAAAGCATACTCGATGAAGTAGGAATGAAATATAAAGTATATAACTTTTTATAAGTTTTCAGTAACGGAGATCTTATGGCAAGACAAAACATTGTGTTTATGTACGCAAGAGTAAACAAAGCACCATTAATTAATAAGAATGATGCTACAAATGAATTAAATTATGGACTTGTATATGTTGACGCTGTTAGAGGACTGAGAAACGTAGGCGATGATTTAAAATTTATAAAACATGATTATCCTCTTATTATATCCAGAGATAAACGAATTTTAGAAGAAATGGCAACATGGAAAGAGAACGATGTAGTAACAATTAAAGGCGCAATTACAAGTAAACGCATGAATAAAACATCTTATTGTCCGAATTGTAAAGATGAAAATGGAATGGCTACAAAAAATGTATCTACAGGTAATCTTTTATACATAACACCAATCTATGTAAAAAAGAATTATTCTTTTGAAACAAAAAATGAGGCAATTGAAGAAATTGTTCAGAATAGAGAAATAAGCAATCAGGCTTATGTAGTTGGAACTTTACTCAAAGATCCAAAATTTATTAAGACAAAAGCAGGTCTTCAAGTAACTCAATATCCAATTGCGATTAATCGTAAATTTACAATCAGAACCGATGATCCATCTATTAGAACTGACTATCCTGTTGTTAAGTCTTATGGAGAACAGGCAAGAGATGATAAAACATTCTTGAAATATCAGGCAGAAATTATCATAGATGGATTTTTGCAGCAACGTACTGTAAGAAGAAAACAAAAATGTGCTTGTTGTGGTAATATCTATGAATGGCAAGATAACTCTTTAGAACTTGTTCCTTACGAGGTCGAATATCTAAAAGGATTTTTAACACCAGAAGAAGTAGAAAAAGAAAAGAAGGCATCTGTTGAAGAATATAAACAGATGTTATTTGGAAACAACGCTTCTGATAATATTGAGGAAGACGAAGAAGAATTATATTCAAATGAATAGCAAGAATAAGAGTGTTCATTAATATGTGCACTCTTATTTTTTTTGCCACTTAAAATCTTATATATTTCTTATGTAACAATAATTTTATTTTTTAATAAGAAAAGGAGAATACAATATGAATTTATGTTTTAGAAATCTAAGAGCCGATGAAATCGAAGTAAGAGTTCACTCACTTAATAAGGGTGGTGCTCAATTGTTACTTTATAAGGATGCTAGAGCAGATATGAATATCTTAGATGACGCAGTCGGTCCTCTTGGTTGGAAAAAGGAATACAAAAGAGATAATGCAAATTGCGTAGTAAGTATTTTAAACACAGATACAGGTGAATGGATATCTAAAGAAGATACTGGTACAGCTTCAAATTCTCAGGCTGAAAAGGGGTTAGCTAGTGATTCCTTTAAGAGAGCTTGTGTGAATTGGGGAATTGGTCGAGCTTTATACGATGCTCCTAATATCTTTATTACAAAAGATAAATTACCTACTTTCAAAGAAACAAATGGTAAAGAAGGCAAACCCTGTTTTACATCTTATGAAAGATTTAAGATCGCAAATGTTGTTTATTCTGAAGACAATAAGAGTATCATTGAAGTTTCGATTAATATTATTTCGAATTATAAAGTAGTATCAACTGTCGTATTTAAGCAAAGTAAGGCTGCAGTATCAAATGTTCAGTCACGTCCATCTACAACACCTACTATTAATACTAATACTCGAAATATGAATGTAAACCCTGTACATGTTGAAGAGTCTCAGTCTACTCCAAGATCTAATCCAACACCTGTTAATGCAGATGTTATGGATGACGAAGATATTATTCTATTCGGTCCATGCAAGGGTAGTACTTTTGGAGAGATTAAGAATACAGATAGATTCAACACCCTAATGAACTGGGTAAAAGGCACAAGCTTTGGTTATGGTGGAGAAAAAGACGAACAGTTAAAGAAGCTTAAGGCACTTGCATAGGAGATTATAATGGAAAATGATGTAAAACTTTTTCTTGATTCAATAAAAAATAATTATTTCTTTGTCTATGACACAGAAACGACTGGTTTTAATATTGAATCATCAGATGTTATTGAAATATCAGCTATTAAAGTTGATGGCAATACATTAGAAATTGTTGAAGAATTCGATAGCTTGGTTAATCCAGGCTATCATCTTCCACAAGAAATTATCGAATTTAATGAAGAGCATAACACTGGTATTACAGATGAAAAAATTCAAGCAGCACCTTCTGGTGAGCTTGTTGCAAAAGAATTTTATACTTTTATAGGAAAAAATCCTATCATGGTTGGTCATAATTCAATTTCTTTTGATACCAAATTTGTGAAAAAGCTTTTCAATAAGTGTAATTATGAATTTAATCCTTATATTCAAATTGACACGCTAAAATTAGCAAAAGAAAAAGTTCCAGCTCCAAGAAATCTTGCGAGCCTATATGAACGAACACCTGATAATGGTTCTATCGCCTTTCATAGTTCAATAGACGATGCTAAGGCAACACTTTCTGTTTTGAAATGGCTATTAACTTTTTACAATACATCTGATAATCACAAAGAGTCTAATAAGCCAATTACTGTATTAAATTTGTCAAGATGGACTAAGACAGATACGCTTGACAGAATATATATACAAAACAAAGAAAACTATAAAATCTTTTTTGATGTTAAGCTTGGATGTTTTGATCTAAGTGGAGTTCAAAAGAAAGATGTATTAAATGGTTTATATTTGTATTTTAAACAAAAAGATAGAATCGTAACAGATGAAAAATCTATCATTTCTTGTTTATTAGAATTTGCTACATAAAATCTTATATATTTAATATGAGAAATAATTATTTTTTAAAAGGAGAAATAAATATGAATAAGACAATTTTAATGGGAAGATTAACTGCAGATCCAGAAGTGAGATATTCATCAGGAGAAAAGGCAACTGCTGTTGCTAGATTTACACTTGCTGTAAATCGTACATATACTTCTGAAGGACAGCCAAATGCAGATTTTATTAGATGCATTGCTTTTGGAAAGCGAGGAGAATTTGCTGAAAAGTATCTCCACAGAGGAACAAAGATTGTATTAGCAGGTCATATTCAGACTGGCTCATATGATGATAAGGATGGAAAGAAGGTCTACACTACAGATGTAGTTGTTGACGAAATGGAATTTGCTGAAAGTAAGTCACAGACTGAACAGCATCAGGCATCTTCTACACCAGTAGCTGAAAATGCGTCTCGTCCAGCTGGAGAAGAATGGATGTCTATTCCTGACAACCTTGATTATGAAAACCTTCCTTTCAATTAAAAATCAAAAACATCATATTAAAAAAAGGGGCATTTATTTAAAATGCCCCTTTTTTTATATAGTCTTCCCAAATTCTTTGAAAAGTTCAGATAATAATTGTTTTCTACCACGCAATTGATATTGTTTTTTTACGATGGTACGTAATTTATCCAAATCTGTATTCTGTTTTACAACCTTACAAAAATTAGTCTTGCACACAACATGGCCTATTAAAATATACCACAATATTTCCGAACAATAGTTTTGAAAACTAGGTAAAGACTCATAAAAATCTAAACCATATTTTAACGCTACTAGAGATAATTTTAGTTTCGAATAATCTAATTCCATTCTTGATAATCTATATACTTGATAATCTTGTATTTTATTACGGGTACTATCATTTTCGTATATAGTATCTATAATTAATCTAATTTCAGAAGCGTTAAGAAGTGGGGTAGCTAATATATCCATTGGATATCCTTTATTTAAAGCATATAATACTAACGTTTTCCATTCTTTATAATCTGGTTCTTGAATTCGCAAATCCAATATGTCTTCATTAAAAATGCCCTCATTATTAATGACATTTCTGTTTAAATCATCTTTATACCATATTTCTTTATCTTTTTTCAAAAAAACTCACCTCCACTATAAATATATAAGGACATATATCTTATATATTTACTATGAAACTACTAAAACACGCTAGAAAGGATTTAATATGGGTGCGATTGAACAAAAAACATATCAAACAAGTGTCAATGTTGTAATGTATACAATAGAAGAATTAGAGCAATTAATGTCTGCTATTCTTAGATATTTAAAAGATAAAGACAAAAATGCAGGTGCAAAAGCTCTTGCTAAGGAAATCAAAAACGGAACTGCTAAAGAGGTTATTTGTTACGGAGATACATCATCTTATAGAGATTTATTAAAGGCTCTTAAAGATGAAGGGATATATGCATTAGGACACATTGGCTATGATGGTAAAATGCGTTTTACTGCTGGAGCTTTGGATGCGGAAAGAATCTTAGAAATTAATAGAGCTATATTACTTAGTCAATGTAATTATATTCATGCTGCTGATTTAACTGATTTTGAAAATGCGATTGCTCAATACGGAAAAAACAAAGAATTAGTAAAATTTGAAAATATAGATAATAATTTTGCCTTTGTATTAAATAATAAACTTAATAGATTGTACACTGTCAGCAATGGCGAAACCATTCACAATTCTAAGCCAATAACAGTTGGTATTCGAGAAAACGAAAACACTACAACTATAAGTTTAAGTGATAAATATGTAATAAATCTTGAAAAACGAAAAATTGAAAATAGCAAAAATAATAAAGAAATATATAACAAAGACCTTTGTAGATGTATATTAGATTCCGCTGTTTCCTTATATGGACAAAATAGTGAAATAAAACATGCTGAAATTGAGTTTGATAAAAAAGCTGAATCTGAAATAGAAAGCGCACTTAGGGAGAATAAGGAATTATGGATAGTAACTGCAGAAAACCAAAAAGATGCAATTCATATATCCCCTGACGGTGTTGATATCTGGGATTTAAATGGAAAGAAACATTATGATAAAGACGATCCTAATATTGATGATATTATTTTAGAGAAGCATAATCAAATGTATTCAGAATCAATTGTTGATACAGTTCAAGCCCTTTCTTGGATGCAAGGGTTTTATGATAAATGCCCTGGCGACATAAGAAACGCTCGTAATGACAATAAAAAGAAGATAAGCGATGCAGAAAAAGAAATGGTAAAAAATTTAGACCATATCATAAAAGATGGACTTGTTTATAAATATGGAAAAGTAACTGATGGAAACAAAAAGGAATTATATAAGGAATATACAACAGCAGCTGGCCACGCATTGCAATTATTATCTCAAAATAAAGAAAATCAATTATCAGCCGAACAATTCTATGAACAACTCGGATTTGGTTCTATGGGAATTTCTAATGACTACTATAACAAAATAATAGAAAAATCAAAGACAACAAAAAATTTCGATTTTGGAAAATATAATCCAGATGATAACAAAACACTATATACTTCTATAAATTCCAACATGGAATCATATACTGCTAGATATACACCAACAAAGCACAAAGAAGAAATTATAATTAGCCACTAAATTTAAGAGGAGAGGTAAGCTCTCCTCTTTTTTCATCTTATATATTTACTATGAAAATAAAAAAGAAAGGCGGTATTTAATGGTATCAAATATTCAAAAAGAAAAAATTAAAAAGCAAACTCGATTAATATACATTATTATGGGTATTGTTATATATGTTTTTTATGCTTTTTTCTTGTTTCATTATTCACAAATTAAACTGGAATATCCAAGATACGATATAGCACAGAATTTAAATATGACTATGGAACATATGTCATCTAATCCAGCTGAAATTAGTTTAAGTGCAATAAAAGAGAGTTTAAAAACACTTTTGCTTACATCAGGATTAGGAGCTACATTTTTAATCTTATTCATTACTAATCTATCACTTAAAAAACATGATAATCCAGATACCGTAAATGGTGAAGCAAAATTAATGGATAGTGAAGACCTTAAGCGATATAACATGCGAAGAACAGATCCATTTAATAAACCAACTTCAGATGGTCCTAAAAACATGATTTTATCAGAAGAAATTAAATTGGCTATTGATAATAGACATACTAGGCGTAACTGTAATACCTTAGTTATTGGTGGTTCTGGTGCAGGTAAATCAAGATTCTTTGTTTCCCCTAACATTTTGCAATACAATTCTAACTTTGTCATAACGGATCCGTCAGGCGAACTGCTAAGAGATTATGGCAAAGCTTTAGAAGACAATGGCTATCAAGTTAAGGTTTTCAACTTAACAGACGTTTATAAGAGTAGCCGTTATAATCCTTTCCACTATATAAATAGCGAAAAAGATATATTTGTTTTGGTTAACACACTGATTAAAAACACAAATCCTGAAGGCGGCGGAAAGGGCGATCCATTTTGGGAAAATTCAGAAAAATTATTAATTACAGCTTTAATGCTTTATTTATGGCATACTGCTCCTAAGAAAGACCAAAATTTTTCAAAACTCGTACAAATGGTCGGTATGGCAAATATAGATGAAAACGATGAAAGTGCACAATCACCTTTAGATTTATTATTCGAAGATTTAGCGAAAGATGATCCTGAAAATCTTGCTGTACTTCAATACAGAAAATTTAAATTAGGTGCTGGAAAAACTCTAAAAAGTATTTTAATTTCCGTAGGTGTTCGTCTTCAAACATTTGAACTAAGTGATATTAAATATCTTACAAACGATGATACTCTTCAATTAGAGAGTTTTGCAGATACAAAACAAGCGTTATTTGTTGTTATTCCTACTGCAGATACAACATTTAACTTCTTGGTTTCTATGATGTATTCTCAGCTTTTTAGTTCGCTATACACTTATTGCGAGACAAGGGCTGAATATGGTTATATGGCATACTTAGACGATTTAAATATAATTAAAGTAGAACAAGCAACTAAGGATACCTCACAAAAGGCAAAAACTAAAATAGAACAGTTTATCACCGAAGTTAAAAACGGAACACATGCTGAATATGATGATGTTAAAAAATTATATTACATATATACACAAAGTGGTTCACTAGTTGGCTGGCGTGGAACTAAAGAAGCTGCTAATACGTTTATGAACAGCCTTAAAAATATAAAAATTAGAAAATGTGAAGCTAGATGTCCGTACCATGTAAGACTTCTATTAGATGAATTTGCAAATATCGGACAAATTCCTGATTTTGACCAAAAGTTAGCAACAATTCGTAAATATGAAATTAGTTGTGCAATCATTTTACAGGCAATTTCTCAGTTAAAAGAAATCTATGATAAAAAATGGAACACAATCGCTGGTAACTGTGATACTAAATTATTCCTTGGTTGTGATGACGAAGAAACAATTAAATGGCTTGTTGGTAAAATGGGTAAAAAAACTACAATCGTAGAAAACACTTCTTGGTCAAGTAAAGGACAAGGAAACATGAGCCTTAATCGTTCTAGCATAGATTTAATTACAGTGGATCAAGTAGCTAATATGGACGATAATGAATGTATTGTTACCATCAGAGGTGAACATCCTTATTTTGGAAAAAAATACGAATTAACAAAGCACCCAAATTATAAATACGCTAAAGAAACAAGCGGCCAGTTTTTCTTACCAATGAAAACAGAAGAAAAGAAAAACAACACGCCTTTACGTGAAAATATAGAATCAGCATTTTATGAAAATGATAATAATATTGTACCTGATAAAGACTCTAATAAGCCTAATACAAAATTATCTAAAGAAGCTCATACTAAAGCTAATAAGTCAAAAGCCGATAAAATGGTCGAAGCCCTAAATAAGCAGACACAAGAAGAAAACCGTATTAAAGAAACTAAAGATAATGGTTTTTACGATAACGCTTCTATGATAGCAAGTTCTTTAGGATTCGCTCCTGGAAGTATACAAAGCATGGACGAAGAGCAATTACTTGAAGAAATTGAGTCTAAAGTAATTATCGAAACAATTACAACTGAAGATTTAAATTATAGCCAAACTTATTAAATAAGAAATCTCTGCACTTTTATGTGTGGAGATTTTTTGTTTTGTATATATCTAAGGCAATTCCTTGAAAACAATTATAGAAAGAAAAATCCCTAAATATTACAAAAAAGAGTGTGGGTTCTATTTATAGAAACGTAAAATAATCCGTTTTACAAGCAAAATAATAAAGAATGAAATTGCTCTTATATATTTACTATGGAAGAAAAAAATTCAACAACTCAGGAGGTAATGTAATTTATGAACTCTAAGATTAAGAGAATTTCTACTAAGATGTTAAGTACAGTAACATCAATTACAACAATGGCAACTATGACAGGATTATCAGTAGTATGTGCAGCTGACGCAACTGCCCTCATTTCATGGGGTATCAAAATCATGGCAACAATCGCTACGATTTTAGGAGCTTTTTACACTGTTCAGGGTGTAATTTCATATGCAGCTGCAAACTCAGAAGGAGATGGCCCTGCAAAGAACAAGGCAATCCAGCAGATTGCTTCTGGAGCGATGCTTGTTATTGTATCTGTATTAATTAATTCATTTAGTGGCTCACTTGTAAGTATGATTACTGCAGCCTAAGATTGATTAATTAACTTATTAAAGCAGCCTATTCAATTAGAGTAGGCTGTTGTTTTTTAAAAAAGGAAGGAAAGAATGTATGATACTTACCCAAAGAGAAAAATACTTAAATTATAAAAAACGTGTGGATCTGATAAGTTTCGTATTAATATTTTTATCTATAACAATTATATGCTTAACCCCAACAAGTTTTGCAGGAATTGGAGATAGTTTAAAAACTATTGTAAATTTCTTCAAATCACTTACAGGCGGCTCAAAAGACGTATCTGGGTTCAAGGAAGTATTAACATGGGCGTTTAGTTGTCCGATGTATATGCCTATTGCTGTCACCAGTGGTGTCGATGTTACTACTGGTCAAACAAATACCAATGCACAGGCTCTTCAAAATTTAATGAAAAATATTGTTGGCGGGGACACAGGAGACGTATCAAGCAGCATTATATATTCAGGTTTATCAACTGGTGTAGCACTTCTTAAGACATTAGCAGCTTTCATGTTAATTATTATAGCTATGGGACGACTCTTCCAAAACCTAAATAAGGGACAAGATGGTATCCAGAGTATATATAAAATGGTTGCAGAGATTGGTGTTACAGGATTCATTATGATGAATATAGATACTATTGTTGCAACTATAACTGCTATTGGAGTAGCTATATTATCTAAATTTACTGTGAATAGTCCAAGCACTATTGATACCGTAGTTAATTCAATTGGCTCTTCGATGGGAGTTAACACAGAAAATTGGACTATTGACGGACCTTTTTATATCGAAGCTTCATTAATACTCAAAATGATTGTTCCTATAGCAACTTCAGCACTTTGCTTTATTTCTGCAGGTCTTGCAACGCTACAAACATTAATAGAACTTGCTGTTAGAAGAGTTTTAGCACCTTTCGCTGTTATAGATATATACGAAGAGGGCTTAAGATCCCCAGGTGTTAGATATTTGAAAAAATATTTTGCCACACTTTTAAAAATGTTAATAATCATTCTTATTGCCAATATGACACCAGCCATTATATCATCACTCAGTATTTCTGATGGAAACTTTTTCATAAACGCATTGGTAATGGGCGTAATTAATTTATCGGCAGGAGCTATGATGTTGAAGGCTGATTCGATTGCAAATGATGTTGTAGGCTAAAAGGAGGTATATAGCAATGGCTATTGAAGTTCAAATGTCAGAAGACATTAGAAAATATGAAACAAAGGTTTTTGGACCTTTCGATAAAAGAAAATTAATATCTATGGTCATAGGAGCAACATATTCAATTCCGTTGGCTATAGTTTTCCCTGGTGATATAACAGTTAAAATATTCGCTTTTGCAATAGCGATGTCACCAGCGTTTGCTTGTGGATATATAAATTATGCAGGCATGAAGTTTGAAAGACTTTTTTTTAGATGGTTGTATTTAAAAATATTAACACCAAATAAACGTAAATATAAAACAGTTAATTCTTTTAGAGAGATTGAAAAGCAATTAAAAAAAGAACAAGAAAAAGAATTAATGGAAAAAATGAGCAAAAAAGAATTAAAGAAATATTTAAAAGCGAAGAACAAACCAAAACAGGTAGAATATTCTAAGCTTGCTCAATTTAAAATTTACAATTAATGATAATGAAAGGAATAATATTATGGCTAAGACTAAGAAAAAAACAAATTCATTAGATGGAAGCTTATTTTCAAAAATAGCAAAAATAGATTCGCTTCCAAAAACTGTACAAGAATCTATTCCTTTTAAGGGGATTATGCAGGACGGTATTATCGAAACCAAGCCTGGCGTATTTACAAAAACATATAAACTTGAAGACGCAAATTTCACTATGTTAAATGAAGATGAGCAAATTTCTTTTATGAAAAAATTTATGAATGTGATAAACACATTTCCTGATGGTTGCAAATGGCAATTTAACATTTATAACCATGAAATTGACAAAAGAAAAACACTTGAAGATATTTGTATAAAGCCACAGGGCGATAATTTAAATAAATATCGAAAAGAAATGAATGAGATACTAACATCTAATTTAAAACATGGTAACGCTTCTTTAACACAAGATAAATATCTAACAGTTTCTATTGAGGATGGTAATGTTGAACACGGAATTTCAACGCTTGATAAAATGGATGTTGATATATCTAAACGTTTCAGAAGTTTATCCGCTAGAGAAACAAGACCTTTATCTTTAGAGGAAAGATTACGTCTAATTTATAATATTTACAATCAAAGCTATGATTACAGATTAGCTACAGGTGTTTTTGATGGAGAAGAACGTCTTGATTTAAGCCTTATAGCAAAACAAGGCTTAACTGTCAAAGATATTATTGGCCCATCATCAATGCAGTTTAGTGATAACACTTTTATGTTAGGTGATAGATATGGTCAGGCATTTTATCTTGAAAGAGTACCTATGTATTTATCAACAGATTTCTTAAGAGATATATGTGATATTCAAACAAATTCACTTATCTCTATGAATTACGAACAGATTGATGCAGATGTTGCTAACAAACTTGTTAAAAACCAATTGGCAACTATAGAAGCTAGAATAGACGCTGTTACAAAAAAGCATAATGATGATGGTTCATATAATGCAGCATTACCACCTGAACTAGAAAAGAGTCAGATTGCTGCAAGAGATTTGATGAATGATATCACAAGCAGAGATCAGAGATTATATTATATGACTTTTACAGTTTGTCTTTTCGCTACTTCGAAAGAAAATTTATCTAGCGTAGTTAAGATTTTAAATTCTATAGCTGCAAAACATCAATGTCCAATTAAGCCATTGAAATTTCAGCAAGAACAGGCACTCAATACAACACTTCCTTTTTGTCGTAATGAATTGAGTGTTGAAAGATTATATACAACTGAGTCAGCCAGTGCTTTTATACCATACAATACTATAGAATTAAATCAGAAACATGCTGTATTTTATGGACTAAATCAAGTATCCAAATCTATGATTATGTACGACCGCACAAAGGGCGATAATTTTAATGGATTAATTTTTGGTTCTTCGGGTTCTGGTAAATCTTTCGCTGCAAAAAATGAGATGATTAATGTATTATTATCTCACCCAGAAGCACAGATTTTTGTCATCGATCCGCAAGGCGAATATACTCCACTTGTTAAAGCCCTAAATGGAACTAAAATCCCATTAGCTCCAGGTGCGAGAACTTATGTTAATCCTATGGATTTAGATATATCTGATGTAGAAGATGAAAACAGTAACCCTATAGCAGGCAAGATTGATTTTATTACATCAATGATTTCAACTATAAAGAAAGCACCGCTTACATCTTCAGAGGAAGCTATTATAAATGCTGCAGTTACACGATTATATGATCCTTATGTAAGAGAACTTGAAAGAGATGGCAAGACTATAGATAAGGATAGATGTCCAACGCTATCAGATTTATATCAGCTTTTAGATATCCAAAGAAAATCAAATCCTGAAGCAGGTAATTTATGCGATATTTTATCATCATTTACAATGGGGCAGTTTGATAATTTTGCTCACAGAACCAATGTTAAAACTGATAATCGTTTTGTAGTTTATGACATTAAGGGTGCTGGTACAAAAATGAAAGAATTATCATATCAGGTTTGCTTAAATGATATTTGGAATCGAATGATTGAAAATTCAAAAAAGGGAATTTACACATGGATATATATTGATGAATTCCATATCCTATTAGAATCAGAAGAAGCAACTCTTACTCTTAAAAGAATATGGAAAATGGCTAGAAAATGGCTTGGCGTACCAACAGGTATTATGCAAAATGCAGCTGACCTTCTAAAGTCAAGTGAAACACAAGCAATTTTTAATAATACATCATTTATCCTTATGTTAAAAGGGCAGTTAATGGATAGAAACGCTTTCCAAGAACTCTTACATTTAAGTCCTGCACAGCTAGAGTACATAACGGATTCTGATAGAGGTTATGGTTTGTTTTATAATGGTAAAATGACCATTCCATTTAAATCAGAATTCCCAACAAAAACAAAACTATACTCAATAATGACAACTCAACATGACGGTGAAGCGGTTTAAGGAGGAAGATATATGAATCTAGCATTAATAATTAAAATAGTATTTAGCATAATGTTTTTATTGGCTGCTATCATCGGAACAGTTGGTACTAAATTACTTGAAAGAAAAATTAAAGATAAAGAAGAAAAAGACGAATTAGCTGATACAGAATTTATTGATACATCAATAGATAATGAGGAAGAAAACCAAATACTAGATGAATTAGCTAGTAATCTTTTAAGTTCTGGATACGAAGATGATGAACCAGAAGATAATGACGAATATATTGACTATATAGAAGATGTTGAAGAATAGCAAAAAGAGGTTAGCCCTGAAAAACAAGGTTAGCCTCTTTTCTTATATATTTAATATAGAAAAACAAATAGAAAGGATTTTCATATGAAGGATACCAAACCACATGGAAAAATAGAAGATTCCGAGTCTTTATATTATAAAGCAAAAGAAGAACGAGCTACTGGTAAGACAATACAAACAGTAAAGCAAACTTCATATAATACAATCAAAGACTCTGAAGCTGTACAAGAAAAAGAGGAAATGGAATCTAAACTTAGAAAAGTAGGTGTAGATATTCATGATATTGGATCTGCTAGTGGATCTAAATTATTTTTACAAAATGAAGATAATGTAAGTTCAATTAAAGAAATAACTGGTGATTCGGATTATAGACACGCTAATAGTCAAGGTATGTTTTCTACCAATATAGTAGATGATTACAAACACAATTCAGCAACTATTAATAGTGCTCTAGAAAAAAGAGGTATTGTTAATGCTAAAAATTTAAAAAATAGAGATATTAGTAAATTAAAAGCAGCAAACCCAGATAATAAAGAATTAAAAATTCTTCTGAATGAAAAGCAAAAACTTAATGCATCTCAAAGAGGAATTTCGAATATTAAGCAAAAAAAGAATATTGCACAAAGAGTCGGAATGTCAGTTGCTGAAAACAACCAAGACTCATTAGCAATGCAACAAGTAAACTCAACAAAGAAGCAAGTAAAAGCCATGAAAACGGGGCTAAAGGCTGTAGAAACAGGAATTAATGCTGCAGGTTCTGCGGCTATTAACGCAAAATCTCTTGGAATACGAGTTAAGGATGGAAAAATAGCTGCATCTGAATATAGAGCAGCTAAAAAAGACGCTTTAAATCAATCGACAAGCAAGTTTTTCCATCCAATAGAAAATTCAAAGGAAAAGTTTAAGAGAAAGGCGGACGCTCTTAGACAAAACCATCTTTCTCGTCAAGGAAGATTAAATAAAGTTGAGTCAAAATTGCAAAAAGCAAAGCCTGATTCATTTAAGGCAAAGAAACTTATTAAAAAGAAAAATAAATTAGAAAAACGCATTAATAAAAAACCATCGTTTCTTAAGAGGACACTATTTTCTGTCAATAAAAAACGTATTAAAATATTAGACAGATTTAATTTAATAAAAAAAATAATAACAAGGACTATTACCGTTACTATAATTGCCGCTTTAGTTTTAAGTTTTATTGCAAATACTTTTGATGGATTTACCAAGGTTGCAGCTAAAAATTTATCTAATATCGAAATACCTGAAGATGTGTCAAATATCCCAGACGAATATTTGGAAATAGATGAATTTGCAATGCCTTCATCTAAAGACTCAGCTGTTTCAAAATCTTACTATATATATAATGAATTAAAAAAGACTCAAACCGCTTATATAGAGAATTTATATAATGCAGGAGCTAATAGCGAATATAATTCTTATTCTATTCCTAGTGAATGGAAAAGTACTATTGAAAATAATCTAGAAAATTATTCTGATTATTCAAGTAAAATATCTGTAGCTAGTAATGGAAGTTTCGTTGGCTTCAACTTAAGTAAATATTTTGGCGGAAAAGTCAATTACAACTCAGTATATGCAACCGATGGTAATAATATAGTATTAAGAGCTGAACCTGGAATCAATTCAATTGATGCAGAACACGATTTAAATAGTGAATCTAGTGATAACATACAAACTAATGGAAACACAAAAACAATTACAACTAGTTATACTAATGATAATACTAATACAGCCGACAATATTGTAATATCAACCCATTTCCCTGAAGAATCATCAATGATGGAAATGTCCGCAAGTATAATGACAGCATCCATTCTAGTTAATGGAGCTGATGCAGATGAAGATACTCACATATCATGGTGTCAAGATATATTAGCTAAGATGTTAAATAATTCATCTATTAATATATCAACATCAATAGAAAATGATAATAATTCTTCAGTAAATTTTTATTATCAGAACGCACAATACAGTACAACTGCCAAAAAAATAATTATTACTATAGATATTTCATTTAATGAGGATACATCTCTTAGTCATATTATAGAAACAGCAGGTATAACACTAGATGGAGATTCCAAAAATGCATATGATTATGTTTTTTCTGATTTTGATACTAGCGATTTCGTGGATCTGGTTGGATTAGATTCTGGAAACAATCCTGATTCGATTAGTAATGGTGGTTATTCTCATAGTTATACTAGTGAAGAAATAGCTGCAATAGTTGGAAACACGACTTTATCTGATAGACAAAAGAAGATAATAGATACTGCTACAAGTATGCAAGGACAAATAACCTACTACTATGGTGGTAAACCAACAAATAAAGGCACTCCTGTTCAAACTAATGTAGGAACAAACGGTTCTCCGACAAGTGCAAATTCGTATGGCGAAAATATTGCAGGACTTGATTGTTTCGGTTTCTGTGATTGGGTATACTGGACTGCTTTTGGAGAAAGAGTGTTAGCAATTGGTTCTACAATGACTACAACATCAGTTCATAATAATGGTGCTGATGGTTTAACATTAGTTAGCTCGTCAGAATTACAGCCTGGCGATTTAGGATTCCAACAAGGGCATGTAGGAATATATGTAGGCCAAGATTCAGAAGGTCATTATGTATTTTGCCACTGCGTAGGAACACCTAGTTCAACTGTTGTTGTAAATACATATGCTGAATTTGATGTATTCTATAGAGTCAATGTAATGTATTAATCATATTAAGAAGCTTACTAAGTTACAAAGTAAGCTTCTTTTTTTAAAGCAATTTTCTTTTATATTTATCATATAAACATATCTGATAAATGGAGGAATATATTTATGGTCAATACAAGAAAAATAACGAAAGAGTTTTTCGGAACGGAATATAGATTTTTCGATATAATGAAGCCTTTGACACACGAAAAAGATGAAAATGAAATTTTCTTTTGTATAGAACGAAGAAAGAATCTAGGACCAGAGCATTATACAGATAAATGCGGTTATTTAAAAAAGACTCCAGAAATGGAGAAATTTATTGCAGAAAAATTCTTTACTGGTTGTTCTGGAATTATTTTCATTCAGTGGCCGAATTGTTGGAATGTAGTCTTTGAGGAAGTGTCTATTATAGGAGACATTTCTTTTAAAATGGAAAATGAAGAGTTTAATAAGCTCTTTAATTAAAAGGTAGAAAGCATAGCTATTGACGAAGTATCAAAATATAAGAAATACATGGAGGAATAAATATATGAAGGGCTATTGGACCGATTCTGGATATATGGGCTACGATCCATATGACGAAAAATATTTTCTATACGCAAACGAGGAAGAATACAAAGAAAACTATATTGAAAAAATTTTAGCATGGACTGACTAATTTAAAAAAAAGCACTATCGACTAGTTATAACTGGTTGATGGTGTTTTTTTATCTTATATATTTACTATAGAAGAAAAGAATATATAAACGTTAGGAGTGATAAATATAAATGATAAGATAATGAACATATTATCATTAAATGAATTTTATATGATAATGTCTTCAAAAACCAAAAAACCGTATATAAACAAGCAATATAATTGCTATATGTTCGATACGAAAAAAAGTGCTGATGATTTTATCGCACAATTCCCATCAGCTAATATTTTTATATCTGATAAAATTAAGAATTTTAAAAGCAAAGTGTTTTTAGAAAAGCTCTACAATTTAGGTATTAAAAATATTATTTTAGAATTCAAAAAAGAAAAAATAACAATAGCTACAGAAAAGCCAGAATTAAGATTTCTGTTATATAATCCATTGACAGAAGGATACCTTTTACAATTAAGACAATCAGGAGGAAAAAAATATTTACGAGATTTATGGAATTGCAATTTCTTTACAGCTGTAAGAGTAGAAAAAAGAAAATATGCAAAACATCCTATTATTCAATATCCTTTTGCAACAATAAAAAATAATGGCAAATTTTTTATATTATTTAGTAGCATTGATGATTTTAATAAGTGGAATAATACGCAAGAATGCATATGGAGTCCTATGGAAATTAATATCAATAAATTTGATAGAATTAGAAATAGAAACCCCATTATAATTAACCCTAATTCTGATAGGATCGTATTAACTAATAACCTAATCAAAATAATTAAAGAAGGAAAGAAATAATGAAGAAAGAACATGATTTCAAAGAAAGCCGTATATATAAAATATGGAGTTTTTTTTATCAACTTAAATCAATAAATATTAAAGTTCCATATTATTTTGTTCCAGCCTGCCCTAACTGCGGAAGTTATGTAACAGGACGATTTGTAGAAAGAAATAATAATATAGTTTATGAAGAAAAAAATAGTCTTAAACATGGAGAAATTATTGCTCCAGTAGCTAATGTAGGAATAAATAACTGTTTTTGTATCGAGTGTTCTACTCGTTTTAAACATGATGTAAAGATTAAATTTATAACACCGTCAGAACTCGAATTTGAAAAAGAAAGAAGGCGTGTTAATTTAATATACAAATCTAAATTTGGCAAATTTATGGAAGACGATGATATTGATGGTGTATCTGAAAAGAAAAATAAGAAAAATAAAAAACATTTTTTTCGAAAGTAAAAATCTTATATATTTGTAATGGAACATGATAACTATCTAACGGGAGGAACAAACTATTGTAAGTAACTATTTAATTGGTTTTTTATTGCCTTTAGGCAGGAGGATTACAAAATGAATAATTTAATTTTAACAACAAATGGCTTCGACTTAGATACAAAAATGTTTGACAACCAAGTTGCACTTATGGTATTTTTAAGCAGATTTGGGATTCTTACAATTGAACAAATCAAATGCAGTTATCCAAAATCAGTGTTAACATATGCAACATTAAAGCAAGACTTTTTAGATTTTATCTTTGATGCGTATGACGAAGGGGAGATTTCAGAATTATATGATAAGGGAATAGCATTATATAATTTGTTAGATTCAGAGGAATCTAAAAAGCTTAACCAAGCTTCATATTGCAATAATTTACTTATTGCAATGTAATATATATTTCTCAGGGGAATTGTTCCCTATTTGTTACAATAGTTTACAGAAGAAAGGACACTAATTATAGTGTCCTTTTTTCTTATATATTTATTTTGTAAACAAATTAAAAGGAGCATAAAACAGGAGGAATATATAATGAATAATGAAAAATTAATTCAACAACAAATGCTTGAAAGAGTTGCAAGTAGTTTTATTACTAATAAACCAATCAGATTGAAATGGCTAGAAGGCAATGATTTAGGTTATACATCTTGTTCTGAACCAACAACTATTCATGTAGCATGGGAGCATTGTTACTATACTGGTCTTAATAATGATGATAAATTCAGAATAAGAACAGGTGTTGCTGCACATGAGACATTGCATCAAATATTTACTAATTTCGATTATACAAATAAAGTAACAAAAAAGATGACAAGAGGCGAAGCAGCTATATTTATGCAATTCGCAAATACAATCGAAGATCCTGCTATTGAATATTTTGCAGACGAAGTTATGTCTGGCTGGTTTTTAGATGGATTAAAATTCTCAATTCAACGAATATTTGATTTATCACCTGAAATAAATAATTCTCAAAATGCTTTTACCCAATTAATTAATGCATTAATTAACTTTGGAGATATTGGTTTTGTTAAGGGAAGTTTTACATTCCCAGAAGCAAAAAAATATTTCAAAATTGTTGCTCCTATATACAACAAGGCAATTGTAGAGCGTAGTTCTAAAAAACGTATTAATTATGCTATTAAGTGCATGGAATTAACAAAGCCTTTGTGGGAAGAAGAGTTAAAAAAGCAAGAATTCTTTGAAAAACTTTTAAAAGAAATGCAAGAAAATCTTTCAAAAAAGGGTGAAGGAACAAATAGTGAACCAAATGGTGATAAGCAGCAAAAGAAAGCAAAGTCTGAAGTTGCTAAAAGAAGAGATTCCGCAATTAGAAAGATTAAAAAAGCTGACAATAATGCTAATACTGAAAATAATGCTGGCGATAATGGTGAAGAAAAAGATAAAAATGTTTCTGAAGGAAGTGAAAATGAACCAACAAACAATAATTGTAATTCTAATACAACTTCTGAAACAACTTCCGAAACTTCTAAAACAGATTCTGAACCGACTTTCGAACCGACTTCTAAAACAGATTCTGAAGAAATCGAGGGAATTACTTTAACTCCTGAAATGGCAAGTAAAGTAAAGCCAATATGCGACACTTCTGAGACTGAAAGAGCCGAAGCTTTAAAAGCTATAGAATCTCTAAGTAAAATTATTGAAAAGGAATTAAATAGCGAAAATAGTAAAACTAAAAAAACTGATTCCACAGATATTAACATTAAGACAGATAATAACCCTAGCTTAAAAAGATATACTTGTCTAAATAAAAAAGTATCAGCTACTAACGTTGGAGCTTATTCAAGTGTTGTTAATGAATTGTCTCCACAGATTAAATCTCTCACAAAGAAACTTGAAAAGATAATCGAACAAGACGTTGACGAGACGAGAAGAACAACATCTGGTAATTATAATGTCGTAAGAGGAACAGTTGGAACTACAGCTAAGATATTTGATAAAATCAAGGAAAAATCAAATAAAAAAAATATTGAAGTCTTACTATTAGTAGACCATTCAGGTTCAATGGGCGGTCATAAAATTGAAATTGCTAGAACAACATCTATAATTCTTGCAGAAAGTTTAAGCAGATTAAACATTGAATTTAGCATTATTGGATTTGCAGCTGACAAATTAGGATACAACGCAGTTCATTTCCATTACTGCAATCGTAAGGAAAACAGCTTATCGCAACGAAGTTCGCTTTTATCAATGGAGCCAGGTGGCAATAACTTTGATGGTTATTCTATTAGATATGCAACTGAATATCTAAAAAATTCACCTAGTAATAAAAAGAAGCTATTATTTATTATTTCTGATGGAAAACCACATGCCAAAGCTTATTTCAGAGCTGGACTTAATGGTATTGAAGATACTACTTTAGCTATTAAAGATGCAAAAAAGAGCGTTAGCTTATTTGGTATCGGAATTGGCAATTGTGATCCAGAAGTATTGCTTAAGATGTATGGCAAGGATTTTATTCATGTAAAAGATATTGCTCTTTTACCTAATGAACTAAGTAAACGCCTTTCAAAAGCATTATAATTAGGAGGTTTAAATGAAATCATTCGCATTTGATGATGGTAAGAGATTAATTATTACTGTTGAAGATATAACAGAAGCACAAAAAAAAGAGCTTATAAAGCGTTTTAACTCAACAACATTAGCTAATGCCAATGTCTTACCTATCAATAAGATTGAATTCGATAATGAATTTTACATTCCAAGTGGAATTTATGCTGGAAGAACGCCAATGGAAATATTAAATGATATAGATTGTATGAAGGAAGAAGTAGAAGTCATATCAGAATTTAACAAATTTAAAAACACACCTGATTTTAAATATATAAAATCATGTTTGTTAGATTATTTAAAAAGAAAATTCAAATCTACAGATGCTACTAAATATGCATCAAATCTGACTCAATCTCAATCCATTGCTTTTAAAAAATTATACAGCATTGTGATTCCAATGAATACAAGCATTGAAGATGATATTAGATATTTTCAAAATAATTAAGATTTAATACGTTTTAAAGAAAAAGGCTACCCGTAGGTAGCCTTTTTTATATATATTATTCAGCAAAAATCTCGAAATTTAACAATAAATCCTTGCAGTATTTAGTTAACGCTTCAATATTTTCATTCACACAATATCCTAATCTCTTAAACGGATTAGAAGCAATATATATAATTATCCAAATATAATTGTTTATATTATTTTCAACGATTTCCTTAAATTCGGAATAAACTGGAACTCCTGAAACAAATATATCTGTATCAACTAAATCCGCCTTATCTAAGATGTCGTAAAATACATCTGCATTATGAAGATCTGTATTATCGCCATTATTAAGTAGCTTATAAGCTTTGTAATTAGCTGTATCTATATTTGAGTGATAATTAAATATATCTTGTAACATACTTGTAGGAGAGTCATATGCTGCATTTATAATGTTAGATAATTTACGTTCTTTTAGCCATTCATTAACCTTTTTTGTGTCGTTAAAGAAGTCATAAATTTCAAGCATTTCCATACCGCTAAAATCTCTTTTAATTAGATAACTAACTATTGCTCTTACTCTAATATTTGCATCTTTTGTATCCAAAAAATATGCTTTAGGTAAAGATTTAGGCTCACTATTAACATATTCATCAATCTGTAAATATTGCTTAAATATATCTACTGCCTCTGCTTCAATAGAGTATTGAATTTGTGGATAGATCATATGTAATATACACTTGATACTATAATTATTAACCTCTTCATTTGGGTTAAACTTCTTTAATGCCTTAATTAAGCATAAATCTGTTAATACCTGTTTTGTTAAATTGATTTGAGCTACTTCCATAGTCCAACCTAATATTTCTTCGATTGCAAATCTAGCTATTACTCTGAAATTGCGTAAACTAACTTCTCTATTTTCCTTATTAAAAGAAATCTGGAAATTAAGCTTATCTCCCATTAATACTGAAAAATAATCACTAATGATATTGTTATAATTTGCACTTGTTGTCACGAAAACAACCTCCTGATAAATAAAAGTAGCCATACAAAAAGGAACACATAATTAATCATTATTCTTTCTTTGTTTTCTAAACATAAGAAATTGAAGAATAGTTAAAGTGTTCAAGTAAGTATTTTGTATTGTTATTCAATTAATCACGTAAAAATATCAAGTAACATTTTGCATAAATAAAAAGTTATGAAAATATGTCCTTATGTATTAGCTCTAATATAAATATGTAAGAGTAAATTGAGATTTTAGAAAAATATCCAAAATAGTACTAATTCCCTATTGACAAATGAAAATTATTTGTTCTAAGAATGACAACCAAATTTTTGTTATGTTTATTCTTATATATTTAAAATGTAACTATTCTAATCAAATCGGAGAAGAAAGGATTGTATAATATATGAAAATCATTAAAAGAAATGGAAAAGAAGTTGAATATGACGAAACACGCATCATAACAGCAATAAGGAAAGCTAATGCAGAAGTAGATTCTCGTTCAAGAATGTCTGACAAGCTTATAGAGGTAATAGCAGAAGATGTATCTGACGAAGTTAGAAACGCCAATACAATATTAAATGTTGAGGATATCCAAGATTTAGTTATATATAGATTAACTAAATATGCACCTTTAATCGCAGTAAAATATTCAAATTACCGTTATAAGAGAGAATTATCTAGAAAAGCTAATTCTACAGATGAACAGATATTAAGCCTTATTGAATTATCTAATGAAGAAGCAAAACAGGAGAATTCTAATAAGAATCCTGTTATTGTTAGCACACAGAGAGATTATATGGCAGGTGAAGTAAGCAAAGATTTAACAAAAAGAATTTTGCTTCCAAAAGATATTATTGAAGCACATGAAAAAGGAATTATTCATTTCCATGACTCAGATTATTATGCTCAACACATGCATAACTGTTGTTTAGTTAATCTTGATGATATGCTCCAGAATGGCACAGTTATTTCAGGCACTATGATTGAAAAACCACATAGTTTTTCAACAGCATGTAATATTGCCACACAAGTAATCGCTCAGGTTGCTAGTTCACAATATGGCGGACAAACTATTACTCTTAGTCATCTTGCTCCTTTTGTACAAATTAGTCGTGAAAAGTTTAAAAACCAAGTTTTAGAAGAGTATTCAAAACTAGGATTTATACTTACTGACGAACAGGTTCAAGATGCTGTAGAAATTAGAGTAAAAGAAGAAATTAAAAAAGGAGTTCAAACAATTCAATACCAAGTTGAAACACTTATGACTACTAATGGCCAAGCTCCTTTTATAACAGTCTTTATGTATTTAAATGAAGTAGATAATGAACAAACTAAATCTGATTTAGCACTTATTATTGAAGAGGTACTTCGTCAAAGAATTCTTGGAGTTAAGAACGAAAAAGGTGTATATATTACACCAGCTTTCCCTAAGTTAATTTATGTATTAGAGGAAGACAATATTCGTGAAGGCTCTAAGTATTGGGAATTAACAAAGCTTGCTGCTCAGTGTACAGCTAAGAGAATGGTTCCAGATTATATTTCAGAGAAAGTAATGAAGGAATTAAAAAATGGTGACTGTTATCCATCTATGGGCTGCCGATCATTTTTAACAACAAGTGAAAGATTGAATAAATCTAAAGTTGGTAATGTTTCTAAGGCTTCAAATTATAATGTTGATACTAACAAATATTACGGCAGATTTAACCAAGGCGTTGTAACAATAAATTTGCCTTATATCGCTTGCTTAAGCGGTGGTAATATGGATAAATTCTATCATCTTCTTGATGATTATTTAGAATTATGTCATAAGGCCTTACGTTTACGACATGAAAGATTATTAGGCACACCATCAGATGTTGCTCCTATTCTATGGCAATACGGGGCATTAGCAAGGCTCGAAAAGGGTGAAACCATTGATAAACTATTATATAATGGATATTCAACAATTTCACTTGGCTATGCTGGTATATATGAAATGGTTCAGCGAATGCTTGGTTGTTCGCATACCGATGATGAAGGAAAGCACTTTGCTTTATCTGTTATGCAAATACTTAATGACAAATGTGACGAATGGAAAAAAGCTGAAAATATTGATTATTCAGTTTATGGAACTCCACTTGAATCAACGACTTATAAGTTTGCGAAAGCATTAAAGCGAGATTTTGGTGAAATTAAAGAAGTTTCTGACCACGATTATGTCACTAATTCATATCACATATGTGTAAGAGAAAATATTAACGCATTTGATAAATTAAAGTTTGAATCAGAATTCCAGAAGTTATCGCCAGGTGGAGCAATCTCTTATGTAGAAGTTCCAGATATGAGCAATAACATTCCAGCAGTACTTTCAGTTATGCAGTACATTTACGACAATATCATGTATGCTGAACTTAATACTAAGTCAGATTATTGTCAGGTTTGTGGTTATACAGGCCAGATTCAGATTATTACTGATGAAGATGGAAAGCTAATTTGGGAATGTCCGAATTGCAAAAACAAAGACCAGAACAAGATGAATGTAGCAAGAAGAACTTGTGGTTATATTGGTACAAATTTTTGGAATCAGGGTAGAACACAAGAAATTAAAGAAAGAGTATTGCATTTATAATCTTATACATACCTTAAAAGGCTGCTCAAAAATGAGCAGTCTTTCTTATATATTTGTATAAAGGAGGTGGAATTATATGACTTTAGCGATTACCGCATTTGCACTCACATCAACTGTATATTCGATTTTATGTATGGTAATGTGGTATCTACTTTATAGATTTTCTAAAGAACTATCAAAAGAAACAGCAAAAATGTATTCTGTTGAAATCCGTAATATTGTAGATACAGAACTAAAAAACATTAAAAAGAATAATTAATATCAAACATTTATGAGCTGTTTTTTTGCAGCTCTTTTTGTTTGCTCTTATATATTTATATTGAAAAAAGATTTATACAATGAAAGCGAGGAATTAAATGGAATCAAGTAATGATATTGTTGCTAAGTTATTAGCAGACACACAAAAAAGATTAGCAATTTTAGAAGATAAAGTAGAGCATATGAATGTTCCAGCTAATTCTAATAATTCAAAACAACCAACTTCATCAGAAATTAATAATTTAAAAGAGATTAATAATTTAAAACAGAGTATTAAGAAAATAACTGATGAAAAAAATATATTGGAAAAAGATAATAATACCTTAATTAATAAGAACAAATCATTAACTAACGAATTAAATAATCTAATTAATGAAAACAAAAAATTAAATAGGCTCGCATACATAGATAACAAAACCCAGTGCTTAAATGAAAATGCATTTAATAGAGATTATGGTACTAGTAAAGACATAACTCTATATGTATTCAGTATTGCGGATCAAAAGAAATCCAACATTAAATTTGGAAAGAAATCTGGAGATAAGCGAATTAAAACTGTTGCAAACATTATATCTAATAATATATCTCAAAATGTATATAGAATTATGGGCGATCGTTTTTACATTATAGACGCAAATCATTCGGTTACACCTGAGATTATAGAAAAAATAAAATCAGACTGTATTGACTCACAAATTGAGATTAAAGTAATAAGCAAAGATAGTAAAGATTTCGCATCTTTAAAGGAATTATTAAATAACATCGAAAATATGCTTATAAGAAATATTCCTAATAATGAAGAAAGAAACTCTACATTATTACAAAATAATCCAGTAAATAAGCCAAGATATTCTAATAATATCAATGAAGAAAGCAAAAATTCACCATCAATAATGGACCGTTTCTATCCAAAAAAAGAGGTGGTACATGTAGAAAATGAAAATGATTATGAGGTCAAGGATCTCTTACCTGATGATGACCTCGCAGCTGCAATAATGGCAGAAAGTGAGTAAGATATATGTCATGGTTATGTTTAAAAGATGAAATTGTATTAACACTTAAAGATGTAAATGGAGTTCCAGCTGAAATATTAAAGATTAACAACCCTGAATTATTACCAATTATACTAAAAAATAATTGCACTTTTGAAAATTTAATGGATTGGTTATCTAAACGAGGAATTCCTGATAAAAGAGAAGGTCTTTCACAAGTTATACAAATGTTTGGAGATTCTTGGTTAAAAAATAAAAATTACGCTTCATTAACAGACCATTATTGGATTAAAATGAGAACTGAATCATATAAAAAAATTAATTTTTTCACTAATCTCTATAGCCAGGATGTCGGAGATATGTTTTTTAAACCGTGGGATATAAAAAAGAGAAAGCTTAATTTTGTAACACCAGATTTAACAACTAACGGATTGCTTAAAAAAAGATGGTTGCAAGATTTAGAAAGTAAAAAATCTTTCCTTGTAAAAGCAGGCAGCGAAAAAACAAAACAAGAGCCTCTATCAGAAGTTCTAGTATCAGTTCTAACTGAAAAAATTAATAAAATTGATTGTGTTAAATATGATTTGCATATCGAAGGTGCAACAATGTGTTCTATATGTGATAACTTTATTACGGAAAACACTATGTTAGTGCCAGCATATTACATATATCGTTATGAAAAAAGAGCTGATAATGAAGGAATTTTAGAACATTTACTTAAGATGTGCGAAAAATTTCAAATACCAAACGCAGAAGAGCATATCAGATGGACTTTGTTTATTGATTCTCTAACTGGAAACGATGATAGAAATTTAGGTAACATAGGATTTTTATTAGATATAAACAGTATGAAATTAATTGGTCCAGCTCCTATGTATGACTCTGGCAATGCCTACTGGTCGTCTAGTAATATAGGTGAAAATAAATCCAAGTTATTTACTGATAAGGAATTCAATTATTTAGGTTCACCAAAAGAAAAAAATGACATTTTAAATTTCCTAACACAAGATAAATCTTATATATATGGATATGAAAAATTAATAAGATCCTATCCTTGTATAACAGATATAAAGAAAGAAAATTTAATCGAAGCAATTAAAAAAAGAAATGTTCGATTATTCCATGAAAACAACAAAAACTTCTACATGAATAGATAATTTTGAAAGCACTTTAGTTTTAATTTCTAAAGTGCTTTTTTTTAGATATTTTCCAAAAATGGATTTCTATTCTTTTATATTTGTTAAAACAAATAATAAGGAGGAACTTGTATGATACAATTTTTAATTTTCTTAATTTTTTTCATAATTTTCATAATATTCGTATTTATCTTTACAGATTTTAAAAAGGAATTTTCATATCTACTTGACCAAAAAATAGGTATAATTACAATAATATTAATTATTACCTTTTTTGTCCTAAATCATTTAGTTTTGCATATTTCATTAAGCGATATAGGAAACCTTGTAGATAAAATTTTAGAATAGGAGATTTATTATGGTAGTTAAATTAATACTTTTAATACTTGCAGTTATTCTTATAGCTCGTTATACATCATATGTGCTTAAAGCAATCTTCAATGCAATATATTGGATTGCTAATGCAGTAGGAAGGATAGTTGTTTTTATTTATAATAAAAAAATTATTATATTGGGATTTATATTATCATTAGTTGTGTTATACATTGTTGCGCACCTTACAGGCGAATGGTAATAGATAGAAACTGAATACGGTATTTAAGAAGACGAGTTTATATCTCGTCTTTTTTTATTCGCTAAATCGTAATTTAACGAAGTTATAATAACTTTTCAATATGCTCTTATATATTTATTATATGGGAGGTGTTTTATGCAATACACTATTAATTACAAAGAACTTCGTTCTGATTTAACCAAGAAAAATATAAAATTCAATGGAAAAAATTATGAATATCCATTTGTGCCTAACAGTACCTTAATTGACAAAAAAAATATCATCGGCTATATGCAAGAAAAAAATTCAAAGAAAACAGGTGATAATTATTTAAAACTAGAAAATTCTACGTCATGTGCAGAAATTCCTATTTTTAATAAAAAACCTATTTTCAATAAAATAATTGGCTATATTCCGCTTGGATCTGATGGACTTGTAGCAATAACTTCAGTTAGAAAAATTGTGCCTATTGCTGCTATATTACTACTTATTCTATTTTTAAGTCCTGCAGCTACTATGACAGTAAATGCGCTTAGAAATTATATATCTCAACATCCTAATATCATTATATCTAATACACAAGATGAAACTCTTCCAAACGATAACTTAGATATAATTGGAAATTCTAATGACGTTGATCTAGCTGAAAATACATTTGATTATTCAGAACAACAAACGGCTTCTCAATCAACACCTAGCGTTATCATTGACGGAATTACTTATGAAGGTGAATATTTAGAAGTCAGACAATCTGATTATATTCCATTTGGAAATAATGAAGACAATATAGGATATCAGCTACAATTCATTGTTAAAGAAAATAACAATGTAATATATAAAAGTGGCAGAATTTCTTCTGGAAACTGCATACATTGGATACCAAGTCAGTATTTAAATACTGGACTTCATAACTTAGATATAGAAGTTGAAGTTTTTGTCGCTGGTAATTCTTCAAATACAGGCGTTAATGCAAACATGCCTATATCTATTTTTATTAATTAGGAGGTTTTTTTATGAAAAACAATAGAAAAATAATAACATTCGGATTATCTTTCATTATTTTTTTACTAGCCACAATCATCAATACACCAGTATTTGCAGGAGATAATATCGAATACCAAACTAAAGAATATAGCACAAACGATACTGGAGAAACATCTGTATTAGTCACAGCATCTAAAGCTAGTACCGTTCAATATAAAATTCCTACATCTATCAACTTGAACGCTACTGGCACAACTACTTTTGATGTAGGTGTAAAGGGTGAAATAGCTTCAAATCAAGTTATTACGATTAATGAGCCTGATACTTTTGAATTAAAAAATACAGGCACTAATGAAACAGTTCAATTCAACATTACAAACAATAGTATGGTTTTTTCACCTAATGATATTAATAATGATTCATTTACAACAAAAACAGCAAGTATCAATCTTTCTTCTGCTGATACATTAACCCCTGGAACATGGAAAGGACAGTTTGTAATTAATTTTGCTTTAAATTAAATAATTGTCCCCTTGTTAATTGAAAGGATTTTGTTTATGAAAAATACAATCAAACTTTTAGTTTTAACATTAAGCATTTTCTATTGTTTAATGAGTTTTGCAAAAAATATATCCGCTGCGGAAAATGAGTTAAATATATCACCAATTGTTAAAGATGCCTTTAATCTTACAAAAGATATAACTGCAATTTCTGATTCATGGTATATTGACGATAATAATTATATTAAATCTGAGGGGGCATCTAAAACTAATAAACAATCGCTAGATATATCATTTGATGTATCGGAAAAATGTACTATCGAATTAGATATGACCGCAACAAATGATTTGCGTAATATACTAAATTTCGAACTTTCAGGTCCGAATAATCCTGATATAGATGTATCTGCTGATAAATGTAAAATATCAGTAAGCGATGCAGGACAATATACATTAAAAATTTCATCTTCTGATGAAGCTAATAATGAAATTATATCTATAAAAAATATCATCATAAGGAAAATTATAGATGATTTTACAATAAATTATAATCCTGTTTATACAGGTCATGATTATTCTGAATCTATTGCATTTGGAAGCTACTCTTCGAAAAAATATAAGAATCTGTTTTTCTTGGATAGCGATGAAGCACCTGTAATTGAAAGCTATTATGTTAATGGTAATAATTCTGTATCACCACAGCTTTTTTCTATTGAATTTGTTCGAGATTTATGGGGAAGTAATAACAGAATACTTGTCGGGGGTAGCTGGCGTGATAATGGAGAAGAAATATATACTATTAAATTTCCTCAAAATGAAAGATATGAAGCGTTTGTGCTGACAATAGATTGTAATATGACAGCTGGCACTAAAACAATTAATTATATAGATAATACAACTACTACTATTACATATTCATTACGAGATGAATATAACTATAATCAAACAAGCACTTGGGATTTTATAACACCAGCAGCAAGAGAAAATTATACATTCCTAGGATGGGGTTTATCGCCTGACAGTTCAGCAGTAGTTCAAGCGAGTGATTATCAATTATCTAGTAATAATTGGTATTCAAATCAAACAATTAATCTATATGCTATATGGCAACCTAAAACAATACAGGTTACTCTACCACTAACTGTTTCATTAGATGATACAGGACAATGTTCGTTCACTATAAAAGCTGATGAACTTTATTATGATCAAAAATTATACATAGAGCTATCAACTTTAACCTTATATGACGAATATAACAACGCTATAAATTGCAATATTAAAGTAACAAATGAAGATATGTTCGCAAATGATGAAAAAAAGTACATTTTCGACAAAAACAATAATGTTATATATATTGATATTGCAACAACAGATAATCTTCCTCCAGGAAATTGGTCGGGAACATTCACTGTCAATATAGAAACAAAAAATTAACTACGAAAAGGAGCTAAAATATTATTTTTAGCTCCTTTTACAAATTGTACAATTTGTACTTTTTGTATAAATTTTATATAGTGAATTCTTGTAAATCTTCAAGTCTAAGTGCTGTGAGTTTTCCATTATAACCGCCATATCTAAAAACAGATCCAGTGTCTAAATTAATAACATTATTTGAGTATATCGGTGTATTCTTATCACATAGAAGTGTTGGCGTATGACCGTGTATAAGAATAGTATCTTTATCACTATAATTTCCATCAGAATTAACTCTCTCCCACAAGAAATAATTCCTGTCAATCATATTTATCTCTGCTCCATTTTCAATTTCTTTCATTCTATCTTCGTCAGGAGCGTATGCATGTACTAATAAAAAATTTACTCCAAAAATATCTACATATTTATACAATGGTCTTTTTTCTAAAAAATATAACAGAAGTTTCAAATATCCATCATAAAAGCTATCGTTATTTTTTAATACCTGTTCTATTCCATATTCACTAAAACCTGCTGTTTCTTTATTTTTAAAGTATTTTTTTATCCAATTAATAGCCATATCTTCATGATTACCTAATATCATTTGATATTTACCATTGTTAGTTATATTTCTGGTCGCCCACTCTAGCATTTCAAAAGATTTATTTCCTCTATCAATAATATCTCCTAGTAATATAAAACATGCTTCCTCATCTATTTTTTCAATATTATTTTTCAAAGTTATCCATTCATCAAAACATCCATGAATATCTCCTACGACATAATGACACATCTTACATACCCTCCAAACTTGTTATTTTATTTCTTGATGATTATAAAAAAGAGACATCAAATGCGATGCCTCTTTTTTGCTTAGACAAATTTAAATTCCGTTCCTTTTTTGTCATCTTTTAGTACGATCTTAGCATTAAATGATTTACCTGCCTTTGATTTAAGGTTCTTTATAATATCTGTTTCTCCACATTTAAAAAACTTATTAATTTGAGTTTTAGGCAAATCTTTTCCGCAAACAGTCGTCCAAAATGTAAAACCACACTTGCATGATATTTTTTTACCGTTTTCTTCTAATTCATTTTTACAAGACGGACATTTATACTCTGATTTTTTAATTGTATGTTCACTAGACATAAAATCATATTTGTTTTGCTCAAAATTATACTTGATTTTTTGATCCCATGAACTAGAACCCTTCTTAATTGTCTTATTAATGATTTCACCACTAATTAATTTAATAAATTCATCATCAGATAATTTACTATCACAGATATTTTTAAATCCGCCCATTTTACATGATTTTTCTTTCCAATTTGAACAGAAATATCCTTTAGGTCCTGATAATATATTTCCTCCACATTGAGGACAAACGCATATTGTATCAAATGATTTTTTGCTACTACCAATTGGTGTTATATCAGCTTTTTTGATATCATTAACTAACTCGCTAGTATCTTTAATCATGCTCTGTTCAAAAATATCAAAATCAAGTTCGCCACGTCTTACCTTTTCTAAGCGTTCTTCCCACTCACCAGTTAAATCAACTCGACATATCTTACAGAATTTAAGATTTTCATAAAGCAATCTTCCTGATTCAGTTGGCACAAGTATTTCTTTTTTATTTATCTTTTTCTTACATAAATATTTATCTCTAGTTATTAATCCATCTATAATAGAAGCACGAGTTGCAGGCGTTCCTATTATAGATGGATTAACAACT